>Ga0233335_1000052_pt1 | contig 44859 bp, 44 predicted proteins | sample GEONDECOMP222_FD_180695 | JGI IMG/M metagenome (GOLD analysis project Ga0233335, IMG submission 180695) | Leaf litter microbial communities from Shasta-Trinity National Forest, California, United States - GEON-DECOMP-222 | ecosystem: Environmental > Terrestrial > Plant litter > Unclassified... | reverse complement strand
GTCAGCGCCAACATCTGCTTGGGACGCTCGGGCCGCGACATCGGCCAAAGCCGGGTGCCCGATCCCCCCGACAGGATAATAGGGACGATCGGTTTGGATGCCGACATTATTGGAAATCTCCCCTGTGACGGAAGACCCTTAGAGAACCACGTCGGAGTGGGAAACGCCTTTCGGCACAATTTCGTTTCGTTAGGCCGTATTCCAGGCGGTGGTGTAGGTCGTCGGTAGTGGCGCTGACCGCGCGCGCTTTCCACGGCGCTGCGGCGTTCGGTCGGCTTGGCGGGTGGTCATTGGAGATCTTCGGCTAAGCTCGGATTGCAAGACTCAATTAGCACGAGAGCCACCGATGACTGACGACATGATGCACCTTCAGGCATAGGGTAATCGCGGGAGCGCGCATCCCTCGGAACCAAGCGCGAGCAGCTGAGCAGAAGATTTCTTCTAAGTGGCTGGTTGTTCCTCGATAAGATGGAAAAAGGGCTCTCGATTGCGACACCGGGCCCAAACATCGAACGAGGAACAACCATGTATCAGTATATCGGGCTTGACGTTTTCTTTGAAAGATACTTCAATCTCTGTGCTAGAGGACGGCGAGCGGATTTGGCGCGGGAAATACCCATATGATCCAAAACTGCTGGTCTAGGCGATCCGGAAGTATGCGCCGCAAGGTTGGCGCGTCGTGTTTGAGACCAAGCCGTTATTCGTGTGGTTTTATCATGAGCTGACCGCCAAGGCCTGCAAGCAATCTGCATCGATGATCGCCATGCCAAGGCTGGCCTCGACCTCGCACGTGACAAGACCGATGCGAACGATGCAGACGGCCTGGCCCGTTTGGCCGAGGCAGGGTTCTACAAGGAAGTTCGTGTAAAAGGATAGGGCAGCATGCTCGTTCGCGCACTGGTGACGGCGCGCACTCAGATGCTAGAAATTCAGACCCAGATGTCGAACCAGATCCGGCGGCTCACCAAGACATTCGAGTTGAGGCGTGGCACAGTATGCGGGCTCGAGCGACTGAACTGAGCAAACAACTGATGGCAGCAGCGCGCGAGAGCCGGCAGTGCCGGCTCCTGATGTCGATCCCGGCGCTGAATCCAGCGCCGATCAGATAGCGTCCGATCTTCGGACGCGCCATGACGTCCCTGCCGGGGACGTGGATAGGATTATTCCGTTTAAAGGATTGTGCGACCTGGAGTGAGGAGATTCGCGCGGGTCGTGCTTACGCATCCTGGCATGCCAATTGATATAGGCCTCGCCTGTCCGTTGTACCCTCATAATGCTGCGCGCCCAGGAAGCGCTCGCGCGCGATGCGCATCGCCATCTCGAAGGTTCGCGCGAACACTGTCGCGATGCCTTTTGGGCCGTGTTCGATCAACTGTGCTAGGGCAGCCTCGATCGCTGTATCATGCCGATTGTCCATTCGTTCTCTCCACGGTTGTGTTGCAACTCCATGGAAGGCCGAGGATGGCAGTTGGTGTCGGGGCATGCCCGGCACCAACTTACCGCTCCCGACCCGAACGAATTTCCAGAACTGACGTTACACAAACGTGCGGCATGGCTAACCCGGTAGGGCCGCTGGAAAGCTGGATCCTTCGCAACGGGGCGATCATCGCCGGTCTCGGAATTGGCACCGCCGCAAAATACGGCCTCACTCTCACCGAAGGCTGCAAGCTCATCTGGACAAGGGTGATGATCGATCTCCTCCTTCTTGGCATGTTGGGCGTAATCGCAATCAACATGGCCGTCTGGTGCAATCTGACGGGAAATCCCCGTGTGCTAGTCGGCGCGCTCTCGGCGTATTTTCGGACCGCTTAGTTCGGCTGGCCCGCGACCGCTTCCTCTGCAAGGCTGAGACGATCTTGGCCTAACCGCGCGCGCGACTTCCACCAGCGCGATGCGGGTGCCCGCAGGGGCTGTGAGCAGAGCGAAGTCCCGTGTAGCCCAGCGTGGCGAACACGACCATTGCGCGCACTGAAGCTCGCTGCGTAGCGCCTTCGAAAGACGACCCGTCAAGCGGTGCCGCGCGATCAGATCGATCTGATCAACGAAGCTCGGCGAACTCGAGCTCTGAACCAAATCAGCGACCCGGGCGGGGATGCCCAACCTGCCAGCCACTGACCTCTTTCACCATAGCTACTCCGCAACCTCGGCAAACGCTGACAAGAGTTCCGTCGACATACTGCGCATTTGCGCCGCTTCGGCGGTGCTGCCCGATCAAACACCGAGCGAATTGTGCAGCTTTGGCGATCACGACGAGTCTCCGAAACGGTGCGATTTCGGTTCGATGTAGACTGTTCTCGACAAAGCGGCGCGCGCAAAAACTGCACGAAAGGATCCAAAATGACAGAGCCGACACCCGCGGTGCATATTACTGTGCGCGTTGCCGGTGAGGTGGTTTGCCACGAATCGATAGTCCTTGAGGCCTATCTCGACACCAAGAGGGTGTGGACACGGTCCGCTGACATCACCGCCGCGTAGGTGTCAACGTCCTGCCATACAAAGACCGGCCGGTGTCTATTACTGTCTGCCTGGCGGTGTACACTGCGCGCCTCCGCGCGGTGTACGTGCTGGCAGTGTTGGCGGCGTTCCACGGTCGCACGCTGACAGAGGCGCAGTTCGCCCCCGCCCCGTCGTTTCATTGAGACACCGATGCGATCGGCCGCACCAACTGGGTGACGCTCTGGTTTGCCGGCGGCATGCAGGACGCCCGCGCCTTCCTTGAGAACCATTACGACGACAACGCGCCGGATCGCCGCATGGCGGAGCTGCGCTGTTTTTCGACGGCAAGTGATCAGGCGAGGGACGACGATGGTTGCCGACGATCGAGGCTGACGTGATTTCGCTGGCAACCTCGCCGATCTCGAATCCACTGTTGAGGAAGGCCGAGAGGCTGGTGCTCGGTTCGCTCGAGCTGAAGCTGGGGCAGCGATCGCGCCGTAGGCGACCGGCGCCGCGGTGTAGATGAGCCACCCGCAAGGGTGCAGCCCTCCGGTGTTCGCCTCCGAGACGGCGAACACCGGTAAGTCGGTGACCGAAGTCACGGTCGAGCTTGACGGCATCGGTGAAAAGCAGGTGGCGTCTACATCCCTGCCGATGGGCCGCAGCCGGTTTATGGCGACGGTCTGGAGTTGGCACCAACCATGTCACCGTAACGAAGGTCGATGGATCGACGTTTTTGGCCCTCGAGATCGGTTTCGATCCTGAAGAACTGCTAAGGTAGCTCTCCGATCCGACCTATGGCTGTGGGCGGCCCATAGCGACCGTGTAGCCTGCACCGTGCATCTGATCGGAAAGTCGAGCTTTTTCCCTCCACTTGAAGAAGCGTGTGATAACTCGCCGGACGAGAACACTGCCGCGCGATCGACGGATCGCCTCATGGTGCCAGCCGTGGTCTGTTAGGATCTTGCCAAGCTTGTCCGTCGTAGTGGCGTCGAGCAGTTCGAGCCCGTTCTTCCGGCCGATTTCCTCGACCACGCTAGCGGGCAGAAAGTACAGATGCCGGGGCGCATCCAGATGGTACCAATCCTTGCCGAGCTTCTTCATCTGCTCGCTCTCGGGGTTTGGTCCCGCGACGAGCAATATTCCGCCCTCATTCAGGCGCTTCGCCGCCTGATCGATAACTTCCCACGGGCGCGGCAGATGTTCGATGCTGTGCCACAGACCGATTACATCATATGTCATGGGATCGTCAGCTAGGGCTTGCACCGGGTCGGCCGACTGAATCGTGTGGATACCTACGCGCTTCAATAGCGAGACACAGTCGTCGTTCATCTCGATAACCGAAACGTTGTAACCGGCCTTCTTGGCGCTGTAGGCAACGCGACCGATCCATGGGCCGATTTCGAGATAGTCTCCCTTGGGCACGAGCTTCTTGATGAGGTCTAAGGCGATACGCGTCTTCCCTGGCCTGAGCCGCCAGTTCGGCTTCATTTTTTGGTATTTCCTGGTAGCCGACCTCGTAGCGCTCGCCGAGATTGGCTGGCACCTCCCCGATAAATATGTAGCCGCTGGCGCCGCGATAATATTCGAAGTCGCCTGGAAATCCGCGCTGATCCTTCGCGACGAAAGCTAGTTCCGCAGTACTTCCATCGTAAGGATCGACAGCTGTTTTTCCCATGTCACTAGGCCCCACCATTAGAAAAACGCTAGTATATGAGTCTGTTTTAACAAATTTCTAGTCAGACATTGAGAAGCATGCGGGTACGCATACCGGCACTTTTGTTGGTCGCTCAGCGAATTCGGTTTAATTTTCGAGACTCGGAACGGATCTCAGTTTTCTGCGCTCAATTACTACCTTCGTACCAAGAAGGGCATCCGATGCGGCGCTTCATCCCTACTCAGGGCTGTTCAGTTCTCTGAACTGGCCGGTTGACGGATGCACATCAGCGCGGCCGATTGTGAGTCAGAAATGCCACACTCGATGCTTTTTCGGAGCTCTGGCGAGGATGCAGGGTTTCCCAGCGGGAAAAGGTCCGAATCTATGCGCGGCGGTTGAAACAGACGACAGAAGTTGCCGCAGTGAACGCATTTTCCCCGATCCTCAAACAGCTCGAGACGATCGGAGATCCTCGACGTGCAGAGGGTAAGCGCTTCGATCAGCGCTACATTTTGCTATTCTCGATCCTTGCGATCGTCACCGGTGCCGTCTCCTATCGGGGCAGTCACACTTTTATCAGCGTGCATCTGAAGCGCCTCAACGCCGCGTTCGGCCTGGGTTGGAAGAAGCCTCCCGCCCATACCTCGATCCGATCCATTCTCAGCGGTCTCGATGTCGCCGATGTCGAGGCCGCTTTCCGATCCCATGCTGCAGATTTGGGCGCCGCCAGCGCGCCGCCGTTGGCCCAGTGTCGGGTTCTCGCGATCGACGGCAAGGTCTTGCGCGGCAGCTTTGACGCCTTTCACGGCGGTGCTGCCAAACAGATACTGAGCGCATTTGCAGTCGAGACCGCGCTCACTATCGCCCATGTTGAAATCAGTGAAAAGTCCAACGAAATCCCGGTTTCTTCGCCATTCGGCTCTGGCGCTGGATTATGGCAGGACGGAATACCGCCGCCGCAAAGTAAGTGTGGGGTTGGCAAGCCAATTTATCGAAAAGTGTGGCGTTTTCAGCGCATTGGCTGAAGATATTGGCGGAGCGGGAGGGATTCGAACCCTCGATACGCTTTTGACGTATACTCACTTTCCAGGCGAGCGCCTTCGACCACTCGGCCACCGCTCCGCATGTCCTGGAGGAGCGCTGCCTAGAGCGTCGCGAGCCGCTCTGCAAGCCAGTGTGATGATTGGTTGCACGATAGCACCTTACGAGGCACGATCTCCGCCATGATGACGTCGCTCCTCGCGCTCTTCGCGCTGCTCCAGGCGGCTCCGCTCGCCCCTGCTTCACAGCCGTCCGATCCCGTCGCTGCCGACTGGAGGCCGATCCCTGACGATGAGTTGCTGGTGATTACGCTGGCCGGCAACCGCACGGTCGTGGTTCGCCTCGCTGCACGCTATGCGCCCGCGCATGTCGCCAATATCCGGGCCCTCGCGCAGGCGCATTGGTGGGACGCAGCCAGCGTCTACCGGTTGCAGGAGAATTGGGTCGCACAGTGGGGGGATGCTACCGAGAAGAAACCGCTTCCGCCCGGGATTACCGAAAGCCCGCCGGCCGAGTTCGAGATCGCTGGCTTCGACGTGGCGCAGCGGCTCGGTAAGGCGGACGGCTATTCGGCGGCCTCCGGAGTCAGCGCCGATGGCTGGCCAATCGCGACCGACGGCCAAGCGGCGTGGCTGACGCACTGCTACGGATCGGTCGGCGTGGCGCGCGACGCACTGCCTCATACCGGCAGCGGCGCAGAGTTGTTCACGCCGATCGGCCAGTCAGCGCGACGGCTCGACCGCAACTATACGGTGGTCGGACGGATCGTGGAGGGGATGAAATATCTCTCCGGCTTGCCACGTAGTGACGCGGCCATGGGAATGTACGCTACGCCCGGCGAGGCAACGCCGATCGTGTCGATTCGGCTCGCCAGCGAGCTTCCGGCTGCAGAGCGTCCGCACTTTCAGTACCGCGCGACCGACAACCCCCGCTATGCGGCCTATATCCGGTCGCGCGCCGAGCCGGCACTACCAACGGTGGCGACCGGCGTTGAAGTCTGCGACCTGCCGCCCGCCGTTAGGCGCGCGCCCTAGCGATTATTTCCCAACCCAGGCGGCGACCTCGCCCGCGACCTGATTGGCAGCCTGGTTGATCGCTGCGCCGGCCTCGTGCGGGGCGATCCTGTCGATCGGCACCCGTGCCTCGAAGCGTCGTTTCTCGACTGGCCCCTGCGCCGTGCGGATCAGCGCCGCGTCAAAAGTGACCAGCCCCGCGCTACCCGAGCCGTCGACGCCGAAATTGCGCAATTCGCCGCTCAGCCGGGCGCCCGGATCGCTGAACGACTGCGCCGGGGTCAGCACCACCCGCCCTTGTGCGGTCAGCGTGTCTGCGGTCAGCCGCGCGAACAGCCGCGCCGGCGGCTCGACCCATTGCGCGTTCTTGAGATAGGCGATCGACCCGCCGGTCTGCACGGGCACGCGCAGCGTTGCGATCGCCTGCGGGACGGTGGGAACCTGGATGGTGATCGTCGTGCCGGTGGCCGAGCTCTGCGTCTGGTCGGCCGGGATCTGCGCGGCCGTTGTGATCGTCAACAGCGAGGGCGGAGGCTTGGCCGCGAAGCTCACGCACCCAGCAAGCGGCAGCGCCGCCGCCAGGAGCAGGGTCAGGTGGCGCGAGGAGTGGGTCATGCGGTTCGTCACGGGGGGCCTCACTTGGACTTGCCGGTGTAGTCGGGCAGCTTCTGCTGGCCGAGGAGCGAACCTGCTCCGTTCTGATCGACCTTCTCGGCGACCGACGACAGCGCCTGCGACATCACCCGCAGGTCGCGCACCAGTTGTCCGACCTCGGGGATGGTCTGCTTGGAAAAGGCCTGCAGCCCCGGTCGCGCGTCTCCAACCGCGGCATCAAGCGTCTCCATGCTGTGCTGCGCCGAGGCGATTGCGCCGTTCAAATTCTTCATCGCCGGGCGCACGTCCGAATTGATCATCGAATTGGTGCTGCCGGCGAGCTCGCCGATCTGCTGTGCGGCGACGCCGGCCTTCTGCAGCGTGATCCGCGTCTCGGCGATGGTCGCGGCGAGTTCGGGGCCACGGTCCGCCAGTGCGGCGGTCAGTCGGTTGGTGTTGGCGAGGATGCCGGTGATCGATTGCTGGTTCTTGTCCGAGAGCATCTCGGTCAGCCGCTCGGTGAGCGTCGAGATCCGCTCCAGCAGCTGCGGCGCCGAGCTGAGCAGCGCCCCGATCCCGCCGGGCTTGGTCGGAATGACCGGCACGCCGAGCGGGCAGGCGGCCTTGGGGTTTTCCTCCGGGCATTTGATCTCGGGCGCGCCCTTGGCTGCGCCGTCGAGCTGGACGGTGCTGGTGCCTGTGAAGCTGCCCTGGATGGTCGCGGTGGTGCCCTCGAGGATCGGCGTCTCGTCATCGACCGTCACCCGGACGCGCACGAACTGGGGATCAGGCTTCCACAGCTGGATCGACTTGACCTGGCCGGTGGCGACGCCCGAAAAGGCGACCATCGAGCCTTTATTAAGCCCGTCGACCGACTGCTTGAAGAAGATGTCATACTCCTTCTCGGTCTTGCCGCCGGCGCGCGAGATCCACACGAAGAACAGGGCGAGGACCGCCAGCAGAATCAGCACGACGCTGCCGACAAGGACATGGTTCGACCGGGTTTCCATCAGCCCTTTACCTCTTCAACATGTGACGGCGCGGCCTGTTCCTTGTTCCGCTCGATCGAAGCAGTGGCAGCGCGGCCGCGCGGGCCATTGAAATATTCCTGGATCCAAGGATGGTCCAGGGCGAGCAGCTCCGGGATCGTGCCGACCGCGATCACCTTGTGATCAGCAAGCACCGCGACCCGGTCGCAGACCGCATAGAGTGTGTCGAGATCATGGGTGATCAGGAACACGGTGAGTCCCATCGTCTTCTGCAGCGACGCGGTGAGATCGTCGAATGCCGCGGCGCCAATCGGATCGAGCCCGGCGGTCGGCTCGTCGAGGAACAGCAGTTCGGGGTCGAGCGCGAGCGCCCGAGCGAGGCCTGCACGCTTGCGCATGCCGCCCGACAGCTCGGACGGGAATTTGGGACCAGCGTCCGGCGATAGGCCGGTCATCACCACCTTGAACGCGGAAATCTCGTCGAGCAGGGCCTGGTTGATCTCAGGGTAGAATTCTTTGATCGGCACCTGCACGTTCTCGGCGACCGTCAGCGTCGAGAATAACGCGCCACCCTGGAACAGCACGCCCCAGCGCTTGCGCACGTCGACCCCGTCGATCTCCTCGACGCCAATGGTGTGCTCGCCGAACACGGTGACGTCGCCGGCATCCGGGGCCTGCAGCCCGATAATCGAGCGCATCAACACCGATTTGCCGGTGCCCGAGCCCCCGACCACGCCGAGAATCTCGCCGCGCTTGACGTCGAGATCGAGGTCGTCGTGCACGATCTGGTCGCCGAAGCTGTTGCGCAGCCCCCGTACCGAGATCACCACATCGTCCTTGCGCCGCGCCATCAATTCCACCCGATCCAGGTGAAGAACACCGCGAAGAAGGCGTCGAGCACGATCACCAGGAAGATCGCCTGGACCACCGCCGAGGTGGTGCGCGCGCCGACCTGCTCCGAATCGCCCTCGACCAGCATTCCTTGGAAGCAGCCGGCCATGGCGATGATCGCGCCGAACACCGGGGCCTTTACCAGACCAACATAGAGATCGCTGACCGGTACAACTTCGCGGATTCGTTGGATGAAGGTCACCGGCGGGATGTCGAGCGAGATCCAGCACAGCAGACCGCCGCCGATGATCGATAGCAGCGAGGCGTAAAAGCCGAGCAACGGCATGATAATGATCGCCGACATCACCCGCGGCACGACCAACGCCTCCATTGGCGAGACGCCGATGGTGCGCATTGCGTCGATTTCTTCGGTCAGCTTCATCGTGCCGAGTTGCGCGGCAAATGCCGAGCCGGAGCGGCCCGCGACCATGATCGCGGTCATCAATACACCGAGCTCGCGCAAGGTGATCCGACCGACCAGGTTGATCGTGAACACTTCCGCGCCGAACTGGCGAAGCTGCACTGCGCCCTGCTGGGCGATGACGATGCCGATCAGGAAACTCATCAGCCCGACGATGCCGAGCGCGGTGACGCCGACCGATTCGAACTGGTGGACGGTCGCGTTGAAGCGGAAGCGTCCGGGATGGCGAATGATATGGATGAAAGCGAGTGTCGTCGCGCCCAGGAAGCCGAGCAGCCCGTGCAGGGTGTGGAAGGCCGTGACGGTCGCATCCCCGACTTCGCCGACCACGCGCAGGAATGGACTGACCGTGCGCTGGCTCTGAACGACCGGTTGGTCGGCGGTCTCGACCTGCTTGAGCAGGTGCTCGCTATCCTCGTCGAGCCCCTCGATTTTCGCATCGTGGGCGCGCGCGAAGCGGTGGACTACCCAGGCGCCGATCGTGTCGATGCGCTCGATCTTGGAGAGGTCGAGCGTAGCGACCTTGCCTTCATGGCCGTCGAGCCGCTGCGGAAGATCGCCAAGCGACGCCAGCGACAGACTGCCCGAGAAGTGCAGCGTGCCGGACTGTGCGTCTTCTTCGAAATCCGCCGGAGCCTTCATCGTCGACAACCTTGGGCGATTTGCGCTGGATCGGCAAGCCGTTACCCGCGAAGGGTGGGCCGATGCAGCACATCGCGATTTTCGATATGGACAAAACCATTACCGCCAAGGCGACCTGGACGGCGTTTCTGGTGCACAGCGCGCGGGCGCACGCGCCGTGGCGGTTGACGCTAGCGCCGGCGGCAATGCTGGCGGGCCTGGCCTATCTCGTGAAGGCGATCGACCGCGCGCAACTAAAGCAAGTGACGCAAGGCCTGCTGCTCGGACGGGCGCTGACGCCTGGGGCCGTGGCGGCAATGGCGCGCGGATTTGCCGATCATCTTTTTGAAAAAGGCGTGCTCGAACAGGCGGTTTCGCGAATCGCAGCGGACAAGGCTGCCGGCAATCGGCTCGTGCTCGCGACCGCTTCCTATCGATTCTATGCCGCCGAGATCGCCCGTCGGCTGGGATTCGACGACGTGATCGCCACGGGTTCGGAGCTGGACGCCGCAGGAGCGTTGCTGCCGCGAATCGCCGGGGAGAATTGCTATGGCCCCGCCAAACTGCGGATGATCGAGGCGTGGATGACAGAACAAGGGATTGCGCGGCAAGACGCGCATATTCGCTTCTACTCCGATCATGTGTCGGATGCGCCGGTGCTCGACTGGGCCGACGAAGCGTTCGCAGTGAACGCCCACCCGCCGCTGGCCGCGCTGGCGAAGGTCAAGGGGTGGGAGCCGCTGGACTGGCGATGATCTGTGAAGGGCAGGGACCTGGTTCAACCAAGCCCCGTCAATCTACAGCGCCACATCCACGACATGGAGCGCCACGCCGACCAGCCCGCCGACCAGGGTGCCGTTGACCCGGATATACTGCAGATCCTTGCCCACCGCATTTTCCAGGCGGTGGGTGATGGTGCGTGCGTCCCAGCCGCGCACCGTCTCCGACACCAGGCGGACGATGCCATCGCCATAATCCGCGGCCATGCCGACGATCGTGCGCCGCGCGAATCGGTTGATCGTAATGCGCAGCGCCGCATCGTCCTGCAGGGTCTGGCCGAGCTGGCGCAGCATATCGCCAAGCTTACCGGCCATGGCCGTCTCGGGGTCGCGGGCGATCTTCAGCATGCCCGCGCGCGCCGATTCCCACATGCCGTCGAGCCAGCGCTGCATCGCCGGATTATCGATCATTTCGGCCTTCAGCGCCTCGACCCGCGCCTGCATCACCGGATCGTGCTGGAGATCGTAGGCGAGTGTCGCTAGCCCCTCTTCGGCCTTTGCGCGCAGCGGATGTTCGGGATTTTCGGCCATGTCAGCGAGCATCCGGTTGAGCCCGTCGATGATCTTATTGGCCAGCGTCTCGTCAAGCCCGGTCCAGCGCAGCACCGATCCGGCGCGCTCATGCACCATCTCGCGCAGAATCTGCTCGTTGGCGGCCAACGTCTTGCCCGCCCAGCGGATGATGCCGTCGAGCAGCGGCAGATGACGCTGCTCGGCAATCGCGGCGGTCAGCGCTTGGCCGAGCAGCGGCGCGACTTCGAGCCCGCGTAAGCGCTGCCCGATCGCCGCCTTGACCATGCCGCCGAGCCGTTCGGGATCGAACGCATCGAGCATGCTCGCGACCAGCTTGGAGGCGCCACGCCGAATCCGGCCCTGGCCGCCAGGCGGGTTGGCGAGCCAGCGTCCGGCGGCGCCGGCCAGGTCCAGCCGTCGCATCCGCCGCGCGACCACGCTGGGGATCAGGAAATTGTCGCGCAGGAAGTTGGCGAGTGTGTCGCCGATCCGGTCCTTGTTGCGCGGGATGATCGCGGTGTGCGGGATCGGCAGCCCCAGCGGATGCCGGAACAGCGCGGTGACCGCGAACCAGTCGGCGAGGCCACCGACCATCGCTGCCTCGGCAAAGGCGCGGACGAAGCCGACTGCCGGGTGGACCGGGCCGATTGCGCGTGCGGCCAGGAAGGTTACGGCCATCAGCACCAGCAACCCGGTGGCGACGATCCGCATCCGCCTGAGGCCGGGGGAGATGGGATCGCTGGGTCGAGGGAGGGTCATGGGGGGACAATCCCCAGATGCGGGGATTGTTCAAGGGGGAGGGAGGACAGAGTCGCAATTCCACCGTCGTCCCAGCAAAGGCTGAGACCTCAAGCGGCGGACGCGAGACCGGCGCCGCTCGAGACCCGGCTTTTGTCGCTTGGGGGACACAGCCGATCGGCACGCCCGCCTCACTCCGCCGGCAGGTCGCCCGGCTTGTACGGGATCCGCGCGCCGTGCACGTCATGCTCGATCACCGGCTGACCGTTGTCGCCGGGGCGATAGGTCAGCAGCCGCCGGCCGAGCTTGGGGCCCGCCCAGCGCTCAATCCCTACCGCCAGGCTGAACGTCGCGGGCACGATCACCAGCGTCAGCAAGGTGGAGAGCAGCAGCCCGCCGATCACCACGATTCCCATTGGCGCGCGCCACGATCCGTCGCCACCCAGCGATAGCGCAGTCGGCACCATGCCGGCGACCATCGCCACTGTGGTCATCACGATCGGCTGGGCGCGCTTGTGCCCGGCGTCGAGGATCGCCTCGGCGATGCCTACCCCCTTGTTCATTTCCTCCAGCGCAAAATCGATCAGCAGGATCGAATTTTTGGCGACGATACCGATCAGCATCAAGATGCCGATATAGACCGGCAGCGACACCGGATTGCCGGTGACCAGCAGCCCGAGGAGCCCGCCGAGGGGCGCCACCAGCAGCGACAGCATGTTGACGAACGGCGGCAGCACCCGGCGGTAGAGCAGCACCAGCACTGCAAACACCAGGAATACGCCGGCGCCGACCGCGATGATGAAGTTGTTGACCATCTCTGCCTGCCACTTGGCCTGGCCCAACGTCAGTTCGGTGACGCCGAGCGGCAGGTTCTTCATCGCTGGCAGCGCGTGAATTTGCGCCATCGCCACGCTGCTGACGATCTGCCTGCCATTGGCTTCATTGCCACGGTCAGCGCCGATCGTGATCTGGCGCTGCTGCGCGACGCGGTCGATCTTGGTCGGCCCGGCGCCCAGCGTGATGTTGGCGACCAGGTTGAGCGGCACCGATCCGCCACTCGCGGTCAGCACCGGCAGATTCTCGATCGTCGCGAGCCGCTGGCGCGCATTCTGGTCGAGCGCGACGCGGATCGGGATCTGCCGGTCGGACAACGAGAATTTCGCGCTATTCTGGTCGATGTCGCCGAGCGTTGCGATGCGGATTGCGGAGGACAGCGCCTGCGTCGTCACGCCCAGATTGGCGGCCAAATCCATCCGCGGCGAGATTACGATCTCCGGTCGCTGGAGGTTGCCGGTCACCCGCGGCGCAACCAGCGCGGGCAGCGAGGCCATCTGATCGGCGACCCGATTGGCGGTTTCGGCCAACACCTTGGGGTCGTCGCCGCCCAGCGTTACGGTGAGGTCGCGGCCGCTGCTGCCCCAGCCGTTGTTCGAGCGGAAGGTGACGCGCGCGTCGGCGATCCGCGCGAGCTGCGGCGCGAGGCTATGCTCGAATTCGTAGCTCTTCATCGACTTATGCGCCTTGAAGATCGCGCTTACCCGGCCGTTGCCGACAAAGGCACGCGAATAGACCGATTCGACGTCCGCCTGTTTCTGCAGGAAGTTGGCGACTTCATGCACCACCGCCTCGGTCTCGGCGCGGGTCGTGCCCGGCACCATTTCGACGTTCACCGTGACGCTGTCTTGGTCCTGATCGGGCTGGAAGGTCATCGGCAGCATTGCAAAGCACAAGATGGTCAGCCCGAACGCGGTCGCGCCGGCGACTACCGCTGCCCAGCGATAGCGCAGGGTCCAGCGCAAGACGATCATATAGAGGTCCATCAACCGGCCTTCGCCGTGCTTGGCCTGGCCTTGCGCCTTTAGGAAATAAGCGGCGATCATTGGCGTCACGAGCCGCGCGACGCCCAGGCTCATGAGCACCGAGACCACTACGGTAAGGCCGAAATTCTTGAAGAATTGCCCCGAAATGCCCGGCATCAGCCCGACCGGGAGAAACACCGCGACGATCGACATAGTCGTGGCGAGCACCGCCAGGCCGATCTCATCGGCAGCGTCGATCGAGGCCTGATAGGCAGATTTGCCCATACGCATGTGCCGTACGATATTTTCGATCTCGACGATCGCATCGTCGACCAGCACGCCCGCGACCAGACTGAGCGCGAGCAGCGTCATCTGGTTGAGGCTGAACCCTAGCAGGTCCATGAACCAGAAGGTCGGGATCGCCGACAACGGAATCGCCAGCGCCGAGATGATTGTCGAGCGCACGTCGCGCAGGAACAGGAACACCACGATCACCGCGAGCACCGCGCCCTCGAGCATCGCTTCCATCGCCGAATGATATTGCTGCTCGGCGTATTTGACCTGGTTGAAGATCAGCTGGAAATGAACCTTGGGATTGCGCTTCTCGAGCGCTGCCAGCTTGTCGGCTGCGCCGTGGAACACCGAAACGTCCGACGCGCCTTTTGAGCGCTGGAAGTCGAAGCTGAGCACCTGTCGCCCGTTCATCTGCGACGACGAGCGCTGCTCGGCATAGAGATCGCGGACCTGGGCGATGTCGGACAGCTTGATCGTGCGGCCGCCGCCCACCGAAATCTGGGTCTGTCCCAGCTCATAGGCGCTCAGCGCATTGCCGAGCACGCGCACCGATTGTTCGGAGCCTGCGATTTCGGCGCGGCCGCCGGCGGCGTTCAGATTGACCTGCCGCAACTGCTGGTTGACCGCGCTGGCGGTCAATCCCTGCGACTGCAGGCGGATCGGATCGAGGATCACCCGGATTTCGCGGCTGACCCCGCCGTTACGGCTGATCGTCGCCATGCCGGGCACCGCGAGCAGAGTCTTGGCGACGTCGTTGTCGATATACCAGCTGAGCTGTTCGACGGTCATGTCGGTGCCGACCGCGGCATAGCTGGCGAGGTCGTTGCCCGAGGTGTTGGCGCGCTCGATTTGCGGCTCGAGAATGCCATCGGGCAGGTCGGAGCGGATCTGCTGGATCGCCCCGCGTACGTCTTCCACCGCACGGTCGATCGGAGTGCCGATGTTGAGCTGAACGACGGTGGTCGAACTGCCCTCGGTCACCGTCGAGTTGATCTCGTCGATCCCTTGCAGGCTGCGTACCGCGGATTCGACCCGCTGGGTGACCTGGGTCTCGAGTTCGGTCGGCGCAGCGCCGGGCTGCGTTACGGTGACGATCACGATTGGGAAGTCGATATCCGGATCGTTATTTACTTCCATCCGCGCGAAGCTGACCAGCCCCGCGACCGTCAGCATCAGGAACAGGACGATCGACGGCACCGGATTGCGGATCGACCAGGCCGAGATGTTGCGGAAACCCATGGAATCAGCTCCCGTTCTTCTGCCGCACCGGAACCACCTTCTGCCCCGGATTGAGGAAGGCGCCCGCCGACAGCACGACCCGCTCGTTGCCGACCAGCCCCGACGCGATCGCGACGCCATTGTCGGAGACGTCGCCGATCGTCACGGCGCGCCGCACGACCTTGTTCTGCGCGTTGAGGACATAGACGAAATTGCCTTTGTCATCGCTCTGGATCGCCGAGTTGGGGAGCAGTGGCGCCTCACTCGATCCGCTGACGATCGTCGCCGCGGCAAAGCCGCCGGGGCGCAAATCCTTGTCATAGGACAGCTGGATGCGGGCGATGCCCTGGCGCGTGGACGCGTCGATGATCGGCGAGACCTGCCAGACGAAGCCGGTGAAGGCACGGGGCGAGCCGATCGGCGTAACCTGCGCCGACGCGCCCTCGTGGATCGTGGCGAGATCGGCTTCGGAGAGCAACGCACGCAGCTCCATCTCGCCACCCTTGGCCATGCGGAACAGGATGCCGGAGCCGGAGCTGACGATCTGGCCGGGCTCGGCGGCCCGGGTCAGCACGAGGCCCGCTTCGGGCGCGCGAATGTCGAGCCGGCCGTTGCGCGCACGGGTCTCGCCCAGCGAGGCCTGGGCGACATTGACCCGCGCCGCGGCGGCGTCGCGAGTGGCGGTGAGCCGCTCGATATCGGCCTTGGAAATAAAGCCGCGGCCGACCAGCGACTTGCCGCGGTCGAGCTCGGACTGAGCGATCGCGGCGTCGGCGCGCGCGACGTTGACCTGCGCCGCGAGCGAGGCGGCGGTCTGGGTTTGCACCGAACTGTCAACGGTGGCCAGCACCTGGCCCGCACCGACCCACTGGCCGGGCTCGACCATTACTCGTGAAATCATGCCTCCCTCGCCGGCAATGCCAACCGGCATCTCCCGCTTGGCGGCCAGCGATCCGGTCGCCGTAATGGTGCGCGCGATCGGCTTGCGGCCGGGAATCGCAAAGGTAACGGTCGGCAATTGGGTGGCGGACGATTGCGCGGCGACGGGAGCGCTCTTCTCGTGGATCGCCCAGGCGGTGAGCGCGGCCACCAGCAGGACGACCGCGCCGACAATCCACCAGCGGCGCGAGCGCGGGGCAGGGCTGCCGTCGAGCAACAACCGGCCGTCTTCCCCGAGTGTGCGCGATTCGTAATTCATCCCAGCCACTTGTCCCCATCCCCCGGCCACGCGCCGACATTGTCCCCAGCGGGGTCGCCATCGGCTGTATTAGCGGAATAAGTCACCCACCTCAAGCGGATTGCTGCGACGCTGCACAGGCGACCATCCGCTATGGTGAAGAGCTATTTAGCTGTTGCATTTTGGCAACGGCGACGCGAATCTTTAGGGGCTCGGCGGCATGTCGGCCGCCGCCAGAGGAGCGCAGATGGATCATTCAATTCTGGGATGGCTGGTCATCGGATTGGTGGCGGGAGTGCTGGGCAGGGGATTGATGCCGGGTCGCGATCCCGGCGGGATCGTCGTTACTATTCTGATCGGCATCTGCGGCGCGCTGCTCGCCGGCTTCGTCGCGGGATCGGTCGGCTGGGCGATCTCCCCGGGATGGCGCAGCTATGCCGCAGCGACGCTGGGCGCAGTGGCGCTACTGGCTGTCTACCGGGTGATGATCGCCCGCCGGGTCGGCTGAGCCGCGTTCATCCCGGGTTATTGCGCCGGGCCGCATCGCGGTCAGGCGGGCGATACGACCCGAACAGGACAGGATATTCTATGCGCAGTTTCGCGACCGCTACGGCCCTTGCCGCCCTTCCGCTGGCGGTTCTGCCCGCCGCCGCCCAGACCAGTGCGCCGATCGTCGCCGACGGCGCCTTGCTCGACGTGACCGCCGAAGGACGCACCACCCGCGTGCCCGACATCGCCACGATCCGTGCCGGAGTGGTGACCGCGGCGCCGACCGCGGCGGCGGCAATGGCTGAGAATGCGGCGCGGATCGGGCGGATGCTCGCGGCGCTCCGACGCGCCGGCGTCGCCGATCGCGACCTGCAGACCGCGCATGTCGGTCTGTCGCCGCAATATAAATATGCCGACAACGTGCCACCGGTGCTGACCGGCTATCAGGCGAACAACAGTGTGGCGGTGCGGTTCCGCGACGTCGCCAAATCGGGGACGATCCTCGACGCGTTGGTGGCGCAAGGAGCCAATCAGATCGACGGGCCTAACCTGTCGCTGGACAAGCCCGATGCAGCGCTCGACGAAGCGCGCGTCGATGCGGTGGCGCGGGCGCGGGCGCGGGCGGAGCTTTATGCCAAGGCAGCCGGGCTCAGCGTGGCGCGAATCGTGTCGATCGGCGAGTCGGGCGAGAATGCCGGGGGCGCGCCGCCGCCGATGGTGTTCGCGCGGATGGCCAAGGCGGCTGATTCGACCGCGATCGTAGCGGGCGAGCGCGACGTGACGGTGACACTCACGGTGCGCTTCCTGCTCAAATGATAAAAAGGCCGCCCGGGATGCCGGGCGGCCCATTCACTCGAGACGGATCCCCCTGAAGCCCGTTCCCTGAAACACGTTCAGGATGACGGACTCGGTGGGGTGCGCCGCGTGGCTTAGCGCACCCGGCCGCGCTGGATCAAATTGACGATCGCGAGCAGAATGATCGCGCCGACCAGCGAGGCGATGAACGTGTATAGCGTGATCACCTGATTGATCCCGCCGCCGAACAGCAGGCTGGCGATAAACGAGCCGACGATGCCGACGACCACGTTCAGGATAATGCCCTGCTGACCGTCGGTGCGCATCACCATGCTGGCGAGCCAACCCACGACGCCGCCAATGATGAGCCAGATAATGATATTCATGGGGCTGTCCCTCCGTTGCACCCGTTGTCCGGGTATGGCGGGAGAGACGTGCGAACCCTATTATTTGTTCCGCCTTCGATTCGAGATCGGAGCGCGGTGCAGTGAACTTCTACCGGACGAACAAAAGATACCTTTTGTTTCAGGCGAGTTCGAAAAGCGTGGCCTGATGCTCCGGCTGGTTTCTCGGCCTGCCCTGAACCCTCGGGCGAGAGGCCGATCTACCACACGCCGGCACGCCAGGCCGGCTCAGAACTTCTGTTGGCGTTCGTATAGCGAGCGATAATGCTGGATCCGCGTGACGCGAAGCCCAGGCATTCCCGAACGGTCGATCGCCCGCTGCCAGCCGGCGAATTCCTCTGCGGTCAGCTTATAGCGGTCGCATACCTCGTCGATGCTGAGCAGCCCGCCGTTGACTGCAGCCACCACTTCGGCCTTGCGGCGCACCACCCAACGGGTGGTTTCGGGCGGCGGTAGGCTGTCGAGCGTGAGGGGCTCGCCGAGCGGACCGATGACCTTTGCAGGGCGGATCTTGGAACCTTCGAACATGTACACCTCGATCGGGGGCGGGGGGCCCCCCTCTCCTGGAACTGAAAATTGAGCTTAGCGCCCGGACTTGAAGGCCGTCTCAAGCGGCACGGTAAACAACGTCTTCATTCAGCTTTCCATCGGGTTAGCGCCGCGGCCATATCGGCGTTGAACGCGCCCGACAGCGGGGCGAATAGCCCGCGCGCCAGCGTCGACGTGCGGCGCAGCCGCGCGGTGAGCAATGCGGTCGGCGTCGCCGCCTGCCGCGCGCCGATTCCGACGAACAGCACGGCAAGATCCGAGGGCAGGATTGTGACCTGCGCGTCGCGATCGAAGCGGAGGAAACTTAGATCCATGGGGTAATCGGCTGATTCATCCCGGTCTTCCTACGACAAGGGGGTGAAGGGACCGTAAAGCTCGCAGGTGTTTTTCCCGTGGTTTTGCACCTTAAGCGGCAATCGCTTATGTGCGCGGCTATGACCGAAGGTGAATTTCAGCTGGGCAGCGGCCGCAAGCGCATCGTCGTCGCCATGTCAGGCGGCGTGGACAGTTCGGTGGTGGCCGCACTCGCGGCGCGCACCGGCGCCGAGACGATCGGGGTGACGCTGCAGTTATACGATCACGGCGAGGCGGTGGGCCGTGCCGGTAGTTGTTGTGCCGGCCGCGACATCCGCGATGCCCGCGCGGTGTGCGACAAACTGGGGATCGCCCATTATGTGTTCGATCACGAATCGAGTTTTCGCGAGGAGGTGATCGACGGTTTCGCCGACGATTATATTGCCGGACGCACGCCAATTCCCTGCGTGCGCTGCAATATGGGGCCGAAATTCACCAATTTGCTCGGTCTCGCGCGCGATCTCGGCGCCGATTGCCTGGCGACTGGCCATTATGTCCGCCGCGTCGAAGCCCCGCACGGCGCAGAACTGCACCGCGCGATCGATCCAGCGCGCGATCAAAGCTATTTCCTGTTCGCGACAACGCAGCCTCAACTTGAGTATCTGCGCTTTCCGCTTGGCAGCCTGCCCAAGGCGCGGGTGCGCGAACTTGCCGCTGAATTGGGGCTGGGCGTCGCCGCCAAGCCCGACAGCCAGGACATTTGCTTCGTTCCCGACGGCAATTATGCCGATCTGGTCAAGAAACTGCGCCCCGAGGCTGACACGGCGGGCGCGATCGTCGACGAGGCTGGGCGGACGCTCGGCCAGCATCGCGGGCTGATCCACTTCACCGTCGGCCAGCGCCGCGGGCTCGAAATCGGCGGCACGCCCGAACCGCTCTACGTGGTGCGGCTTGATCCCGGGTCGAAGCAGGTCGTGGTCGGCCCCCGGCGCGCGCTGGCGGTGGCGGCTGCCCGGCTCGAGGACATCAACTGGATCGGCGGCGACCACGCCGGGCCACTGACCGCAAAGGTGCGCTCGATGGCCAAGCCGGTGCCGGCCCGGCGCGAGGGCGAGCGCTTGGTGTTTGACGTGCCTGAATATGGCGTGTCGCCCGGGCAGGCCGCGGTGCTCTATGCCGGCGAGCGTGTGCTCGGCGGCGGCTGGATCGCTGAAACCGAACGTGCCGAGAGTGCGTTGGCGGCGTGAGCCCGCGACTGGAGAATTCATGACCGACTATCATATCGTCGCCAGCCGCCCCGGCGGCCCGGAAGTGCTCGTACGCGAGGAGATCACCGTCGGTGCGCCGGGCCCCCGCCAGGTGCGGCTGCGACACACTGCGGTCGGCGTCAATTTTGTCGACACCTATTTTCGAACCGGCCTCTATCCTGGCCCGAGCCCCGCGCCGCTCGGCGGCGAGGCGGCCGGCGTGGTCGAGGCGGTTGGCGCGCAAGTCTCCGAATTCCGCCCGGGTGACCGCGTCGCTTATGGCACCGGCGGGCAGGGCGCCTATGCCAGCGCGCGGCTGATCGCGGCGGAGCATCTGGTCCATCTCCCCGATGGTCTGTCGGACGAGACCGCCGCTGCGGTGATGCTCAAGGGAATGACTGCCGCCTATCTGATCGGCCCGTGCGGCAAGATCACCGAAGATATGACGGTTCTCGTCCATTCTGCCGCAGGCGGAGTCGGCTCGATCCTAGTACAGTGGCTGGTGGCGACGGGTGTGCGGGTGATCGCGCATGTCGGTACGCCGGGGAAAGCGGCGCGGGTTGCGGCGATGAGTCCCGACCATGTCCTCACCTGTGGTTTTGATATGCTCGCCGAGGAGGTGAAAGCGCTGACCGACGGTGCGGGCGTGGCGGTCGTGCTCGACGGCGTCGGTAAGGCGAGCTGGACGGCATCGCTGGCGTCGGTGGCGACGCGCGGGCTGCTGGTGACATACGGCAATGCCAGCGGCGCGGTGCCGTCGTTCACTGCGCTCGACCTGGTGGACGCGGGGTCGGTGTTCGTCACCCGGCCGACGTTGCGCGACTATGCCGCCAGCGGCGCCGAGCGGCAGGCGCTGGTTGCGCCGTTGTTCACGATGATTGCCGGCGGGCAGATCGGGATCGAAATCGGCCAGCGTTTTGCGCTGGACAAGGCCGCCGACGCGCACCGCGCGCTGGAAGCACGCGAGACGATCGGGTCGACCATATTGCTGCCGTGAGTCAGCTCAGCTCGAACACCCGCAGCACCACCGACTCGGGATGCCGAATCCCCTGGCCGACGAAAATCGTGCGCGTCAGCCAGGCATGCGGCCCGGCCGGCGCCTCGAAGCGCGGCGTGGTGCGAAAATAATAAAGGCGCGGGTCGAGATCTTCGCCGGCGGTCAGCCGGGCGATAATCTCGGGGCTGGCGACGCGCACTCCAGGATTGTCGATGGCGATCGTGGCGCCATCGGTGGCGCGCAGGAAATAGCGGGCGTGGATGCGGGTAAGCCCGTCGCTGCCGATCTGCTGCCAGTCGCCGCCGCCAGGCAGCACCGCGCCGGTCAGCTTCGGGCCGGCGATCGAGCCGCCGGTGATCGGTACGAAGCGGTGCTGCGTCCCCTCGATCATACCCTGGTCGACCACCGGCCCGAGCGCGATCGTCACCTCGAACGCCAGCGTCAGCACCGGATCGTGCGGCAGCGTCGCCGCGCCGGCGGGCGCGGTCAACGCGGCGCCGGCCACGGCGAGAACCGCCAGGTCGCGGCGGCTGGGGTGATCCTCGGTCATGGCAGCGTCCTTCGCCGATAGGCCAGCGCGCCGGCGATATAGGTGGCGGCGATAGCACGATCGTCGCCCAGGATCTGCAGCGCGAACAGCCGGTCCTGAAGCGTGGCGCCAGCGGTGCGCCGGGCTAGCAGCGCGGTGGCGGAGCAATCGAGCAGCACGAAATCGGCTTCCTGCCCTGGCAGCAGCCCGCCGACCTTGTCGCCAACACCGAGCAATTTCGCACCGCCCGCGGTCGCCAGATACAGCGCGCGAAACGGATCAAGCGCCGCCCCGCGCAGCTGGCCGACCTTATAGGCTTCGCCCAAGGTGTGGAGGATCGAAAAACTGGTGCCCGCACCGATATCGGTGCCAATTCCGACGGGGACTGCGTGGGCATCGGCCTGAGCAAGATTGAACAACCCGGAGCCGAGGAACAGATTGCTGGTCGGGCAGAAAGCGATGCCGGCGCCGGCATCGCCCATCCGCGCCATCGCCCGGTCGCTCATATGGACGCAGTGCGCGAACACCGAGCGCGGACCGACCAGCCCGAAGCGGTCGTATACGTCGAGATAGTCGGCAGCGTCGGGGAAACGCCCGGCGACCGCGGCAATCTCGTCATGGTTTTCCGCAAGGTGGGTATGGAGCAGGGTTTCGGGATGCGCGGCGAGTAACGCGCCTGCATCGGCGAGCTGGTCGTCAGAAGAGGTGAGCACGAAGCGGGGAGTGATCGCATAGCCGAGCCGCCCGCGACCCTTCCAGCGGGCGATCAGCGATTCGGTGTCGGCGCGGCCGGACCCGACTGTATCGCGCAAAATGGCCGGGCCGCCGTCCATCAATACCTTGCCTGAGACGATCCGCATGTTCCGGGCGAGCGCCGCTTCGAACAGCGCATCGACCGATTCGGCGTGGACGGTGGCGAAGACCAGCGCACTGGTCGTGCCGTTTTTCAGGAGCTCGTCGAGGAAGAAAGCGGCAATGGCGGCCGCGTGCGCGGGATCGGCAAAGGCGGCCTCGGCCGGGAAGATGTGGCGATCGAGCCACTCGAGGAGCTGTTTGCCGTGCGAGGCGATCGCTTCGGTTTGCGGATAATGGACATGCGTGTCGACAAAGCCCGGGACGAGAATGCCGGGGAGAACTTCCTGGGGAAGGTCCGCGAAGGTGTCGGCGAGGTCGGCATAAAGCCCACAGGCAAGAACGAGGCCGTCTTCGACCACCAGCAGGCCGTCAGCGTAGTGGTCGATCGCAGTCTCGCCGGCAGTGGCGGGGTCGTGGGGCACGGATAGGATTTCGGCGCGATAGGCGCGCTGCGTCCGGGGGGCGGTCATGCGTCGGTCCTGAGCGAGAGCAACTGCGCCAATACCGACACCGCGATGATTTCGGGCTCCTTGCCCGAAACCCCCGGCAGCCCGATCGGGCAGGTGAGGCGCGCGACATCCACCCCGTCGGCCACCAACCGGGAGACAAACCGCGCCCGCTTGGTCGTCGATCCGATCAATCCCACAAACCCGGCCCGGCTACGCAGCGCCGCCATCGTCAGCCGGTAATCGAGATCGTGGTCGTGGGTCAGAATCAGCACTGCTGCCTTCGCGGGCACGTCGCCGGCGCAGGCGATCATCTCGTGTGTCTCCGACAGCATCACCCCAGGCGTCTCGGCTGCCTCGGGTCGGGTATCATACCAGGCGAGCTGAAACGGCAGGCCGACCGCGGTACGTGCGATCGCCCGACCGACATGCCCCGCGCCGAACATCACCAGCGGGCGCCGCACCGTCTCGATCGGCTCGACGAACGCGCTCGGCCGGTCACCGCGCGCCATGACCGCCGGCACCGGTAACGATTCGAGCGAGCGCTCGATCCGGTCGAGCGCGAGATGGCTTGTCACTGTGCCGTGTCCGACCAGATCGAACCACTCGTCGGTCTCCAGAATTTCGACCAGCAGCCGCACCCGTCCGCCGCAGCATTGCCCGAGCAGCGGTCCCAGCGGATAATCCTGGATACGCCAGCTTCCCGGCGGGTGGGTCAGCAGAGCGCGGGCCTGCTCTGCGACGCGATATTCCAGCGCCCCGCCGCCAATCGTGCCGGCCAGGGTCGATGCGGTCACCACCATCCGCGTGCCGGCGCCGCGCGGCGCCGATCCCTCGGTGGCGATAATGGTGACGAGCGCCGCCGGTCCCTGCATCAGCGCGGCGCGCGCCTCGTCCACCCACTCAGCCACGCGCGCGCAATTCGGTGATGGCCGCAAGTATCCGTTCAGGCGTGGCGGGGGCATCGAGCCTGGGCAATCCGCCGGTCCGTACCGCGCCCGGCGCAACGGCGGCCACCGCCTCGGTCAACGCCGAGAAGACCGAGATCGCGAGCATGAACGGCGGCTCGCCGACCGCCTTGGAGCGGTGGATGGTAGGCTCGGCGTTGCGCCCGGGCGCCCACAGCTGGATGTCCATCCGCTCGGGCCGATCGCTGGCGGTGGGGATCTTGTAGGTCGAGGGCGCATGGGTCAGAAGCCGACCGTCGGTGGCGTAGACCAGTTCCTCGGTGGTCAGCCAGCCCATCCCCTGGATAAATCCGCCCTCGACCTGCCCAAGGTCTATCGCCGGGTTGAGCGAGCGGCCGGCGTCGTGGAGGATGTCGACGGCGAGCACTTTATGCTCGCCGGTGAGCGTGTCGATCACCACTTCGCAAAGCGCTGCGCCATAGGCAAAATAAAGGAACGGGCGACCGCGGTGGTTGGCGCGGTCATATTCGATCTTGGGAGTGGCGTAAAAGCCGGTCGCGGATAGCGAGATCCGGCCGAGATGCGCCATCCGGCACAGCGCGTCGAACGGGACCAATTCGCTCCCCGCGATCGCACCCTCGCGAGTAAAGCGCACGGCGTGCGCCGATCCGCCAAATTTCGTGCTGAGGAAATCGGCGAGGCGCTGCCGGATCTGGATCGCGGCATTGTACGCCGCCATACCATTGAGATCCGCCCCCGACGACGCGGCAGTGGCCGAGGTATTGGGGACCTTGTCGGTGCGGGTCGAGGTGATCCGTACCCGCTCGACCGGCACCGCGAACACGTCCGCCACCACCTGCGCCACCTTGGTGTTGAGCCCCTGGCCCATCTCGGTGCCGCCGTGGTTGAGCTGGATCGAGCCATCGGCATAGACCAGCACCAGTGCTCCGGCTTGGTTGAGATGGGTGGTGGTAAAGCTAATCCCGAATTTTACAGGGGTCAGCGCCAGCCCCTTCTTCAGAATCCGGTGTCGCGCGTTGAAATCGGCCACCGCCGCGCGCCGCGCGTCATAACTGGCGCGAAGTGCGAGTTCATCGATCAGTTCGGGCGCAACATTATCCTCTACCGTCATGCAATAGGGCGTGATGTCGCGGCCGGGGCCGTAGAGATTTGCCCGGCGAACGCTCAGCGGATCGCGGTCGAGGTGTGCGGCGATCGCATCCATCACCCGCTCGATCGCGATCATCCCCTGCGGCCCACCGAAGCCGCGAAACGCGGTGTTCGAAACAGTATGGGTCTTGAGCCGGTGGCTGACGATCTCGACTGCGGGCAGGAAGTAACAATTGTCGGCATGAAACATCGCCCGGTCGTTGATCGCCGGCGACAGGTCGGTGGTGGCGCCGCAGCGCGAGGCGAGGTCGATCCGAATTCCCTCGATTCGGCCATCGCTATCGAAGCCGACATCATAGCCGATCTCGAATTCGTGGCGCTTGCCGGTCATCACCATGTCGTCGTCGCGATCGGCGCGGATTTTGGCCGGGCGCCCGGTCTTCGCGGCGACCAGCGCGCAGGCGGCGGCGTAAGCGGCGGCCTGGGTTTCCTTACCGCCGAACGCGCCGCCCATCCGGCGGACCTCGACAGTGACGTCGGCATGCGGCCGGCCGAGCAATTTGGCGATCAGATGCTGGACCTCACTGGGATGCTGGGTCGAGCTTACGACATGTACTTGGCCGTCCTCGCCGGGCGTAGCGAGCGCTGCCTGGCCCTCCAGGTAGAAATGCTCCTGCCCGCCAATCTCCAGCGTAGCCGAGACGCGGTGGGCTGCGGTGGCGAGTGCGGCATCCGCATCGCCGCGGCGCATATATTGGGTCGGCTCGATCAGTGACCCCGCGGCGCGTGCGTCGGCGATGGTGACGAGCGGGATGCCCGCCACATAATCGACCACGGCCAGTCGCGCGGCAATCCGCGCCGCCTTGGCGCTGGTCGCAGCGACCACGAATAGGGGCTGGCCGACATAGAGCACGTCGCCCACCGCGAAGAGCGGATCGTCGCCCTTGACCGGGCTGACGTCGTTGATCCCAGGGATATCGGTCGCGTTGTAGACAGCGATCACACCGGGGGCCGCGCGGACCTGGGAGAGGTCGATCGACACGAGCTGCGCATTCGCCTTCGCGCTCAGCCCGAAGGCGAGGTGGAGCGTGCCCGGCGCCTCGGGGATGTCATCGACATAGCGCGCCCGGCCGGCGACATGCTGCTCGGCGCTGTCATGGACGATCGAACGGTGAACCGCGCCGGTGCGCAGATCCGCATCAGCCATCGACCAGGCCCTCCGCGAGCACGCTGGTCGGCTCGCCCGCGCCCTCGGCCCATAGCCGGCGGAGCAGATTGCCGGCGACCGTCAGCCGATAGCCGGCCGAGCCGCGCAGATCATCGAGCGGGGCGTAATCGGTCGGCAGCGCGGCGGCGGCGGCTTCGATCGTTGCTTCGCTCCAGGGCGCGCCGGTCAGCGCGGCCTCGCAGGCGGGCGCGCGCTTGGGGATGGCGGCCATGCCGCCGAAGGCGACGCGCGCCGAGGTCACCATGCCGTCCTCGATCTGCAGCGCGAAGGCGGCGCACAGCGCCGAAATATCGCTGTCGAAACGCTTGGTGAGTTTCACGATTCGCACCAGTCCGGTCGGGCGGGGGATAAAGAGACGCTCGACGAACTCGGCCGGAGCGCGGTCCTGCTTGCCGTAGGACAGGAAGAAATCCTCGAGCGGCATTGTCCGTCGCTCGGCGCCACGGCGCAGCGTCAGCGTTGCGCCGAGTGCGATCAGCGCGGGCGGCATGTCGCCGATCGGTGAGCCGTTGGCGATATTGCCGCCGATCGTGCCGGCGTTGCGGACCTGCAGCCCGCCGATCCGCCGGACCAACTCGCCGAGATCGGGGTGTAGCCGCGCAAGCGCCTGGCGTGCGTCGGAATAGCGCACCCCCGCGCCGAGCGTCAGCCCGTCCGCATTCTCGGCGATGTCGCGCAACTCGGCGATGTCGCCGAGGAACACGATGGTGCCAAGCGTGCGGTGCTGCTTGGTCACCCACAGCCCGACATCGGTCGCGCCGGCGACGATCCGGGCCTCCGGGTGGGCGAGCAGAATATCGGCAAGCTCGTCAGTAGAGCGCGGCGCGAACCAGCCGCTGCCGGCGTAGCTTATTAGTCCCTGCAGCGCCTCTGCGACCGCGCTATCGTCTTGCGGAGCGATGGCGGTCGCCTCGCCTGCTGCGAGGATTGGGCCATAGCCGGTGCAGCGGCACAGATTGCCGGCGATCACGTCCTTGACCGGCGTACCTACCGTGCCGCTCGCCCCGATGCTGCGTCCGACCAATGACATCACGAAGCCGGGCGTGCAGAAGCCGCATTGCGACCCGCCATTGTCGGCCAGCGCACGCTGCACCGGATGGAGCATGCCGTCCTGCGACAGGCTCTCGACTGTCCTCAGCGCCTTGCCGTCGAGCATTGGCGCGAACAAAATGCACGCGTTGACCGCGCGCCAGCTGACTTTTCCTTGCTTTGCCTCAGACGAAGCCGGGAAATGGGGGCTGGCGACAGGTGTCTCGAACTCGCCCGAAGCGAACGGACGGGAGAGTTCCCCCAGCAATACGGTGCATGCGCCGCAGTCGCCCTCGGCACAGCCTTCCTTGGTGCCGGTGCGGCGCAGGCGGTAGCGTAGCAGGTCGAGCACGCTGTCGGTCGCCCCGACTTCAAGCTCAACGACGGCGCCGTCGAGAAGGAAGCGAATCATCTCAGCTCCCCCGGTAGGTGGAATAGCCGAATGGCGAGACCAGCAGCGGAACATGATAGTGGCGATCAAGCTCGGCGATCGCGAAATCGATATGTATTACGTCGAGGAACGGCGGATCGGGCAGGACCATTCCGGCCTTGCGGAAATAGTCGGCCACCGAGAATTCGAGTCGATAGCCGCCGCGCTGGAGCGCCGCCTCGTCGAGCAATCCCGGACAGCGTCCGTCGGCGTTGGTGATGCCCGAAAAAATCAGCGCCCCCGCCCGAAACAATCGGATTGGCACACCCGCGGCCGGGCGGCCGTGGGTGGTGTCGAGGACATGGGTGGTGAGGCCGGTCATTCGGCTGCCTTGTGCTGAGGCTTATTTTCAGAACCGGGCCATTCTGCCACGAATTCGAGCTCGGCATAAGCGGCATAGTCGGCCAGGATCGCCGCCTCGTCGTCGCGGAACAATTGGTCGGCGACGCCCGACACCAGTCGCGGCAGGGCGTGTTTCAGCCCGGACAGCGCGGCGGCGGAAAGGCCAAGGCTGATCAGCGCCGAATAGTTGAACGCAAACAGGCCGTGCAGAGGGCGCGCATCTCCGCCCGCCCGCGGCAGGAACTCGAATGCGGGGCCGAGATAGGGATGCGCATCGATCACCGGGTTGGCGATTTCCGCCGGCGCGGTGACGCGGTCGCCCCAGCGCGCGATCATATCCTGCACCAGCCGCAGCTCGGGGCGCAGCGCCGGATCGGTGATCAGTCCGGTCGAGAGCACCAGGAAGTCGAACAGATGGCTGCCGTGCGGGGTTTCCACCCGAACCCCGTCCGGCGTCTCTGCCACCGACAGCCACGGGCTGCCGAGGTGGAGGTCGAACCCTGGCAGGCTCGCGGCGCGCTCGAACATGTCGGTGGTCGGCGGCTGGTTGCGCACCCAGAAGGACGCCATCACCGCATATTTGTCGGCATCGGCGAGCGCGGGATAGCGCTGGACCATTCCGGCGTTCTCCATGAAGCGGATCACGTTGATCCGCGGCAATTGCTCGCGGCGGATGAACACCTCGGCGGCGGCCACCCCCGCCTCCAGCGCCGTGCTGGCATTGTCGAACGCTGAGGCGCCGCCGCCGAGGATGGCGATGCGCTTGCCGGCCATTGCGGCATAGTCGATCGGCTCGGAGGTATGGGCGTAGCGGGCGCGGGGTAGCGCCTCGATCATCGCTGGCGTGTGCCACTGGCCGCCGCCCTGGATGCCAGTGGCGAGTATTACCTTTCGCGCGACGATTGTGCCGCCATCGGCGAGGTGCAGCGTGTGCAATCCGTCCGCCTGCTCGATCAGCTCGAGGGTGCAGTCGTTGCGCACCGGCAGATTGAGCACGTGCCGATACCAGCGCAGATAGCCCATCCACATGCGCCGCGGAATCTTGCCCAGCGCGTCCCAGGCGGCGCCGCCGTGCTGTGCCTCATACCAAGCGCGGAAGGTGAGCGAGGGCACCCCCAGGTCGATCGCAGTCAGATGCTTTGGCGTGCGCAGTGTCTGCATCCTGGCATAGGTGTCCCAAGGCCCCTCGAAACCCGCTGGGTTCTCGTCGATCACCAGGATGTTGGCGATGCGGGCGAGCTTGAGCCCAAAAGCGGCGCCCAGCCCGCTCTGCCCGCCACCGATGATCACCACGTCATATACGCCGGGACGTGGGACCAGCCAGTCGGGCTCCGGGTAATGCAGGTAGGCCAGGTCCTGTGCGACCTTCGTTTCGAGCTCGCCCAGGCCGATGTCATAGAGGCGCAGGCGGACGATCTCGCCGATCTGCTCGATGGCAGTGGCGATTTCGGTGGCGCGGTCCTGAGCGAGGCGGGCCTGCATCGCGGCGAGAATGCCGGCCTTGTCGGTCAGCCGCACGCAGACGATGAACGGGAAGCCGAACCTGTCACGATAAGCGGCGTTGAGCGCGTGAAAGCGCCCGAATTCTTCCGGGCTGAGACGATCGAGCCCGGCTGAGGCCTGTTCGGCGGCCGAGGCGTCGGTCAGCGTGTGATCGAGCGCAGCCTTGCCAGCGAGTTCGGGATGCGCGCGGATCAGCGCAAGCTGCTCTTCGGGGGACGCATCCTGGACGACCGCCATCAGCCCGGCGTGCAGATCGGCAAAGGGGAGGCGCGCCGCCGCGCGTTCAACCACCCACGGGGAGTGTTCGAACAGGGTGATGTAACGGGCGAGGAAGGCCGCAGGGGTCATGTGCTTAGCTCTCCATCACTCGGGCTAAAGCTGGGCTCTCGTGCGGCTGTCGCGCGCGCGCCGCCGGACATGCCGGCGTTCGCTGGGGTGACGATATCTGAAGATGTCACGACGTCGTCCCCTCGATCGAGACATGCGCCGACACGACGTGCCAGCCATCGGCAAATCGCGCCCAGGCCTGGCTCTGCCGCCCCCGGGCGGCGGATCCCTCGCGGAAGAACTCGGCGTTGGCGGTGGCGAAGTCGCGGCCATAGGTGGCGACTTCGACTCGGCCGAGCCGGCGCTGCGGCGACCCGCCGCGACCTTTGCGGAATGCGCGGATTTCGTCGGCGCCGTACAACACCTCGCCCACGCCGTACCGCACCGTGGTCGGCGCGTCGTGGAAGATCTCGTCCATTGCGGGCACATCATCGGCCATCAGCGCGCGCTCATAGGCGTGAAAGGCGGCGGTCACTTCGGCCACGACCTCGGGGTCGTTCACAGCCATTGGGAGGGTCATGCGGGGTGCACCTGTTTCCAGTGATCGGCGATGTCGATTCGCCGGGCGATCCAGGCGTCGCCGCTTTCGCGGATGTGGTCGAGAAACTGCGCGATCGCGATCGCGCGGCCCGGGCGGCCGGCGATCCGGCCGTGGAGGCCGACCGACATCATCCGCCCGCCTTCCTCACGCAGCTGCTCGAAGGTGTCGACCAGATAGCGGTAGAATTGCACGCCCTCGGTGAAGCCGTTGAGCGCCACCATCTTCATGTCGTTGGCATCGAGTGCATAGGGCACGATCAACTGCCCGGAGGCAGCATAATAGGGGAGGTCGTCGGCATAGGAATCGGCATCGTAGGTGAAGCCGCCTTCCTCGGCGATCAATCGCGCGGTATTGGGCGAGGTGCGGCCCTGATACCAGCCGAGCGGGCGCTGGCCGGTAACGCGGGTGTGCAATGCGATCGCCTCGGCGATATGCGCGCGCTCGGTTTCCTCCGGTACGTTCTGATAGTCGATCCAGCGCAGCCCGTGACTGGCAATCTCCCAATCCGCGGCGCGCATCGCAGCGACCGCTTCCGGATTTGCCTCGAGCGCCTTGGCGACGCCGAACACGGTGACCGGACAGTTGCGCTCGGTGAACATCCGGTGCAGCCGCCAGAAACCCGCGCGGGAGCCATATTCGTAGAGGCTTTCCATCGCCATCGCCCGCGCCGGATGGCTGGGTGCACCGACCATGTCGGAGAGGAACGCCTCGGAGCCCGCGTCGCCGTTGAGCACGCTGTTTTCGGCGCCTTCCTCATAGTTGATCACGCACTGCACGGCGACCCGGGCCCCGTTCGGCCAGCGCGGATCGGGTGGAGTCTGGCCGTAGCCGACCAAGTCTCGGGTCATGGGTAGGCACTCCATACAAACGGCCGTTCGCCCCGAGTCTGTCGAAGGGCCGTACTTCCTTCAATTCCCGGAGAAACAAAGCGGTGCTGCGACAGGCTCGGCACTGACGGGAAGGGGGTCAAATCCCGTAGCTCGCCAGCGCCGCATCCACGCCCGCGCCCGGCGGGGTGGCGAAGCCTTCCGCGCGCAGCACCGCTTCCAGCGCGGCGAGCGTGAGAGCCACCTTATGCTTCATCGCATTATATCCCATCGCCCCGATCCGCCAGATCCGGCCTTGCAGCGGACCGAACGCCGCGCCGATCTCGATCTCGAAATCCTCACGCATCCGGCGGCGGACGGCCTCGCCGTCGACACCGTCCGGAATCCAGATGCCGGTAACATTGCTCATCCGGTGGGCGTCCTCGCCATAGACGGCCAGCCCCATCGCGCGCGCACCCGCCGTCACCGCCCGACCCGCGGCGGCGTGACGGGCAAACCTTGCGGGCAACCCTTCGCCCAATGCCACCCGCGCACATTCCCGCGCGCCGTAGAGCATGGTGGTCGCCTCGGTATGGTGGTTGAGCCGCTTGTCCGACCAGTAATCGAGGATCATCGCCAGATCGAAATAGTTGGACGCGATCCGCCGCCCGGCGCCGTCGGGGATGTCGCTGCGCTGAATGCCCTTTTCGACATGGCGGCGCGCAAAGATATGCTCGGCTGCCCGGTCCGAGATCGTGATTGGCGCCGAACCCGACGGGCCGCCCAGGCATTTCTGCAAGCCGCCGGTGACCACGTCGACGCCCCAGGCATCGGCCTCGATGGCCATTCCGCCGAGCGTCGCGGTGGCGTCGACATAAGAAAAGGCCCCAGCCGCCTTGCACAAAGCGCCCAGGCCCGCGAGTGGCTGGGCCATCGTCGTCGAGGTGTCACCGTGGACCGTAGCGACGAGGATCGGCTTTTCGCGCACGATCGCAGCGCCGATCTCGTCCATTGGCACGACCCTCCCCCATGGGACGTCCACGCGCGCGATCACCGCGCCGATCCGCTCCAATATTTCGGTCAGCAGCAGCCCAAAACGGCCGAAGTTGATCACCAGCACGGTTTCGCCCGGTGCGACCATGCTGACCAGCGCGGCTTCGATCGCGGCGCGCGCGGTGCCGTCGATCAGCAAAGTCCAGTGGTTGGCGGTACCGAAGATGGGGCGATAGAGCGCCATCACCTGCTCCATATAGCCGGTCATCTCGGGATCGAACTGGCCGAGCAGGTCGGCCGACATCGCGCGCAGCACGCGCGGGTGGGCATTGACCGGGCCGGGGCCCATCAGCAGCCGCTGGGGCGGATCAATCTCTCCGAAGAAATCGGGACTCAAGATAAATCTCCAAGACGGTCGATGACGCCGAGCAGAACGCGTAAGGCAATTTCGGCGTCGGCGGGATCGACATGCTCCGCCGGATTGTGGCTGATGCCACCCTTGCAGCGGATGAACAGCATCGCTGTGGGACAGAGCGCCGCGATCACCATCGCGTCATGCCCGGCCCCACTGACGAGCCGTCGGGGGACAATGCCTTCGGCGTGCACCGCCTGCGCCATCCTCTCCATCAGGGCGGGGTCGCAAGGGGAGGCGGCAAGGTCGTTGATCCGCTCGACGGCGACATCCACGCCGCGGGCCTCGGCGATCGCGTTGATCGCGTCGATCACCTGGTGGCCGGCCGCATCGCGCCGTGCTTGGTCGCCGGATCGAATATCGACGGTAAGGGTGACCGCCCCGGGCACGACATTGGCCGCGCCCGGCGCCACCTCGAGTTTACCGACCGTTGCAACCAGATCGGACGCCGCGTCGCGGGCGACCCGCTCGACCGCGAGTACCATCTCCGCGGCGGCTGTCAGCGCGTCGCGGCGCAGTCCCATCGGCGAAGTGCCGGCATGGCCCGCGGCGCCGGTGACGGTGACGCCGTAGCGCAGCTGCGCGGCAATGCCGGTGACGATTCCCACCGGCAGCTGCTCGGCCTCCAGCACCGGGCCTTGCTCGATATGCGCCTCCAGATAGGCAAGCGCAGGCGCATGTCTGGCGTGCAGGAACCTGCGTTTCCCGTCTGCGTCGGGCGAGGTCGGGAAACTCCCCGCAGCGCCTTCCCCAGTTCCCGGATGGCGCCCGATACGAACGCTGTGGGCGTGGAGCGCTTCGAGAACCGAAATTCCCTCGCCATCGACCACGTCCAGTGCGTCCGGCTCCAGCGTTCCCGCCACCGCGCGACTGCTCAGCATCGATGCGGGAAAACGCGAGCCCTCCTCGTCGCCAAAGGCGATGACCTCGATCGGGAACGCCATCCGCCGGCCGGCCGCGGACAGCGCGGCGACGCATTCTATCCCCAGCATAACGCCGAGCGGCCCGTCATAGCGGCCGGCATCACGAACGCTGTCGATATGGCTGCCGATCAGGAGCGCGGGGCCATCGTCGGTTCCCTCGTAGCGGCCGATCACATTGGCCGCCGTGTCAATCCGGGTGGTCATGCCCGCCTCGACCATCCAGCCCGCGATCGCGCGCTGTGTTTCGGCATAAGCCGGGGTGAGATAGGCACGGAACAGCAGGTCCGGCGCATCACTATAGGGCGCTACGCCGAGCAGATCGCAGCGCTCCACGGCGCGTGCGCCGCCTACCATGCCGCGACCTGGCCGTCGCTGCGCGGATCGGTTGCCCCTTCGAGCATGCCGCCTGGATGGCGAACCAACGCGCCGGCATGGCCCATCATCGCGGTCAGCGGCGCGACCGGCTCGACCCTGTGGCCGGCGGCGGCGAGTTCCTCGTAAAGCTCGAGCGGGAAGCGATCCTCGATCTTCAGGCTCGTGCTCTCGTCGCCCCAGGTCTTACCGAGCAGCCAGCGCGGCCGGTTGATCGCGTCCTGCAATTCCACCCCATAACGGGCATAGCGCGCGAAGATCGCCGCCTGGGTTTGCGGCTGGCCCTCGCCCCCCATCGTGCCATAGGCCATTACCCGCCCGTCGTCGAAGCGGGCGAGGGCGGGGTTGAGCGTGTGGAACGGTTTACGCCCGGGCTCCAGCGTGTTCCAGCTTCCCTTCAGCCGGAAGCTGCTGCCGCGATTCTGCCAGATGATCCCGCTCTGCGGCAGCACCAGCCCCGATCCGAATTCGAAATAGGTGCTCTGAATGCAGCTCACCACCTGGCCGCGCGCATCGGCCGCGCCGAACCAGCAGGTGTCCCCCGCCGATGCCGGCTGTGGCCAGGGCAGGGCGCGCGCCGGGTCGATTGCGGCCGCGACCACGTCGATCTCGACCGCGTCGTCGAGCACCGCCTGCGGGTCCAGCGTCATGTAGCTGCGGTCGCCGACATGCGCGTCGCGAAACAAAAACGCGCGTTTGGTGGCCTCGACCAGTGCGTGGACGAACTCGAAACCCTCGGGCTCCGCCGGAGCCAGCCGGTCGAATAGGGCGAGGATCAGCAGTGAGGCGATGCCCTGCGTCGGGGGAGCGGTGTTGAACAGCCGGGCGCCCAGCGCCCGCACGCACAGCGGCTCCGGGCTGGTGGCGTGATGGCGGGTGAGGTCGGGCAGCGACACCGGGCTGCCGAGCGTCTTGAGATCGGCGGCGATCGTGCGCGCGAGCGCGCCGCGGTAGAAGCCGTCGAGCCCGTCGCGCGCGAGCAACGTTAGCGTTGCGGCCAGCGCGCGCTGGCGCAGCACGTCGCCGGCGCGCAGTGGGTGGCCGTCAGGTTCGAAGATGTCGCCATAGCCACCGGGCTGGGCGCGCAGTTCCGGTCCCTTGGCCGCGGCAATCTCCGCGCCGCCGTCGGTGATCACCACCCCGGCCTCGGCGAGTTGGATCGCGTCGCGCAGCAGGCGCGGTAGCGGCATCACGCTGTGGCTGCGCTCAAGCGCGGCGGCCCAGCCGGAGATCGTGCCGGCGACGGTGTTTGCAGCGAGCGGTCCGCGCCAGGGAATCGCGTCGAGCGTGGCATAGAGGCTGCGGTCGGCGGTCATCGCCGCCGCGCCGCACGCGTCGATCGACCAGGTTCGGCCGTCTGGCTCAGCGACTAACCAAAAGCCATCGCCACCGATCCCGGTCATGTGCGGATAGACCACCGCCAAAGTTGCGGCGACCGCGACCGTGGCCTCGATCGCGGTGCCGCCGTCTTGGAGCACGCTCCGCCCCGCTTGGGAGGCGAGGTGATGCGGGCTGGTGACCATGCCGCGGAGCGATTTGGCGCTGGTCAGCATGGGGTGCTCCATCTTTTTAGCGCTTGGCCGGCGCCTATTGAACGGCGGTTTTTCTTTTTCACCGTCAAACAAAACGGTGCTTCGGCCAGCTCGGTACGAACAAGGAGCGAGATCTGCCGCACCATCAGGCCGCCGCCATCCAGGCGAAACGCACCACGAACAGCAGCGCCAGCACCAGCAGCAGCAAGTCGGTGCGGTTGATCTTTCCCCGCACCAGTTTCAGCACGGCGTGCGCGGTAATTCCAAACGCCAGACCATTGGCGATCGAGAAGGTCAGCGGGATCAGGGCGAGCGTCAGGAAGGCGGGGATCGCCATTTCCGGGTCCGCCCAGTCGATCTCGGCGAGTGGCAGCATCATCAGCGCGCCGACCAGGATCAGCGCGGGCGCGGTCGCAGCCAGCGGCACGAACTGGGCATAGGGCGCTGCGAACAGGATCAGCAGGAACAGGATACCGGTCACGACCGCCGTAAGCCCGGTGCGCCCGCCCGCCTGTACGCCGGCCGCGCTCTCGACATAGGAGGTGACGGTGCTGGTGCCGGCAAGCGCGCCGACCATGGTGGCGGTCGCATCGGCCAGCAGGATGCGGTTGAGTTTGGGGATCTTGCCGTCTGCGTCGATCAGCCCGGCGCGTTTGGTGACCGCCACCAGCGTGCCGATATTGTCGAACAGGTCGACGAACAAAAATACGAACAGGATTTCGACCACGCCGATCCCGGCCTTGCCGCCGAATCCCAGCACCCCGGGCAGGTCGAGCCTGAACGCGGTGCCGGTCAGCGCGGTCAGGCTATACGGATCGGGGGTGAAAGGCGCCATGCCAAGCGCCCAGGCGACCGCTGTGGTGACGGCGATGCCGACCAGCACGCCTGCCCGCACCTTCCATGCCGACAGGATCGCCATCACGATCAGCCCGAAGATCGCCAGTGCTGCCTGCGGGCTGTGCAGATTGCCCAGCGCCACCGAGGTTGCCGGGCTGGTGACTACGATGCCCGCGTTGCGCAGCCCAATGAAGCCGATGAACAGCCCGATCCCGCCTGCCACCGCCGCGAGCAGATGCGGTGGAATTGCGGCCACGATCATCTGTCGCACCCCGGCCAGCGTCAGGATCAGGAAACAGACGCCGGAAACGAACACGCAGCCCAGAGCGATCGGCCAGGGCACGCCCATCCCCTGCACCACGGTGAAGCTGAAATACGCGTTGAGGCCCATGCCCGGCGCGAGCGCGAGCGGCACGTTGGCGACCAGCCCCATCAGGATGCTGGCGAAACCGGCAGCAAAACAAGTCGCGGCCGCCACGGCGGCGACCGGCATACCCGCCTGTCCTAGGATCGCGGGATTGACCAGCACGATGTACGCCATGGTCAAGAAAGTGGTGGCGCCGGCGAGGATCTCGGTGCGCACGTCGGTGCCGCGCGCGGTCAGCGCGAACATTCGGTCCAGTCTTCCCTTGTCCGCCATCCAGCACCCCTGAGCGAAACGTCCAGCATAGCAACGGGACGGCCAAGCGGAAGGCGTTTTGTGCGGTGCGTCAGACCTGGGGTCGCGAGACCCCGATCAGCCCTCGCGCTTCGAGTCGCGCCGCGACCGCGAAGAGCGTCGCTTCGCTGCCAGGCGCGCCGATCAACTGGATGCCAAGCGGGAGCTGGCCCGGGCGATTAAGCGGCGCGGCGATCACCGGCAGGCCGATGAAGCTGATCGGTTGCGCAAACAGACCGAGATGCGCCCGGGCAGGGACGCGCGCGCCGTTCACGGTGACGTTGGGATCCGCGATGGTCGGCGCTATGTCGCCGGCTGCCGGGGCAAGCACTATGTCATAGTGCTCAAATAGCGCGGCGGCCTGCGCGCGGAACCAGCGGCGGAACTTCTGCGCGGCAAGATAAGCGGGCGTGGGCAGCATTGCGCCAGCGATCAACCGGTCGCGAACCTGCGGATCGAATTCCATGGCGCGGGTGCGCAGCGCAGATAGATGCCGCGCGCCGCCCTCGGCTGCGGTCATCAGGAAGGCAGCCGAGCGGGCGCGGGCGACTTCTGGAAGCTCGACCCGCTCAGGGGCGATTCGCGCGATCGCGGCGCAGAGTTCGGCGCTGACGTTCTCCCCGAACCAGCCGCCGAGATGGGCAAGGCGCGGGGCGGCGATCGCGGGCATATCCTGCCCGCCAAGCATCTCCCAAGCAAGATGGAGGTCGGCAACCGAAGTCGCAAACGGGCCGATATCGTCGAAGCTGTCGACGAACGGGAAGGCGCCCGCCATCGGCAGGCCTCCGTGCGTCGGTTTCAGGCCATACAGCCCGCATAGCGCGGCGGGGACACGGATCGAGCCGTTGGTGTCGGAGCCCAGCGTCAGCGGCAGCAGACCGCCCGCGACTGCGGCAGCCGATCCGCCCGAGGAGCCGCCGGCGAGGCGGGCGGGATCGTGCGGGTTGCAAGTAGTGCCATATGCCGCGTTGATCGTCGCGAAGCCGTACGCATATTCATCCATGTTCAGCGTTGCGACCAGCACCGCACCTGCGGCCTTGAGGCGGGTGATCGCCTCGGCGTCCGTCGCGGCAGGAGCGGCGTCGGCGCGCATCGCGGCGCCGGCGGTGGTGGGAATGCCGGCGACATCGAACAGATCCTTCACCCCGAACGGCACGCCGGCAAGCGGACCGGGATCGCCGCCGTTGGCGACTATGGCATCGACGTCGGCGGCGTCGCGCAGTGCGCGATCTTCAAGGATGCGGGTGACGCAGACATATGGGTCATGGCGGCAGCGACTGATTGCCGCCTCGGCGATCGACAGTGCGGTGCGCGCCCCAGAGCGGACCTCGGCGGCGGTGTCGGCGAAGGAGAGCGTCATGGGCGCTTGCCCGACGCCGCGCCGTTGCTCCAGCCAAAACCGAGGTCTCGTGGAGCTTCCGCGTTACGTTCGCCGCCTGCGACGCCAATTTTCCTCAGGAGGACGGAGTCGGCGAATCGGGTCAGCATCACTCCGGGATCTCGAATGCGTCGACCAGCCGGAAATGCTCGGCCAGCGCCTCGACGTTCGCCTTTACTCCCGGTTCACATTCGGGCTGCACGTCGAGGTCGAGGATCGCATCTCTCATTCAGGGCCTCATTCCGGGATTGGCTCGGTGGTCAGCACTTCTACTTCGCGACCGCCGAAATCGAACGTCTCGCCAGGTTCGCTGCCAATCAGTTCCTGCGGCAGCGGCGCGTTGAAGGTGATGCGATTGGCAGCCGGATCGGCCTCGTCGCCGCCGACGATGTCCATCGTCTTGGCCACCCCGCCGATCGTGAAGGTCACGCGAGAGCCGAAGCTCACGACGCCCTCACGGGGATGGGTCACCTCAGCGGTCACCCGCCGGGTATGCCAATATTTGAGGTCGAGCAGGGCGCGCGCCTTCGTCTCGTCGCTGCCGCTTTCGACCAGCGCCTCCAGCTCGGCGATCCGCGCCTCAATCCTCGCCAGGCCGCGCGGGGTCACCAGATTGGGCCCAGCCGGGACCGGCATCTCGAACTTGGGTTCGAGATGTTCTTCATCCGATTCGCGGCGGAAGGCGACGCTCATGCCAGCGACTCTAGCTCCTCATTGGCGTTAAGCCAGAGCGCTTCGGCCTCGGCGATACGGGCGTCGAGCGCTTCGATCCGCTTGGTGAGTTCGGCGGGCTTGAGCTTCTTAAGATAGGTCTCGGCTTTGCTCGGGTTCGACAAAGCGAGCGCGAGCGGCCCACGCTGCGCGGTTAGCTTGGCGAATTCTGCCTCGGCCTGCTTGGCATTGGCCTGCAGTCCCAGCGCGGCCTCGGCTGCCGGGCGCTTTTCTTTCTTGCCTTTGGCGCCCTTGGAGCCGTCGCCGGCCAGGATCATCGCGACATAATCGTCGAGCGTGCCGTCATATTCCCTGGCCGTTCCGTTATCGACCAGCACCAGCCGGTCGGCAGTGAGCTCGAGCATGTGGCGATCATGGCTGACCAGCACGACGGCGCCTTCATAGGCGTTGAGCGCCTGAACCAATGCCTCACGCGCGTCGACGTCGAGATGGTTCGTCGGCTCGTCGAGGATCAGCATGTGTGGCGCGTCGCGCGTGATCAGGGCGAGCGCCAACCGTGCCTTCTCGCCACCAGAGAGCTTGCCGACCTTGGTATTGGCCTTGTCGCCCGAAAAGCCGAAGCGGCCGAGCTGGCCGCGCACTGCGGCAGGCGTCTTGCCCTTCATCATATGGACCATATGCTCGAACGGCGTGTCGTTGCCGTCGAGTTCTTCCACCTGATACTGCGTGAAATAGCCAACCCGCATCTTGCCGGTCGAGGTCATCTCGCCTGCCATCGGGGTGAGTTGCGCGGCGAGCAGCCGCGCGAGCGTGGTCTTGCCGTTGCCGTTGCGACCAAGGAGGGCGACGCGGTCGTCCGGATCGATGCGCAGGTTGAGCCGCTGCAAGATCGGCTTGTCCTCGGTATAACCGACCGCAGCCAGGTCGAGCGTGATCAGCGGCGGGCGCAGCTCATCGGGACTCGGGAAGTCGAACGCCAGCGTGGGATCGTCGGCCATCGAGGCGATCGGTTGCATCTTGGCCAGCATCTTCTGACGCGACTGCGCCTGTTTGGCGGTCGAGGCGCGCGCCGAGTTCTTGGCGATATATTCCTGCAGCTTGGCGCGCTGTGCGTCCTGGCTTGCCTTGGCGGCGGCGAGCTGCGCGGCGCGTTCGGCGCGCTGGCGCTCGAACGAATCATAGCCGCCGGTGTACAGCAGGGTCTTGCCGCCCTCGAGGTGAAGAATGTTGTCGACCACGTTGTTGAGCAGGTCGCGCTCGTGGCTGATGACGACCATCATCGACGGATAGGCCTTAAGAAAATTCTCGAGCCAGAGCGTCGCCTCTAGATCCAGATGGTTCGAAGGCTCGTCGAGCAGCAGAAGATCCGGCTCGGAGAACAGGAGCGCCGCAAGCGCGACGCGCATCTTCCAGCCGCCCGAGTAGCTGTCGAGCGGTCGGCCCTGCATCTCCTCGTCGAAGCCGAGCCCGACCAGAATGCGCGCAGCCCGCGCGGGCGCACCGTAAGCATCGATCGCGATCAGCCGCTCGTGGATTTCGCCGATTCGGTCGGGATCGACACAGGTTTCGCTCTCGATGAGGAGCGCGGCGCGCTCGACGTCAGCGTCCAGCACGGTCTCGATCGGGGTGGAAGTACCGCTCGGCGCTTCCTGCTTGAGATAGCCAATACGCGTCTTGCGCGGCATTTCGATCTCGCCGTCGTCGGGGTCGATCGCGCCGATCATCACCTTCATCAGCGTCGACTTTCCGGCGCCGTTGCGGCCGATCAGCCCGACGCGGCTGCGCGAGGGCAAGGTGGCACTGGCGCGATCAAGGATCGTGCGGCCGCCGAGGCGGACGGTGATGGCATTGAGATTGAGCATGGCCGCGCGCCTATCACGCGAGGGGCAAAAGTGCGAGTGGCGTTGTGCGCTGCGGTAGGGCCGTGCTTCCGCCGCTCTTGCCAATTCCGGCGAAACGCGGATTTCGTGCGGTGAAGGGCGGGTCTCGCCGGAGACGCCGGCTTTCGATGGGGTGATGGACTCGCGGCTAGAGCGCCTGTCCTGCGGCGTGTGCGCTCGCCCACGCCCATTGGAAATTGTAGCCGCCGAGCCAGCCGGTCACGTCAACCGCCTCGCCGATAGCGTAGAGCCCGCGGACCGCATTGGCCGCCATCGTCTTTGACGACAGCCCCGCCGTCGCAATTCCTCCGGCGGTGACCTCGGCCTTGGCATAGCCTTCGGTGCCATTGGGGTGGAACGGCCACGCGGCGAGGGTTGCCTCTGCTTCGCCGAGCACCCGGTCGGTCTGGTTGGACAGCTCGCCCGGCAGCGCCAGTCGCTCAGCCAGGGTCTCGGCGAGTCGGTCGGGCAGATGCGCGCCCAGTGCGTTGCGCACGGTGGTACGCGGCCGCGCCCGCTTGGTGTCGGTCAGCCAGCCTGTTGCCAGTGCCGGGAGAAAGTCGATCGTCACCGGCGTTCCGTGGCGCCAGTAGGAGGAGGCCTGCAGGATCGCCGGCCCGGATAGCCCACGATGGGTAAACAGTGCGGCCTCGCGGAACGGCTGGCCCCCGGCGGTCGCGACGACCTCGGCGGCGACGCCGGAAAGCGTGCGGAACAGCACGTCCTCGCCACCCAGCGTCAGCGGCACCAGCGCGGGGCGCGGCTCCACCACCTTCAACCCAAAGCGGCGCGCGAGATCATAAGCGAAATCCGTTGCCCCCATCTTCGGGATCGAGGGGCCGCCGGTGGCGATGACCAGGGCCGGGGCGGTGACGGTACGGGTAGATAGTTGGACCTGGAACATTGCGTCTGCATGATCGACCGCGCCGATCGTCTGGCCGAGCGCTATCTCCACCTCGCCTCGGTCGCATTCGTCGAGCAGCATTGCGACGATCTGCTTGGCGGATCCGTCGCAGAACAACTGTCCGAGCGTCTTCTCATGCCAGGCAATGCCGTGGCGTTCGACCAAATCGAGGAAATCGTAAGGGCTGTAGCGGCTGAGCGCCGACTTGGCGAAATGCGGATTGGCGCTGAGGAAGCGGCCCGGCTCGGTGCCGAGATTGGTGAAATTACATCGCCCACCGCCGGAGATCACGATCTTCTTGCCCGCCTCATCAGCATGATCGAGCAGTAGTACGCGCCTCCCGCGCCGGCCAGCGACGGCCGCGCACATCAGACCAGCGGCGCCAGCGCCCAGGAGGATCGCGTCATAGGAGTCGGTGCGCATCCCGGCGCGCTAGCCGCTCCGGGAGCGGGCGTCCAATCGCCCGCCCCCGGAGGTCGGCGCTTCAGGCGTCCGCTGCTTCGAGCGCCGGATAGTCGATATAGCCCTCGGGGCCCTGACTGTACCAGGTCGTCATGTCATCTGGGTTGAGCGCGGCGCCCGTCGCAAACCGTTCCGGGAGGTCCGGATTGGCGAGGAACGTGCGGCCGAACGCTACCGCATCGGCCACACCCGAATCGAGTGCCGCCTGGGCATTTTCGGCCAGATAGTCCGAGTTGAGTACCAGCGGCCCGGAAAATACCTTTCGGATTTCGGGCGAGAGCTTGGGTTGGTCGGACTGGCCAAAGGTGCCATCTTCGGGCGGCTCGCGCAGCTCGAGGAAGGCGATGCCGATATCGGCTAGCGCCTTGGCAGCGGGCACGAACACGGCCTCCGGACGGCTGTCCTTGGCGCCCTGAGAGTCGCCGTTGGGCGACAACCGCACCGAGACCCGGTCTGCGCCCCACACGCTGGCCAGTCGCTCGGTAACTTCGACCAGCAGACGAATGCGATTCTCGGGCGAGCCGCCATAGGCGTCTTCGCGAAAGTTGGAATTGTCGCGGAGAAACTGGTCGATCAGATAGCCGTTCGCAGCGTGCAGCTGCACCCCGTCGAAGCCGGCGGCTTTGGCATTTTTCGCGGCGAGCTCGTAATCGTCGAGCAGGCGAACGATATCATCGAGCGTCAGCGGGCGCGCCTCCTCATAGGACTGCTTGCCCTCATACGTATGGGCGTAGCCCGGTGCGGTTGTTGCTGAGGCGGAGACCGGCTGGCCACCGCCGAGGCTCGAATGGACGATCCGGCCCATATGCCACAGTTGGGTGACGATCCGGCCGCCGGCAGCGTGGACCGCTTCGGTCACCGGCTTCCAAGCGTCGGTCTGCGCGTTGGTCCACAGGCCCGGCGCATAGGGCCAACCGAGACCTTCGCGGCTGATGCCAGTCGCCTCGGTGATGATCAGCCCGGCGCTCGCCCGCTGACCATAATATTCGGCCATGATCGCACTCGGCACGGCTGCCTTATCGGCGCGGCCGCGGGTCAGCGGCGCCATCAGGATGCGGTTGGGCGCCTGGATGGCCCCGAGCGTGATCGGATCGAACAGAGTGGGCATGCAATATCCTTTGTTACCGATCGGTATCTAGGGAGCAGGCCTGCCGGTGTCATCCCGGGGCGCCGCAAGAAAAGCTACGCCGCTGCCAAGAGTGGCGGCTTGGCGCGGAGCAGCGGAGGTGAGATAAGGCGCGATGCTTCCAGAAGATCCCACGCTCGATGAAATCCGCATCGGCCTCGCGCCGCTGATTGCCGCCAACGCCGGATTTGACGGCTGGGGCGATACTGCCCGCGATATGGCTGCTGATAGCGCCGCTGTGGACCGCGACGTCGCGGCGCTCGCTTTCGCAGGCGGTACAGTCGACATGATCGACGCCTGGTTCGCGAGCATCGATGCGGGCATGGCGTCGGCCTTGCCGCCCGAAATGCTGGCGGCGATGAAAATTCGCGCGCGCATCCTCGCGCTGGTCGAGGCGCGGCTCGATGCGACCGCGGCCAACCGCGAGGCGCTGCGCCGCGCGCTGGCGATTCTGGCGATGCCGCAGCATATCATGCGGGGCGCCAAGCTCGGTTGGCGCGCAGCGGATGCGATATGGCGCGCGGCCGGCGATACCGCGACCGATTATAACCATTATACCAAGCGAGCGACGCTCGGCGCGGTCTATGCCGCAACGGTCAGCGTGTTCCTCGACGACGAGAGCGCGGGTCAAGCCGACACGCGCGCCTTCCTCGGGCGGCGGATCGACGGTATCCTGCGGTTCGAAAAGGCCAAGGCCGGCTTCGTCCAGCGCACCCAGCACCGCCCCAGCCTGTCGCGGTTCATCGGACGGCTGCGTTACCCGGCGGTATAGCTTTGAACATCCCGTAAAGCTGGGATCTGCCGGAGCCTTGCCCCTTGACCATTGCTCTGAGTCTGTCGAAGCGCCGTTCGCCTTGCTACCGTCGGAACACAAGAACAGTGCTTCCGACAGGTTCGGCATGAAGGGCTAAAGGCATGTCCGCCAAAGGCGATGCCGAGGGATTCCGCGGCCGGTCGCGGGGGAAGGGAGGAAGTCACTTCCCTCCAAGCAGATCCTTTAGCCCTGCCAGCGCTCCCAACGGCTTGACCTCGTCCTCGCTGACCACCCCGGCCTCGGCCAGCACCTCGCCTGCGCGCGGCCCGCGCGGGAAGGGATTGAGGGCAAGCGCCATCGTCTCGGCCGCGGCCTCGCCCAGGTCGATCGCACCGCCCGAAAAAAACACCACGTCGCACGCATCTTCGCTCAGCTCGATCTCATCCTCTGCTGGCGCGTCAGGCTCAGCCACGAAGCGCAGGTCGAAATCCTCGCCCAGTGTCACCGGAATCGGATCCTCGGTCACCACGCAGGATTGCACCAGTACCGCATCGAGATGACCGCGCGCGCGAATCCCTGCTGCTTCCTTGCGCAGCGAGAAACGCGCCTCGAGCCGGCCGATCGACACTAGCCCGAATCGCGTCGCCAGCCCCGCGCGCTCGGATGCATCGGCGGTGATCGTGACCACCCGGTCGCCGGCGCCGATCAGATCGAGCCGCTCGGGTCGGGAGAATTCGCGGGGAAGGTCAGTCATGGCAAGGTTCCTGCAATCAAGGTCTCGGCAGGCACCCGCGCCAGTGCATCTCGGAACGACTCGAGCGCGGCGACGGCGTGCGCCAGCGCGGCGTCGACCGGTGCATGGCCGCGATAGAGGTTGCGTACCAGTGCCTCCGCCAAATCGCGGCCATCGACATCGCCGCCCGCCATCGCTGTCCGATAGGCGCCG
>Ga0233335_1000051_pt1 | contig 45761 bp, 40 predicted proteins | sample GEONDECOMP222_FD_180695 | JGI IMG/M metagenome (GOLD analysis project Ga0233335, IMG submission 180695) | Leaf litter microbial communities from Shasta-Trinity National Forest, California, United States - GEON-DECOMP-222 | ecosystem: Environmental > Terrestrial > Plant litter > Unclassified... | reverse complement strand
AATGATACGGCCTTTAAACACGCCGCTGCCGATCATCGGTGGCTCCTGGCTTTCGGATGGCATCGCTGCGTTCGGTGAGTGCCTGCCCCAAATTGTCGCTGAACACCTCGCCTCCCGTACCGGCATCCCGTGGATTTTGTTTGTCCATGAGGTGATCAGCAACCCGCGCGCAACTCGGCGTGTGCGGTTTCGTCACGACATACGCGCCAGTATATGGAATTTCCCGGCGGAGATCACTGGAACCATTCTCCCCTGTCCGCCTGGTCGAGATTGAAGGTCCCTTATTTCATTATCCCCTGGGGATAGGCAGTGAGCCATCATGTCGCGATTCGCGAGGCGATCATAGCCGGGGCGTGGCAAGCCGCGTCTGACGCGCGCATGAAGGACGAAATTTTGAAGGCACGCAGGTTCTGTTGAACGGCACGACCCTAAATGCGTCGAATGACGGTGACCTGCCGCCGATCAACAGCATGCCGACAGCAGGTGCGGCCGGATTGACTCCTAGAAGCATCACCTTCTTTGCAATTTCGAGCGCAAACCTTCAGCGCCAAGATATCGAAATAACTGGCTTGGTAGATGGAGCCATAGAGTGTGCGGGACCTGGGGCCGCAACCAGTAAGCGGCAACAGTCTTTGCCGGCCATTGGACAGCGAGTTTCTCTCCTTCCGCCATGTCCAGCACGGATGTATTTAGGAGAAAAATCTTTTGCTTTTTAAAAGAAATAAGAACCACCTCAGATCGGCATCGAAAATAATTTTTCCGCCTTATCCAAAATATCGCTGACGCCACGACTGTAACGGTCGATTACTCTGTATCGAGGATCGGTCGATCCAGATAACCCGCTTTCCGCATCGCTACTTACATCTACACGCTATCGCGAAGATCTTTAAGGTAAACGCTACGAATCAGCCGGGAACGCGATGATGATGAGCAATATGCAGCGTGGCATCGCCGAATTGCTCAGCACCTTCGGGCTGGTCTTTGGCGGCTGCGGAAGCGCGGTTCTTGCCGCGGGCTCGGCGACTATTCTCTCGCCAACGATCTGATCAATCCCTCAGAACCATCCGGTGTTGAGCTTCACCACCCAATCTCAAACGATCCAAAACCCGTTTCTCCTCGTGCGCAATTTTCGTCAGTCTTGAACCCTCATAGGTCGCCTCCAACGCAAGCAGCCACCGCCTGCGCGCAATCTTTCGATTTTGCAGATAGCAGCCCTAACCACGACGGCGTCGAAATACCCTCCGCTGTCGAAATACCCTCCGCTACAGCACCTCCGATGGTACCCGCGCGAATGCTGCGGTCAACTCCCGTAGCCAGGCCAACCCGCAATCCTCGCGCTGCTTGCGATGCCAGATCATCGAGAGGTCGATGCCCGGCGGCGGTTCGACTGTATCGAGGATCGCCACCCTCCCGCGCTCCACTTCTTCCAGTGCAGAGCCACGTGGCACCAAAGCCACCATGTCGGCCCGGCGGACCATCGCGATCGCGGTCTGGGAATCATATACGGTCGAGACGCTCTCGGCGGCGGCGTCAGGAAAGGCGGTGCCGGCACCCACCATGATCCGGCGGTCGAGCCCGCCCTCCGATATAATTCCGCCCTGCCCCTCCGATCCGCGCGCGCCCGAGATCACGATCCGCGGCTGGGCGGCCAGCGTCGCCGCGTCGAGCCGAGCGCCGAGGATCGGATTTCCCGCGGCCGCGATCCAGACCAGTTCCTCGCGACACAGCGGCTCGACCACCACCCGGCTCGGCACCCGGACGAAGGCCCCTAGCGCGATGTCGATCGTTCCTCGGTCGAGTGCCGCTACCAGATTCTCGGCAAGCTCGACGACCCGAAGCGACACCCCTGGCGCTTCCCGCCGAATCCGCGCAGCCAGCATCGGCACGAGCATTGCGCAGAAATAGGTACCCGCCGCGATCACGAACTGCCGCTCCGCCGTCGCAGGCACGAATGAGGTCGGCGCCATCGCCTCGTGCAGGCGCGCCAACCCATCGCGGATGCCTGGTGCCATTTCCAGCGCGCGCGCGGTCGGCTGCAATCCACCGGGGTCGCGCACGAACAGCCGGTCGTCCAACGCCAGCCGCAGACGGCGCAACGCGTGACTAATCGCAGACTGAGTCAGCGACAATCGGTCAGCCGCGCGCGTGACGCTGCGCAGTTCCATCAGCGTGTCGAACACGCGCAGCAAATTTAGATCGATGTCCGTCATGAAGATCATTCATATACGAATTGACGTAATGTCACTGGGAATATGCTAGAACGCGTCTACGGAAACATTCTGTTGCAGTGCGGCAGCGCGTGCATTTGGCACGATTAGGAACAGCATCGGTGGATATGCCTCGCGACGATTATAAAGATTCGAGTGACGCGATCGAGGATTCGGTGCCGGTAACGACCCCGGCCCCGATGGTGACCGGCGTCGACGAGACCCCGCAGCGGCGCCGCAATCTGCGCACGCCATTGCTGTTGCTTGCGCCGGTGGTGGCGGTAATTGCCGCCTTATTCTTCTACCTTCATGGCGGACGCTATGAGGACACCGACAATGCCTATTTCCAGTCAGGTCTAGTTGCGGTCAGCGCCAACGTATCCGGGCCAGTCATTTCGGTCGAGGTGCGCGATAACCAGCAGGTAAAGGCGGGCCAGATACTATTCCGCATCGATCCGGCACCCTATCAGGCCGCGGTCGACGAGGCTGCTGCCGCATTGGCGGCGGCTAACACCCAAGTGGAATCGCTGCGCGCCAATTTCGCGCAGGGCCAGGCCGACGTGCAGTCGGCTCGCGACAAGCTTGCTTATGCAGCGCGCGAGGCTGCGCGGCAGAAGCAGTTGCTGGCCGAAGGTATTTCCTCGCAGGCCCAATATGACCAGGCCGTACTAGCGCAGCAGAATGCCGCCCAATCGATCCAGTCCACCCATCAGCAGGCGCAGAGCGTGGCGGCCACGCTGTCGGGCAATGTTTCGGCGCCGGTGGCGAGCCAGCCTGCAGTCAAGCGCGCACAGGCAACGCTCGAGCGGGCGAAGCTCAATTTGGGCTATACGGTGGTGCGCGCGGCGCAGGATGGGGTCGTCACCAAAGTTAACCAGCTACAGGTTGGCAGCTACGTCAGCGCCGCCAAGCCGGTGTTCACGCTGGCGGGCATTCGGATCTGGGTCGAGGCGAACTTCAAGGAAAACCAGCTCAACTACATGCGGGTCGGCCAGCCTGCGAGCTTCTCAGTCGATGCCTTCCCGGACTTGAAGCTGACCGGTCATGTCACCAGTTTCTCTCCCGGCACCGGCAATAGCTTCTCACTACTTCCAGCCGAAAATGCCGCGGGCAATTGGGTGAAAGTCGTGCAGCGACTGCCGGTAGAATTGTCGATCGACAAATTGCCGCAGGGCATTCCGCTCCACTCGGGCCTGAGCGTCGAAGTGACGGTCGACACCGGCCACGTCCGCCACCTGTTCGCTCCGGGAAGCTCGGTGACGCCCGCCCCGGCGCAATGAGCGGCTCTTATCCCGCGCCAGGGGTGCGCCGGCTGATCACCGCCTCGGTGATGGCAGCAACGGTCATGAATTCGCTCGACAGCACGATCGCCAACGTCGCGTTGCCGCATATCCAGGGGAGCGTCTCGGCCTCGGCCGACGAAATCACCTGGGTGCTGACTTCGTATATCGTCGCCGCGGCGATCATGACCCCGCTGACCGGCTGGCTGGCCGGGCGGTTCGGGCGCAAGCGGCTGATGCTCTGGTCGATCGTCGGCTTCACCGTCGTTTCCGGCCTGTGCGGACTTTCCAGCAGCCTAGGCGAGTTGATCGGCTTTCGGCTGCTACAGGGCGTGTTCGGCGCGGCGCTGGTGCCGATGAGCCAGGCGATTTTGCTCGACATTAACCCACCCGAAAATCACGGCACGGCCATGTCAGTGTGGGGGATGGGAGCGATCCTCGGACCGATCATTGGCCCGGCGCTGGGCGGCTGGCTGACCGACAATCTAGACTGGCGGTGGGTATTCTATATCAACCTGCCGATCGGGGTACTCGCCTTCGCCGGGTTAAGTCTTTCGCTCAGCGAAACCAAGGATGCCGAGCGCTCACGGCTCGATTTCTTCGGTTTCGCGATGCTTGCGCTGTCGATCGGGTCGCTGCAGCTAATGCTCGACCGCGGACAGACCGCAGACTGGTTTAACTCGCTCGAAATCTGCATCGAGGCGGGTTCAGCGCTGTTCTTCGGCTACCTGTTCGTCGCGCACACGCTGACCGCGAAGAAGCCGTTCATCGATCTGGCGATGTTCGGCGACCGCAATTTCCTGCTTGGCAGTATCATCGGCTTCTTCCTGGGGACGTTGCTGTTCGGAGTGTTGGCGCTGCTGCCGCCGATGCTCGAAAATCTGATGGGCTATCCGGTGGTGCTGACCGGGCTTGTCACCGCGCCACGCGGCGTCGGCACGCTCGTGACGATGACCGCGAGCGGTTATTTGCTTAAGCGCTTCGACCCGCGATTGCTGATCGCGATCGGCTTCGGCTTTGCTGCTTGGTCAATGTACCGGATGGCGCACTTCTCACTCGGCATGGACGAAACGCCGGTGATCTTGTCGGGATTCATCCAGGGCCTCGGCACCGGCCTGATCTTCGTGCCATTGGCGACGATCGCGTTCGCGACGCTCAATCCCACCTATCGCAACGAAGGTGCGGCGATGTTCACGCTCCTGCGCAACATCGGCTCGGCGATGGGAATCTCGGTCCTGCAGGCACTGACGGTGCGCAGTTCGGCGGCAGTGCATTCGCGGCTGATCGAGGGCATCCGTCCCGACAATCCGGTGCTAACGCAAACCAACCCCGGATTCGATTTCAGCGCGCCGGAGATGATCGCACGGATGAACGCGCAGGTTAGCCGTCAGGCCTCGATGGTCTCCTATATCGACGTCTTCTGGCTCCTATTCCTGTTCACGCTGGCGATCCTCCCGCTGCTGCTGTTGATGCGCCACAAGCGCCAGCCGGCCGGCGAAGCCCTCCATCTTCACCTGGACTGAACCTTATGCGTCTTGCGCTCCTCCTCCTCGCCTCGGCGACGCTCGCCGGCTGCACGGTCGGCCCCAATTTCGAGCGACCAGCCACGCCCACGCCCGAAAGCTATCGCAATACTGCCGAGCAGCGCGCGCCGCTGGCTGGCGCGCCCCAACCGATACCCGGTACGGGTCCGCAAGCGCGGTGGTGGCAGGCGTTCGGTTCGCGCGAGCTCGACGCACTCGTCGATCGCGCGATGCTTCACAACCAGACGCTCGCCGCGAGCGATGCTACGCTGGCTGCAGCGGCGCATGACGCGCGCGCGATCGCCGGCAAGCGCCTGCCGCAGATCGACGCCAATGCGCGGGTTGAGCAGGAACAGGCCAATCTCGCGACCTTCGGCCTGCCCGCGTCATCGATCGGCCTGCCCGGCAATCCCGACTTTCATCTCTACAGCGTGGGCGGTGGGATCAGCTATGATGCCGACCTGTTCGGCGGGGTCCGCCGCCAAGTCGAGCAGGCCCGTGCCCAGGCCGAGGCGCAACAGCGCCGCACTGAGGCAGCGCACCTGACGGTAGCCGGGCAAGTGGTCAACCAAGTGCTGTCGATCGCAGCGGTCCGAGCGCAGATTGCCACCGCCGAAGGCCTGCTTCAGGAAGACCAGCGAAACCTGGACCTGACCCAGAAACGCAAGCAGGCCGGCGAAGGCACTCTGGTCGAGGTGCTCAACGCCCAGAGTCAATATGCTGCGGATCGGGGTGATATCCCGCAACTCTACCAGCAGTTCGACGAAGCGCGGCATCTACTCGCGGTGTTGGTCGGGGTGAGTCCGGCCGAACTCGGCGCGACCGATTTCGACCTGGCCAAACTGGTGCTGACCCCGGGCATCCCAGTGACGCTGCCGTCCGAGCTGGTTCACAAGCGGCCCGACATCCTCCAGGCCGAGGCCGACCTCCACGCCGCCACCGCCGAAATCGGCATCGCCACCGCGCGCATGTATCCCGACATCTCGCTCGGCGCGACTTTGGAACAGGCTGGGTCGTCGATCGGTAACATCGTGAACAACAGCTTTCGCGGCTATGACCTGTTCGGCGGACTGACCGCACCGATCTTCCACGGCGGAACACTGAAGGCACAGCGCGCTGCCGCGGTCAGCCGGGCGCAGGCGGCGGCTGCAACCTATCAACAGACCGTGCTGGTCGCGTTCCAGCAGGTTGCAGACCTGTTGTCTGCCCTGCACAACGACGCGCTATCGGTCGAGACGCAGAGCCAGTCCGCCGCGGTCGCACAGCATTCGCTTCGATTGTCACGACGCAGTTTCCAGGTCGGCAATTCTGGGATCCTGCAAGTACTCGATTCGGAACGGCTCTATAGCCGCGCCAGCTCCAACTTGGTGCTCGCGCGCTCGCGGCAATATCTGAACGTCGCACGGCTCTATGTCGCCACTGCAGGTGGATGGACCCGGTAACGATCGGCTCTGGCGCTCCAGCGCGCGACACCCCACATGGGCGCGCATAGGAGATCCGACTTGATCAAGCTTTCCCGTCCGTTCGTGGCCCTCACCTTCGCCCTGACACTGGCGGCGGCCGTCGCCGCTCCGGCGGACGCCCGTCGCGGCGGCAGCTTCGGCAGCCGCGGCACGAGGACGTATTCCGCTCCACGTCCCACCGCGAATTCGGGCCAGTACGTGCCCCCTGTCCAGCGCAGCATGACCGCACGCCCGGCCAGCGCTACCGCTCCTTATCCGGGCTATGGCGCGACGACGCCGACTCGCTCGTTTGGCAGCCGCTTTGGCGGGTTTGGCGGCGGACTTATCGGTGGGTTAGTCGCAGGCGGACTGATTGGACACTTCCTGGGCAACGGCATGGGCGGCGGCTGGGGCGGCGGTGGCGGCGGCGGCATGTTGCTCGCACTGCTTCAGATCGCGATCCTCGCCGGGCTCGCCTGGCTGGTGGTTGGCTTCTTCCGCCGACGCTCGGCGGGCAACCCGTCGTCGCAGTTGCGCGAGGCATATCAGCCCGCCCCAGCCTATATGGCTCCACCGGCAGCAGCTCCGTGGGGATCACCGTCACCGACCGATGACGCTACCACGGAAATCACCCTCACACCTACCGACCAGGCCGCATTCGAGCGGCTGTTGAGCGAGGTACAGGACGCCTTCGGTCGCGAGGACTATGGCCAGCTGCGCGCGCGCACCACACCAGAGGTCATGTCTTATCTTGCCGAAGAGCTTAGCGAGAATGCTACCCAAAGCCTGCGCAACGACGTGAGTGGCACCCGGTTGCTCGACGCCGAGGTGTCGGAAGCGTGGCACGAGGCGGCCGGCGACTATGCGACGATCGCGATGCGCTACGAGAGCATCGACGTGATGCGCAACCGCACCACCGGCGCAGTGACTGGCGGCTCGGCGACCACTCCGACCGAGACCACCGAACTGTGGACCTTCTTCCGCGATTCGAGCGGGGTATGGAAGCTCTCTGCGATCCAGGAAAGCTGACGGGCTTGGCAGGAGGGGGCCGGCACCATAGACCCGCATAGCCTGCCCCCGGGCCCGCCTTTTCGGGAAATACGTTGATCCGGTCCCTCCCCCCCGTTGCCGTCTACGCCGCCGCCGCGCTTGCCGGCCTATTGCTCGGCGGATGCGACCGGCGCGGGGACAGCGGCGCGGTAATCGCCAGCGCGATCGGGGGCACGCCAGCGCTGGTCGATCCGAATGTAGACACGCTAGATCCGGTCGGGCGGGCGATGCTCGATTCGACCGCGCAGGGCCTAGTTCGGTTCGACGCCAACGGCCAGATCGAGCCTGGCTTGGCTGAGCGCTGGATCGTGATTGACGACGGCATGAGCTACATCTTCCGGCTGCGCCCCGCGCAGTGGAGCGACGGAGCGCCGGTCACCGCCGATCAGGTAGTGGCAGGACTGCGCCGGGCGATCACTGCGCGTTCGCGTAACGTCATGACGCCCTACCTCACCGCGGTCGACGAAATCGTCGAGATGACGCCGGAGGTGATCGAGGTCCGGCTCGGTCGCCCGCGCCCTGATCTGCTCAAACTCTTCGCCCAGCCCGATATGGGAATCGTCGACGGCCGCCGCGCTCAGGGCAGCGGCCCATTTCGAATTGTCTCGTCACGGCGCGACACGGTGCTGCTCCGTCCTGCGCGTGACCCCGACGACCCGAGCGCGCACAGGTCGACGCCTCAGGACGACGTGCTGCTGATTGGCGAGCGCGCAGCACGGGCGATCGTCCGCTTCACTGCGCATGACTCGGACCTGGTCAGCGGCGGGACCTTCGTCGACTGGCCGATCCTAGCGGCGGCGCAAGTGGCGCCGGCCAATATCCGGATCGATCCGGCTGTAGGACTGTTCGGGCTGGCCGTGGTACGACGCGAGGGGCTGCTCGCCGACGCTGCCGGGCGCGGTGCGATCGCGCAAGGAATCGACCGCGCGGCGTTGGTTTCGGCCTTTGCCCCGGGCTGGACGCCGACGGAGACGATTCTGCCCGAACAACTCGATTCGGCAGCGGCGCCGGCCGTGCCCGATTGGGCCGCCGCCCCGCTCGATCAGCGGCAGGCGACCGCCCGGACGGCGGTAGCTGCGTGGCGGGCGGCACATACCGGTGCGCCAGTCCGGCTGCGGATCACGCTGCCCGTGGGACCGGGATCGACCGTGTTGTTCGGCTATCTGGCAGGTTCGTTGCGCGCGATCGGGGTCGATGCGGTGCGAGTAGCGAGCGCGCAGGACGCGGATCTGGTCCTAGTCGACGCAGTTGCCCCGTTTGACAGCGCGCGCTGGTATCTCGCCTCGGCGTGCGTGGTCTGCGGGGTTGAGGCGATGATGGCGTCCGACGCGGCGCGTGTCGCCCCGACACTTGCCGAACGCGGCGCGCGGATCGCCGACACCGATCGACTACTTACTCAAGATGCAGCGTTCATTCCAATCGCGCGCCCCTTACGCTGGTCACTAGTCGCGCTGCGGCTCGCGCAGTGGCAAGGGAACTCGCGCGCTTGGCATCCGTTGAATCGGCTACGCACCGAAACCAAGTGAGACTCATGGCGATTCGTCCCTCCCCAATGTCTTCAGGCCCCACCTTCTCGGCATTTTCCGGCAAACTTGCCGGACATCTGCCGCTCGGTCGCGATGCCGCATCAGTCCGCATGCGTATCGAGGCGATGGAGCATTTACTAGAGGGGCTATTCGTGATCCCCGGCATCAACCGCAAGATCGGGCTCGACGTGATCCTGGACCTGATCCCGGTTGGTGGCGATGTGATCGGCGCGGCGATGGGCGCGTGGATGGTATGGGAAGCGCGCAACCTGGGCATGTCAAAGATGCAAATGGCACGGATGTTCGGGAATGTCAGCGTGGATTTCGCGCTCGGGCTGATCCCGTTTGTCGGCGCGATTCCCGATTTCCTCTTCCGATCCAACACCCGCAATCTAAAAATTATCAGGCGTCACCTTGATAAGCATCACCCGGGCACCGCGACGGTCGTCCAGCGGTAGGGTTTTCTTCATCTTCGCCCTTTCGAGAAGAGTGATAAACAATCTTGGCGCTGAGGCAGCAACGTTCAGACAACCTGAGCGCGTTTGCTCCTCCAACCCCTATTTTGGAGTCGTTTCGCGGCATCGGCGCAGTCACCGTGCCGCGGCTGATAGTCTCTCCGTGATGGTGAGTGAACGCGCATCATTTTCATCAATCTCCGCACTTCGCAAAGCCCATCGCTTTTCGACTGCGCGGGGCGTCGTAATAGCCACGATCAATTCACTAGCATCGCTTTTTGACAGATTACGCACACCAATATCGTTCGAGCGGCTCAATACACGTCGCCTATCGCTGGCCCCGCCAGATCTTGAGCGGGGCACTCGGCGCGAGACCGCCCGAATGCTCGGCGCAACGGGTAAAAGCGAATTTGCGATCGAGACACAGCCACAGTTCATCCAGCCAGCCTTGACGGTTCGCGGTGACCCGCACCACGTCCGCGGAGATGCCATTGGTCTTGGCGAACGCGTCGGCAAAATCGCGAGCGGTCAGCGGCCGGCGCGACAGCGCACTCATGTCCGGATAGCGTAGTTGCGCGTACAGGCCGGTCGAACGGCGAAAATAGCTCGCTGGGGTCTCACCGACCATGCAGGTGCCATGCTTCGACCATTCGTGCTGAAGCAATTGCGCCGAGGGCGTGGAGCAGATCGCCGACTTTATCACCGGCTCGGGCAGCAGGTCAGTCGATTTGCAATATTGTGGCCACTCTTTACCGACGCCGTCTGGCCACAGCCCATGAAGCGTAAACCCGAAGCGGCTGCCGCTTTGGCACGCAAAGCTGGCGGCGGACTTTGTGACGTTGCCGTGGCAATATTCCGGGGCCCAAGTGATCGCAAGCGTGTATCCGCCGATTGGAACGATCCGCTGCGGCTCACCCGCGCTGGCCAGTTCGGGGTGTGGACTGGGCACGCTGGCCGGGATCGTGCAGTTCGACGACTGGGCATGCGCCGCGGCGGGAAGCGCCATCAGCAGCGCGGCAAAACGGACGGCGCTCATGGGAGCGTGTCCGATACGACCGTCTCACCGAACCAAGCGCGGGTATCAGGCCGAAACAGCGTCCAGACGGCCACCACGTCGAGCAGTATCGTGACGACACCGAGCACGCCAACGATCCCGTCCACCATGTGGCCCGTTGCAAGCCCGCCGAGCAGCCCGAACACCGCCAGCGCCGTCCAGACCGTCAGGATCCACTTGGCGACACGACTGCCGCGGCGCGCGATCGTGTACCAGAGCAGCAGGGGGATCGCGACGCCGACCAGCGTGGCGGCGGGCTGATACCAGCCCGCGACCGAGGTCAGCGCCGGCTGGGCAGCGATCGCGTGCGCGGTCGCCGACCAGTTAAGCACAATGTTGATGATGCCGAGCGCCAGCCCGGCCAAATAGAGACGCTCGAACCGGACGATCGATGCTGGACGTATCATGAAAGTCCTCTTCGTGATGACAGTGAAATAATGCGATATCGCAAGACCTACAAACTCAGCCCGTTACCGCGAAATCGAGGCCGATGTCAGCGGCCGGGGCCGACTGGGTCAGCCGGCCAACGCTGACATAGGTAACGCCCGTCTCAGCGATTGCGCGGATCGTCTCCAGGCTTACCCCGCCAGATGCCTCGGTCGGCGCCCGTCCGCGCACTAGGGTGACCGCGCCCCGCAGCGTCGGCGTCCCCATGTTGTCGAGCAGCAAATGGGTAGCGCCGGCGGCAAGCGCGGGCTCAATCTGATCGATGCGGTCAACCTCGACGATGATCGAGGTGATCCCGGCCGCCACCGCGCGCCGTACAGCCTCGCCTACCGAACCGGCGACCGCGACATGATTATCCTTGATCATCGCCGCATCCCACAGCCCCATGCGATGGTTTGTCGCCCCGCCCATCCGGGTCGCATATTTATCGAGCCGGCGCAGTCCGGGGATGGTTTTGCGCGTGTCGAGCAGGATCGCGCCGGTGCCCAGAATTCTGTCGACATAGGTTCGCGTCAGCGTGGCGATGCCGGAGAGATGCTGGACAGTGTTGAGCGCCGAGCGCTCAGCGGTGAGCATGGCGCGCGCCGCCCCTTCAATCCGCATCAGATCGGTACCGGCCGCGACCTTCTGGCCATCCTCGACCAGTCGCTCGATTCGCACCGTGGGATCGAGCGCGCGGAAGAACGCCTCGGCGATAGGCAGACCCGCGACGGTGATCGCGTCGCGACTGTCCATCACCCCGGAGAAGCGCGCGTCGGCCGGGATTACCGCGGCGGACGTGATATCCCCCGCCTCGCCGACGTCCTCGGCCAGCGTGGCCGCTACGAAGATATCTAGGTCGAAGCCGGGGAGCATGAAGGTCATGCCTTCTCCTACCTACCTCTCTAATCGAGGGACAGACGGAAATCGCCCAACTCTAACCGTCCACGAATTATGGCTATATCGATAGTCTAAGGATTAGCGACGGCGCATTACGGCGTGACAACGACTAAGAAGCAGCTCTCGCGCTGATTGATGAGGCGCTGGCTGGCGAAGAGGTGGTAATGACCCGTCACGAAAAACCGACGGTCGAGTTAACGATTGTGGAAACACAGAGGCGGGGTCGGGCGGAAACGATAGAGTGGGCACGCGAACAGCGCCAAGCGTTGCGGGTGATCAATATCACCACGCTTGATCCGAAGCGCCTCTATTAAGAAGGCTATGAGCATTGAGCCTGAATGTCGCACCAATATTGTGCCGTTGTTAATGCCCACCAGCCGACCAACAATCCCGATCGGCGAATGGCTAGCGACTCCGAGCCGACACTCTTCTCATCCGCACGCTCGCCGTTGGCGACCTCGCGGTGACGATTTCAAGACTGGTGCAGTCGAGATATCTATCCGCCCAAGAAGAGGTCCGCACGGTGCTCAGCACTTTCGACGTGTGATTTTCGGCTGTTGTCGAATCAGTCGAAATACGCGGTCGGACGTTCGCGCCGCCCCCGCAGTTCGTCCGACAACCACCCGACGCCCCGAACGATCAATGCATACACCCACCGCGGAGCGCTACGCTTGTGACAATCGATGATGCCCCGTCATAGTTGCGAAGCTCGCGGGATCGTCGTCATCCTCCTTGGCTAGAACTCAGTCCCCGCTCGCCCGCAACGGCCCCAGATCCCCCATCCCTACCGTGCTGCCCGCCATCGCCAACATCGCGTCGAGACTCTTCTTTGCGCCGAGCCGCAACCCTTCTTCGATCTCGATTCTGGGCTCCAGATCGCGCAGCGCGACATAGAGCTTCTCCAACGTGTTAAGCGCCATGTAGGGGCAGATGTTGCAGTTGCAGTTCCCGTCGGCGCCCGGTGCGCCGATAAACGTCTTGTTCGGAAGCGCCTTCTGCATCTGATGGATGATGTGCGGCTCGGTCGCGACGATCAGCGTGTCACCGACGAAATCGGCGGCATAGTCAAGGATCCCGCTGGTAGAGCCAACATAGTCCGCGTGGTCCAGGATCACCGGCGGGCATTCGGGATGCGCTGCGATGGGCGCACCGGGGTGCTGCGCCTTGAGCTTTAGCAACTCGGTTTCGCTGAACGCCTCGTGGACGATGCATACGCCGGGCCATAGCAACATTTCGCGTCCGGTCTTGCGCACCAGATAGCCGCCAAGATTGCGATCGGGGCCAAAGATAATCTTCTGGTCGATCGGGATTTGGGCCAGGATTTTCTCAGCCGAAGAACTAGTAACGATCACGTCGCTGAGCGCCTTCACCTCGGTCGAGCAGTTTATATAAGTCAGTGCGATATGATCTGGGTGCTGCGCGCGGAAGGCGGCGAATTGCTCAGGCGGGCAGCTGTCTTCCAAGCTGCAGCCGGCATCCATGTCAGGCAGCACGACGATCTTGTCAGGGCTGAGAATCTTGGCGGTCTGCGCCATGAACCGGACGCCGCAAAAGGCGATTACGTCCGCGTCCGTAGCCGCCGCCTTCTTCGACAGGTCGAGGCTGTCGCCAACGAAATCGGCGAGGTCTTGGATCTCGGGGCGCTGGTAATAATGCGCAAGAATCACGGCGTTGCGTTCCTTGCGCAGCCGATCAATCTCGGCGCGAAGGTCGAGCCCGGTGAGCGACCCGCCGATGCCATTACGTGCGTCCATATCCAGTTCCTACTTCGATTTCACGACGTCGCGCCACGGGCGCGACACATCCCAATGCTCGCCGTCGGGACCCGGCTCGTCGGCAAAGCGCACCTTGACCGTCGCGTCCACCCCTGCCGCACGCAAGGGCATTGCAAAACTGCGTTCGATCGCGCCGCGGGTCGCGTCGCGCGCAAGCTTCATGGGCATGGCCTCGTGCGCTTGTCGCACGAGTTCCTGCTGCCCAGCAGCGCGATTGGCCGCATCGATCTGAGTATTGGCGTCTGTAAAAGTGGAGAGCAGCCCGCTTTCGCCATATTCGCGGATCGCGGTGAAATCCACTTGCGGCCCCTCGATCTCAATCGGTGGCAGCTTAACCTGCAATGTCTTGCTCGCCGCATCCCACTTGAGATCGCGATCCTGCAATTTGCCGAGATCGACCTCGTAGCGAACCATTCCGGGCATGATCAGCGTCTTCTGCGCGGTCAGACCCATCCGGATCTGCTTCGACGTGACCACCGCGACATAGCGCGCGGCAAAGGCCGACAGACGGTTCTGCTCGCGCAGCCCCTGCAGGCTGGAGGTCGCGATCGTCTCGACGCTCGGCGACAGGCGATAACCGATATAGCGCTGCACGCCCCACAACATCGCGAGCGCCACCAGCGCAAGAATCACCAGCGCGGCAAAGAACTGCCCAAGGAAGCGCATCAGGCGGCGAGGCTCCAGTGGTCAGCATCCTCGATCGCCAGGCCGCGAGCGCGCAGGTCGATCAGATGCGCGAGCACCGATCGCCCAGCCGCACCGAACAACTTGGGATCGAGCCCGGCGTACATGCGCTCGACCATCTGGGGAATATCGTGCGTGCCTGCTTTGAGCAGCCGCAGGATCTGCCGCTCGCGCTGCTTGCGGTGACCAACAAGGCCGCGGAGCAGTTGCTGCGGCTTAAGGATTGCCTCACCATGCGCCGGATAGAAAATCCGGTCCTCGCGTCCGCGAAGTTTCTCCAGACTAGCCATATAGTCGGTCATGTTGCCGTCCGGCGGCGAGACGACGGTGGTCGACCAGCCCATCACGTGGTCGCCCGAAAACAGCACACCGCTTTCAGGGAGCGCAAAGCAGAGGTGGTTGGAGGTATGGCCGGGCGTAGCAATCGCCTCCAGCCTCCAGCCATCGCCGGTTAGGCTTTCGCCATCCATGAGCACTGCGTCGGGCGCATAATCAAGATCGAACGAGGCGTCGGCACGTGGGCCATCATCGACGAAGGCCAGCGGTGCGCAGCCGATGATAGGCGCGCCGGTCGCGGCCTTCAATGCGCGGCTACCAGGGCTGTGATCGCGGTGGGTGTGGGTGCAGACGATCGCCGACACCTTCCGCCCGCCAATGCTGCGCAGCAACGCTTCGAGATGTTCAGAATCGTCCGGGCCGGGATCGATCACCGCCAGATCGGTGGTGCCGACCAGAAAACTCTGCGTGCCGGTAAATGTGAAGGGCGATGGATTCGGGGCGAGCACGCGGGCAACGAGTGGTTCCAAAGCGATGCAGAGGCCGGTGTCTCCCATCCCGGCGATGTGGCGGTTGCAAAGCAGGATAGCAAGAGCCGCCCCCTTCCCGTCACCTCGCTTCGGCGAGATCCCGCTCGAGATCGGCAATCGAGGAATCGAGATTCGCAAGCGCATCCGCGCGTGCCTCTTCAGGCATGTTCTTGCGCGCTAACAGCGCCGCACGGCCCGCGCGAATCCCCGCCAGCGCCGAGCTATAGGCATTGCGCTCGATCGCTGCGGTATCGACCGAGGCGGCGGCAACCGCGTCTGATTCCAGCTTGGCAATGCGGTTGGTGCAGATGATGATCCGCTGCTTGTCCCTGTCCTGCCGGCGGAGCACAACTTCGTTCCGCTTGCCGCCGTCGATCGGACAGTCATCACGTGACGACACCTGCGGTGCGCGGGCGACGATCGCCGCGATGTCGGCGTTGCTCACTGGGCCGTCGGTCGTCCCGTGCCGATGGGATCCAGGCACGTGCCGGATATAGGCTTCGGGAGGAGCCGGCGGCACGGGCGGAACAGCGTCTTCCGGTGCGGGAGGCACATGGGCCTCGGGATCAAGCGGCATCGGCACTTCGGGGGCAGCGCCGGGGGATTCGGGGAACGGCAAGGACTGGGCGACAAACGCCGGTGGCGCGGGGACCGCGAGCTTCACCCCAGTGGTCTTTTCGATCCGCACTCGAATCCGTTCGGCGGCCTGAGTGCCAGACGCGGTGAGACCGAGCCCAGCGATGGTCAGCGTGCTGACCGCCGCCACCCCGGTAACAAGTCGCGCACGCGAAGCGGGACCGGTCGACAACATGCGCAGCCTCCCCTTGAGATCGTGGATCGTGTGCAGGTGACAGGCCGCCGACAGCGATCCACCATGCGCCGACTTGACGATTGCGCAGGCGTAAGCGTGGCGCTGCGCTGGGCTGCGGCCAGCGAGCACCGCGGCATCATTCGCCATTTCCTGGTCGGCTCGGAAGGCACGAAACGCGCGCCATGCGATCGGATTGAACCAGTGCAGCGCGAGCATCCCAAGCGCGGCCCAATTCGCGACCAGATCGCCACGGGCATGGTGCCCGAGCTCGTGCGCTAGCGCCAAGTCGCGCTCGTCGGCATCATAACGTTCGCCGAAATCACGCGGGAAAGCGACATATTTGCGCCAGACGCCGAAGGCGAGAGGGCCGGCCGCGGCAGCGGTCTCGATTACTCGGATCCCGCCCACCGCCTGCTCATGCGAGGGATCTGCGAGCAGGCGTCGGACGAAGCGCAGGTGCGATACGGCATGCCACAACAGGAAGGTCACGGCACCGGCGCACCACAGTACCGCGAGCGCTGCGCTGAGCGAGGGCGCACTCGGTACCGGTGCGGCTGCGACGCGGCCAAGCGGCGCGATCACGTAATAAGATACGCTTTGGCCCGCCTGCGCGATCGGCGCTGAGACGGCGGCCTCGCGCCACTGGTTCGGCAATGGCGGGAGCAGCATCCGCAGTAGCGGCAGTGCCCAGAGCGCATAAGCCACCGGCGCGCCGAACGCGCGGCGGAGGGGTCCGCGGATCGCCAGCACGACCACCATCAGCAGGGTCGAGGCAATTAGCGTCTCTAATCCCCAGCCTATGGGGCAGGAGCCGCTCACGACTTGAGCCCTTTGAGCAGCGCCTCGATCTCGGCGATGTCCTGTTGGCTGAGTTCGTCGCGCTCGGCGAGGTGCGCGACCAATGGCATCAGCTTCCCTCCAAACAGTCGGTCGATCAGCTTACGCGATTCGCCCGCTACATAGTCCTCACGCTGGACGAGCGGACGATAGAGATAGCGGCGGCCTTGCTCCTCATGCGCAATCACGTTTTTGGCGAGCAGCCGCCCGAGCAGCGTCTTGACCGTGTTGGAACTCCAATTACGCGAGGAATCTAGCCGTTCGGAAACGTCTTGTGCAGTGAGCGGCGCAGTATCCCACAGCACCTCCATCACCGCATGTTCCGCATCGCTGATCCGCTCCGCCATTTTCGAGTCGCTCCGCTGTGACTACGAATGTAATCGAACTGATTACGGTCGTAGTCAAGGTGCACGTTGGGACACCCGGCAAATCCCTGCCGGCTGTCGGAAAAATTTACAGATACGGGTTTTTGCGGAGGACCATTAACCAAGAAAATCCCCGTTTTGCGCCGATCCTGATATTTGGCACGGGTACTGCATCTCTGTTGTCGTTCCGAGCGCCTGGCGCTTGAGGGGTGGATCGGCCGCTATTTTCTCCGGTCTCGCGACGATCTACCCCACCCCGGAACTTCCCGCACAATCTCCGAGATATCACACGATGCAGGAAACTCTCCCGCACTCGTTCGTTCGACCTCCGAACCCAACCGAGGAGAGCCATCGTGACCGCAGATCAAGACATCGCCCAGACCTTCCTGTCGAAGCTGCAGGACAGCCCGTTCGTAATGATCGGCCTCGACGGTGCCGGGCACAGTGAACCGCTCACCGCACAGCTCGACGACGACCAGGCAGACACGTTGTTTTTCTTCACCGCGCGTGACAACCGGCTGGCTGCAGGCGGCGCGGCCATGGCGCAGTTCGTGTCCAAAGGACATGATTTCTTCGCCTGCCTGGCCGGCACGGTCAGTGTCGACAACGATCCCGCGCAGATCGACAAATTGTTCAGCAGCCAAGTCGAAGCCTGGTTTCCCGGCGGGCGCAATGACCCGGATCTGACACTGCTGCGCTACGACGTGTCGAGCGCAGAACTGTGGGAGACCGATATCTCGCTCAAGGGTCGCGTGAAGATGCTGTTCGGCGGCAAGATGGCCGGCGAAGACGAGGGCAGCCACGCAGTAGTGGGATCGCTGACCTGATCGCGCGCCACCCCAGCGCGCGCTAAGCGCGGGCCGGGGTGGCTCGATGGTCGCGTAGGGACTCAGCCCCCGTGTGCGGCCATCCACTCTTCGACCACAGGCGCGATCTTGGTGCGCCATTTCGATCCGTTGAAGATCCCGTAATGGCCGACACCCTCGGCCATGTAATAGCGCTTATGCTCGGCGGGCAACGACGTGGCGATGTCGAGCGCGGCCTTAGTTTGACCCAATCCAGAAATATCGTCGCGCTCGCCTTCGATCGCCAGAATGCCGATGTCGGTGATCGCCGCCGGATCGACAATCCGTCCACGGTGGAGCATCGTGCCCTTGGGTAGCGCATGGTCCTGGAACACCACGTCGATTGTCTGCAGATAAAATTCGGCGGTCATGTCGCAGACCGAGCGATATTCCTCGTAGAAATTCTTGGTCGCGTCCGCACTCTCGCCATCGCCTTCGACGAGATGTTTGTAGAGTTCATAATGCGACATCATGTGGTTGCCCAGGTTCATCGTCATGAACCCGGCCAACTGCAGAAAGCCTGGATATACGCGTCGGCCGGCACCCGGATAATTCGCAGGTATCGTCGCGATCACATTATTCTCGAACCACGAATGCGGCCGCTCGGTGGCAAGTGTGTTGACTGCAGTCGGAGCCTCGCGAGTGTCGATCGGCCCCCCCATCATGGTCAACGTACTGGGCCGTGCCGGATTCTTGTCAGCGCTCATCACGCAGGCTGCCGCATAGCAAGGCACCGACGGCTGGCAGACCGCAAGCATATGCGTCCCCGGACCGATATGCTCAAGGAACTCGATCAAATAATCGACATAGTCATCAAGGTCGAATGCGCCGTCAGTGAGCGGCACCTGCTTGGCGTCGCGCCAGTCAGTGACATAGACGTCGGCGACCTGGAGCATCCGCTCCACCGTGCCCCGCAACAGCGTGGCATAATGCCCCGACATCGGCGCCACGATTAGCAATTTGGGGCCACTCGTCACGCCCTCTCGGACGAAATGCTTAAGCTGACCGAACGGCTTGCGCAGCACGATCTCCTCGGTCACCGCCACTTCGCTCCCATCGACAGTGGTCGTGTCGAGTCCGAATGTCGGCTTGCCGCGCGGCGCCGAAGCATGCGCGAACACCTCGAGCGCCGAGCCGAGCACATTGCTGCCGCCGAAATAGGCAAAAGGATACAGCGGGTTCTGGAGCAATCCAGCGCTGAAGTCGGCAAAGGCGCTCGCGCCCGCCAGCACAGAGCGCTGCATTTCATAAGCATTGTAGAGCATGAAGGACTGTACCGGGAAATCGTTGATAAATGTCGCACCGCAATATGCGCCCAATACGGAGCTGTAGCAAATGCACAGGCTGCACGCCGCCTTGGCCGTTGAGCGCCCCCGCCTCCCCTGCTAGGCGCGAACCATGGCCCAACCCGATCCCGCGACACCCGCCCCTCAGAAGCGTCGCCTCGGCGATCTCAAAATGGTCTGGCGCCACGCTGCGCGTTATCCTGGGCAGATCGCCGCGGCCGGGCTCGCGTTGCTATTCACCTCGACGGCGACAATCGCGATTCCCTACGGCTTCAAGCGGGTGATAGACCGTGGCTTTGGCCCCGGTGCGAGCGGCGACGTTGCCTCGTCCTTTCACTATTTGCTGATGATCGTGGTGGTGCTGGCGCTGGCGACGGCGATCCGTTTCTATTATGTTTCGTGGCTCGGCGAGCGGGTGGTGGCCGACATACGCACCAACGTGCAGCGCCACCTGCTGACGCTGACTCCGCGCTTCTTCGAGGAAAATCGCCCGTCAGAGATCGCCTCCCGCCTTACGTCGGACACCGCTCTAATCGAGCAGGTAGTTGGGTCCACCGTCTCAATCGCGCTGCGCAACGTGTTCACCGGCTTCGGCGGGCTGATCTATCTCTTCGCGATCTCGCCCAAGCTCGCAGGGATGCTGATGCTCGGCATTCCGGTGATCATTCTGCCCATCGCCTTGCTCGGCCGGCGCGTTCGCAACTTCTCGCGCGCCTCGCAAGACCGCGTCGCCGATGTCGGCTCGATCGCCACCGAGACGCTGGGCGCGATGAAGATCGTACAGGCGTTCGGCCAGGAGAATCGCGAGGCGGCGCGCTTCAAGGGCGCGGTCGACGCGACCTTTGCCGCCGCGCGCAAGCGGATCATACTGCGCGCGTTCATGACCGCGGTCGTGATCGGCCTCATTTTCGGATCGATCACGATGGTACTGTGGGAAGGCGCAGTTGACGTCGCCGCGGGGCGGATCAGCGGTGGGGCGATCGCCGCCTTCGTCCTGACCGGCGGGATCGTCGCAGGGGCGTTCGGGGCCCTGACGGAAGTCTATGGCGACCTGCTGCGCGGCGCGGGTGCGGCCGGACGGCTCGGCGAACTGCTGCGTGAAGAACCGGAGATCGCCGCGCCTGCGCATCCAGTCGCACTGCCCACCCCCCGTGGGAGCATCCGCTTCGAGGATGTCGAGTTCCGCTATCCCACGCGGCGCGACGTCGCGGCACTGCACGACTTCTCGCTCGTTATCGAGCCGGGCGAGACGGTGGCAGTGGTCGGTCCATCGGGCGCGGGCAAGTCCACGTTGTTCCAGCTGCTCCAGCGTTTCTACGACCCCGAGGCGGGGCGCATCCTGCTCGACGGAGTGGACCTTCGTGAGGCCAATCCGAGCGCCATCCGCAGCCGGATCGCGATGGTACCGCAGGATACTGTGATCTTCGGCGCATCGGCGCGCGACAATCTGCGGTACGGCCACTGGGAGTCTTCAGACGACCAGCTGTGGGCGGCGGCCGAAGCGGCAAATGCGGCAGAATTCCTGCGCAAATTGCCTGACGGGCTCGATACCTTTTTAGGCGAAGGCGGCGCGCGGCTGTCGGGCGGACAGCGCCAGCGGGTGGCGATCGCTCGGGCGTTGCTCCGCGATGCGCCGGTATTGCTGCTCGACGAGGCGACCAGCGCCCTCGACGCTGAGAGCGAGCGCCTTGTCCAAGAAGCGCTCGAACGACTTATGGAGCATCGCACCACGCTGGTAATCGCGCATCGCCTCGCGACCGTGCGCGCCGCCAAACGGATCGTGGTCATGGACGAGGGCCGGATCGTCGAATCCGGCAGCCACGCCGTGCTGATGGGCCAAAATGGCCTTTATGCAAAACTCGCCAATCTCCAATTCCGCGACACTGCCTGACCTAGTCAGCCGGCAGTGGCGTGGCGATCCGGGAGTTGCTCGCCCGAGGCGGTGAAATAGACGAGTTCGGCCAGGTTGGTCGCTTGGTCACCGACCCGTTCGAGGCTTTTGGCGATGAACATCAGATGCGCAGTGGCGCCGATATTGGCAGGCTCGCTCATCATGTGCGCGAGTAGCGCCAGGAAAACACGATTGTAGAGTTCGTCGATGTCGCGATCGCGGCTGCAAACCGCCTGCGCTGCCTCGGCATCGCGCGCCGCAAATGAATCGAGTGCCGACTTTAGCATCTCTCGCACCCCGTCGAGCAGATCGAGCACCATCGGCATCGGCTCGGATTGAAAAAGGTTGCCGAGCAGCGGCACGCGCTTGGCGATCGTCTTGGAATAGTCGCCGACCCGTTCGACGATCCCGGCAATGCGGTGCGCGGAAAGCACCTCGCGCAGGTCGTCCGCCATTGGCGCGCGGCGCACGATCAGGCCAATAATGTGCTGGCCGACCTGCGCCTCGAGCACATCGATCTTGCGATCGTTCTCGACCACCTGCTTGGCAAGTTCACTGTCGCCGCGGGTCAGCGCCATGCGAGCGTTGTCGAGCGCCACCTCAGCCAGCCCCCCCATTTCCGAGATCAGCGCACGCAGTTCGGAGAGGTCACGGTCAAAGGCGGAGGCGGTGTGGCGATCCTTACCGGGAATGTCGGTCATGGCTGTATCCTATCTTGCGGCTCAACCGAACCGGCCCGTCACATAATCCCGCGTGCGCTTGAGCCGCGGGCTGGCAAAGAAATCCGAGGTCGGGCCAAATTCGACCATCCGTCCCAGGAACATGAAGCCTGTATGGTCGGCAAGCCGCGCCGCCTGCTGGAGATTATGCGTGACGATCACGATCGTCACGTCCTTCTTGAGCTCGGTCAGCGTTTCCTCGAGCTTGGCGGTCGATATCGGATCAAGCGCCGAGGCTGGCTCGTCGAGCAGGAGGACCTCGGGATCAATCGCCAGACCACGGGCGACACACAGCCGCTGTTGCTGTCCTCCCGACAGGCCGAGACCCGAAGTATCCAGTTTATCCTTTACTTCGTCCCACAGCGCGGCGCGACGCAGCGAGCGGAAGACGATCTCGTCGAGCTCCGCGCGTGGCAGGCTCTGATAGAGGCGCACGCCGAAGGCGATATTGTCGTAGATCGACATCGGAAACGGGGTCGGCTTTTGGAACACCATTCCCACGCGAGCTCGCAATCTGGCGGGATCGACCATTGCTGTCGACACGCCATGCCCGTCACCGTCCCGCGCCTTGAGCCGGGCGACGCTGCCGCGATCGGCGAGCATGTCTTCGCCGTCGAGCAGGATGCGCCCCGTTGCATGCTGGTTCGGATACAAGTCGTAAATGCGATTGAGCGCCCGCAAAAGGGTCGATTTGCCGCAGCCCGAGGGCCCGATCAGCGCCGTGATTTTATTGCGCTCGACCTGCAGGTCGACGCCGAACAGCGACTGGGTCTTGCCGTAGAAGAAGTCGAGCTTGCGCGCCTCGAGCACCACGTTGGCCGCGTCGGGGGCGGTGATCGCCTGTTCCTGCGACGCGAGGTCATCTGAGAAGATCATCGGCTTTTCGTTCCCCGGGCGAGAATGCGCCCAACGATGTTGATGGTCAGCACGGCAGCCGCGATCAGCAGCGCGCCAGCCCAGGCCAGGCGCTGCCAGTCATCATAGGCGCTGAGCGCGAACTGGAAGATGGTAGTCGGCAGACTGGCCATCGGCTTAGTCAGGCTGGCGCTGAAGAACTGGTTGCCCAGTGATGTGAACAGCAGCGGCGCGGTCTCGCCCGAGATGCGCGCGAAGGCGAGCAATCCGGCAGTGACAAGCCCGGCAAGCGCCGACTTCCACACGATCTTACGGATCACGAACGCGCGGGTGGCGCCTAGCGCCATTCCGGCTTCGCGGAGCGCCGTGGGCTGGAGCGAAAGGATGTCTTCGGTAGTGCGAGTTACAACCGGCACCGCCAGAATGGCGAGCGCCACCGCGCCGGCCAGTCCCGAAAAGCCTTGGAACGGTCGCACCAGCAGTTCGTAAACGAACAGTCCAACCAAGATGGACGGTGCCGAGAGCAGCACGTCGTTGAAGAAACGTACGACATGGCCATAGCGCGTCTTGCCGCCATATTCGGACAGCCAGGTGCCGGCAAGAATGCCGACACACAGAGCGATCACCATGCCTAGCGCACACATAATCAGCGAGCCCGTAATCGCATTGGCCAAGCCGCCGGTCGATCCCGGGGCGGGTTGCGATAGGGTGAAAACATTCGCGTCGATCCCGCCAAGCCCCTTGGTCAGTAACGACCAAAGGATCAGCGCGAGCACCACCAGCGCGAGCGCGGTCGCGCCGCCGCAGGCGGTGACGAACACGCCGTTTACGATCCGGCGTCGGGAATGTCGGGAAAGCATGGCCATGGTCCTAAACCCGCGCGCGCGACAGCAGGAGGCGTGCGGTGGCAAGCACGCAGAAGGTGATCAGAAAAAGCACCAGCCCGAGCGCGATCAGCGCAGAGGTGTGGACGTCGCTAGTTGCCTCAGCAAATTCGTTGGCGATCGTTGAGGCGATTGTCGATCCGCTGTCGAACAGCGAATGCGGGATGGCGTGCGAATTGCCGATGATGAAAGTCACTGCCATCGTTTCGCCAAGGGCGCGGCCTAAACCCAGCATGATCACCCCAATCATTCCCTGGCCCACATAGGGCACTGAGATCGAGCGCATCACCTCGAACGGGGTGCAGCCCAGACCGAAGCCGGCCTCGCGCACCTGCGGTGGCACGGTCAGCAACAGCTCCCGAAACACCGCGGCCATATACGGCAGGATCATTACTGCGAGGATCATTGAGGCAGTGAAGATATTAGCGCCATTGGGGATGCCGAAGAAGATCGCACTCCACCACGACCCTTCGGTTGCGTTCATCATCAGCGGGGTCTGGACATGAGCGGCAAACCACGGCGCGAGCACGAACAGGCCCCACATACCATATACGATTGAGGGGATGCCCGCGAGCAGCTCGACCGCGATCGCTATAGGCTGAGCGATGCGGGGGGAGGCGAACTCGACCAGGAAGATGGAGATGCCCAGCGCCAGCGGCAAGGCCATCAGTAGCGCGAGAAAAGCGGTGACAAGCGTACCGACGATCGGCCCGGCTGCACCATAAACCTCGTCGACCGGATTCCACACCGTCGAAGTGAGGAAATGGAAGCCGAACGTGTGCAGCGCCGGCCAGCCGCCGATGGCGAGGCTGACCACCACGCCGCCAAGCACCGCAAGCAGCAGCGTGGCAGCAGACGCGCACAGCCAGCGGAACAGCGCTTCGCTGGTCGCGCCGGAATGGTGTTGCGAGGACGAAATGTTCACAAGGACACGATCCCGGATGAGCGGTGCGGTGTCAAATCCGCCATGCCGCTTCGACTGTTAGCCCCCCTTGCCCGTTCGCCCAGAGCTTGTCGAAGGGTCGTTCTTCTTTCGAAGGAGGAGAAGAAGAACGGTGCTCCGGTTAGGCCTCCATCAAAGTAATGACTTTTATGGAGGCTACAGGCTCAGCACGAACGGGGAGAGGCTGCCCCCAACCATTTCGCCTTAGCGGGAAACGTAAACCGGCTTACCGCCCGAGCTGACCATGGTCGCCCATTGGTGGCGCACGAGAGTCTTCACGGCAACCGGCAATGGGACGTAATCGAGCTGGGCCGCGGTCGCATCGCCTGATTTGTACGCCCAATCGAAGAACTTCAGCACCGCAGCGCCCTGCACCGGATTGGCCTGGTTGCGATAGACTAGGATGAAGGTAGCGCCGGTGATCGGCCAAGCGTTCGCCCCCGGCTGGTCGAGCAGCATCAGATAGTTGCCAGGAGCCTTATTCCACTGCGCACCCGCAGCGGCGGCCGAGAAGCTTGCCGCGACGGGCGCCGGATAGCGGCCCACCTTATTGGCGACGAGTGCGTAGGCCGCGCCATTCTGCTTGGCATAGGCGTATTCGACATAACCGATCGCTCCGACGGTCTGCTTTACGAACGCAGAGACGCCGTCATTGCCCTTGCCGCCAAGGCCGGTCGGCCATTGCACGGAATCGCTGGCGCCGACCTTGCTTGCCCAATCTTTGTTCTTGATCGTCAGGTAGGACGTGAACATGAACGAGGTGCCCGAACCATCCGACCGGTGGACGACGGTGATCGGAGCGCCCGGCATTTTGAGTTGGGGGTTGATCGCGGTGATCCGCGGATCGTTCCACTTGGTGATCGTGCCGAGGAAAATGTCACCCAGAATCTCACCGGTCAGGCGAATTCGGCCGGCGCGCAAACCCGGCAGATTAATGATCGGCACCACGCCACCAACCACGGTTGGGAATTGGTACAGGCCAGAGGCAGCCAGTTCTTCGGGCTTAAGCGGCTTGTCGCTTGCGCCGAAATCAACAGTTTTGGCCTTGATCTGCTTGATCCCGCCGCCCGAACCGATCGCCTGATAGTTCGTAGAACCGCCGCCTTGAGCCTTATAGGTCTCGGCCCATTTGGCGTAGACCGGTGCGGGGAAGGTGGCGCCCGCGCCCGAAATGTCGGTCGCAAGCGCGCTGCCGGCAATCGCCAGCGCGCCGGTTGCGAGAATAAATTTCTTGAACACGGGTGTCTCCTGTTTTTCCCGAAAGGCTTCCTTGGAAGCTGTCACAATCGGATTGTTACAGCCGATTTATGACAGCTCCAAGACTCAGCGGACTAGAAGCGGAACTGCCCGAACAGGCCGATTTCCTTGTAGGTGCCGTCGGTGGTGGAATTAGTGCCGCCAATCGTGCCGTTGGCAGTCGCAAACGAACCGTTGTCGACGTTGTCGCGCTTGTAGACGATGCCCAGGTCGACGATCTTTACCGGGCTCCATTGGACACCGACGTTGTAATAGTGATCGCGCAGCGCCTCAGCACCGGTCTCTCGCGGCTTCACCCAATCGTAGCGACCAAAAACGCTCATCTTTGGCAGGAAGTTGACCGAGCCGAACACCGAATAGCCCTCGGCTTTGTCGCTCACCGTCGCCGATGTCACGTAGGTGATGCCGTTGGTGGTGTAATTTTTCGTCGAGAAATATTCGGCGCCGATCGTGAGCAGCTTGTTCTTATAACCGCCTAGCGCGTCGAAGCGGCTCGCGGTGCGATAAACCGGCGTACCCTCGACATTGTTGCCAAGCTTACCCGTGTAGCCGCCGACAGCAGCGAACAGGCCCTTATACGACGCCGACAGCCGGCCTTCGACGTCGACCGATTTGGTAACCTTCACGTTCCGATAGCCACCACCGTCAACAACCGAGACCTGGTAAGACAGGATGCCGTGGGCGAGGTCGCCGAGCACATGGATACCCCAATCCGCCGACGTACCAAAGCTGGTGCGATCAATCAGCGTCAGTTCGACATGGCGATATCCGTAGATGCCTTCATCATAGGGGATCCAAGGCATGTCCGCAGCGCCCGCGCGGATGATCAGTGCGGGGCTGATTTTTGCCTGCAGATACGCCTTTTTGATATAAAGCCCGCGGCCGTCGAGGCTGTTTGAACCGGTCGCGAAATTGCCATTCGACGTCGAACCGATGACATTGCTGATGTCGGTGGTGATGTTGCCCGAGAAGACGTCGTTGAATTGGTGATCAACGCCCAGATAGAAGCGCTTGATATTGAAGCCGGTGCCGTCGGCCGCGGTCTTCGCCCCATTCGAGCGCTGTTCGATGTTGCTGGCGTTGAAGTACATACGGCCCGAGATGACAGTCGAGCCCGACGACACCGGCTGCGGCTTAGGAATTTTGGCTTCGACTGCAGCGATCTGCATGGGCACCGACGCGGCGGTGGTGGCGGCCTGGGTCTGGCTCGCCTGCGCCTGAACAACGGCAGCGGCGGCTTGAGTCTGGGCTACGTCGGCCTGCGCTTGAGTCGAGCGTTGCGCCTCTTCCTGCGCGTCGAGTCGCGCCTTGAGCTCGGCGACCTCGGCCTTAAGCAGTTGAAGTTCGCTCGGGCCAGAGATCCGCGCCTTGTGGTGCTTGGCGGCGGCGGCGGCAGGCGCAACGCCCGCAGTAAGCGCGGCGAGGATCGCCACGCCGGCAAGCAGCCCGGATCGGTTCGTCATGAAATAGCCCTTTGGTTGGGCGGGCCCAGGCCCGTCGCCAGCCGGTTAGGCGTGCGATATTTCAGTTTTGAGACGACTCGATGACACTTGCGTGACATTGCCAAAATCGAACGATTTTCGTGAGCTACGCCTTATAGCCTGTGAAATATTTTTCTTTCGAGCGACCCATTCGCATTTCAGAAATAATCCAGAAACAAACCCGACGCACGCGCCCGACCTATTATGACAGTCACAACAGGGTAATCCGCCGCGCGCCGGGTCGCCACTTCGCCCGTCAAAACGGCAGTTTGAAGCCGGGAGGTAATGCCAGGCCACTTGTCATCTTCGACATTTCGGCACCCGAGGCCGCATCGGCCTTGGACCGCGCGTCGTTGAGTGCGGCGGCGATCAAATCCTCCAGCATCTGCTTCTCACTGGGCTGGAGGAGTGATTCGTCGAGGTCAACGCCGATGATCCGGCCCTTAGCCGAGGCGCGAACCTTGACCAGGCCACCACCCGAAACACCCTCAACCTCGATCGTATCCAGACTCGCCTGTGCCTTTTCGAGCTCGGCCTGGACGTTCTGCGCCATCGCCATGATGTCTTCGATGCTCTTCATGCTGTCTTCCGTTCGTCAATCGAGATGAGTTGGGCCTCGGGGAAGGCGTCGAACGCGGCCTTCACTACGGGGGTTTCGAGGATCGCCGCGGTCTCCGCCGCAGCGGCGGCCTCCATGTCTTCCTTCATCGTCGGCGCGCCCGGCGCATCCGACGTCGTGATCTTCCAAGTCTTGCCGGTGATCCGCTTGAGCGTGTCGGTCAAGTCGCGGATCAGGTCGACCGAAACCGGCCGGGTCGAACTTAGCACGACCGCAAGCGGTTCGAAGCTAACAATTCGCGCGGCGATCTTAAGCCGCTCAACGAGACCTTTCTCCTTGGCATCCTCGAGGCAATCGAGCAATTCGGCGAAGTTTTCCGGGAGACTCGGCTCCGCCGGAACGCTTGGGGGCGGCGCGGTCACAGGCGCGACCGCTTGCGCCGGCGCCCCGCCCGCAAGCTGACGGGCGAGTTCACCGGGATCAGGGAGCGTCGAGGCGTGAACGATGCGCAGCAATGCCATCTCGCCGGCCTCGATCGGCAACGCGGCACGCGCCACCTCATCGTGTCCCTTGAGAAGCAACTGCCACATTCGGTGCAGCACCGAGAACGACAGCGCGCTCGACCAGTTAGCGAGCGCCTCGCGCTCCTCGACCGGCTGGGCGATGTCGATCGCGGCGCCAACCTTGACGATGGTAATTCCGTGGACGGTCTCAAGCAGCGCTTTCAGTACTGCCTGCGGATCGACGCCGTAATCATATTGCCGACGCAGCGCGGCGAGCGCGGCCGGGCCGTCGCCGGAGAGCAGTAGCGCAAACAGATCGCGCACCGCGCCGCGATCGGATAGGCCGAGCATGTCGCGCACCGCCGACGCCTCGACGCCGCCACCTTCCATGCCGGCATGGGCGATTGCCTGGTCCAGGATCGACAGTCCGTCGCGCGCGGACCCTTCAGCGGCGCGGGCGATCAAGCCGAGTGCCTCGGGCTCGGCAATTACCCCTTCTTTCTCAGTGACCATCTCGAAGTGCTTGGCGAGCAAATCCGCCGGGATACGCCGCAGGTCGAAGCGCTGGCAGCGGGACAGCACCGTCACCGGTACCTTGTTCACTTCGGTGGTCGCGAGGATGAACTTCACATGGCTCGGGGGCTCCTCGAGCGTCTTCAAAAGCGCGTTAAACGCGTTCTTCGAGAGCATGTGGACTTCGTCGATAATGTAGATCTTGAACCGTGCCGAGAAGCTCGCGAGCCGCGCCGCATCGATCACGCCGCGCATGTCGTCGACCCCGGTGTGGCTGGCGGCGTCCATCTCGATTACGTCAATATGGCGGCCTTCGGCGATCGCCACGCAAGGGTCACATACCCCGCACGGGTCGATCGTCGGACCGCCCTGCCCGTCTGGCCCGATGCAGTTGAGAGCCTTGGCGAGCAACCGCGCGGTCGATGTCTTGCCGACGCCGCGCACGCCGGTAAGCAGGAAGGCGTGGGCTAATCGCCCGCGCCGGATCGCATTGCCTAGCGTGGTGATCATCGCATCCTGCCCGATCAGCTCGGAAAAGGTCTGCGGACGATATTTGCGGGCCAACACCCTATACGCTTCGGCCTTGGCCGAAGAAACGGGTTCACCGAGATCGAAGGAATCAGACATTGATCCCTATCTAGGCACGGCGCACCCGCTTGTCGAAGCCTACCAGACTCGGAAGCAGCGCCGAACCCTATGATGCCAGCGCCATTCATGGCGGCACACGAGTCGGGAATAGCCATAGCCGCCGCCATGCCAGCCTCGACCGCCGCCATGATAGCCGCCGCCATAGCCACCGGCGAAATGCCCGCCTCCGCCACCGAAGCCACCGCCATGTCCGCCACCGAAGCCGGCGCCATGGCCTCCACCACCGCCATGACCGCCGCCCATGCCACCACCGCCGTGACCACCGTTACCGTGACCACCGCCGGCATGGGCTCCGCCCCCGCCGTGGCCACCACCATCGCCACCGTGCTGTTGCGCACCGGCCGGAGCGGATATCGCCGCAGCGGCAATAAGTCCCGCCGTCAAAATGGAAATCATGCGCACTGTGTCGCTCCAAATTCTTAATCTAAAGCAAGAATGCCCGCCAAGCGGTAGAGTTCCGCGGCGCCGGCAATTGCAAAATATGGTCTGCACCATCTGCACTAAGTGACCTGCCTAGCGGCTCGGCCGTCGGCTATCGCTTCAGCGGCATCGATCAAGCACGCCGCAATTGCGCCACAGCTTAGCCGAGTCTGCCGGTCTGCGGTGGGAGCCGGAACGACCCGCAACGAAATCGTTACGGCTGCTTCCTTCCGGATCTGACCGGGTTGGCGACGGCTGCGTCCGCCCGACTCCCAAGCGCCCTATGGCCGAGCCGGGCGAGGCTTTCAATCCCCCGCGGCGGATTGAAGACACCGACCCTCCCCCGCTCGCGCGGAGGAGGGCATGCGCCTAACGGCGCACGGTGCGGCACACGCGATTTCGATGGCCGTGGTTCCAGACCGTCCTGCAGACGGTGCGCGCGATCGGTCGACGGACCGGTCCGTGGCGAACGACGGTTCGGGTGACGACGCGGTCATGGTCCTGCGCAGAAACTGCTGTGGGAACCAGAGCGGAGACAGCGACAGCGCCGGCAGCGAGGATAGCGAACAACTTCATGAATTTTCTCCCGAGCCTGCTGGGCCCGGGCGATTGAATGATCTGCATCAAGCTTTGTTCCGGTTGCGTATCGGCAAGCAGCTCGTCCTGTTGCAACTCTTGCATACGCTTGGGCGATTGCAGCGCGGCACGTCCAATGCGATAGGGCAGCTCACAAGCGGCTCGACAGCCGCCGGTTCAGGGGTTTACGAGTGACGCGTCAAGAGCTGCTGGCTTCCTGTGCGCTGCCGTTTGCCCTGGGCATGGCGACGATGTCGCACGCCCAGAATTTGCAGACGCCGCCCGTCGCTTCGCCCCCGCCTTCCGCCGTTGAGACCCCCGGCAGCGACGATCAGGTCCAATTCACCGCCGATGGCTTGGAATATGAAGACAAGACCGACATCGTCACCGCCAAGGGTGACGTCCGCATGTACCGCGCCGGCAATCGCCTGCGCGCCGATCAGGTGGTGTGGAACCGCGCCACCGGTAAGGTGCTCGCCACTGGCAACATCGCGGTCACCAATCCGCAGGGCGACATCGCCTATGGCGATTCGATGGACCTCACAGACACGCTGAAGGATGGCGTGATCGAAAACATGTTGGTCGTGCTGCAACAGGGTAATGGCCGCCTCGCCGCGCGTCGCGGCACCCGTAAGGACGGGATCATAACGCTTGATGACGGTGCCTACACACCGTGCAACGTGCTCGCCTCGCCGAATTGCCCCAAGAATCCGACCTGGAAGATAACCGCGGTCCGCGTGGTCTACGACCCGGACACCAAGCGCGTGAAATATACCGGCGCGCATTTTGACATGTTCGGGCTTGGCCTGCCGCTACCCGCCTTCTCTCACCCGGTGGGCGACCAGAGCGACAGCGGCTTCCTGACCCCGAACGTGCGTTACAACGGCTCGAACGGACTGTCGGTCGCCGCGCCTTATTACTTCAACCTCGGCACCAACCGTGGGCTGACGGTGACGCCGCAGGTGTTCAGCAAGGCGCTGCCAATGATCGGCGCCGAGTATAAGTCGCTTTGGGAACAGGGCGCCTATCAGATCGCGGCGTACGGAACATACAGCCGGCGCAGCGACGACGTATTAATCGGCACGACCACCAGCGACCTGTCGTCCAAGCAGGCGTTCCGCGGATATATCGACGGCATCGGCCGCTTCCAGCTCAACGAGAATTGGAGCATCAGCGGATCGGTGCGACTGACCACCGACGATACCTTCCTGCGCCGCTACGAAATCTCGGGCGACGATCGTTTGCGCAACACGGTCAAGATCGAGCGGATCGACAAGGACAGCTATTTCTCAATCTCGAGTTGGGTGGTGCAAACGCTGGGCACCGGCGACAAGCAAGGGCTGCAACCGATCGCCCTGCCCGCGATCGATTACCGCAAGCGCTTTGGCGAGGACGTCTTTGGCGGGCGCTTCCTCCTACAACTTAACAGCTTGGCAATCACCCGTACCGAAGGCCAGGACACTCAGCGCGCGTTCGCCGCACTGACCTGGGAATTGCGTAAGATCACCTCGCTCGGCCAGGAATTGACGCTGACCGGCTATGCACGTGCCGACGCCTATAATACCGATGACACGCTGGCGACGACGGTCGCGGCCTATCGCGGACTCGATGGTTTTCGCGGCCGGGCAATGGGCACGGTCGCAGCCGACATGAAATGGCCGTTCATTGGCGAGTTTTTGGGCGGCACCCAGCGCTTCACCCCACGCATTCAGCTCGCCTATACTCCGCATGTCGCCAATCTCGACGTCCCTAATGAGGATTCGCGCGCGATCGACCTCGAGGATTCCAATTTGTTCGCGCTCAACCGCTTCCCTGGCTACGACCGGGTCGAAGACGGGCCGCGCGTCACCTACGGCGTCGATTGGGCGCTCGACCGCCCGGGCCTCGCGATCTCGGCCAACGTGGGCCAGAGTTATCAACTCAATTCGACGCCATCGCTATTCCCCGACGGCACCGGACTGAGCGACCGCCTCTCCGATATTGTCGGCCGTACTGAAGTGCGGATTGCCGACATCTTCAGCCTCACTCACCGCTACCGGCTCGACAAGAACGATTTCGCGGTGCGGGTCAACGAACTCGATGCGACGATCGGCTCTCGCAGCACGTATCTGCTGGTCGGCTATCTCGGGCTGAACCGCAATATCGCGAGCACGCTAGAGGATCTGCAGGACCGCAAGGAATTGCGCGTCGCGGGGCGGATCCATTTCAAGAAATACTGGTCGCTATTCGGGTCGGCAACCATCGATCTGACCAGCAGCGCACAGGATCAGCTAAATCTCTCCGACGGTTTCGATCCGGTTCGGCACCGGCTCGGCCTCGCCTATGAGGATGAGTGCCTCAGGCTTGGCCTGACATGGAAACGCGACTATCAGACCACAGGAGACGCGAAGGGCGGCAACAGCTTCATGCTGACGCTATCCTTCAAGAATCTCGGCCGCTAAGCCGGGGTTAAGTATCGATTCGAGATAGAAGTGGCCGTGGCGCGACGGCGCATTTGGGATTTTGCACCATAGTGACGAGCATGATGTCTACCGCGGCGCGGATCGCCCGCCTGATGGGTTTCGCCGGCGCCTGCGCCTATGCCACGCTCGCCGTTGCGCAGACCGTCCCGGATACGCCGGACGTTGCTGAATCTGAGGTTCCCAATACCGGGCTTAACCTGCCCGAAAATCTGCAGATCTTCGGCAAGCTCGACCCCAACGTCCGCAAGCCGACCGCGATCATCAATGATTATGTCCTGACCGGCACCGATGTCGATCAGCGCGTGGCGCTGATCGCTGCTGCCAACGGTATGAAACTGGAGCCTGCAGACCGCGAACGGCTGAAACTTCAAGTACTACGCGCGCTGATCGATGAGACGCTGCAAATCCAGGCCGCCAAGGTCAAAGAGATCACTATCCCGAAAGACGAGGTCGATTCGAGCTACAATCGCGTCGCCAAGAATTTCGGCAAAACGCCGGGCGAGTTCACCAAATTCCTGCGTAGCGCGGGCTCGTCCGACAAGTCTATCCGTCGCCAGATCGAAGGCGAGCTCGCCTGGCAGCGCCTGCTGCGCCGCACTGTACAGCCGCAGGTCAATGTCGGTGACGAGGAAGTGAAGGCGATCCTCGATCGGCTCGCCGCTGCTAAAGGCACTGAAGAATATCACGTCAAGGAGATATATTTCTCCGCGACTTCCGACCGCGCCGACCAGGTATTCGCCAACGGCAAGCGAATCATCTCCGAGATCCAGGCCGGCAAAGCCCCATTTGAATATTACGCCAAGACCTTCTCCGAGGCCTCGACTCGCGCAGTGAGCGGCGATCTCGACTGGGTGCGCGCGGCGCAGCTGCCCGATCCGCTCGCCGCCGCCGCGCAGCAGATGCAGGTCGGGCAGATCGCCGGACCAATCCCTGTGCCCGGCGGCTTTTCGATTCTGTATCTCGTCGACAAGCGTCAGGTACTGACCGCCGACCCGCGCGACGCGAAGCTCAACCTGCGCCAGGTGACTGTTAAATTCGCTCCAGGCACCACCCGCGCACAGGCGACCGAGCGCGTTGCCGCCTTCGGCGCGGCAATCAAGACCATCCAGGGCTGCGGCGATGTCGCCAAGGTGGCCGCCACGATCAACGCCGACGTGGTCGACAATGACGCGGTCCGCGTCCGCGATCTGCCGCCGCAGCTGCAGGAGATCATGCTTAAGGTGCAGGTGGGCCAGGCGAGCCCGCCATTCGGCTCTGAAACCGAGGGTGTCCGGAGTTTGGTGCTGTGCGGTCGCGACGATCCGACGGCAGGCACGCTACCCAGCGCCGAGCAGATTCAGAGCAAGCTCGAGGACGAACGTGTCAACCTGCGCGCGCAGCGGATGCTGCGCGATCTGCGGCGCGACGCGGTGATCGAATATCGTTAAGCGGAGCCGCGGGGCATGAGCGAGCTTGCGCCCTTGGCGATCTCGATGGGCGATCCGGCAGGGATCGGGCCGGAGGTGATAGCAAAATCCTGGGTCGCGCGCGAGGAGCACGGCTTGGCGCCGTTCTTCGCGGTCGGCGACGTGCGCGCGATCCAGGCGGTGTGGGATGGACCGATCGCGCGGATCGAGGATCCCTCGGATGCGGTGCGGGCATTCGGCAAGGCTCTGCCAGTGCTGGTCGTGGTGGACGGGGGCGAGATCGTCCCGGGCAAGCCCGATACCGACGGCGCCCGTTGCGCGTTGCATTCGCTGGAGCTTGCCTGCGGCGTGGTGCGCTCGAACGCCGCCGGTGCGCTGGTGACCGGGCCAATATCTAAAGCCCAGCTCTATCAGATCGGTTTCACTTACCCCGGGCAAACTGAATTCGTTGCCGAGCGCTGCGGCATCGCCAAAGAAAATGCGGTGATGATGCTCGCCGGGCCTGGCCTGCGAGTGGTGCCGATGACCACGCACGTTCCGCTGGCGAGCGTGTCGGGGCTGCTCAGCGTCGAACTGATCGTGTCCAAGGCGCGTGCCACAGCGCGCGGGCTTTGGCGCAATTTCGGGATTGAAAACCCGCGACTAGCCTTTGCCGGCTTCAATCCGCACGCCGGCGAACAGGGCGCGATCGGGCGCGAAGAGATCGATATTCTCGTTCCCGCGATCGAGATTCTCCGCGCCGAGGGTATCGACGCGACTGGCCCGTTCGCGTCGGATACGATGTTCCACCCCCGCGCGCGTACTGGCTATGATGCAGTAATGTGCTGCTATCACGATCAGGCGCTGGTGCCGCTGAAAACGCTCTATTTCGATGACGGGGTAAACATCACGCTGGGCCTTCCGATCGTCCGTACCTCGCCCGACCACGGCACCGCCTTCGGCATCGCGGGGCAGGACGTGGCCAATCCGGGCGCGACTATCGCAGCGATTGCGATGGCGTCGGACGCGGTGCGGCACCGCTCCAAGTTGGCGGCATTCGGGACGTGACAGCGCTCGCTGTGCCGCTGCCTCCCTTGCGCGACGTGATCGCGCGCTATGGCCTTAATGCCAGCAAGGCACTCGGCCAGAACTTCCTGTTCGACGCCCAACTACTCGGCCGGATCGCGCGCGTGCCAGGGGACCTGGCGGGGGCGGAGGTGTTCGAAGTCGGGCCGGGTCCCGGCGGGCTGACCCGTGCGCTGCTGGCGGCGGGTGCAAAGGTGATCGCAGTTGAACGCGACCGCCGCTGTATCCCAGCGCTGGCCGAACTCGGGGAGCATTATCCAGGTATGCTGACCGTGATCGAGGGGGATGCGCTGCAGGTGGACGCTCCCGCCTTGTTTACTGGACGGCCGCATATCGTTTCAAATCTGCCGTATAATGTCGGCACCGCGCTGCTGACAGGCTGGCTGACGGGGACATGGGAGCCCTGGTGGCAGAGCCTCACGCTGATGTTCCAAAAGGAGGTGGCTGAACGGATCGTCGCGGGCACGGACGACGACGCCTATGGCCGACTTGCGGTGATTTCGCAGTGGCGTACGCGCGCCAAGATCGCGATGCCGGTGCACCGCTCGGCCTTTACGCCGCCGCCCAAGGTGATGTCGGCTGTCGTCCATTTCGAGCCTTTGGACTCGCCGGAGGGGGTCAAAGTCGCAGTGCTCGAGCGGCTGACCGCAGCAGCATTCGGGCAGCGCCGCAAAATGCTGCGGCAAAGTGTGAAGGGCGTGCCCGGCGCCCTCGATGCGCTGGATGGTCTCGGGATCGAGAGCACGCGCCGGGCGGAGACTTTGTCGGTGGCGGACTTCGTCGCGGTGGCCAAGGTGTTGAGCGGGATGTAGGGCTAAGCGCTCTTCCCCACTTCAAATCGTCAGTGGTTATGCCGCGGCGTCTTCGCCGAGATGCCGCGATACTTCACCGCAAAATCGAGCACCGCGCCGTCGACCAATTGCCCGGTCTTCTCGCGGTATAGCTCCTCCCACGGTGTGTGGCTCTCCGGGATCGGCGGCAGCCCCTCGCCGCGCCGCCGACCGATCTCGTCTGGCTCGACGAGCGCGTCGCATGTCCCAGTGTTGAGATCAATCCGGACGATATCCCCAGTGCGTATCCAGGACAGGCCGCCGCCAGCCGCGCTTTCGGGCGAGACGTTGAGGATCGACGGGCTGTCCGACGTCCCCGATTGCCGCCCGTCGCCGAGCGTCGGCAGCGCGAGCACGCCGCGCTGGATCAGCGCGTCAGGCGGTTGCATGTTGACGACTTCCGCTGAGCCGGGCCAGCCGATCGGCCCCGCACCGCGGATCACCAGGATGCAGTCCTCGTCGATCCCGAGCACGGGATCGTTGATCCGGTGGTGATAGTCGTCCGAACCCTCAAACACGATCGCCCGGGCCTCGAAGACATTCTCTGCGCCCGGCTTGGCTAGGTAGCGTTCGCGAAAAGCATCCGAGATCACGGAAGTTTTCATGATGCCAAAATCGAACAGATTGCCCTTCAGCGTCAGGAAGCCGGCGCGCTCCATCAACGGCGTGTCGAACGCGCGGATCATCTCGCGATCCTTTGTCTCGCGGTTGGAGATGTTCTCGCCGATCGTCTTACCCGTAACGGTAAGGCAGCCGATATCGAACTTGCCCGCCTGGATCAGTTCATGGAGCACCGCCGGCACCCCACCTGCGCGGTGGAAGCGCTCGCCGAGATATTTTCCTGCCGGCTGCATGTTGACCAGCAGCGGCAGGTCGTAGCCGTGATCCGACCAGTCCTCAGGACAGAGAGTAACCCCGGCGTGCTGTGCCATCGCCATGATGTGTGGCTGAGCATTGCTCGAGCCTCCGATAGCGCTGACCACCCGAATCGCGTTTAGGAAACTCTCCCGAGTGAGAATTTTCGAGGGGCGCAAATCCTCATAGGCCATTTCGACGATCCGCCGACCCGTTTCATAAGCCATCTGTCCGCGCTCGCGATACGGCGCGGGGATCGCCGCGCAGCCAGTGAGCGACAGGCCGAGCGCCTCGGCGACCGCATTCATCGTCGAGGCGGTGCCCATCGTGTTGCAATGCCCCGCCGAGGGCGCGCTGTCGGTCGCGCGGTTGAGGAACTCCTCCTCGTCGATCTCGCCGGCAGCAAGTTTGCGCCGACTGCGCCAGATCACCGTGCCCGATCCGACCAATTCGCCCTCGTGCCAACCGTCGAGCATTGGGCCACCCGACAGCACGATTGCGGGGATGTCGACGGTGGAAGATGCCATGATCCCCGATGGGGTGGTCTTGTCGCACCCCGTGGTTAACACCACTGCGTCGATCGGATAGCCGTAAAGCGTCTCGACCAACCCGAGATAGGCCAGATTTCGGTCAAGCGCCGCGGTCGGCCGTCGGCAATTTTCGAAGATCGGGTGAACTGGAAACTCCATCGCGATCCCACCCGCATCCCGGATGCCGTCGCGGGTGCGTTTAGCCAATTCAATATGGATGCGGTTGCAGGGCGACAGGTCGCTGCCCGATTGGGCGATGCCGATGATGGGCCGGCCTGAGCGCAATTCCGCAGGCGTCAGTCCATAATTCATGAAGCGTTCGAGATAGAGCGCGGTCATGTCCGAACGCGCGGGATCGGCGAACCAGTCACGCGAACGAAACGGTCGGACCGGAACACGAGACACTGGAGCTCTCCTGATGCAGGGCGCCCTTGCGCCTTATGGGAGCGCTACCGTGGCGATTCAAACCTGCTCGGTCAAGCGCGGTGGCGAGCACTCGGACGGCGGCGTGGCGCCGCATCGGACTGGCGGCGGACCAAGGTATAGTGGAGTACGATGTGACGGTTCTCAGCCGGTCCTTTACCTTTGCGACCGCCGATTGTTGCCACCAGCAACTCGACCGCGGCGCGCGACATCGCCGCGATCGGCTGATGGATGGTGGTGAGCTCTGGCCAGATGGTGGTGGCCAGCGCACTGTCATCGAACCCGCAGACGGTGAGGTCGCCGGGTACGTCCAGTCCGCGCCGGTGTGCTACCGCTACCGTAGCCGCAGCCATATCATCGTTGCTCGCGAAGATCGCCGAGGGCGGGTCCGCCTGCTCCAGCAGCAGCTCGGCTGCATCAAGCCCCGAGCGATAGGTAAATAGTCCCTGCACCACCAGAGCGTCGTCCTGCGCGAGCCCGGCCTCGGCGAGGGCGGCGAGATAGCCGTGGTGGCGCTGCGCGCTCGCGGTCTGGTTGGGATTGCCGAGGATGAAGCCGACCCGCACATGGCCCAGGCCGATCAGATGCGCAGTCATTGCTTGGGCCGCATGAAAGTCGTCGATCACAACTGCCGCTGCTTCGACCGGCGCCCGGCCAGTGGCGACGACCACCGTCGGCACGCCCGCGGCAAACAGCACGTCGAGCACGGCCTGCGAATCACACAGCGGCGGCGGCAGGATTACTCCGTCGATCCCGCCGCGGATCAGATGATGCGCGACTTCCACTTCGTGATCCCCGATCTCGCATTTTTCGACGATCAACTGGACATCGCTGCGGCTGGCCTGGTCGAGGCTGCCGACCAGGAACTCGCTGAGATAGGCCGAGCTTGGATTGCTGTAGAGCAGCCCGATCCGCATCTGTTCGGCACCGGCCAGACTACGTGCAGCGCGGTTCGGGGCATAGCTGAGCGCGGCGATCGCGGCGTTGACCTTGTCTCTGGTCGCCTCACGGACGTTGGCTTCGCCGTTGATCACCCGCGAGACGGTCATCGGCGAGACGCCCGCGATCTCGGCAACGTCCGAAATGGTCGGTGCGCCGCTGCGGCGGCCAGTGCGAAGGTTGTTCCCCATGACCGTTACGTAGCAGGTGGCGCGACCATAACCAGCCCCGCAGTGTGGCGTGGATATCGGCTTGGCCGTCGGGCAATTCATGTGGTAGCGCTCCCACATTGGGTCGGCCGGCAACGCCCGGATAATGCCGCCCCGGGGAGGATCTACATGACTGTCACTGTCTTTACCCGCACGCTCTTGGCCGGCGCTGCGCTGCTGGCCACGCCGGTGCTCGCGCAGGAGGCGCCCGGCGTCGCACATCCTGCGCTTTGGCCGCAGGCGCATTCGCCCGGCCTAATCGACGCGAAGACTGAAGCCATGGTCACCCGGCTGATGGCCCAAATGACCTTGCGTGAAAAAGTCGGGCAGATGATCCAGGGCAGTCTCGATTCAGCGACGCCTGCAGATCTGCGGAGGTATCCGCTCGGCAGTATCCTCGGCGGCGGTAGCAGCCCGCCGCTCGGCGGCAAGCCGCGCTCGCCTGCCGGGCCATGGGTCGCGACCTCCCGGGCATTCGCCCAGGTAGCGCTCGAGCAGCGGCCGGGTCATGTGCAGATCCCGCTGATGATCGGACTCGATGCGGTCCACGGCAATAGCAAGATTGTCGGCGCAACGCTATTCCCGCACAACAGTGCCTTGGGCGCCGCGCACGATCCGGACCTGATCCGCCGGATCGGTGCCGCCACTGCCGAGGAGACCGCGGCTACCGGCGTCGACTGGGCGTTCGGCCCGACGCTGGCGGTCCCGCAGGACGACCGGTGGGGCCGCACCTTCGAGGGTTATTCCGAAGACCCGGCGGTGGTGCGCAGCTATGCAGGTGCGATGATCGAAGGGCTGCAGGGCCGGCCCGGCACCGGCACGATCCAAAACGGCCATGTCGCGGCCAGCGCCAAACATTTCCTCGGTGATGGTGGAACGAGCGGCGGGCTGGACCAGGGCGACGCCGGCGTGCCCGAATCGACGCTTATCTCGATCCACTCGGCCGGCTATCCCCCCGCGATCAACGCCGGTACGTTGACGGTAATGGCATCATTCAGCAGTTGGCAAGGCCAGAAGATGCACGGCAACAAATCGCTACTGACAGGCGTGCTCAAGGAGCGGATGGGGTTTGACGGCTTCATCATCGGCGACTGGAACGGCCACGGCCAGATCCCGGGCTGCACCAACACCGATTGTGCTGCGACCTTTAACGCCGGGCTCGACATGGCGATGGCGCCCGACAGCTGGAAGGGCCTGTTCGATTCGACGCTTGCCGAAGCGCAAAACGGCACCATACCGATGGCGCGGATCGACGATGCTGTGCGCCGCATTCTGCGCGTAAAAGTGAAGCTCGGGCTATTCGATCCAGCGCGGCCCTATGAGAACAAGCCCGGGGTGATTGGCTCGCCTGCGCACCGCGCTTTGGCGCGCGAGGCCGTCGCCAAGACGCTAGTGCTGCTCAAGAACGATGGCGTGCTGCCGATCAAGGCGAGCGCGAACATTCTGGTCGCTGGCGACGCCGCCGATGACATCGGCCGCCAGTCGGGCGGCTGGACGCTGGTGTGGCAGGGTGATGGCAACACCAATGCCGATTTTCCCAACGGCCAGTCGATCTATTCCGGCATCGCCGAAGCGATGAAGGCCGGTGGCGGCCATGCGACACTGAGTACGGACGGCACTTTCGTCGATAAGCCCGACGCCGCAATCGTGGTGTTTGGCGAGACGCCTTATGCCGAGATGCGCGGCGACATCCGAACGCTGGAGTTCCAGGCCGGCGACAAGCAAGCGCTCGCGTTGCTCAAGAAGCTGAAGGCGGCGGGAATTCCCACGGTGTCGGTATTCCTGTCGGGCCGGCCGCTCTGGGTGAATCCAGAAATCAATGCATCCGACGCCTTCGTCGGCGCTTGGTTTCCAGGCAGTGAAGGCGCGGGCGTCGCAGATGTTCTAATCAGCGACCGCAGTGGCGCGCCGCGCAAAGACTTTTCGGGACGCCTGTCGTTCAGTTGGCCCAAGACCGCAGGCCAGTTCACACTCAATCAGGGGCAGCCCCATTATGAGCCGCTGTTCGCACTTGGCTATGGCCTGAGCTATGCCAAAGCCGGCACAGTGCCCAGGCTGAGCGAGGCGCCGGGCTATGATTCCAGCCAGGCCAATAACAGCGTATTTTATGCCCGTGGTAGGGTGCCAGCCCCCTTCTCGCTCGCCAGCGACAGCGGCATCGCCAAGGCGTCGGTCGACGGTCCGCATACCCAGGAAGGCGCGATCGACCTCACCTGGCCGAACCGCGCGGCAACGCTGCGGATCGGCGGCCCTAGCCTCGACATGACGCGCGAGACCAACGCCGACCTGCTGCTGCAATTCACCTACCGGGTGAGCAAACCGGCCACCAGCCCGGTCACGCTGACGATGGGCAAAACGGGCGCAGTCGCCGTCACTACCTTGTTCAAGACCGCTGGCGCCGACTGGAAAACCGTTGGCATCCCCCTAAAATGCTTCCGTGCCCACGGCGCGGACATGGCCCATATTGACCCCGCCTTCGCCCTGACGGCGACCGGCCCGCTCGAACTTGCTTTGGCCGATCTTCGGCTGGCCAGCGACGCAACCGGCTCGGTCTGCCCCGAATAACTTCTGGAGAACACACCATGGACGGCAGCTTCCTAATCGGCGCCCGCGCGATCACCACCGACGAGACCTTCCACGCGCTCGATCCATCGAGCAACGTCACGCTCGACGTCAATTTCTCAATCTCAACGCCCGAGCATGTCGCGCAGGCATGTGAATTGGCCGATGCCGCGCTCGATGTGTATCGGGAGACCGACCCTGAGACACGCGCCATCTTCCTCGAGACGATCGCGACCGAGATCGAGGCGCTGGGCGACGCGCTCGTTGCGCGCGCGATCCAGGAGAGTGGGCTGCCGCGCGGGCGGCTGGAGGGTGAGCGCGGGCGGACCACCGGCCAACTCCGGATGTTCGCCAACATGCTGCGCCAGGGTCGCTGGGCCTCGGTGGTGATCGACGAGGCGCTCCCTGAGCGTATCCCACCGCGCGCCGACCTGCGCCAGCGCCGGATCGCGCTCGGCGCGGTCGCCGTATTCGGCGCATCGAACTTCCCGCTCGCCTTCTCCGTAGCGGGCGGCGATACCGCTTCGGCGCTCGCCGCGGGCTGCCCGGTGGTGGTCAAGGGCCACCCCGCGCACCCCGGCACCTCCGCGATGGTGGCACGCGCCATCCAGTCGGCGGTCGCAAAATGCGGCCTGCCCGAAGGCCTGTTCTCACTGGTGCAGGGGCCAGCCAACGCGCTGGGCGCCGCGCTGGTTACCGATCCGCGGATCAAAGCGGTCGGCTTCACTGGCTCGCGCGGCGGCGGACTTGCGCTGGTAGCGCTTGCCCAGACCCGCGCCGAGCCGATCCCGGTCTATGCCGAGATGAGCAGCGTCAATCCCGTCCTCCTTTTCCCAGCCGCGCTCGCCGCGCGCGGCGAGACCCTGGCCAAAGGCTTCGTCGGATCGCTGACCATGGGGTCAGGGCAGTTCTGCACCAACCCCGGCGTGGTGATCGCGCTCGACGGCCCTGACCTCGACGCCTTCGCACGGGTGGCCGTCGAAGCGATGGGCGGGGCCGAGCCACAGGTCATGCTTACCGGCGGAATTCATGCAGCCTATGACAAGGGTGTATCCGCGCTCGCCGGCCACGCCGACGTGACCACGCTCGCGCGCGGTACCGAGGCAATCGGTTGCAACCGCGGTCGCGCCGCGTTGTTCTCGACCACCGGCGCGGCGTTCCTTGCCGACACCGCACTCGGTCACGAAGTGTTCGGCGCGTCGTCGGTGATCGTACGCTGCGCGCACGACGCCGAGTTACGCCAGGTGCTGGAACGGATGGAGGGCCAGCTGACGGTCACACTTCAACTCGACGAGGCCGATTATGCCGCGGCAGCGCCACTGATTCCGCTAATCGAGCGCAAAGCTGGACGCATCCTCGCCAACGGCTGGCCGACCGGCGTTGAGGTGTCGCCGGCGATGGTCCATGGCGGCCCTTTCCCCGCCACGTCGGATTCGCGCGGTACCTCGGTCGGCACTGCAGCGATCGAGCGCTTCCTGCGCCCGGTCTGTTATCAAGATTTGCCGAACGCGCTGCTACCCAGGTCTGTAAAGCACGGCAATCCATTGGGGCTGCCGGTGACGGTAAACGGCACGCTGCAGGTCTGAGGTGAAGTAAGGGGCTGGCGAATGCCAGCTCCTTTCCCTCATCCCTGAACTTGTCTCGGGGTCAATGGCGAGATCCGAAGACGAATGCGCGTCACCGCTGACCCAAACCACCGCGCCTGGATACAGAGACAGGTTCGGCGGGACAGATCTATTATTGGCCGCCCGCCCGGTTCACCTGCAGCATCCGGATCGCGCGTTCGACTACCGGCCGGTCGATCATCTGGCCGTCGAGCTGGACCGCCGCCCCGGCGGCGGCCGCATCCGCCGCGACAATCGCCTCGGCCCGCACAAGCTCTTCCGGAGTAGGCTGCAGCGCAGCGTGGGTCGGCGCGACCTGCGCGGGGTGGATGCACATCTTGCCAGTCATGCCGAGCATGCGGGCATGGCGGACCTCCGCGGCAACGATTGCAGGATCGCGGAAGTCTCGTGTCACCCCGTCGATCGGTCCCGCCAACCCGGCGGCACGTGACGCGACCGCCATCTGCAAGCGGAACGGATCAAACGCCGCATCGGGCGCGCTGGTATCGATGTCGAGCGCCAGATCGATCGCGCCGAAGGCAAGCCGCGCCACGCCGGGCGTCGCCGCGATCGCCGCCATGCCGAGGATACCTTGTGCGCTCTCGACCAGCGCGATCGTCGCGCGCTCGGCGGCGACGCGCGAAAGCAGCCGGCCGGCGTGCGCCTTGGGCAGCATGATCGCGATTACGCCCGGATGGCGGCACATGTCGAAGTCCGCATCGAACCATTCGCTGTCAGCGGCATTGATCCGCACCACCACTGGCCGCGCCGCATCGAGCCAGTCGCCGACCGCAAGCCGTGCATTGCGCTTGGCCGGCGGCGCAACCGCATCTTCGAGATCCAGGATCACCACATCTGCCCCCGAGGCGATCGCCTTGTCGAACCGCTCGGGACGGTCTCCAGGAACGAACAATAAGCTGCGGGCGGCAGTAATGATATCAGGCATCGGACAATCCCAGTTCGGCGAGAATCGCCGCCGTGTGCTGGCCTATCGCAGGCACGGCGTCCATCCGCGCGTTTCGCTGTCCGGGCGGGAGCAGCGCGGGAATCGGCCCCGCCGCGGTCTCGACTTCAACCCAGCGCGCGCGCGCAGCAAGCTGCGGATGCGCCCAAAGCCCGGCCATGTCGTTGACGCTGGCGTTCGCGATCTTCGCCGAGTCGAGCCGCTCCAACACCTCCGTGCGGGAAAGCGCGTCGAACACGCCCGCGATGATCGCGGCAAGGTCGACACGATTCTCGGAGCGGCGCGAATTGGGGACAAAGCGCGGATCGACGGCCACCGCCGGGTCGCGGAGCACATGCTCGCAGAAGGCGAGCCATTCGCGCTCGTTCTGAATGCCGAGCATCACCTCGCCATCGCGCGTCGGAAACGGGCCATAGGGATAGATCGTGGCGTGTGCCGCGCCGACCCGAGGGGCCTGAGGAGCGCCGTCGAAGGCATAATACATCGGGAAGCTCATCCACTCGGCCATCGCCTCAAGCATCGACACGTCGATGTGGCGACCCAGCCCAGTACGGCCACGCTCGATCAGCGCGGCGAGGATGTTCGAATAGGCGTACATTCCCGCGGCGATATCGGCGATCGAGCAGCCGGCCTTGGCCATCTCGTCAGGTGTGCCGGTGACCGACAGGAAGCCGGATTCGCTCTGGATCAGCAGGTCGTACGCCTTACGATCGCGATGCGGGCCGTCCTGGCCGTAGCCGGAGATGTCGCACACGATAAGTGCAGGGTGCGTATCTTTGAGGCTTTCGTAATCGAACCCCATGCGACGGGTGGCCCCGGGGGCGAGATTTTCGACCAGCACGTCCGCCTTGCCGACCAGCCGGCGTAACGCCTCTAGTCCGGCCTCGCTCTTGAGATCGAGCTCAAGACTCTCCTTTGAACGGTTGCACCATACGAAATGCGACGACAGGCCGTGGACGCGCTCATCATAGCCGCGTGCAAAATCGCCGGCGCCAGGGCGCTCGACCTTGATGACGCGGGCGCCGAGATCGGCGAGTTGGCGCGTCGCGAACGGCGCCGCGATCGCGTGTTCCAGGCTGACAACGGTAATGCCTTCGAGCGGGCGCATGGGATTCCCTTGTTAAATTCGGTGCCCTCGTGTTCGCGCTGATCTTATCGCAGGGCAGTCCTTCTTTCCGACCGTCGAGAAGAAGAAACGTGCCTCGACAAATTCAGCACGAACAGAGCAGGTGTCAGAAGCGAACGGCCCAGGCGGCCGCCCGCCTCACTTGTGGAACATGTATGTCTTGGTGTTGGTGAACTCGGCCAGACCTTCGGGCCCGTTCTCGACACCCATGCCCGACTGCTTGTGACCGCCAAACGGGATGTCGATGCCGTGGATGTGGATCTCG
>Ga0233335_1000050_pt1 | contig 45900 bp, 38 predicted proteins | sample GEONDECOMP222_FD_180695 | JGI IMG/M metagenome (GOLD analysis project Ga0233335, IMG submission 180695) | Leaf litter microbial communities from Shasta-Trinity National Forest, California, United States - GEON-DECOMP-222 | ecosystem: Environmental > Terrestrial > Plant litter > Unclassified... | reverse complement strand
CGTCGCGCAGCGCTGGTGGCGGCTGGCGGCTATCGCTATCCGGTTTCGCAGACGCCGTGGCAGGCAATCCAGCGCGAGCATGTCGGCCAGCTCAATACTGGCGCGATCCTCGAAGGGAGCGAGCGCTTCCAACGGATCGCCCAAACGATGGGGTTGCCGCGCGACAGCCACTGACACTGGGACTTGCTAGGGCGCGCAGGCTATGCCCAGGTCGAGGCACGTTCCGTCCACCGCCGGGACTGGCACCTGCGCCAGATTGGCTAGCGTCGGTGCAATATCCACCGTCTCGATCGGCGCGTCGCGGTCCTGTGGGACCGCGCCCGGCCACCAGAACAGGATTGGTACCTGCCGATCGTAGTCCCACGGAGAGCCGTGTCCAGCGACCGTATCGGTCGGTCCACGCGGCACGCCGAAAGTGGCGCGCGATGCATATTGCACCGCAATGTCGCCCGACCGCTCGCGATCGTAGCTCTCGCGGAAGCGCTGTGCGACGGTGAGTTTGGTCGGAGGGGTCTGTGGCGCCACGGTCGCCGCCTCGATATCAGCGCGTGAGAAGACGGCGGTCACCTGCGGCTGCTTACGCAGCCAGGTGAGTGCTGCATCGCGGACCTTGTCGTAGAGCGCGGTGTCGGTACCGACGTTGATCGACAGCTGCTGGGGATCGTCGCCGACGATCGGCTCGAAGCCGATCGCAAGTTCCTTCATTAACGCGTTGTTGAGCGCTGTCACGAACGCAGTGTTGTCGATCCGCTGAGCGCTGGGGTCATGCTCGTCCTCGCGCTCGGCGGCATCGGTCGAGCCGTGGTCGGCGGTCAGCGCAACCACTATAGGAACGCCGCTCTTCTCCAGCCGGTCAACGAACGCGCCGAGCGCGCGGTCGAGCGCGGCCATCTGCATGCACATTTCCGCACCGCCATTACCGTAACGATGGCCGACATAGTCGGTCGCCGACAGGCTGATCGCGAGCAGGTCGATGCCTGGGCCGGTGCCGAGGTGGCGCTCGTCGATCAATTTTTGCGCGAACTTCAGCGACAGTTGATCATAGGCGGGAGAAGCGCGCAACTGGTCCTGGAAATCGGTGCTGCGGGCGAAATCCTTGTCGTCCTCGACGTGCTTAGCGGCTTCGGGCGGCACCTCGCCCGAGACGGTGACCTTACCGAAGGTGTGCGGCCTAGCCAGCGCCGCGCAGGAGGGCGTGGCTGCCGGCCACAATTCGGGTGGCATTGCCTTCCAGCGCTGCGCCTCGGCAGCATTGAACGCCGCGGCGGGCGCGGTTACGCTCGCGTCGGCCGGGCCGGCGTGAGAAGAGGTGCGAAAGCCTTCGCCATCCACCCACCAATAGATCCCATCGGCATGGTGACCGCCCATCATGATCGCCGCGCGATCCTTGCCCGACACCGCGAAGCTGCGAGACTTAGGATCGGCTTTCTTCATCCAATCGCCGAGTGTGTCGACGCGCAGGTTCTGCGGGCCCCGCGCGACGGGATCGGCTACGCCGGCGACGGAGACGCAATAGATGCTTGATCCTGTCTTCACGTCGAACCAGCTGTTGGCGATGATTCCGGTTTTCGAGGGATGATCACCGGTGAGGATGGTCGAATGGCCCGGGCAGGTCTCGGTGGCAGCGTGGCTCTGATAGCCGATCGGATAGGCAGTGCCGCCGCTCAGCGTCTTCAGCCCGCCGGTGAAGGTCGGGCGATAGCGGCGGTAGAGCTCAGACGAGAATTGGTCGATCGAGAGGACCACGATCAGCTTCGGCCTGGATGGCGCTCCCGGAGCTCGGGGCGCGGGATTCGCGGCAGCGATCGGCGCGGCGAACAGCGTGCAGGTGCCAAGAAGCTGCAGAAACAAGCGCATGCGAGTCATCGTCGGATCCCTCTGGAATGAGGGTCGGCTAGGACCGGCATGTGACTTTTTCGTGACGGAGTGCAGTCAGGCGACCACGAGCAAGCGCGCTTTCTTAAGGCTGCACCGTCGCCTGACGGATCAGCTCTGCCGCCCGCTCCGGTCCGGCCACGCGGAGTACCTTGAACCCCTTGCCCTTCAGCGCATTGTAATTAACAAAAAACCGACCGAGATGGTCAACAAACAGCGCGCCGAGATCGTCGATATGCGCGGCATGGCCATAGCTAATTGACTTGGCGACCCGCGCCACCAACCGGTCGTTGCGGACCGTCTCGCCGTGTTCGGTCTGCTCGGCCTCGATCACCCCGAGGATGCGGACCGTGACGAAGCACCCCACCGCGGACGGCTCGTCGCCGATCACCAGCACGTCGAGCGGATCGCCGTCCTCGGCCAACGTCGCTGGGATGAAGCCGAAATCGAGCGGGAAGCTCATTCCCGCCGGCAGTAGCCCGGTCAGCTCGAACGCGCGTACCGCCGCGTCATAGGTATATTTCGAGCGGCTCCCCTTGGGCGTCTCGATCACTGCCCGACAGGTGCCGCGTTCATCGTCAAGCAGGTGGTTGATATGAGACAGGTTCACGCGTTTCTCCGATGCAGGGGAGAAACCGGCGTGCCGTCCGGGTGTTCCGCGGCCAAAAAAAAGGTCCTGCCAGCGGGTGCCGGCAAGACCAAAGTGCAGCTCGGGTTACGATCAAAGGGGAAGAAGATCGTTCGCATTCCTTGGTGACGAACCAAGACATTGTCATGACAATCGAACCGGTATTTTGTTCCTGAAAGGGAATACTTTTCTGACACGGAAGTGTCGTCATTTGGCGGCCGCCGTGTCATAAATCTCTGCCATACCGACCCCGACGAAGCGTGCGGGGGCTGCATATGGACGCGATCTCATCCTTTCCGTTCGGCGCATCGGTCGCTGATTTTGCGGACTTCGCGCACTCGCGGCCGGTAACGCCGGAGGCCGCGATCACCGAGCAGCGACAGTATCGCACGATCTGGATCTCGGACATTCATCTCGGCACCCGCGGCTGCAACGCCGCGATGCTGATCGACTTCCTTGACCGCGTGGATAGTGAGACCCTTTATCTGGTCGGCGACATCGTCGACGGCTGGCGGCTCAGGAAACGCTTCTACTGGCCCGCCTCACATAACGACGTTGTCTGGAGATTGCTCAAGCGCGCCCGGCGGGGAGCGCGGGTCGTCTACATCCCCGGCAATCATGACGAGATGTTCCGCCAGTTCTGTGGGCTCGATCTCGGCGGGATCGAGATCCGCCGCAACGCAATCCACGAGACCGCCGACGGCCGCCGCCTGCTGGTGCTGCATGGCGATGAATTCGATGCGATAACGCTTGCCCACCGCTGGCTCGCCCACGTCGGCGACCATGCCTACACAGTGCTTATGGCACTCAACCGATGGGTCAACGCAGCGCGTAACCAGATGGGGATGCCCTATTGGTCACTTTCCAAGCACGCCAAGGCCAAGGTGAAGAACGCCGTCGCCTTCATCTCCCAATTCGAGGAGGTGGTCGCGCACGCGGCCGCCGCGCGGGGCGTCGATGGAGTAGTGTGTGGGCATATCCACACCTCCGAGATGCGGCGGATCGGCGAGATCGTTTACTATAACGACGGCGACTGGGTGGAGGGCTGCACCGCGTTGGTCGAGCATGTCGACGGGCGGATGGAAATCCTCCACTGGGGCGACGAGATCGCGGCGCGCAAGGCCCCCGCGCTGTCGCTCGCGGCCTGACGCGTGCGTATTGCGATCGCCACCGATGCGTGGGCGCCGCAGGTCAATGGTGTGGTCCGTACACTGCAGGCGGTGCGCGGCGAGCTTGAGGCGATGGGGCACGAGGTGCTGGTGCTCTCGCCCGATCTGTTCGGATCGATTCCGTGTCCGAGCTATCCCGAGATCCGGCTGGCGGTGACCGGCTTGGGGCGGGTGGGACGGATGCTGGCCGACTTCGCACCAGATGCGGTTCACCTGTCCACCGAGGGGCCGGTATGTCTGGCGGCGCGGCGATGGTGCCAACGGCGCGGTTTGCCCTTCACCACCGCCTATCACACCCAGTTCCCGGACTACGTCGCCAAGCGCACCGGCGTGAATGCGCGCTGGGTGTGGCGCTATATCCGCTGGTTTCACGCGCCTGCCGAGGCGATCCTGGTCTCGACCCCGTCGATCGCGCGGACGCTGACCGCTCAAGGACTGGGGCGCGTCCGACCATGGGGAAGGGGCGTAGACCTCCGCCTGTTCTCTCCGAGCCAGCGCGCCGACCCCATGATCGCCGCGCTGCCGCGACCAGTCCAGCTCTACGTCGGCCGGGTCGCGCCCGAGAAGAATATCGAGGCGTTCCTCCACAGTGGTCATCCCGGCAGCAAGGTGGTGGTTGGAGAGGGGCCGCAGCGCGCCGGGCTCGCCGCTCGGTTCCATGACGCGCATTTCCTCGGGCCGCGCTCCGGCGCCGACTTGGCCGCCGCTTATGCCGCCGCCGACGTGTTCGTATTTCCCAGCCGGACCGACACCTTTGGGTTGGTGATGATCGAGGCGATGGCGTGCGGTGCGCCGGTCGCTGCCTATCCGGTGAACGGGCCGCAGGATATATTGACCGACAAGGTCGGCGCGATGGACGAGGATCTCGACATCGCGATCGGCGCGGCGCTCCGGCTCTCGCGCTCCGCTTGCACCGATTACGCCGCTACCTTTTCTTGGACGGCGAGCGCGGAGCAATTTCTCGCCGGCCTTGCTCCGGTCAACCATGTCTGGCGAGGCGAGCGGCTTGGACGGCGGTTCGGCTTCGTGGCGGCGGCTGCGCGATGCGAGCTTCCTGTCCGAAATGTAGAGTAACATAGTGTAACGTAACTGTCTTCGAACCTTCGCCGAACTGCCACGGTCCAAAAGTAAAGAGCCCTCAGGACGACTCGCTACGTGTCGGTCTACCGGGGGACTACCAATGAAAACCTATGCTTCGGCGATCTCGATCACCGTACTTGCGCTTATGCTCGCGAGTCGCGCGCAGGCCGAAACGGCGCCTGCGCGTGCCGCATCGACCGAGATAACGGCTGAAGATCCAGGCGAGCGTCTTGACGAAGTCGTCGTCACCGCCACCAAGCGCGTCACCAATCTTCAGAAGACGCCGATCGCGATTTCGGTGCTCAGCGCGCAGAACTTGTCTGACCGCCACGTGCAGAGCCTGCTCGACCTCGCCGACGGCGCGATTCCCTCGCTGCGCGTCGCCACCTTCGAGGCTCGCCAGACCGCGCTGACGATCGGCATCCGCGGCATCGTACCGCTCGACGCCAACCAGCCCGCGCGTGAGCAGGGCGTCGGCATCTATATCGACGGCGTCTATCTCGGTCGTCAGCATGGGCTGAACGCCGCGCTGTTCGAGGTAGACCGGGTCGAAGTGCTTAAGGGGCCGCAGGGCACCTTGTTCGGCCGTAATACCGAAGGCGGCGCCCTCAGCATCGTCTCCAAGGCGCCGTCGGGTGTGTTCGGGCTGCGCACCACTGCAGGGGTCAGCAACTATGGCGGCTATAACGGCGATATTCACGTCGACCTGCCCGAATATCACAACATTAGCGTCAAGATGGACGGCGTGGTCCAATATCAAGGCGCGACCACCAAAAATCCCCTCGCTGGCCAGACCGGCTGGAATTACTTCGACCGTCGTGGCGGCCATGTCGCGATCCGCTGGAAGCCAAGCGACGCGTTCACCGCCGATCTTGCGGGCGATGCGGGCTATGACGCCAATTCGGCCTTCTACAGCCAACTGCTCAATGCCAATCCGAACCATTGCCTCGCCGGCTCGGCCGCGGCCCAGCCCAATTGCGTGTTGCCGGGCACCAACCCGAGCACTTTTACTGGCGCGGTCAAGCCGATCCCATCGATCGTCCAGATCAACGGCACCTCGCGGATGGCGGTCGCCGACATCGGCGTGCCGCAGCAGCCGAGCATCGACAAGACGCATGGCGTTTCGCTCAATCTGAAATATATCGCTGCGCCATGGATCGAGCTGCGCTCGATCACTGCTTACCGCGAAGTAAGCTCGGTCCAGTGGGACAATAGCGGCGGCTATCATCGTCCGCCGCTGGTTACGGCCGGCTCTGCCGGCACGTTCAGCCGCTACAGTCTGGCAGATCTCTACCAGCACCAGTTCAGCCAGGAATTCCAGGCGGTCGGCAGCGTCCCGCATCTCGATTATGCGGTGGGCCTTTATTATTTCTACGAGAAATCGCACGACGACGCGGCCACGCCGAGTTCGGCCATGCTGGCCGCAGACGGCAAGACCGTGACGATCCTCGATGCGACCAACCAACAGCCGGGCTTCCGCTCGATCGATCGGGCCAGCCGGGCCTCGTCGAACAGCTACGCCGCCTTCGGCCAAGCGACCTACACCCCGCCGATGCTCGGCGAGGCGCTGCACGTCACCGCTGGCGGCCGCTACACGCACGACGACAAGAAGGGGGATTTGTATATCCTCAACAATGCCTCGCGCGCCGACTTGCATCTCGACCAAGGCACCAGCCGCTTCAACCCGATGGTCACCGTAGCGCTCGATGCGGCACCGGGGATCAATCTCTACGCCAAATATTCGACCGGCTACCGGGCGGGAGGGGCGAGTTCACGCTCGCTGACCTACCGCGCGTTCGGCCCGGAAGACGTAAAGGCCTATGAGATCGGTGCGAAGACTGAGTTCCTCGATCACCGCATTCGCCTGAACCTCGCGGCCTATATGATGGACCGCAAGAACAGCCAGATCGACTTCAGCAACGTCTCCTTTGACATCACCGGCACCAGCCGTAACACGATCGAGACGATCAATGCGCCGGGGACAACCAAGATCCGCGGGATCGAGGCCGATCTGACGGTGGCGCCGGCAGACGGGCTGACGCTGACCGCGGGCTATGCCTATACCTACACCAAGATCCCGCCGGTGGTGAATCCGTTCACACTGGTGACCCAGAACGTCTACATCGTGTTTACGCCGCGCAATGCGGCGAGCGGTGCGATCGATTATCGTCTGCCGCTGGCCGGCGCGGCGCTGAAATTGCATCTCGATGCCAATTACAGTCAGTCGACCCAGACCTTCGATCAGTTTGCGATCCACAACGATGCCTCTTTCATCGTCAATGGCCGGCTGTCGCTCGCCGAGATCGATCTTGGGCGTGGCGCGAGCACAATGGCGATCTCGGTGTGGGCGCGTAACCTACTCGACGAACAGCACGTCTACCGCCGCGATCCGTCAAACAGTCTCGGCGGCCTACCGGCGATCGGTAGCACCGCGAGCAGCATCGCCAACGTGCTTGGTGACTACGGCAACTTCAACGCGCCGCGCACCTTCGGGCTCGAAGCCAGCGTGAAGTTATAAGGGCTGAATCTGGCGGCGGGGGAGGGGCAGTGCCGGTGCTGCCGCCCTTTTTCATTGGCGCGTCAGCCGAATTGCATTCCTGCGACGCGATGTGAGATCATTAGATCAAAGGGCAAGCGCACAGATTAGGAGAAAGTATATCGACATCTGGCTCTGTATGACAGGAGTCCGCTTTCTGGATTTGCGCGCGAATGTTGTCGAAAGTGCCTGATATGCACGCCCTCCGACTGACGGTGCGCTACGAGCTGTTGCTATGAAAATAGCGCAGATTGTGCCCGCGGTGTCGTCTTGTCCAATCGTAAGTCGGCATGGCTATATATCACCCGCGGTCCTCACCCGCCGGATCCGCGGTTCGCGGTCGAGTCCGGCAGCGTCCTTGATCGACTTGCGCAGTTCGTCGCGTTTTTCGTGAATCGAGGCGATCACCGGACCCATCGCCACGCCCAGGTCGACCAGCACTGCCTCGGACAGTTGCAGCGAACTCTCCAGCGTCTCGGGCACCGCATCGGTAGCCCCAGCACGGTATAGCTCAGCGGCGTGCTGCGGATCGCGCGCACGCGCCACGATCGTCAGCCCTGGCACCCAGCCGCGCACGCGCTTGGTCAATCGCACGCTTAACACCGGATCGTCCATCGTCAGTATCAGCGCATCGGCACGGCCCAGGTTGAGCCGATCGACCAGTTCGGAGCGCGCGACGTCTCCGAAGATCACTGGATAGCCTTCTGCGCGCGCCGCCGACACCGCATCGATGTCGGCCTCCACCGCCACGAAAGTTTTGTTGTGCATGCGCAGCATGTCGCACACCATTCGTCCGACCCGGCCGAAGCCGATTATCACCGTGCCCGGTCCCGCGGCGTCGATCGCGACCTCGGCCGCCCCCGAGCCCTGGCGCCGCTCGATCCGTTTGGCCGCACTCTTGCCGAGCTGAGCCAGCAATGGCGTGCTGGTCAGTCCGATTGCGGTCACCGTTTGCCAGAAGGAGGCAGTAGAGGCTGAGATTAGCTGTGCCTGCGCTGCGGTGCCGAGCACGATCAGCGTGGTCTCCGACGGGCTGGACATCAGAACACCGGTCTCGGCCGACGTGCCCTTGCCCGCGCCCGAGGCGCGCAGCAGGTAATAGGTCACCATCGCCTTCACTGCCACGACACCGGCCACCGCCAGCGTCAGCGACACCCAGTTCTGCAGGATTTCGCGCAGGTCCAGGCTCATGCCCACGGTAATTAGGAACACGCCGAGCGCCAGGCCCTTGAACGGCGCGGTCATCACCTCGACCTCGCTGTGATAGTCGGTCTCGGCGATCAGGAGGCCTGCGAGCAGCGCGCCGACGATCGGCGACAGCCCCGCCGCTGCGGTTGCCAAGCTTGCAACGATCACCACGAGCAGCGAGGCGGCCAGAAACAGTTCCGGGCTCTTGGTGCGCGCGGCCTGAGCGAACAGCGGAGGAAGGGCAATCCGCCCGACCAGAAACAGCAGCGCCACGGTCAGCCCGCCTTTCAGCGCCACCAGCCCAGCGCTGCCCAATCCTCCGGCGGCGCTGGGCGCCATCGCCCCCAGCGCGAAGATGATCGGCACTAGCGCTAAGTCCTCGAACAGCAGCATCGCGAATGCCGATTTGCCGACCGGGCTCTCGGTCCCCGCCATCGGCAGCACCAGCGCGGTAGAGGATAGGGCGAGAGCGAGCCCCAATCCGATCGCACCGGACGGCGCCTGACCCATTGCCGCAATCGTGATCGCCAGCAGCACCGCAGATCCGAACAGCTCGGCCGATCCCAGCCCGAACACGATCCTGCGCATCGACCATAACCGCCGGAACGATAGTTCCAGACCGATCGAGAACAGTAAAAGGATAATCCCCAATTCGGCGAAGGGCTCGATAGAATGCGGATTAGAAATCGTGATATAGTAAAGCCAGGGCTGCCGGTCGACGAGTTGGCCCAGTCCCGAAGGGCCAACCAGAATGCCGACCAGGATAAAGCCGATCACTGGGGTGATCCGGAACCGCGCGAATGCGGGGATGACGATCCCCGCGGCGCCGAGGATGACCAGCGCATCGCTGAAGCCCGAATTCATTTCTAGTGCCATGCTCGCATTTAGCCACAGCGCGCCGCGCTTGTCAGTCCCCGAAGGCGCTTGATCCAGATATCCGCATCGTCAGCGGCGGTCCTGCGGGCGAGGTAGCCGGGCTCCTGTTCGCCCGCGCCGGCTTGCCGACATTGGTCCAGGAGAAGCACGGCGATTTCCTGCGCGATTTCCGCGGCGACACCTTGTACCTCTCGACGCTGTGGATCTTCGACGAATTCGACCTGCTCGACGAACTGCTGGAATGCGAGCACAACCAGCTGCTCGAAATCAGCGCTGGGATCGCCGGACGGAGGTGACGGAGCCGATCCTCGCGCGCCTCGTACTGGCCCGCGACGATCGGCATGCGGTGCTGCGCGCGCGCTCGGTCAGCCGATCACGGAAATTGGCGCGTCGATGGACCTGTTATGGTTCCGCTTGCCCAACGACCCGGGATCCGCAACGACACGCTGGGCGGCTGGGCGGCTGGGCGGCTGGGCGGCTGGGTTCTGGTCAGGCTTCTGTCCGCGACCCTCGACCGACTCTCGCGCTGGCGCCGCCCGGGGGGTTGGTGATCGGCGACGCCGCGCGCGCGATGGCGCCGATCAGTGGGATGGGGATCAATTTGGCGATTTAAGATGCGGTGGCGGCGGCCGATTTGCTCGGTGCGCCGATGGCGTGCGGCGAAAATCCGGATGGGCTGCTCTCAAAGCTCGCGCGGCCGGCTGTGGCCGGTGAAGGTGACCCAGGCAGCGCAAAAGTATGTCCAGGACGAGTGGTCTGCCGGTACTCGGCAAGCGCGCGGCGCGCCGTGGCCGGTGCGGCTGCTCGATGCGGTGGCGCCGCTGCGACGGATTCCGGCGCAGCTTGTGGGAATGGGAATGCGTCCCGAACATGTGCGCACGCCCGATGTTTATGGTTAAACCGATAGGGTGGTCAGCTTCGCCGTGATATGGTTCAGCTTGTTTTAAAAGGAACCGCCATGGGATTGCTCGACGGACTGCTTGGCCAAGTGGCCGGCAATGTGGATATCAAGAACCTCGCCGAAAAGGTCGGCATTACCCCCGAACAGGTCGAGGCCGCGGTGACTGCGCTCGGCCAAGCGCATGGCGCGCCGGGCGATACGGTCGATACCGCCGCGGCCTCGACTGGTCTGCCGGCCGACATCCTCCAACAGATCATCGGCCACATCGGTGGAGAAGGCGCGCTCGGCCAGTTCGCTAGCCTGCTCGGCGCATCGGGCGGTGGAGGCTTGGTAGGCAAGCTTGAGGGCTTCGCCGGCGGGCTGTTCGGGAAGAGCTGAGGGCTTTCAGTCCAGGTACAGCCCTGTCCCATTCGTGCTGAGGCTGTCGAAGCGCCTTTCTTTCTGATGGGGAAGGAAGATCCGCCCTTCGACAAGCTCAGGGCGGGCAGGGAGGGGGCAGCGCCACTACCATCAACACCCCTGCGGTGCACGCGACGACCCGCATCCGCTCGCCGATCGCCGCCTCGGGTCCCTGTGCGGACCACTCGCCATCGCCGACCCGCACCCGACCGCGCCCGCCTTCGATCGGCGCGGTGACCGTCACGATTTCACCAATCAGTCGCGCCGCGCGGTCATTGAGCAGCGGGTCGGCGGTTTCGATCGGATATTCCCGGTACCAACGCCGCCCGATCCCTACCGCGATCGCGCTCCACACTGCAAAGGTGAGTAGCTGCACTGCTGCCGGCAGCCCCGGCGCCACCAGCAAGGTCAGACCCACCACTATTGCGGCGATCGCTGGGAACACCGCGAACACTCCAGGGATGACCAGCTCAGCTAACCCCAGCAGCACCGCGATCACCAGCCACATCAGTGGAATATTGTCGGTAAAATCGCCCGAGGTCATGCGTCGAACGGCCCTTTTCGCTTGGGCAGGGGCGCGGGTGGTGTGGCCTGGGTATCGGCATTGGTCAGCGCTTCTCGGGCGAGCTGGCCGATACCGCCGAGCGTGCCGATCAACTGGGTCGCCTCGACCGGGAACAGGATTGTCTTGGCGTTGGGCGAAGTGGCGAACTTGCCGATCGCCTCGACATATTTCTGAGCGATGAAATAGTTGATTGCCTGGCCGCTGCCTTGCTCGATCGCCTCGGAGACGACGCGGGTGGCCTTGGCCTCCGCTTCGGCGCCTCGCTCACGCGCCTCGGCGTCGCGAAAGGCGGCCTCTCGCCGGCCTTCGGCCTCGAGGATTTTGGACTGCTTTTGCCCCTCGGCGCGCAGGATTTCCGAGGCGCGAGACCCCTCCGCTTCGAGGATGTTAGCGCGCTTCTCGCGCTCGGCCTTCATTTGCCGGGCCATTGCATTGACGATGTCGGTCGGCGGGCGGATGTCCTTGATCTCGACGCGGGTGATCTTCACCCCCCATGGGCTCGTTGCGTGGTCGACCACCATCAGTAGCCGGGCGTTGATCTCGTCGCGCTTGGAGAGCAGTTCGTCCAGGTCCATTGATCCCATCACGGTGCGTAAATTGGTGGTAGTGAGCTGCATGATCGCGACGTAAAGGTCCGACACCTCATAGGCTGCTTTGGCCGGGTCGAGCACCTGGAAGAAAACGATACCATCGACCGCGACCATCGCATTATCCTTGGTGATGATCTCCTGGCCGGGGATGTCGAGCACCTGCTCCATCATGTTCACGCGCCGTCCGACGCGGTAGAAGAAGGCGGGATAGAAATTGAAGCCGGGCGCGGCGACCGCGGTGAAGCGGCCGAAATGCTCGATCGTATATTGATAGCCCTGACGGACGATCTTGATGCTTGTCATTAGGTAGAAGAGGACAAGAAGCAGAATGCAGAGTGCCGCAATGATCGCCATGATATTCCCCGGAAATCGATCTCATTTTTGTAGCAGATTCGCATGACGAGCACAGTAGCGCTTGCGCCGCGCACCGCGCTCTATTTGCCGGCATCGAATGCCCGGGCGATCGAAAAGGCGCGCGGGCTGTCGATCGACATGATCCTGCTCGATCTGGAAGATGCGGTAAAGCCGGACGCCAAGGATGTGGCGCGGGCGGCTGCGGTGGAAGCGGCAGCAGTCGGGTTCGGCGACAGGCTCTGTGCGATTCGCGCCAACGGGCCGGAAAGCCACTGGCACGCGGCCGATGTCTCGGCGATTGCGGGTTCGGCGGCCGATTTCGCGATCCTGCCCAAAGTGGAGGATGCGGCGACTGCGGCGCGCTTCGCCGAGGCGGTCCACCGCCCGATCCTGGCAATGATCGAGACACCCGCCGGGATTTATGCCGCGCGCGAGATAGCTGCGCTGCCGGGAGTGCGGGCACTGATTGTCGGCACCAACGACCTGCGCGCCGAGCTCCGCATTCCGGGAACAGCCACGCGCGCGAGCCTATCGGTGGCGTTGCAGGCGATCTTGCTCGCGGCCCGCGCGGGCGATGCCTGGGCGCTGGACGGAGTGTTCAATGCGCTTGGCGACTCCGCGGGGCTGGAGATGGAATGCGCGGAGGGCAGAGCGCTGGGCTATGACGGCAAGACGCTGATCCACCCCAATCAGATCGAGATTGCCACCCGCGCCTTCTCGCCAGGCGAGGCGGAACTCGAGGATGCACGCGCATTGCTCGCAGCGGCTGGAGGCGGGGCCGAGCGCTTCCGCGATCGGATGATTGAATCGATGCACGTCGCCCAGGCACGGGCATTGCTCGCGCGGGGGTAGGGCGGGCGGTTCGCCTAAACCGCTACCTGCTGTCCGTTTCGAATGCAGTCGAGGAACGGGTCTGCACTCTCGCGCTGATTTCTCGACTTCGATCGAAACGGAGGGAGGCTTGCCGTCGCTATCCCGCTTTCCCTCGCCCGCCCAGCAGCGCTCCCAGTGCCAGTTCACGGGCCTGCTCCCGCGGGAGCCCCAGCGCGCGCGCCATCGGCCCGCCGAGCAACGCGTCACCCAACGCTAACAACACCAACTGCAACGTCTCTTCCTCGATCGGCTTGGTGCCCGGTGGATGCCCCTCGGCGATTTCGTCGACCAGATTATGTATCGCCTCTAAGATCGGATCGAGCGCGTCTTCGTTGCCGGACAGGATCATCCACCCCGCCAGCGCGCCTGCGCCCTCCCGGCCGAAAGCGTCGAAGGTGAGGTCGACCACTTCGCGCGGATCATGGTCGCCGTCGCGTGCACGCTTCACCGCGGCAGCGATCGTCGCCACCACCCGCTCGGCGATTCGCCCGATCAGCGCCTTTTGCAGTCCAGCCGCCGAGCCGAAATGGTGGAGCAGATTGGCATGTGTCCGCCCGATTCGCGCCGACACCGCCTTTAGCGTGACTGCCTGGGGCCCCGCCTCGAGCAGCAGCATACGCGCCGCCTCCAGCGCTACGTCACGCGATTCTTCCGGAGGGAGGCGTTTGCGTACTATTGACATTGATGTAAGTAACATTACTAATGGAGGGGTGGACGTGGCTCTGTACGGAGGTTCTCGTGACCAAGGCAACTCCGGCGGACTTGACGATCACCCCGCGCGACCGTCGCTTTTGTCGGGATCGCGCGATGGGCCGCTGGTGGCTGAACGACGACCCTTATGCGACCGCCTTCTACAATGCGCTGTCGGTAACATTTCCAAAGGGCGAGGCATTCTTCGTCGATAGCGTGCGGGCGTTCCGCGAGGGCGCGCCGGCGAAGCTGGCGGGCGAGATCCAAGCGTTCATCAAGCAAGAGGTATTCCACACCCGCGAGCATGTCGCGTTCAACCGGCACGTGGTCGAGCAAGGCTATGACATCGCACGGCTCGAGCGCGACGTACAGGCAGGGCTTGACCTCACCAAGGGCCGCCCGCCGATCGCCAATCTCACGGCGACGATGGTGCTCGAGCATTTCACGGCGATCATTGCCCACGAGCTACTCGCCAACCCGCGGCATTTGTGCGGCGGCGAGGACGAGCCCGCCCAACTGTGGCGCTGGCATTCGGCCGAGGAGATCGAGCACAAAGGGGTGGCTTATGATACTTGGTTGCACGCCACCCGCGACTGGCCCGCGTCGCGTCGCGTCACGGCAAAGGCAGCGGTCATGCTGCGGGTAACCTCGAATTTCGTACGGGGCCGCACCCGCGGAATGCTGGACCTGCTGCGGCAGGACGGACTGACCGGGCCGCTCGTATGGATGAAGCTGTTCTGGTATGCATTTGGGCGTCCTGGAATGGCGCGCAAGATCGCCAGGCGGTGGCTGGTGTTCTTCCGGCCGAGTTTTCATCCGTGGCAGCACGACGACCGCCGGCTGATCGGGATGTTCGACAGTGCCTATGAAGCAGCCCGGCCGTCGGTGGCGGCGTAAAGATCACGAGCATGCTATCCTGATTTCCCCGCCGGAGGGCGGGTAGGACGAAAGGGCGCCACCGTTGAGCGCCTTCCCGTGCGTAAATGCTGCGCGATGTTGGTGCGGCGGTGCGATACATCATCGACACCGCGCGCAGAGGCGACTCTTCTGCCGTCTGTGGCGGCGCCCTTCGGGAGAAGTTTCACGTCGCCTTACGCCGCCATCCTTTGTTCGCCTCGCCCTCGGTCCTCGTCGAGGTCGAGGTTGAACGCCGCGCTCGGCGCGACCCCGCCGCGGGCGCGGGAGGGGCGCAACTCCACCCGACCGGTCGGGTGGAAGCCAAGCTTGCGCAAGACCTGGCCCGAGGCGGGGTTGTCGAGGAAATGCCAGGCGTGCAACTGCCTGAGCCCGATCGCGTGGCGGGCGATATCGATCACTGCCCGGCCCGCTTCAGTGGCGAGGCCACGGCCCCAAGCGTCAGGCGCCAGCCAATAGCCCAGCATTCTCGCGCCGTCCGGGTCGGTGGTAATGCCGATCCCGCCGACTAGTACCGGGCTGGCCGCGCCGTGCTCCAGGATTATAAATTGCGGATCGTGGGCGCCTCGGGGCTGGGCCAGGAAGGCCTGCGCCTCGTTCACGCCATAGGGCCAGGGCGGGCGCGCGAGCTTGGTCACGACCGATTCGTGGCCGATCGCCTGCGCGATATCCACAGCATCCTCTGCCCAACCGGGCCGCAACGTCAGTCTCTTCGTCCGCGCGAACATCGCTCGCTCCTTCTCGTTGCATCGCGCGCCTAGCCCGTCGGAATGACGGATTCGCGAAAGCGGTGGGGAAAGGGAGCAATAAAAAAAGGGAGCCGGGGCGACCCGTCTCCCTTGTTCAGGTTGCTTGCGCAAACCCGGGTCGCCCTGGTGGGCAACCCGTCCGGTTACCCGATGTTATTCGGCTGCGATCGCGAACGTGTCGACCGACACGAACTTTCGGCCGAGCTTGCCGTCGTGGAAAACGACTTGGCCGTCGATCAGCGCGAACAGCGTGTGATCGGTGCCCATGCCGACGTTACGGCCCGGATACACCTTGGTGCCGCGCTGACGGATAAGGATGTTGCCTGCAACTGCAGCCTGGCCGCCAAACTTCTTCACGCCGAGGCGACGCCCTGCGGAGTCGCGACCGTTGCGCGAAGAACCGCCTGCTTTCTTATGTGCCATCGTCTAGCTCCTGATTCTCTTAGGGCTCAGGCCGCGGCGGCCGGGGCCGAAGCCTCGGTCGTGGCGGGAGCCTGCTTCTCGACACCACCGACGCTAACGATCTTCAGGATCGTATGCTGCTGGCGATGGCCATTCTTGCGGCGATAGTTGTGGCGGCGACGCTTTTTGAACACGATCACCTTGTCGGCTTTCGCCTGGGCGATGATCTCTGCGGCCACGACAAAACCCTCGACCGATTTCAGCTCGGAGCCTTCGCCCGCCAGCAGAACGTCGCCCAGGGTGATCGAATCACCGGCTGCGCCATCGATCTTTTCGATGACGATCTTATCTCCGGCGGCGACGCGATACTGCTTGCCGCCCGTGCGCACGACTGCGAACATGGCTCTTGTCACTTCCCAAATGCTTATGCCCCGCGGAAGCTCACGCCTCGCAGGAGAGACCGGCCGACTAGGATAGCTGGCTGATTCTGTCAACCGTCGCGGTGGGCTTTCCTTCTCCGCGCCGACTCATAGCCTCGTATGCGCGGCCTCCGCCGCGTCATCCGGCGCTCAAGTGCGGCGCAAATGCAACATTTTCGTAAACTATGCTGCGCCTGCGAAACTTCCAATTGTAATGCGATATGGGTTGTGTCCTTCTGTGGCATCGACTGGACAAGCGGAGAAAATCGGCGGGGCGCCGGGCCGTGTGGTCAGTCGATGCAAGAATGGGAATCAGCATAATTCGGTCATCGACCCAATTCGTGTGAGCGTCGGGGCTCGCCACGAGGAATCATGTCTTCGAGGTTCGCTCGTCGATGCGATGGTTCGAGAATTGGGGAGCGGTTGTCCGAATAGCGATTCAACGGTCGGATCGAATGTAAGGGGAATCTACATGACGGGGCAGAAGAAAACACGGGCGTACCGGATGCTCTTCGCATCCACGGCAATCGTCGCGTCGCTATTGGTGTGCGATGCTGCGAGTGCACAGGAAGTGACCGCACCGGACGATGCCAAGACCGACGTCGTCGTCATCGGTACGCGCCGAACCGATCGCACGCTGACCGACTCGGCCTCGCCGGTCGATGTGATCAGCGCCAGCGAGCTTTCCTCGCAGCCCTCCGCCAACATGATGGACGCGGTGAAGAACCTAGTTCCTTCCTTCTACGTCGGCCAAAATTCGATCTCCGACGCCTCTACCTTCGTGCGCTCGCCATCGCTGCGCGGGTTGCCGGGCGATGAGGTGCTCGTGATGATGAACGGCAAGCGCTACAATCGGTCGGCGCTGGTCCAGGTCTATGGCGGCAGCGACACGGGTCTCGGCTTCGGCTCGCAGGGCTCGGACATTTCCGCGATTCCTGCGCTCGCGATTGGCAGCCTGCAGGTGCTGCGTGAAGGCGCCACCGCGCAATACGGATCGGACGCGATCGCCGGCGTGCTCAATTACGGGCTCAAGGAGATCTCGGGGCTCGAGCTGGTCAGCCGCTACGGCCAATATTATCAGAATGGCGACGGCCAAAGCTACCAGTTCGCGGGCAATGTCGGCGTTGGCATCCTCGGCCGGGGCTTCATCAACGTCACCGGCGAGTATGACAAGGACGACGCCACCAGTCGCGGTGCGACCCGCCCCGCCGCCGCCAATTTCGCGATCAATAATCCGACGCTCGCCGGGCTGCTCCCGAACTACCCGCGGCCGGCGCAGATCTGGGGATCGTCGCCCTCGCGCGGCTACAAGATCGTGGTCAATTCGGCGATCGACGTCACCGACAACAGCAAGCTCTATTTCTTCGGCAATTTCGCGCATAGCCGCGCGGTCGAGAGCTTCAACTACCGCCCGTCGGTCGCCAGCACTGCCGTCGACTCTACTGGTAAGACCCAGTCGCTCGGCGCCAATGGCGCGTTCAACAACATCTATCTCACGCCATGCCCGACCGGCAATGCGACCTGCCCGACCGGTGGGTTCCTGAGCGCCGGCAACGTCTTCAACTTCCGCTCGATCTACCCCGCGGGCTTCACCCCGCAGTTTGTTGGCGTCACCGAGGAGCTTTACGGCACGCTCGGCTACAAGGGTGATATGGGCGGGCTGCATTACGATATTTCAGGGACGTTGAGCCGCAACACGCTCAACCTGTCGATGTACGAGTCGCTCAATTCCTCTTACGGTCCCCAGTCGCAGACCAGCTTCCAATTCGGCAAGATCACGCAGGAGGAAGCCGATGCCAATATCGACCTTAGCTATCCGCTCGAGGTGGGGCTGGCCGCGCCGCTAACGATCTCGGGCGGCGGCGAATATCGCAAGGAGACCTACAAGCTGGTCGCCGGCGACCTTCAATCCTACGGTGTCGGCCCCTATGTGTCGCAGCCGCTCTACAATCTGGTGTCGCCGGGCGTGTACGCCTATTCCGGCACCACCGTCGGCCAGTCGCCGGGTGCCAGCGGCTATGGCGGCACCAGTCCGGCCGCGGCCGGCAGCTGGAGCCAGAAGAGTGTCGCGGCCTATATCGATCTTGAGACCGATCTGACCAAGGCACTCAGCGTCGGCCTGGCTGGCCGCTACGAGCATTACGACAGCTTCGGCGGCACGGTGGTCGGCAAGTTCAACGCGATCTATCGCGTCACCGACGGTCTCTCGATCCGCGGCACCGTCGGCAACGGCTTCCATGCGCCGTCGCCGGGCCAGTCGCACGATTCGATCCTGACCACGGCTTTCAACAACGGTAACCAGGTGCAGACCGGCACCTATCCGGTCGATACCGCGATCTCGCGATATTATGGCGCAACCGCGCTGAAGCCGGAGAAGTCGACCAACTACGGAATCGGCTTCGTCGCCAAGCCGGCGCGCGGGGTGACGCTAACCGTCGACGGCTATGAGATCGACGTGCGCAACCGGATCGGCATCTCGCAGACCTTCGCGGTCACCGCGTCGGATATCGTCAAGCAGCCCGCCCTCGTCGCGGTCGGCAATGGCGGCGCGGTGACCTATTTCACCAACGCCTCCAGCACCCGCACCCGCGGCGTGGACGTGGTTGGCACCTACCATACCACGCTCAGCGAGGCCCAGTTGAACTTCACTCTCGCCTACAATTACAATCTGAGCAAGGTGACCAAATACGATCCCAAGGTGATCAGCCCGGCGCAGATCATCGACGCAGCGCACCTCGCCCCCAACCACCGCCTGATCTTCACCACCAACTGGTCGCTAGACGGCTTTGCGGTCAATGTGCGCGAAAATTACTACAGCTGGTTCTCGAGCGCGGTCGATTACGGCGTCAACAGCCAGCATTTCGGGGGCAAATTCACCACCGATCTCGACGTCAGCTACACCTTCAACAAATTCACGCTCACCGTTGGGTCGACCAACCTGCTCGACGCTCGTCCGGACAAGCTGACCACCGCGTCGGCCGTGCTCTATCCGCTGACCGGTAGCACCGCCGACGGCCAGATCTATCCTCGCAACGGCGGCCCGTTCGGGTTCAACGGCGGCTTCTGGTACGCGCGGATCCGTATGAAGTATTAAGGCAGCGCCCGGCGGGCGTCACGACGTCCACGGGGTTGACGGATTGCTGCCCGTTCAGTCGCTCGGCCCCCAACTTCTCCCCCGCCAGGAGGAGGAGTCGGGGGCGGTCCGCCCTAGTGCCGGTGCTCACGGCGCAGGGCATAGCGGCCGTCGGCAAAACCGGTGAACAATCCAGCGATCGCTGGATGGTCGATCGGCTCGTCGCTGGCGTCGTGAACCAAATTCTGCTGGCTCACGTAAGCGACGTAGCTCGATTCAGTATTTTCTGCGAGCAGATGGTAAAAGGGCTGGTCCTTGGGTGGGCGCGAATGCTCGGGGATTGCATCATACCATTCATCGCTGTTGGCGAAGACTGGATCGATATCGAACACCACGCCGCGGAAATCGAACAGCCGGTGGCGCACCACGTCACCGATGGTGAAGCTCGCATGGGAGATCGGTGGCAGCGGCGTGCCGTTGCCGAGATCGGACGGGGAGGGGGACTGGCGAACCATCTTCCTAAAATAGGGCCTGTTGCGCGCGGCACAAGCGTTGTGCTTGCACCGGCCAAAACCCTGCGCTAAGGCCCGCCCCTCAGACCGCCGCGGCCTCTTTAAGGGAATGCGGAAGACCTCGCGGAGAGGTGGCAGAGTGGTCGAATGTACCGCACTCGAAATGCGGCGTGCCCTCACGGGCACCGTGGGTTCGAATCCCACCCTCTCCGCCACTTCCCATAAATATGGCTAAAATCCTGGACTCGTTGCAAACGGCAGTTTTCCGCCCCTTATCTGCTACAATCCGTGTTCTGTCGGGTCAGCGTTCCGCAGATCGAGGTCTACTTAGAGCGGCATCACGGCCAAGCGGTTGCGGGCGTCCGTGCCGCGGTTGCTGCGGCGCTCGTAACGATCGGTGAGGTCACAGCCGCCCGGTATGAGCAGTTCGCAAGTCACTGGCTGGAGCGGGAGGATGATCGCTTGTCAATGACTGTTGAAGATCGCCGAGCGTGCTGGCGAGGTCCAATGTTCTACGATCTGAGGCGCGGCCGGAGCGGCTCCGCTGGCAACGCTCACCACGAGAAGGTGAGAGAGCGGCTGGCCGGTTGGATGCGCGATCTCGGTGTGCACGATCCGCATGTCCTGCCCAACATGCTCCGAAGGCACTTGTTCAAGACGCTCGCTCGCCGTGCCGAGATCGAGCCGGAGGTTCGCGATGTCATCCAAGGCTACGCCCCGCGCAACGTCGGCGAGGCGTATGGGAGTGGCCGATTGATGTGCTGGCGCGAGCCATCAGCTTGTTGCCGAGGTTCTTCCCGCGGGCCTGTAGTACTCACGATGTATGGTTGCGGCGCAGCGGGTTCGGTCGCGCCGCAAAACCGCATTCAGATGCGTCGCGCGGGACGAACATAGGCGTAGTAGACCTTGTCGAGTGCGCGGCTAACGATTTCGCGTTCGTCGTCAGTCAGGGTCGCTAGGCCGGCCGCCTCGGTAACGGCGAGCTGTTCGAACATCCCATCCAGTTCGATGCGCCCGGTGGCGGTGATGAACAAATGGTTGCGACGACGGTCGCTTGTCGAGCGCTGCCGCTCGACCCAAGCACGTTTCTCGAGCGAATCGATCACCTGAACCAGCGCCGATTTATCGAGCCCGACCTCGGCACTGACCATTGCCTGAGAGATGCCCGGATTCGCCGCGATCAGTTCCAGCGCGCTGAACATTCCGGCGCGTAGATCCCATTCCTTGGTGTTGGCGTGAAAGTCGCGCGAAAACTGGTTTTGCAGGCGACGCAGCCGAAAGCCCAGGAAATTGCCGAGCCGGCCAAGCGATGGCAGGTCATTATCGTCCGTAAGTATCTTATCGTCTGTAGGTATCATGCTTTCGACCAATTCCAGGATCCCTTCTGTCCGCACGGCTAGCCGAGAAGCGCCGTCGGAACAAACTCGGAAATAATATAGTGGATGACAATCACCATTATATCTGACAACTGTATGTCTGCGTTCGCGATCACGACGAACGGGGAGAGGAACGTGTCGGACTTGTCCACCCATGATCGGGCAATAGCCCAAGCCGGACGGTTCCGCGCTGCCCTGCTTGCAATCGGCTCTGGCGGATTGCTTGTGGCGATGTCCGCTGACGCCATTGCCGTGCTCGGCCGCCATGTCGGATTCACGCTGCCCGGGTCGATCGAGGTTTTCCAGATGGCCGCGGTCGTCGCACTGTCGATCGCAATCCTACTCGCCAGTCTGACCGATCGCCATGCTGCGGTCGATTTGCTGGTCGGCCGAGCGGCGCCACCGATGCAGCTCCGGTTGTTTCTGGTCGGGCGGCTCGCACTTGCGCTCACTTTCGCCTTGTTGTGCGCCGGGTCGATCTGGGTGTCGGCCGACCTCTGGTCCACCCGCGAAATCACCGAGGTGCGCGGCATTCCGTTGCGGCCGTTCCGGATTGTCTGGATTTTATGCAGCGGCGCGGTTGCGGCGCATTTCGCGGTTGAGCTCGCGCGGGCATGGCGTCGATGATGGTGCCGGAGATCGTCGGCGTCGTCGCGTTTGTTTTCCTGCTGGGCATTCTGTTGATCGGCATCCCGATCGGCGCGTCGCTCGCGCTGGTCGGCATCGCGGGGCTGGCGATCCTGATCTCGCCCGAGGCGGCGCTGATCAAGGCCGGCGTAATCGCGTTCGATACCGTGTCGCGCTATGAGCTCGGCGTGCTGCCGCTGTTCATGTTGATGGCGCAGATCTGCTTCGCGGCGGGGGCGAGCGGCGATTTCTTCGAAATGGCGGCGCGCTTCGTCGGACATCGGCGCGGCGGCCTCGCGATCGCCTCGATTGGGGGCAGCGCGGGCTTCGGCGCGATCAGCGGGTCGAGCCTCGCCACCGTCGCCACAATCAGTGCAGTAGCGCTCCCCGAGATGCGACGGCAGGGCTATCAGCCGGGCTTTGCCGCCGCGGCGCTGGCAGCCGGTGGTACGCTCGGATCGCTGACCCCGCCCAGCGGTGCGCTGATCGTCTATGGCATTATCGCAGAGCAATCGATTGGCAAACTGTTTGGCGCGGCGGTGATCCCGGTGGTGACCCAAGCACTGTTTTATATCGCGGTGATCACTATCCTGTGCCGTTGGAAGCCCGAGCTAGGGCCGGCAGCGCGGCGGGCGACATGGCGTGAGCGTGGCGCCGCCGTGCTGCATGTCGCCGACCTGTCGCTGCTGATCCTGTTCGTGATCGGTGGGCTTATGGTCGGCTGGTTCACACCGACCGAGGCAGCATCGATCGGCTGTGTCGGCGCACTGTCTATCCTCGCGCTGCGCCGCCGATTCACCCGCGCGGCGCTGTCGATCGCGCTGCTGGAGACGCTGAAGACGACTGGCATGATCTACACGATCGTGATGGGGGCGCTGCTGTTCAGCACCTTCGTCAGCGTGACCGGGATTACCGGACACATGGTTGGCATGATCGAGGCGACCGGGGCGTCGCCAGTACTCGCCGTGGTCATGATGGCGCTCGTTCTGCTCGCGCTGGGATCGTTCCTCGATGGCCTCGCTCTGATGCTGCTGATGACGCCGATCTTCCTGCCGGTGATTCTGGGACTCGGGCTGAGCCCGATATGGTTCGGCATCTTCCTGGTGCGGACCATGGAGATCGGCTTCGTGCACCCACCGCTCGGTTTCAACGTCTATGTGATCCAGGCCGGTGCGCGCGACATTCCGCTCGGCGCGATCTTCCGCGGAATCGTACCCTTCCTGGTCAGCGATTTTCTGCATCTGGCGCTGCTGATCGCTTTCCCGGCGATCGTGCTGTGGCTGCCGATGCTGCAGGCGCATTAAGATGATGCGGATCTTCACCCTGCTGGCGCTCACGCTGGGCCTGCTGCTGAGCGGCTGCGGTAAGCAGCGGGACGCGCTCGAGCTGACCTATGCCAGTCCCTATCCGGTGACCCAGACCTTCAGCCGTGCCGATATTGTCTGGATCAAATGGATCGAGGCGCAGTCGCACGGTCGGATTCACATTCGCCCGTTCTGGGGTGGCGCGTTGCTGTCGTCGAATGAGAACATGCTCGAGATCCGTCATGGCGTTGCCGATATCGGCATGATCACGCCTATGTATTCGCGTAGCGCCCACCTGCAGCGCACCCAGCAATCCTTCTACAGCGGCATCCGGACGATTTCCGACCAGGTCGCGGTCTACAAATGCCTGGACGCCAGCTTCGCGCCGATGCGCGGCGATACCGCAGGGCTGCACGTGCTCGCGATCCAGGGCGGTAATTTTCCCGGCATCCTGACCCGCAATAAACCGATTCGGTCGCTCGTCGACCTGAAAGGAATGCGGCTTCGCGCGCAGGCAGACACGGCCGACGTGCTGCGTGCTTTAGGTGCAGATCCGGTCAATCTGTCGATGGCCGAAGTCTATCCGGCGATGGCCAAGGGCGTGATCGATGGTGTGGTCACGCCGGCCGATGCGCTCAAGTCCATGCATTTGGCCGATGTCGGGCGCTATTTCTCGACGTTGAAAATTCCGCGCGGGGCCTATCCAGGACGGGCGATGTCGCAGGGGCTGTGGGATCGGTTGGGCCCACGGGATCAGGCGCTCTTCACCGCGGGTGAAGTGGTGTGGGAAGACGCGATGCGCACCTTGTTGGATCAGGCACTAACCATCGGTCAGGACTATGCACGCGCTGAGAAGATCGAGACGGTGCCGATCGCGCCCGGCGACCAAGCGAAATTCGATGCGTTGTACCGCGCCAATGCCTTCCGGCTCGGTCGCGCGCTGAGCGCCTATGGCATCGACGGCGAGCCAATCGCGCGCCGCGCCACCGAGTTGATAGCGGCCCGCGACGCGGGCCGACCAGAGGCTTGCCAGACAGGAGAGACACGATGACTCAAGCCCTTGCCGGCGTGAAGATCGCCGATTTCAGCTGGGTCGGCGCGGGGCCGCGCGCCACCAAGGATCTCGCCGACCACGGCGCAATCGTGGTGAAGGTGGAAAGCGCGAAGCGGCTCGATCTCGGCCGAGTCAGTCCGCCGTTCAAGGACGGCCGGCGCGATCCCGACGGATCGGCCTTTTTCGGCATCACTAACACCAGCAAGTTGGGGGTGACGATCAACCTTGGCGATCCGCGCGGCGTGGTCATCGCGCGCAAGCTGGTCGACTGGGCGGACGTGGTCGTCGAGAATTTCGGCAAGGGCTATATGGAGCGGCTCGGGCTTGATTATCCCACGCTCAGCGCTGCGCGGCCGGAATTGATCATGCTTTCGGTCAGCGTCGCCGGGCGTACCGGCCCGATGTCGAGCCTTCGCGGATATGGCAATTCGGCCGCGGCCTTGTCGGGGATGGCGGCGCTGTCGGGATGGCCGGATCGGATGCCGCACATGCCGCCTTTCGCTTATGGCGACGTGGTGGCGCCGATGTTTGCGACGTTGGGCGTGCTCGCGGCGCTCGAGCACCGGCGGCAGACCGGGCAGGGGCGGCACATCGACGTGTCGCAAGTGGAGCCATTGGTGCATGTGCTCGAGGATGTGCTGGTCCGCGCGCAATTGGAGGGGACGGGAACCGCCCGGCTCGGCAATGGCTCGCCGGTGATGTCTCCGCACGGCGTCTATCCCTGCCGCGGGCACGACCAATGGGTGGCGATCGCTGCGCGCAGCGATGCCGACTGGCAGGCGCTGGCATTGGCGGTCGGAATCGACGCGGCAGCTTGGCCGGATCTGGAATCGCGCCGCGCCAACGCCGAAGCGATCGACGGCGCGATCGCGACCTGGACCGCCCGTCGCGACAAACATCGTGCGGCGGATATGCTGGCCGCCGCAGGCGTACCTGCCGAAGCCGTCAACGATGGGCGCGACGTGTTCACCGACCCTGAACTGACCGACGGCCATTATATCGTGATCGATCATGCGACGTTGGGAACTTGCGAGATGCCAGCGCCGCCCACCCACTTCTCGCGCTCGCGGGTGACGGTCGGGCCACCGCCGCGGCTTGGCGAGCATAATGCGCGGGTGTTCCAGGATTTCCTCGGGCTCGATTCTGCAGAACTGTCCAAGCTCGCGGCGGAGGGCGTGTTGGCATGATGCTTGAGCATATTCGCGTTGTCGATCTGACGAAGGACCTGGGCAGCTATGCGGGCACGCTGCTTGCCCGACTTGGCGCCAATGTGGTGCAGGGGGCCGCCCCTACGATCGGCGACCCAGCACAGGTGGAAATGGCCCGGCACGGCAAGCACCTGGTGGCGCCCGAGGATCTGATCGCCGTGATCGAACGGGCCGATATCCTGTTGCGCGGTCCCGAGCCGCTGTCGCCAGAACTCGCAGCGGCGCGCCATCCGCGGCTGATTGAAGTAACTATTCAGCCGTTCGATGCGGGCGGCACCAACCAAGCGCGCCCGGCGACCGACCTGACGATCCTTGCGCGCTCCGGGCTGATGACGATTGTTGGCGATCCCGATCGTCCGCCGTTGACTTTGCCGGGGCAGCAGGCCTGGGCGCTGGCTGGAATCCAGGGCGCGATCGCCGCCCTAGTCGCGCTGAATGCCCGTGCGGCGGATGGCCTCGGACAGGCGGCATCGGTCTCGGCCTATCGCTCGGCGGTTCTCGCCAATTACCGCGAGCCGTTGATGTGGGAATGGGCGGGTCGGGTTGGCACGCGCACAGGCAATCTGCTGGTTCGCGGCAAATCGGGCGTTCGGCAGATCTGGCCGTGCGCGGACGGTTATGTCACCTGGTCGTTCGTCGACAACCCGCCAATGATGCGCGCGATGGTCGGTCGGCTGGTGGGGGACGCCATGGCTGGCCTTCTCGCGGACGTGGACTGGGATGCGGTACTGGTGGCCGATACGCCACGTGAGACGCTGGTTATCTGGGAGGAGCTCGTGGCCGCCTGGCTAGGCACCAAAGCTAAGGTAGTGCTAACCGGGCTTTCTAATACGCACGGCATGGGCTTGTCGGTGATCGCCGATGTCGGCGACGTGCTCGTTAGCGACCATCTCGCCGAGCGCGGGCTGTGGGAGGAAACCGAGGTCGCCGGGCAGACCGTGCGCGTGCCCGGCCCGTTGTTCCGCGAGAGCGGGGCATGAGCGCGCTCGCCGGCCTGCGCGTGCTGGATTTTTCGAAATTCCTTCCCGGCCCCTATTGCACTTGGCTGCTCGGCGATCTGGGCGCCGACGTGATCCGCGTCGAGCATCCGCGCGAGATCGCCAAGCAGGCGCAGGTATTCGGCTGGGACAAACTTCCCGAGGCCCAGCGCGCCCGCATCCGCGCGAACGACATCTTCGCGCGCAACAAGCGTAGCATGTTGCTCGATCCCGGTGCCGGTACCTCGCGCCCGGCGATCGAAGCGTTGATTCGCCGCACCGACATTCTGGTCGAGGATTATCGGCCCGGGGTGATGGCCGGCATGGGCTATGGCTATGCCGAGGCTGCGGCGATAAACCCGGCGCTGATTTATTGTTCGGTCACGTTATGCGGCCAGACCGGCCCCAATCGCGACAAGCCGGGGCACGACCCGATCGCGCTCGCGGTGGCGGGGGCGTTGTCTCGCATCGGCGAAGATCCGGCGCAGCCCGGCTTCCCGGGCGTGCCGGTCGCGGATTTACTGAGCGGATCGAATGCGGTGATCGGTATTCTCGCGGCGGTGATCGCGCGGGGACGTACAGGGCGAGGGCAGCAGATCGATATCGCGATGTCGGATTCGGCGATGGCACTGATCGCCTCCACGCTCTCGCGCAACCCGGACCTGTCCCAGGCGCCGCCCCGCGGCCGGCACCGTGCCGATATTGGTATCTACACGACCGCGGATGGCCGTCACATCGTCACCACCGACATGGAGCCGCGATATTGGCAACGCTTCTGCGCGGCGATGGGGTGTCCTGACTATGCACCGCTGCAGAACGATGCGCTGCGGCGCGCCGAAATCCGTGGCTATCTCGAAACCGCCTTCGCCGCGCGGCCGCTTGCCGAATGGCTGGTTATACTCACCGATGCCGACACCCAGTTCGCACCGATAAGCTCGATCGAAGAAGCGCTTGCCGACCCGCATAATATCGCGCGCGGCATGTCGATCGAGGTGCCGACCGATAGCGGACCGGTGCGCCAGATCGGATCGCCGATCAACATGTCCGATACGCCGGCCGTCACCCCACGCGCTGCGCGCCTCGCCGGCGCGGATACCGACACGATCCTCCAGGAACTTGGGACTACCGAATGACGACCGATGCCACTTTGCCGCGCCCGCTCGAGGGCCTGCGCGTCATCGATCTGACCCGCGCGCTCGCCGGACCCTATGCCACGCTGCTGTTAGCCGGGCTGGGTGCCGAGGTGATCAAAGTCGAGGACCCGAAAGGCGGGGACCTGGCGCGCGAGAACAGCCCCTATGTTGGGCGCGATGGGGTCGTGCTCGAACGGCGGCACGATGACGACATCTCGATCTCGCACCTGACCCGCGCGCGCGGCAAGCGCGGTGTGGCGCTCGACCTCAAGAAGCCGGGCGCGCAGGCGGTGTTTGGCGATCTCGTTCGCGCTGCCGACATCGTTGTCGAGAATTTCACCGCGGGAACCGCTGACCGGCTCGGTGTCGGCTATGGCTATGCGCGCTCGGTGAACCCGAAGGTGATCTATTGCTCGCTCAGCGGCTTCGGCGCCGACGCACCGGAGGGCGGCAAGGCGATGGACATCGTCATCCAGGCGCTATCCGGCGCGATGTTCACCAGCGGCGAGACCGACCATCCCCCGGTACGGATCGGTATTCCGATGGCGGATATGCTTGCACCGGTGTTCGCTGTGATCGGCATCCTCTCCGCGCTCGAACAGCGTCATCGCACGGGAGAGGGGCAACATATCGATGTGTCGATGCTCGGCGCTCTTACCTCGTTCGTGGCGATCGAAAATTGGGCGGCGATGCGCGCGGTCGATATGCCGGCGCGCACCGGGCTGACCGTGCAGCGGCTCTCGCCCTTTGGGGTGTTCGAATGCGCCAATGGCTACGTCGCGGTAGTGGCGGTCCACCACAAGCTCGCTGCCGGGCTGTTCCGCGCGATGGAGGCGCCAGACATGATTGACGATCCGCGCTTCGCCACGCGCGACGTGCGAGTCGCCAATTCGGTTGCACTCGAGGCACAGATAAACGCTTGGTCGCGCACCCTGCCGGTCGCCGAGGTGGTCGCCAAGTTGGAGGCAGAGGGTGTGCCCGTCGCCGAGGTCCGTCATCCCGAAGACGCGCTGGTCGACCCGCGCGTCGTGGCGCGCGAGGAAACCAATGCCGTATCGCACCCCGATTATCCTTCCGGTGACGCGCTGCGCACCGCAGGGATCCCGATCCGTTTTTCGGCCGCGCGCGCTGGCTTCGACGCAGTGATGCCAGTGCGGATCGGCGAGCATAATGACGCCGTCTATCGCGACCTGCTCGGCTATGACGAGGCGAAGCTCGCAGCGCTCGTCGAAGCCGGAGTAGTCGCATGACGGCACTGACGCGACTGATCGAGGCGAGCACATCGCCGGAGATGATCGCTGAGTCCTTCAGGGCGGTACAGGGACGGGTGGTCTGGACGCTTGGTTGGGATATTCCTCGGGAAATCGTCGATGCGTTCGGCCTACATCCGGTGCGGCTGGTGCCGGGCGACGCGGACGACAGCGCGATCAATGCTTTAGTGTCGGAAGAATCGCTGGGCGTGCGGGGGCGGGGGTTGCTCGCCGCGATCGCCGCGCTTCCCGCCTGCGACGCGCTGCTGATCTCGCACGCCGATGCCGAGCAGCCGCAATTGTTTGCCACACTGCGTGAACTGGTCCGCTGCGAGGCGATGGCGCCGCCGCCGGTGCATTTTCTCGACCTGCTGACGATCGATCGGCTCGCGACGCGGCGCTACAATCGTGTGCGGGTAGATCAGGCGATGACCTGGCTGGGATCGCTTGGTGGCGTCGAGCCGGATCTGCCTGCCGCGATCCGACGTGGGAATAGGATTCGCGCCTCATTGCTTAAGATAATGGCGTTTCGTGAAAGCGGTCGGTTTAGCGGCGCCGAAGCCCATCACGTGCTGGCGGCGGCGGCGACACTGTCGCCGTCGGAACTGGACCACCTCCTGCCGGATCTGACCAGCGAACTCGCCGCGCGGCCCTCGCGCGCGGCGACGCAGGTGCTGCTGAGCGGCACCGAAATCGAAAAAGTCACCGCCATCGAGGCGCTCGAAGCGGCCGGCGCGATCGTGGTCGGGGAGGATCACGGCTGGGGCGGCGATCGCGCGGCGGCGATGCTCGATGAGATCGGCGATCCGCGCTGCGCGCTCGCTGCGGCGACGCTCGATCCGACTGCGGGGCCGTTTGCAACAATCGCGCGCCGGGCCGAAAAGCTGGCCTCGCGCAGTGCCAGCGTCGATCGGGTGCTTCATTTGCGCTATCCCGGAGACGACGGCGCAGCGTGGGAAGTCGCGGCAATCCATCGCGCCGCAGCCGACACGCCGTTCCTGGCGACCATAATCGGGGGCGAGGTGGCTTTGGCTCCGCATTTTGTCGCCGAGCGAGCCACGCCGCCGTCGGTACCGCCTCTGGCGCCGGCGCCCGATCCGGTCACGGCACAGCCTCGGCCGACCCGGAGCCGCAAGTCGCTTGCGGTGATCGCGCGCTTCGGCACCTATCAACGCGAATGGTTCGCGAGCATTCGCGCCCACGCGCTCGCAGGAAAAACCTTTGCGGCGGTGAACGCCAATGCGCCGCAGGAGATGTTGCGCGCGCTCGGAATCCCGTTCGTGGTCAACCAATGGTGGGCGTCGATCGTCGCTGCCAAGCAGCAGAGCGCGCGCTTCGGCACGTTACTGGACGCAAACGATCTCCCGACGACTGCCGAGGCCTATAGCGCACAAGGGGTTGCGGCCGCGTTCGACCGCGACGCCGAGCTTGCCCCCTGGGGCGGGCTGCCGACCCCGGACATCCTGGGCGAGGTGATGACAACTGACGCGACCGCCAAATTGTTCGAGACTTGGTCGGCGGTGACTGGTGCGCGGCTGCAATCCTTCCATCGAAGTATCGAGAGCCGCTGGGATATTCCGGTCGACTGGTGGAACGGACTCGCTGATGCCTGGGATGTGTTCATCGAACCCGAGCGGCTCGATCTATTCGAGGCCGAACTCCGCGAGGCAATCGTCGAGTTGGAAACGCTGACCGGTCGCACCTTCGATGTGGAACGCTTCGCCGAGGTGATGGACCTCGTTAATGAGCAGGAGGAATATTACCGCCGGACCCGCGACCTGATCGCGTGCACTGTGCCCGCCCCGATCGGCGTCGTCGACCAGATGCCCGCGACGATGGTGCCGCAATGGCATCGCGGCACTGAATGGGCGCGCGATGCGGCGCGCGATTTCCATGCCGAGGTCGTCGCGCGGGTCGCGGCGGGCGAGGCCGCGTGCCCGAACGAACGGCTGCGCTTGATGTTCGTTGGCCGCGGCGTATGGGGCGACATGGGCTTCTACCAGCGCTGGGAGGAGAGCCACGGTGCGGTGATGGTGTGTTCGATGTATCTCAGCCTGGCTGCGGACGGTTATATCCGCCGCCACGATCGCGGGCGCGATCCGCTGCGCGCGCTGGCCGCGCGGTTCGTAACAATGGGTGACGAACTGCGGATGCCGACCTGGGCGGGGGCGTGGCACGTCAAGGAAGCCAGGCTGCACGGCTGCGACGGAGCGATGGCGCTGTCCGACGCCGATCCGCTGGTGTTGCGCGCGCTTCGCGAGGCGGGGATTCCGGTGCTGGAGCTAAACATGGATAATTATGTCCGGGATCCCGCTGCGGAGGCGGATCTCGATCGGCGGGTGGCGGCGTTTCTGGAAGGGCCGGCAACGCGCTATCGGGCGGTACGGCTGGGAGAGGGGGCGGAATGCGCCGGGAGTTTTGGCGGGTAGAGCTTGTCTCCTATTGGCCGGCACGAACGAGTCAGGAGGCCCAGGCCGGCTCGCACATTCCGAGATCAGTCCGTCACGGTTAGTGGTAAGGTTGCGAACCCATATTGCTGCATCGCCTGGAGCGTGGGCTTCTCCGCCAGCCGGAAGTCCGCCGATCGATCGAACAGCGCGCCCACTACCGCCACCAGTTCCTGCCGGGCGAGCGGTGCGCCCGCGCAGCTGTGAATACCGTTGCCAAACACCATGTGCGGTTTGCCGCCACGATTGAGCCGCCATTCCTCGGGATCTTCGAAAATCTCGGGATCGCGGTTGGCCGAGGCCCAGTAGAGCATCGTCCGGTCGCCGGGACATAGCCGCCGACCCGCTATTTCCACCTCTTGTGCAACCGAGCGCGGCATTGCCACTACTGGGCTGTTAAGGCGTAGAATTTCCTCCGCCCCTGCCAGGATCAGCGACCGATCAGTGCGCAATTGCGCCTGCACCTCCGGGTGGGTTGCGAGGAAATGGAGCACGATGCCGATCGACTGCGAGGTCGAATCGTGTCCCGCGGCCAGCACCAGTCGCACCATGCCGACGGCATGTTCCTGCGGCATCGGCCTGCCGTCCAGCGTTCCGCCGAGAATGGCGCTCACCGGATCGCTGGCGCCATCGCGTGGGCTGGTCTGTCGGTCGTGGATAAGTGCCCAGCTGTAGTTCCAGAGCGCCTCTTCCGCCTGCTGGATGCGCCGTCGGCTTTGATCATCGAATACTTGCTGCGGGCGAGCGGCATCGGCCCAGGCCTTGATCTTCGCCCAATCCTCGCGTGGCTGGCCGAGCCAGGCGAGCAACACCTGGGTAGGGACTGGCCGGGCGATGTCGGCGATCGCATCTCCACCACGCCTGTCGACGAAAGCCGAAACATATTCTTCGGCGATGGCGCGTGTGACCGGCTCGCGCGCCGCCATCGCCCGCGGCGAGAAGAGCGGGTTGAGCAGCCGCCGGATCTGGCCGTGCTCGGGCGGATCAGATTCAAGCGGCGCGCGCCGGATGCCCAGTCGGGCCGATGCGCCGTTAACGAACGCTTTGGTGTCACGCACGACCGAGACGATATCGCGGTAGCGCATAATTCCCCAGAACCGCTCTACGCCCCACGTGTCATGGCCCAACGCCACCGGGCAGCTCTCGCGCAGCCGGGCGTATTCGGCGGCGCGATCCGTCACGCTTTTGTGCAGATTGGAGTCCCAGTCCGGGGGCGAGGTAATGTCGTTCATGGTTCAGAACTTCTTGCGGACGGAGGCGGAGAATAGTCGACCGATCGGGTTCGACGCGGACGGATCGTAGCCCCCTCCGCCATTCGCGCCGGGTGCCAGGTTCACATAGGGCGTAGCGGCGTTGAACAGGTTGCGCACTTCGAACCCGAACGAAAAACCGCCGTCGAAGAAGCGGGGCGGCGCAGCCGATCCGATGGTCCACACCAGGCTCAGATCGATTGGCGTATAGCTGTGGACTGACTGGATCGGCGTCACCGCATTATTGTCATATCCGCCAACGTGGGTGGCGGTCACCTGCACGCGCAGCGGATTGAGCGTCCAGGTCACGCTGCCGCGCGCCTTGAATGTCAGTGGGAAGAAGATCGTGTTGCGCTTGTCTACCGGAGTGCCGGCGGCGCTCACCGCGGAAACGAACTCGGTCAGATAAGTGCCGCTGGCGTTGAGCGTGAAGTCGCCCGCGCGCGTCGTCGGGATGCGCCAGTTGGCGACCATGTCGATCCCGCGGGTGGTCGACTGGCCGAGATTGTTGTTGCGGCCGTCGATATAGAGCGTGACGTTGTTAGGATCGCCACCCGGGAAGGTGCCGCGCGCGAGCGTGACGCCTGAGGCGAGCAACTGCAGGACCCGGTCCCGTGCTGCCGCGCCGGTGAGGATCACGCCGGTGCCTGCGAATTGGTCAGCGCGGGTCAGCAGCGTCAGGTCGGATAGATAGCTGTCGACCTGGTTGATGTATTTCACGTTGAAATACGTGACGCCGAAATGCAGGTTAGGCGTCGGATCGAAGTCTGCGCCGACTGACCAGGTGGTTGCTTCCTCCGGTTTCAGATCAGGGTTCGGACCCGAAAAGGCATAGCCGGTCAGCGGCGCCCCGCCGGTCGGATTTTGGTAGGTCTGGCCGAACAGATTGTTGCTGTTACCGTAGATCTGCGAGATCAGCGGCGCGCGGAACGACGTTCCGTAGCTCGCTCGCAGAGTGAAATTGCGGACGGGTGCCCAGTTGATCCCAAATTTGGGATTGGTGGTCGAACCGACGTCGCTATATTTGTCATAGCGCACCGCGCCGTCGAGTTCGAGCCGCGCAAAGCCGGGGATCGCATTGTTCGGCCCGAAGATCGGTATGAGCAATTCCGCATAGCCCGAGTCCACTCGGCGCTTGAAGGTGCGGAACACGATCGGCGTTCCTGCCGCGCCGCGCGCCGATCCCAGAAAGCTGGTGATCTCCTGCCCTTCATAACCCGCCGCCAGCTTCACGTCGCCACCTGGCAGATGGATCACCGTGCCGTTGAGCCGCGCTTCGTAGCCGTTGAAGTGGTTGAGCGTGGGGGACAGGGTGACGAAGTTGCTGATCGCCGCCAGCGTGGCCGCGGAGGTGCGGCCCAGACCGTATGGGTCGAAGGCGGTGGCCGGGTTGCTGCTGGCGAGAGCAGCGTTCAGCGCGGTCGCATTCTGCCCGCGGGTCTGGTTCGATTCGTCGTCGCCGCGGCCATAGGTGAACAGGGCCTCGAACTGCCAGTCATGTGGCAGTTTCACTCGCACGCCGGGCGTTACCTCCCAATTCTCCGCCGAGCCCGTCGAAACGTCGCGCGGCAAATCGTTCAGGAAGTTATAATCGATCGCATAGCTGTTGCCGGTGAACCCCGGCGGCCGCACGAAAAAGGCGTTGGTGCTCGGCACCGTCAACGTCGAGCTGAAATAGGCCGGATAGCGCCTGTAATCGCGCTTGCTGTAGAAACCGTCGGCGAACACCGTCAGCCAGGGGGTGATCTCCTGGGTAAAGGTGGCATTGACCGAATCGTATTTCTGTTCGGGGAACAGATCCTGCCCGATCAGATCGTCACACTTGTTGCTGCTCCCGGCGACCAGGTTGCCGGCATTGGCTGCGCTATATTGCGACGGTAGCGCATAACTGGTGGCGCCGATCCGGAGAGTTCCGGGCGCGCAGCGGGTTACCCGATAGTCAGCGCCGCCAAAGCCGGTCTGGTCCGAGCGGAAGAAACTACGGTCCTGCCCGTTGAGCGCCGAGCGATGGACATGCTCGTAGGCGACCATCACCTGGCCGCTGTTCCACACCTTGCCCAACGCCGCGCCGAACTGGGTCTCGTTATAAGCCCCATCCTCGGAGACGCCGACCCGCGCGGTTACCTCGCCGCCGTTGAGGGTGCGGCGCGGGATGAGATTGACCACGCCCGCCACCGCATCTGATCCGTAGATCGCTGAGGCACCATCGGCGACTACTTCGATCCGCTCCAGCCCCAATGTCGGGATCACCGACGGGTCAAACGCACGGCTGTTGTTCACGGCGCGGTGGCCATCGACTAGGATCAGCGTCGCATAAGGGCCGATACCGCGCAGGTTGACGGTATTGCCATAAGCGATGTTGCCACTGCCGCCGGACTGGCCGCGCGAATTCTCGCTGACGCCAAGATCGAATACCTGTGGAATCTGGGCGATGATCCGGTCCGTGGTCAGTCCGCCTGAGGCAACCATTTCCTGCCGCCCGAGCGCGATCACCGATGAGCCGACCGGGGCAGCACCGCGCACGCGGCTGCCGGTGACGATGATGTCCTGCGCGACCTCGTCCTGGGTGAGCGTCGTCGGTCCACCACCGGCGGTGATGTCGGTCGGCCGATCCTGCGCCACGGCGGCTGCGGTCCAGATAAGAGCGATAGCGGCAACGCCGTGAGATCCGGCGGTACGTATGCGTCGATTCGACATGATGATCCTCCCCAAATCGCGCCCGCCTTGAATGGCGAAGCGTCGACAATGCCGATCGTCGCGTCGCGGCGGATGGGGGGAGCACGTTTTTTTGCGGCCGGAGCGCGCGTGTGGCGATCCTTAGGCTACGAGCATCCTCTACCTGCCACCCGGCCCATCGAAAGAGGACGTGGCGATCAATAGGATATCAAGCAGTTTTGGTGTATAAGTGCAACCATATATTTTTGCAACATTATCGGGCTTCTACTTCATCGATCCCATGATTGTTGACAATTTCGTTCTGCTCGCGCGATCAGGCGAGGCAAGTATGGAGGAGACGTTTGATTGAAAAACACGGCCAAGGCCGCACCGGACGAACCGGCCAAGGGCGAAGCCGTGCGCGTAGGCGATGTTGCTCACTGGCTGCGCGAGCGGATTCGCGCCGGCCGTATCGTGCCGGGACAGCGGCTTGTCGAGGCCGATATCGTTCGCGCGACCGGAGCTTCGCGTGGGCGAGTGCGTGAGGCGCTCCAGCGTCTTGAAGGCGAGGGGCTGATCCTGCTGGAGGAGTTTCGCGGCGCCTCGGTCCGACAGATCACTAAAGATGAGATGCGCCAGATCTATCGCGCCCGCATGGCGCTGGAGGGCATGGCGGCGCATGATTTCGCGGCGTCGCTGGACGCCGAGGCGAAGCGCCAGCTGGCGCTTCTGCAGGAAGAGCTCAACGGTTTCGAATCCACCGGTGACCATGAGCGGTTCGCGCGGATCAACGATGCCTGGCATTTGGCGATCATCGAGGGCGCGCACAACGACTATATCCGTATCTTCGTCGAGCGGTTGCGCGTGCCGCTGTATCGGCTGCTGTTCACGACTTTCTACAAGGCGCACCGAATCGATGATGCCAATGCCGACCATCGCCAGATCACTGCGGCGATTCTTGCGGGCGACGCGCCGGAGGCAGAGCGGCTGATGCGCAACCATATCGACCACGCGCTGAGCGCGGTCGGCCAGCTCGAGGATGATCTGGCCTTCTGATTAGCTATCGCACTCGTAGCGGCACGTAGACCGGTCCGATCTCGGGCATGCCGCTCATCCGGACATCGCCGTTCAGTGCGATATCGTGCGTCGCTGCGAGCATTTCTCGGATCGCGATCTGTAGCTCCACCCGTGCCATCGCCATGCCGGCGCAACGGTGTGGACCACGACCGAAGGCGAGATGCTCGCGGATATTGGGGCGGTCGAGTCGGAAGCGGTCGGGATCCTCGAACACTGCCGCATCGCGATTGGCCGAGGCATAAGCGAGCGCGATCGGCTCGCCCGGCGCGATCGCCCGGCCTTCGAACGCGGCGCCGTGCACCGTTGTTCGGGCAAAGCCGCGATAAGGTGTGTAGAGCCGCAGGAACTCTTCGGTCGCGGCCGGGATCAGATCGGGTGCGCCACGTAGCCGATCCTGCAGCGCGCCGTCGCGCGCGAGATGCACCGCAACGCTGCCCAGGAACACCGGCGGCGCGACCAGCCCGACGACCAGGATTTGCCGGACGCATCCAACCAACATCTCGTCAGGCAGCTTTTTTCCCGCGGCGTCGCGCGCCTCGAGCAGCGAACTCACCGGATCGCGCTCAGGATCGAGCGGGGCGATCCGGCGCTCGGCGATCAGGTCGCGGGCCAGCGCGTAGAGCCGCTCGCTGGTCATCTGCACCGTCGCGACGTCGAACGCTTCCCAGGCCTTCACGAACAACTCGGCGGTACGCCATAGCATATCGTTCTGTTCTGCCGACAGCGCGAACCAATCGGCGAACACCAGTGCCGGCAACGGGCTGGAATAATGCTCGACCAGATCGCCGCCCCCACGGGCCACGAAGGCTGTGATTAGATCACGGGCATGGCTTTCGATGACGGGCACCATGTCCGCCACGCGCTTTGGCCCTAGGGCGCGGTCGATCGCGCGGCGATAGGGCGTGTGCTCGGGCGGGTCGAGGTGGAGTGGTGGGCGCCGGCCGGTCGCCGAGGCGCCGGGCACTACATTGCGGATCCGGGTAGTGAACTCGATCGGATCGTCGAGCACTCGAGCAACGTCGGCATAGCGGGTGAGCATCCAGAAGCCGCCGAACGCATCGCTGTGCGGCACTGGGCAGCGCGCGCGCAGATCCTTGAATACTGCATGCGGAGTATCGAAGCTTTCGGGGAGGAGCGGATCATAGTCCTGCTCGAACTGTCGCTCGTCCATCATGCCTCTCCTTGCAAGGTGGCTGTACCGGCGGGAATGAGCACCGCCGCGGCGGTAATGCAACACGCGATCAGGGCTGCCAGCCCGATCGCGGTATTGATATGCAGTGCGGCGACCAAGGCAATTGCTAGGCTGCTGAATAGAGTTTGAGTGGCGCCGAACAGGCTGGACGCGGTGCCGATCCGCGTCCGGTCCAAGTCGAGCGCGCGCGCCAGGACCGCGGGACCACTGAACCCCGCGCCGAGCGCCACCACGCACATCGGTGGCACCAGCGACCACAGACTGAGCGGCATGCCGATCGCCAGTACCCCCAAGGCCACCACCCCGATCCCGGCAATCGCCTTGCCGAGTACGACCGCACGGCGTGACAGTCCGTCGATCCGGTGCAGTAACGTGCCCCCGATCATCGCCGCGGCCACCCACAACAGGCTGCCGCCGGCGCCGCGTGCCGACATATGCAGCTGACCGGCCATCAAAAAGGGCGCGATCGCCAGGAACACGTAAAGCGCCATGCTGTAACTGGCGTTGCCGCCGATCAGTCGCACGAATTGGGGGCTGCCGAGCAGCGCGCGATAGCTGCGCCAGGAAAGCGCGCGATGATCCGCGGCGCGGCTATGGCTCTCGCTGACGACCTGCCTAATTCGCAGACCCAGCACCAGTGCGGCGAGCGCCAGCACCAGGAACACCGCTCGCCAGCCGGCCGCGTCGGTGAGGAACCCGCCGATGCCCGGCGCCAGCGTCGGCGACACCAGGGTAACCATAGACAGTCCGGCCATTGCCCGCGATACGGTTTCCGAGCGCGCGCCGTCCGCGACGATCGAGCGACCGGCGACCAGAGCGGCAGCGGCGCCCAGCGACTGCAGCACGCGGCTCGCCAGCAATAGCGCGGTGCTAGGTGCAAGTGCTCCCACCACGGACCCTGCGAAGAACAGCAGAATTCCGCCTAGCAATGTCGGTCGGCGGCCGTAATGGTCGGCAAGCGGGCCGCTGACCAATTGGCCGACGCTGAGACCGGCCAGATACAGGGTGATGCTGAGCTGCAGCGTCGATGTGCTGGCGTGCAGCTCGCGCGCGATCATCGGCATCGCCGGCACGAGCATCTGGATGGCGAGCGACCCCAATGCGCTGGCGCCACCCAGCAGCAGTAGCCGCTGCGCCTCCCGTGTCATTGCCGCTCTTGCCCTCCCGCACGGCAATCGAAGGCGCGGGCGATCAACGCGAGCAAACCCGCCAGCGCGACGACCGCCGCCAACGCAAAGGCCGGCACTGCGAACGATCCGGTTGATTGGCGCAGCGCGCCGAAGGCTGCAGGCACTACCAGCCCGCTCGCGCTGCCGAGTAGATTGATTAGGCTGATCCCGATCGCGCGTTCCGGCGGAGACAGTAGCCGGAACGGAATCGCCCAATAGGGAGCCAAGGCGCAGCCCAGGCCGCCGCCCAGTACTACCAGCAGGACCAGCCCCAGTGCTGTTCCGCCTACCAGGAACGCGCCGACCAATGCTGCGGCCGACACGAAACACGGAATCGCGATATGCAGATAGCGTTCGTTGCTGCGGTCCGAATGGCGTGAGGCGAGATAGATGCCCGCAGCATTGGCGATCCACGGCAACGCGATGATCAGACCGACTTCGAGCGGCCCGACGCCGGCGATGCCGCGCACCACCTGCGGCAGCCAGAAAATCACCCCATAATTGCCAGCCAGCAGACAGAACCACAGCCCCGCGCACAACCAGGCGAAGGGATTACGCACCACTCCCCAGCGGCCATCGGTCCGGTTTGCCGGCGCCGGCGATGCGGCGGCCTGCGTCACCCAGTCCCGCTCGGCCGGGTTCAGCCACGCTGCGTCGGCGGGGGCAAGCGGCAGATACCAGGCGGCGAGGATCGCGAGCGCAATCGCGGGCAATCCTTCGGCCAGGAACATCCAGCGCCATCCTTCGATCGCAAGCGGATTGTGCATCTGCAGTAGCAGTCCCGACAGCGGTCCGCCGATCACCAGTGACACCGGAATCGCGGCGAGCGGAATAGCGACGATCGACGCACGCCCAGCGTCGCCCGACCAGCGGCTGAGATATAGCATTACGCCAGGCGCCAACCCCGCCTCGGCGATCCCTAGCATCACCCGCAACGCGTAAAACTGGTCGCGGTTGGTGACGAACGCCATTGCGGTCGCGGCCAAGCCCCAGGCGAGTGCGCTCGCCAGCACCCAGCGCTTGATGCCCCAGCGTTCGAGCAACAGCACGCTGGGTAGTTGCGCCGCCAGATATCCGATGAAGAAGATTCCAGCGCCGAGACCATATTCGGCGGCGCTCAGCCCCAGCGCCTTGTTCATTTCCAGCGCGCCAAAACTTACGTTTGCGCGATCGATCGAGCTGAGCAGCAGCAGCAGCGCACACGGCCATACCAGGCGCGCCCGCACCTTGGCGGCGGCGCTTGCGGCGATACGCACGTTGGACGCCTCCGGCCCATTCATTCCGGAGCGATGGTGACGGACAGGCCGTCGAGTTCAGGCGTCAGATGAATTTGGCAGCTCAGCCGCGAATTGGCCTGTCGCGCGTCGCTCGAATCGAGCAGGTCGTCCTCGTCCGGATCGCCGGGGACCAGCGCACCGAACCACTCCGCCTCGACGTAGACATGGCACGTCGCGCAGGATTTCGAGCCGCCGCACAAGGCGAGAATATCGCCTTCGCCAGTCTCGCGGATCGCTTCCATGACCGATTCCCCTTCGGGCGCGATGATCGAGAAGGTCTGGCCGACGCGGTCGGTAAAATTCAGAACGGGCATGGCGGTCCTCAGGCGGGGATGCGGATGGGTAGGTAGCTGACGCCCATGTGATGATAGGGTTTGCGCACCGCCTCGCCGGCCAGCGCAAAGCTGGTGGTGCGCGCCAGCAATTCCTCCAGCGCTACCCGCAGTTCCATCCGCGCCATCGGCGCGCCCAGGCAGGTGTGGATGCCGTGACCAAAGGCAAGGTGGCGATTTGGCCTGCGATCGAGGAGGCAGCGGTCGGCCTGCTCGAACACACGCGTATCGCGATTGCCCGATCCCCACAGCATTCCGATTCGGTCGCCGGCCTTGATCTCGCGACCGGCCAGATCGGTATCGCACGTCGCATAGCGTGGCAGTTCCTGGACCGGGGTGGCGAAGCGCAGCAATTCCTCGATCGCCACGGGTATGCGCTCGGGCCGCGCGCGTAGCCATTCCTGCTCTTCCGGATTTTCGGCGAGGTACAACACGATATTGCCAAGCGCGTTGGTCGTGGAATTGTGTCCGGCCGAGATCAGGATGCGCAGCACTCCGGCGATCAAATCCTCGTCGAGCTTTTGCCCGTCCACTTCGGCCGCTAGCAGTGCCGAGGCGATGTCGGTTTCCGTGTCGCGGAGATGTGCCTTGCGATCGGCAACGATGCCATGGGCGTGGGCAAGCAGATGCTCGTGCGCGGCACGTGCCTGCGCGCGCTCCTTCGCATCGGTGGATTCCGCGGCCAGCGACTCTTCCGACCATCGCTTGATGTCGGGCCAATATCGGTCTTCTACGCCGAGCAGCGTGCACAGCGCCATCACCGGCAGCGGGTAGGCGAGGTCGACCGCGAAATCGCCGCCGCCCGCGGCCACCAGCGGCTCCAGCAGCGCGATCGTCGAGGCGCGTACGCTTGGCTCCATCGCGCGGATGCGGCTAGGCAGCCAGAAACGCTGCAGGATCCGACGGAAATCGCCATGCTCAGGTGGGTCGACCTCGAGCGGAGGCAGCTTGCGGCCGAAGCGCGGCGATCCCCCGTTGCTGAAGGTGCCCGGATCCGACGCGACCCCGACCAGTTCTTGATAGCCGAGCACGGTCCACATGCCGCCGCGCAGGTCCGTGCGGGCGACCGGGCAGCGCGCACGCACCTCGGCCATCTGTTCCATGCGCGCCTGCACCCCTTCATGCTCGGCGGGGTTCCAGTCGGGTTTCACGTCGGACATCGCTCAGGCTCCTCACCACCTCCTGATGCAGGGCCCAGTCGCTCGAGGCTAACACGACCTCGTGCTTGCACCGATAAGCATCGCTTATGAGTCGTCGGTTAGAATTCGAGTGGCGATCTCCCGCAACATCTCCACCGTCCGGGTGGCGATCGGCGAGGCGACGTTGGAGCGCCAGCAGGCTGAGAACACCCGGCTTGGCGGTGTTCCGGGCAGGGCGCAGGAGGTGATCCGGCCGGCGTCGATCGACGGTCGCGCCGCCGCGCGCGACATCAAGGTCACGCCGAAATCAGCCTCCACCGCGCGTAGCGCCAGCGGGAAGGAATCGACCTCGGCGACGACGTTGATCTCCAGTCCATGCTGCGCAAACCAGGCAGCCAGCGTGTTGCGGATCGAATTGGGCGCGCGCGTCACCACCCACGGTAGTTCGGCGAGTTCGCGCGGGTTGGCTGCGTCGAACTGGCGTGCGGGGGCGAACAGGATATCCACCTGTTCGCGGAACAGTTCGAGCGCGTTTACCGCATCTCCCGCCAACGAGGTGGGCAATATTGCGATGTCGAGCAGTCCGCGTTCGAGCTGGTCACGCAGCGCCTGGCCCGATCCCTCGACGATCTGCGGAAGAACGAACGGATGTTGCGTGCGCAGACACTGGAGCAGCGGCAGGCCGATCAGCGGACTGATGCTCGGCGGCAGTCCGACACTCACGGAACCGCTCAGCGCATCGCTGCGTAGTTCGAGCCCTAGCGCATCGATGTCCCGGACGATGCGGCGTGCGCGCTCGTACAGCCGGGTGCCGGCGAGGGTAGGGGACGCGCCCGTGGCCGACCGAACCAGCAGTTTTACCTTCAGCTCATGTTCGAGCACCGCGAGTTGCTGGCTAAGCGCTGGTTGCGCCACCCCCAGCACCTTGGCCGCGCGCGTGAAGCTGCCGCTGTCGACGATCTGAAGGAAGTAGCGAAAGCGGCGGGTATCCATGTCTGTCCCAGCATTATCGAGATCGATTATGGCGGGCTCGCGCCGAAACCGCCAGCCAAGGATTGTCAGACGGTATTGTTGACAATCGTTGGTATGTCTCATAACTAATTCGATCGAGAAGGCAGAGACCTTCGGGCGGCGCCATGCCGACGAAAAGGGGAGAGTAAGATGGCTGCGAAGTTGACGCGAATGGCTGGTCGGGTGTCGCTAACTGCGCTGCTGGCCGGGCTGGGCACGCTGCCGGCCCCCGCTTTCGCGCAGGACGGCACAGCCGCGCCGGTCGCTCCGCTGGCCGGGGCGGCGCGGGACGACGTCGGCATCCAGGACATCGTTGTTACCGCGCAGCGCCGCGAGCAACGCCTCCAGGATACCCCGGTTTCAATCACCGCGCTGTCGTCGGCCGCGCTCGAATCGCGCGGCGTCGACAATCTTGCCGACATGAGCAATTTTGCGCCCAATCTCGAACTCCACCCGACCAATCGCCCCGCCGGCGGCGGTTCGGCGTTCGCCGGCTATATCCGCGGCGTCGGCACCGGCGACTTCCAGTTTCCCACAGATCCCGGCATCGGTCTGTACGTTGATGACGTGTATATCGCGCGCTCGGTCGGCGGGCTGCTCAGCCTAGACGACGTCCAGCGCGTGGAAGTGCTCAAGGGGCCGCAGGGAACCCTTTATGGCCGCAACACGATCGGTGGCACGATCAATGTCGTCACTTCCGACCCGATCACCTCGGGCGACGCGACCGGCACGATCAAGGGCCGGTTCGGCTCCTACAAGCGCGCCGACGGATCGGCGACGATCAACGGTCCGATTATCGACGGCTCGCTCGGCGGTAAGCTGTCTGTCTCGTATATTTCCAGCCAGGGCTATGGCTATCGACCGCAGGACAATACCCATTATGGCAGTGAAAACCGCTTCCTCGTGCGCGGCGGGCTGAAATGGGATGTTGGCAACGGCGCGACTATCAAGATTAATGGTGACTATACCCGGCAGCGCCAGAACCCTCCCACCGCTTATATGACAGCATTCAACCCGACCGGCGCGACCATCGCCAAGATCGCGCGCTTCAATCAATATGCTGCGCCTTACTGGAACGCGCGGCTCGGGCTGCCGGCGGGCACGGTCTATGACGCGCGCTTCGTGTCGACCAACCCTTACGTATCGAATGCGCTGCAGCCGCAGCAGGACGATTCGGACATTGGCGGCGTCTCCGCGGTGATCTCGATCCCAGTGACCGATGCGATGACCTTCAAATCGATTACGGCGTGGCGCACGATCAAGGCGAACATCAACATCGACGGCGATCAGACGCCCTATCCGCTGCAACAATCGGCCACCTCATTGAAGGACAATCAATATAGCCAGGAAGTTCAACTCGGCGGCACTGTGTTTGGCGATCGGCTGACCTTTTTGGTCGGTGGCTACGCCTTTCGTGAGCGCGGCGTTTCGGGGCTCACGACTTTGTCGTTCGACGGTATCTACCAGGCATTGGTGGCCGCCAGCCTGCCGACCACCGCGGCCGATCTCGGCAACACGTTCACCACCTACGGGATGACCGCGACCAGTTACGCGGTCTTCACCCAGGAAACGCTGAAGCTGACCGACACCCTATCGATCACCGCTGGTGGCCGCCTGAACCGGGACAAGAAATATTATTATACAGCGATCCAGCGGCTGCAGAACAACACAGTCGCATTGCCCTTCTCCAGCGCGACCGAGACCTGGGATTCCTTCACTCCCAAGTTGGGTGTCGATTGGAAGCCGACCCGCGATGTATTGCTCTATGCGAGTTACTCAAAAGGCTTCAAGTCGGGCGGGTTCGGGGCCTCCACCGTCGTCTCGACGCCCACACCGCGCTATGATCCGGAGAAATTGTCTAGTTATGAGGTCGGCGCCAAGACCTCGTGGCTCAACAATCGGCTGATCATTAACGTCGCGGGTTTTTACAGCCAATATCGCAACATTCAGCTTACTGTGCAGGGCGTGGATCCGATCACCAATGCGAACCTGCGCACCACGCAGAATGCAGGCGGATCGAACATCAAGGGCTTCGAGCTCGAGATGACCGCGGTGCCGACCCGTGGACTGAGCCTCAACCTCGGGGTCGGCTATGTTGATGCCAAGTTCAACTCGCTGACCGCGGCGGCCATCGCCAGTGGCTTCACGCTGGGCAGCCGGGTGCCGCAGATCCCGAACTGGTCGATTAACGCCGGCGCCCAATATGAGCTGCAGACGGGGATCGGCCCGTGGACGTTGCGCGGTGATTTCATGTACAAGGGTGACCAATATCTGACGCCAGCCGACGCGAGTTCTTATCAGAAGGCGTATGCCATGCTCGGCGCGCGACTGGCGTTCAAGCCAAGTTGGCTGAGCGGGGTCGAGCTGTCAGTTGATGGGGCCAATCTGACCAACAACGTCCATGCCTATTACAAGGCTACGCTTGCGCCGACCGGTGAATCGATCGCCATTCCTGCCACCCCACGCGAAATCTACGGCTCGGTCCGGTTCAGCTTCTAAGGCGCGGCAAGGACTGCTGGCTGGCCGACGATCCGGCCACCAGGCGGCGATGGGTCATCCGTGCCGCTCCCACCACGCGACCGAAATTTTGCGATATTGGCGGCGATGCTGCGTCCGGCGCATCCTGCTGAGATGGAGAGGGCTATGCCGGCGCAAGTCGCCTCTGCCCAACCGCGGGGTACACACGTTACGAGACGCCTATTTTGGCCATAGTCGTTTTCCGAGCGCCGTTTCTCGTTCCCTTGGAGTTCGGCAGTAGCTTTATCAGGCTATCCGCTCGCGGGATATTCCGTCGAAGAGATGATCAACTATGCGCTCGACGTACAACCCGCTGCCAATCGTCTTTCGGGCATCGTTCAGACCGGGGGGCAGACCGGGTTGGTGTCGGAAGCGCTGCCGGCATCGCTAGTGGCGATTTGAGGAAGTCGAATCAATCTGTGTGTCTCACGCCTGTAGCCGACACCCATTCAGCGCGCATGTTGCAAATCGGAAAGGTGTCTTGCGCGAACAGCAAGGATCGTTTCGGGGCGGCGGTCGGTTCAGATGCGGTCACTTTCGGAAAGGATCAATCCGTTGACCGCCATCACGGACGGATCTCCAAACGACCTGCTCCTGCTCGTGGCGCGACTACTGTTGATGGCGACCTTCGTGGTCAGTCTGATCGACAAGGTGCGCGCGCCGCCTGCCGAACTCCAGCAGATTCACTCACTGGGATTGCCTACGCCGATTGTCTTCGAGCGTCTTGCAGGGATTTTCGAGTTTGTGTGTATCGCGATGATCGCGATGGGGATGGGCGCGCGCTGGGCGGCGGCGGCGCTATGCGCTTTGACGCTGTTTCTGACGTTTGCGTTTCTGCGATATTGGAACATGCCGCCATCGCAGCCGGCCGTGCTTACCCGGACCTTGTTCTTCAACAATGTAAGCGTTTGCGCCGGCCTGCTGTTTGTGACGGCAGCCGGCCCCGGCACCCACATCCTGCATCTGTAAACGCCTCTTCGGCAGGCTGCGAATTCCGATTGAAGCCGGCCACGAATTCCGACGGGAAGCCGGCCACCGTTCCGGGGTGAAGCCGGCCAGCGTACCGATGTGAACTCGGCCGGCATTCCGATGGGAAGCCGGCCAGCGTTCC
>Ga0233335_1000049_pt1 | contig 46437 bp, 41 predicted proteins | sample GEONDECOMP222_FD_180695 | JGI IMG/M metagenome (GOLD analysis project Ga0233335, IMG submission 180695) | Leaf litter microbial communities from Shasta-Trinity National Forest, California, United States - GEON-DECOMP-222 | ecosystem: Environmental > Terrestrial > Plant litter > Unclassified... | reverse complement strand
CGGGATATTCGACCAAGACGAGCGGGAGGAGTCGAAATTTCTGAAGCTCGCTGGCCAGCAGCCCGGCGTGACTGCGGCTGGTCTGCGCCGCGAGCCCATCGGCGGCAGCGTCGGCGGTTGCGCGGGCCCAGCGCCCGCCCGCCAGGCCGAGAGTCGCCACCAGCGCGGCAATTAATAGCAGCGCCGACCAGTGGCGCACCGCAAGGTCGCGAAGTCGGATTTTGTGCGTCATCTCACACGAATCCGGTCCATCTTGTGCGGATTTCCGCACATCCTGTATTAGGAAATTCCCGGCGAAAAGGCATAATGTCTATTATAATCAATTTGTTATTACCAATGTGAGAAAGTGTCACCAAGCTGAACCTTGGATGTACAATGCGGACAGAAGGCCCCGTCGAAAAGAGGCCAAATTGCACACCGGGGGATGGATGAAGATCGACACTTTGGCCGTATCGCCAACCGCGCAGCCCCGCGTTCCGCTCTACCGCCACCTCTATTTTCAGGTGCTGGTCGCAATCCTGCTGGGCACCGCGGTCGGTCATTTCTGGCCTCAGACGGGGGCCGCGCTGAAGCCGCTCGGCGACGGCTTTATCAAACTTGTGAAGATGGTGATCGCGCCGGTGATTTTCCTCACCGTAGTCAGCGGCATCGCCGGGATGCGCGAGCTCTCCAGCGTCGGTCGGGTGGCCGCTAAGGCGTTTGCCTATTTCTTCACCTTCTCGACGCTCGCGCTGGTCGTCGGACTAATCGTCGCCAACGTCGTGCGGCCAGGAGCAGGAATGCACATCGCGGTCGCCTCGCTCGATGCCGGGGCGGTCGCACAATATACCCATGAGGCGGCCGAGACGACGGTCACCGGTTTCCTGATGAGCATCGTGCCGACCACCGCACTTTCGGCGCTGACCGACGGCTCTATCCTACAGACCCTATTCGTGGCGATCCTGTTCGGCATTGCCGCCTCGCTAGTCGGCGCGCCGGCGCGGCCCGTGCTTGATATGCTTGAGCGGATCATGTTGATCGTGTTCCGGCTGGTCGGCATTCTGATGCACGCCGCGCCGATTGGCGCCTTCGGAGCAATCGCCTTCACCATCGGCAAATATGGGGTTGGCAGTCTCGCCAATCTCGGCGCGTTGGTCGCGACCTTCTATTTTACTTCAGCTTTGTTCGTATTGGTGGTGCTGGGCGCGGTCGGCTGGGCGCACGGCTTTTCGATCCTTCGGCTGCTGGCGTATCTCAAGGCCGAGCTGCTGCTGGTGCTCGGCACCTCCTCGTCGGAGGCGGCCCTTCCCAGCCTGATCGCCAAGATGGAGGCCGCAGGCTGCGACAAGGCGGTGGTCGGATTGGTCGTGCCAACCGGTTATTCGTTCAACCTCGACGGCACCAACATCTACATGACGCTGGCCGCGCTATTCATCGCCCAGGCGACCGACGTGCCGCTGACGCTCGGTCAGGAACTGCTATTGCTCGGCGTGGCGATGCTGAGTTCCAAGGGGGCTGCTGGGGTGACCGGCGCGGGGTTCATCACGCTGGCCGCGACGCTGTCGATCGTGCCGTCGGTGCCGGTAGCGGGGATGGCGCTCATTCTGGGCGTTGACCGCTTCATGTCCGAGTGCCGCAGCCTCACCAATTTCATTGGCAACGCGGTCGCGACGATCGTGGTGGCGCGCTGGGAAGGCAAGCTCGACCGCGTCGCCCTTAAGACCGCGCTCTTGGGCAGGCCGATCTTGTCCACCGAAACACCGGCCCAGGAGCTCGTGGCCGCCATTCTCTGACTGCTTGCTACCAAAAACTAAAAATAGGGGAGATATTATGAAATTCACCAACCGAACCGCGCGCCTGTTCGCCGGAACCGCGCTGTCCATGCTGGCCTGTACGCCTGGCTTTGCCCAACAGACGCCCGCCACTCAGGCGGTCGAGGCCAGGGCTGCCGCCGCGCAGAACGGCGCCGTTCCGGCCGCCGAGGATACGCCTGAGGACGTCAAGGAAGTGGTCGTCGTCGGGTCACAAATCCGCGGCAGCAGCGTCACCGCGGCTCTTCCGGTCACCGTATTCGACGCCAAGCAGATCGACGCCAGCGGTGCGGTCTCGGGCGATGATCTGATGCGTTCGATTCCGCAGATGGGTGACGTCACCTTCAATCCGTCAAACAACCCGCAGACCAGCAACGCCGCGCGTGGCGACATCAATTCGATCAACCTGCGCAACCTGGGTGTCGGTAACACGCTCGTGCTAATCAACGGCCGCCGCATGGTTACCCATCCGACCAGCCAAGCGGGGGAGGGCAACGTCCCGGTGCTCGGCTTCAACTCGAACGCCATCCCAGTTGCCGGGGTCGAGCGCATCGAGGTGCTGCGCGACGGCGCTGCTGCCATCTATGGCGCAGATGCGGTGGCGGGCGTGGTCAACACTGTAACCAAGGACGATTTCAACGGCCTGACCACCGATTCGCGCTACGGCTTCGCGCAAGGCACCCACCGCAAGGAATTCGAGCTGACCGGCTATGGCGGCCGCAATTTCGCGGAGGGCCGCGGTAACATCTCGCTGTTCGCCGATTACACCAAACGTACCGCCGAGCTCGCCTCGGACGAGCCTTATACCGCAACCGCCGACCTTCGATCGTACTTTGCCAACGACCCTGCCTTCTCAAGCAACCTCAATTCGGATGGCCGCGCCACCCAATCGCCCTGGGCCAATCTCACCGTGGTCGGCGGCCCCGGCACGATCCGCCGCGGCACGACCGCGCTGACTTCCTCGGCCGGCGCGTTCCACACCCAGTCGGCGCTTGATCCCGGCTGCCTCATCACGATCAGCGCGAACACGTGCTATGGCACCGGTGCGCGCGCGACCGGCACGACGCTGCGCAACGAACGCTACGACACCGCGCTCGACACCACTGTCTCGCCGTCGGTCGAACGCATCAACACCTTTCTCACCGGCCATTACGACATCAGCGACACGGTCACGCTTTACACCGAGCTCGGCTATTATCGCGCGGTAACCCACGCGATCCAGCCGGCGACGATCAATCTCAACGCGATCGTTGTGCCTGCATCCAATTATTGGAATCCGTTCGGTCCGGTGACCTTCGCCAACGGTACCGCCAATCCCAACCGAATTGCTGGGCTCAGCAACGTGCCGGCGGCGGGCCTGCCGGTGCAACTGTCCACCTATCGCTTCGTCGATACCGGGCCGCAGCATGTCGATGTCACCAATTGGCAGTCGCGCTTCCTGGGCGGCGCACGCGGCAAATTACTCGGCTTCGATTTCGACAGCGCGATCCTCTATTCGGAGGCGCAGGCGACCGATGTGTCGGACGCAGTCAACATGACCGCGCTTCAGAAGAGTCTCGCCCTGTCCACTCCGGATGCGTACAATCCGTTCAGCGGCGGCTGCGCGGCCTCCCCCTCGACGGGCGACTGTTCACCTTCGTCGCAGGCGGCGATCGACGCGATTAAGTTCAAGCTGAGGCGCGTGTCCAAAACCACGCTGGCGCTCGCCGATTTCAAGCTTTCCAAGGCCGATCTGTTCGCGCTGCCGGGTGGCGACATCGGCCTCGCATTCGGCATCGAGGGCCGCCGCGAGACTCAGCGCGACACTCGCGACGACAACGTCAACGGCACCAACCAGTTCGTCGACTCGGTGACAGGCGCCGTTTCGCTGAGTAACACCGCTGCAGTCAGCCCGACGCCAAGCACCTCGGGCCGCCGGACGATCTTCTCTGCGTTCGGTGAGCTCGCAATCCCGGTAGTGTCGCCGGACATGCACATTCCGCTGGTGCGCCAGATCAGCCTGCAGGTGGCGGGTCGCTATGAGCATTACAGTGACTTTGGTTCGGTCGCCAAGCCCAAGATTGCCGGCGCCTGGGATCTGTTCGACGGAATACGCCTGCGCGGCTCCTATTCAATGGGCTTTCGCGCGCCCAACCTCGAGCAGACCAATACAGTGGCCTATTCGCGGCTGAGCTCGAGCAGCACGATCAACGAGGACTTTTATCGCTGCGAAGCCGATCGTCGGCGCGGCCTGATCGCTAATTTCAATACCTGCACACGCAACATCAGCTACTCGATATTCATCAGTGGCAATCCCGATCTCAAGCCCGAGACAAGTACCAACTGGGGACTGGGGGTGGTGCTCGAACCCAAGTTCATCCCGAGCCGCTTCGGCCGTCTCACCCTGACCGGTGATTTCTGGTCGATTCATCAGGAGGGTATCGTCGGCCAGTTCGGCGCACAGAACGCGCTGGTGCTCGACTATCTGCTGCGGCTGCAGGGATCGAGTAACCCGAACGTGATTCGAGCCGCGCTCACCGCCGACGACACAGCCGCCTTCACCGGCAGCGGGCTGACCCCGGTCGGCGCGGTCACCCGGATCAACGACCAATTCGTCAACCTGCTGCCGCAGACCGTGCAGGGCGTAGACCTCGCGCTGATCTACGCGCTGCACCACACCGGAATCGGCGATTTCGATCTCAACATCAACGGCGCACGGCTGACTAAATATGCGCGGCAGGTGCCGCCTGCCGTCCAGGCCCTGTTCGACGCGCGCGCGGCGGGCACGATTGACGTCGCTACTCCGTTGGTCGATTCGAGCGATCTGATCGGTATCCGCGGGAAGCCCAAATGGCGCGTCACTGGATCGCTGACCTGGACGCTCGGGCGGGTGCAGTTGGGCGGTTTCGCCAATTTCACCAGTGCGGTAACCGACAACACTTTCCTCGACGGCAACGGCAATTCGTACGAGCTCGACGGGCAGACGACGTTTAATCTCTATGCCCAGTACAGCTTCAAGGGCGGCTTTATGGGCAACACGCGTTTTCGGGTCGGAGCGCGCAACCTGTTCGACAAGCAGCCGGCGATCACCGCCGATGGTTATCTCGGCGCGCTGTACAACCCTTATGGGCGCTATATCTACATGTCGGTCGGCTCGCGGTTCTAGGGTGAAGTCGACTATTCCTCTTCCATTCGTTTCGTGCGTAATCGAGAGACGGACGGAAATAAGGGGCAAGAATCAAAAATGTCAGGGGATTACCACGCATGAAATCGCTCTTCCGGCTGACCCTGTTCGCAGCGGCGGCGCTCATCTCGGTGACGGCACAAGCCAGGACCATCCTCTTTGTCGGCAACAGCTTCACGCAGGGCGCCCACTCCCCGGTCCACGCCTATCGGCCCGACTTGGTGACCGATCTCAACCATGACGGGATCGGCGGAGTGCCGGCGGTGTTCAAGGTGCTCGCCGGCGAATCGGGGCAAGACTATACCGTCACGCTTGAGACTGACGGCGGTAAGGGGCTCGATTTCCATTACGACTCCAAGCGGCAGCTGGTCGATGGCCGCTGGGACGTAGTGATTCTGCAAGGCTTGAGTACGCTCGATCGCAAGAACCCGGGCGATCCGACTAAGCATGTCGAGGCCGCCGTGCAGCTCGCCGAAATGTTCCACCGCAGCAATCCCGCGGTCAAGGTAGAGCTTGTGTCGACCTGGTCTCGCGCCGACGAAACCTATCTGTCGACCGGCCATTGGTATGGCAAACCGATTGAGGCGATGGCGCTTGACCTGCGCGCGGCATCCAATTTGGCGCTGGCGCGCAGCCGCGATATTTCGGGCGTCATTCCGGTGGGCGAGGCGTGGAACCGCGCAATCCGGGCGCGTGTGGCGGATGCGAATCCCTATGATGGCGTGCCGTTCGGCCAGGTCGATCTGTGGACCTACGACCAGTTCCATGCGAGCCAATTCGGTTATTATCTCGAAGCGCTGGTGATCTTCGGCAAGGTGACCGGGGTGGATCCGCGCAGCTTCGGACCGCACGAGCGCGCGGCCGACGATCTGGGTATCTCGCCGGCGGTGACCACGGCGCTGCAGAAGATCGCCTATGAGCAGCTGCAGGCGGGGAGGTAGTTCTTGGTTGGTGCGCGGGATGTCGGGTTACGGCCTCGCCGATGCGAATGCTCGACTTCGCGCCCCGGCCACCTGTATGGTGCGAGAAACGATAACGAGAGGATCCGCCATGAAACTGGCCAGCCTGAAGCAGGGGCGCGATGGCGCGCTCGTCGTCGTCTCGACCAATCTCGCCTGGTGCGCTGACGCCGGACATATCGCGCCGACGCTGCAGGCTGCGCTCGACGATTGGGAAAGGCTGCTGCCCGACCTGCAGAATCTCGCGACCGATCTTGAGCACGAGAGCATCCCGATGCAGCGGTTCCACGAACATGCCGCTGCCGCGCCGTTGCCGCGGGCGTATCAATGGGCGGACGGCTCGGCCTACGTGAACCATGTCGCGCTAGTGCGGCAGGCGCGGGGCGCGGCCATGCCGGACAGCTTCTGGCATGATCCACTCATGTATCAAGGGGGGTCCGACGGTTTTCTGGGCCCGCGCGATCCGATTCCGCTGGCCGACGAGAGTTGGGGCGCGGATTTCGAGGCCGAAGTGGTGGTAGTGACCGGCGATGTGCCGCAGAACGCCACCCGCGAGCAGGCGCTGGCGACGATCCGGCTGGTTGGCCTGACCAACGACGTGTCCTTGCGCAACCTGATCCCGGGCGAGCTCGACAAGGGCTTCGGCTTCTTCCAGTCGAAGCCGGCGAGCGCCTTCTCGCCGGTATTCGTGACCCCCGATGCGCTCGGTGACGCTTGGCGGGAAGGCAAGTTCCACCGCGTGGTCAAGGTCGATCTCAACGGTGCGCCGTTCGGTCGCGCGGCGGCGGGCGAGGACATGACCTTCGATTTCGGCATGCTGGTGGCCCATGCAGCGAAGACCCGCACGCTGGGGGCTGGAACAATCGTGGGCTCGGGCACGGTCTCGAACCGCGGTGTGGACGGAGGTCCCGGCAAATCGATTGCCGACGGAGGAGTCGGCTATTCGTGCCTCGCCGAACTACGCACGATCGAGACGATCGCCGGGGGTGCACCGGTCACCCCGTTTCTCAGGCGCGGTGATACGGTGCGGATCTGGGCCGAGGATGACCGTCGCCACCTGATCTTTGGAGTGATCGAGCAGACGGTAGCTTAGCCGAAGGCGAAAGCATGCTGCCGGGCCACGAGCGGCCATTGACCCAGCAGATCGTGGTGACCTTTGCAGCTCCGGATCAGCAGTACTTCATCGACCCACCAGCGGATCGGCTCGATTGCCCGTTTTGGCTGTGGCGGAGCATCACCGTATACCAGCGTAACATGCGGGCGGCGGAAGCCGTACGGCGGGGGCGCCAAGCCGGAAGCGATCACGCACTGCACGACTGCGCGTTGGAGGGTCCGCAATAAGGGCGATGGCTTGCTGCCAATGAGAGCCGTGCCATCGAGCATGTCCAGGCACAGCTCGAACGGGGTGGCATCGATAGAGAAGGCTCGATCCAGTCCGTCAAAGGAGAATGCGTCGCCCAGCGGTAGTATGGTCATGTGGAGGCGTTCGGCCTCATAGGGACTGTCGATGCCGAGCAAACGACGCTGGCACACGATCGCCCGGGCTGTGTCGATTGGCGGCTTTAGCATGAGATAGAAGGGGCGCTGGGGCATCAGTGGAAGTCGTGACTCTTGATCGGAATCAGGTCTTCGCGTTTCGCGCAGAAATGATAATCGGTGCGCACCCGCCAGCTCTCCTCGCCGCGATCCGGCCCACCGCCGTGACTCGCGCCGTCACCGCGCGCGACCATGCTGGGCAGGTCGAGTTCGCCTACCCGGTGCAATAACGGTGTGTAGTCGACGATCCGGTCAGCGATGACGTGGATCACGATGCCCTCGCGCTGTACCCGCCCTACCACGCCGACCATCGCCGCGGACATAACCGTGCGGCGCTGCGCCTCGAACTTGTCGGGCCACAGGATTGCATTGGCGATGCCGGTCTCGTCCTCGATGGTGAGGAACAGCACCCCCTTGGCGCTGCCAGGCCGCTGGCGGACGAGGATTACGCCGGCGACCTCGATCGGCGACCCGTCCTTAATCGTCTTGAGGTCGATTGCCGGACGGATGCCCCGTCGTGCAAGTTCGCTGCGTAGGAAGGAGATCGGGTGCGCGCGCAGCGAAAGCTGCGTGGCGCGGTAATCCTCCACCACTTCGCGCCCAGCGGTGAGCGCGGTGAGGGTTACGCTGGGCTCGATCCCGTTGGCGGCGTCGGCGGCGGCAAACAGGGGGAGCGGTTTCTCGCCAAGGCCCTTGATCGTCCATAAAGCTTGGCGGCGATCGATGCCGAAGCCATGGAAGGCATCGGCGCGGGCGAGCTTTTCGAGCGAGAGAAGGGAGATGCCGGAGCGACGCCAGACGTCCTCGATGGAGGCAAAGGGGCGGGCGTCGCGGGCGAGCAGGAGCCGCCCGACTTCCTCGCCGGAAAGGCCGGATACGATTCTCAGGCCAAGGCGAAGTGGCTGCACATTTTCCTCTTCGGCTTGTGGAACAGTGTGGAGATCGGTCATGCTCTCACCATGATCTGAGGAATGCCGGAGGCACTCCTCACCTCCCTCCTGGAGAGGGCCTGATCTGGGATCTTCGAGTGCCGACTGTGGAACGTAGGACGGGTCCTCTATCAAGATCGTTGCGCTTGTTCCTTTTCTGCTACGGGCGGGAGAGGGAAGGGTGGTGTCCCATTCGCTCTGATTGACGCACGCCGGGCGCACCTCCACCCCGTGTTGGATCGCATCGCGCACAATCTGCGCAGGCGCGTAGAAACCCATCGGCTGTGCGTTGAGCAGCGCCGCGCAGAACACGTCCGGATGGTGACATTTCATCCAGCTCGACGCGTACGCGATCTTGGCAAAGCTGGCTGCGTGGCTCTCGGGGAAGCCATAGCTGCCGAATCCCTCGATCTGTTTGACGAGGCGTTCGGCGAATTCCTGGGTGATGTGGTTGGCGAGCATGCCGGAGATCAGCTTGTCGCGAAACTCACCGACGCCGCCGGTCGACTTGAACGTCGCCATCGCCCGGCGCAGATTGTCGGCCTCGCCGCCCGTGAAACCGGCGCCGAGGATCGCCACCTGCATTGCCTGTTCCTGGAACAGCGGCACGCCGAGCGTCTTCTTCAATACCGATTCCAATAGCGGGCTGGGATAATCATCTATGATTTTCCCAGCCCGTGCCTCCTCGCGCCGCTTCAGATAGGGATGCACCATCCCGCCCTGGATTGGCCCAGGCCGCACGATCGCGACCTGGATCGCAATGTCATAGAAGGTCTTTGGCAACATCCGCGGCAGCATCGACATCTGGGCGCGGCTTTCGATCTGGAACACGCCCAGCGTATCGGCCTTCTGTATCATCGCGAAGGTATCGTCGTCGTCGTCCTGTAGCGCCAGACTGTCTAGATCGAGATTCTTATCTTTGTGCATGCGCAGCAGATCGAACGCGCGACGCATGCAGCCGAGCATGCCGAGCCCGAGGATATCGACCTTCATGAAACCGAGTTCCTCAATGTCCTGCTTTTCCCATTCGACGACGCGCCGGCCGACCATCGCGGCAGGCTCGATCGGCAGCAATTCGTCGAGCCGGTCGCGGGCGAGCACGAAGCCGCCGGGATGCTGTGACAGATGCCGCGGCGTGCCGATCAGCTGCCGCGCCAGATCCAGCGTTAGCGCCAGCCGAGGCTCGGTGGGGTCCAGGTTGAGTGCCTCAACATGCGTATCCGGCACGCCTTCGTTGGACCAGCCCCATACCTGGCTGGCGAGCGCGGCGGTCATGTCCTCAGGCAGCCCCATCACCTTGCCCACCTCACGCACGCTGCCACGCGTGCGAAACCGGCTGACCACCGCGGTCAGCGCAGCATGGTCATAGCCATAGGTCTGGTAGATCCACTGGATCACTTCCTCGCGGCGCTCATGTTCGAAATCAATGTCGATGTCGGGCGGCTCATCACGTTCCTCCGAGATGAAGCGTTCGAACAGCAATTCGTGCTTCACCGGATCGATCGAGGTGATGCCAAGCACGAAGCAGATCACCGAATTGGCTGCCGACCCGCGGCCTTGGCACAGGATACCGATGAACCGGGCATAACTGACAATCGAGTTTACCGTCAGGAAATAAGGCGCATATTTCTTGGTGGCGACGAGCGCGAGTTCCTTATCGAGCAGTTCGGTATAGGCCACGGGCGGTGGGCCGGTGAAGCGGGCGGACAGCGCGTCACGAGCAAGTTTATCCAGGGCTTGCTGCGGCGAGAGCCCGCTTATCACGATCTCGTCGGGATATTGATAATCGAGGCTGCGCAGGTCGAAGGTACAGCGTTCGACGATCGCCTCTACTGCGGCCAGTGCCTGAGGATGGTGCCGGAACCGCCGCGCCATCTCCCCGGGTGAATTGAGGTGGCGATCGGCGCTGCGTTCGCGGCGGAAGCCGAGGTCGTCGATTGTGCAGCCGTGGCGGATCGCGGTGACCACGTCCTGCAGTTGGCGGCGCTCGGCAACATCGTACAGCACGTCGCCAGTGGCCAGCGGGTTCAGCCCAAAATGCTGCGCATTTTGCTGCAGCTCGTGCAGCCGCAGCGGATCGCCCGGGCGACGACGGTGGGTTAGACAGACATGGCCGCGCGTGCCGAACGCCTCCGCCATCCACCGCATCGCTAACGGGTCGCCGACATCGGCCAGCCCGGGCACCAGCGCGCCGACCAAGCCCGTGGCCGCTCCTGCCACATCTTCCCAGTGCAGGAAGCATTTACCTTTTTCGCCATGCTGCGGATCGGCGCGTGCCTTGCCCAGCGTCAGCAAGCGGGTGAGACGGGCCCATGCCGCGCGATCCTCGGGCCAGACCAGCAGCGATGTGCCGTCGACCAAATCGAGCCGGCAGCCGGCAATCATGCGGATCGAATAGCCCTGTTTCGAAATCTGCTCGGCCGCAACCAGCGCGCGCACCACCCCGCCGACCGAGTTACGATCGGTGATGCCGAGCGCGGGCACTCCCATCAGCGCCGCTGCTTGGAACAATTGCTCGGGCGATGCCGCTCCGCGCAGGAAGGAGAAATGGGTGGTCACCTGCAGTTCGGAATAGCTCATCCGAATACGCCGTGCAGATACCAGCGCAGATCGCCCGATTCGGCGATTACCCCGTCACCGCGGCGGAACAGCCAGAAGCGGCGGCCCTCCTCGTCCTCGACCTGAAAATAGTCGCGCACCAAATGGAGCTCGGCCTGCGCGCGCCACCATTCGCCGTGGATCCGCTCGGGGCCGTCGGCGCGGACCACACGGTGCGCCGTGCCGCGCCAGGTGAAGCGGCGCGGCGCATGGTCGGGCATCTCGGCGATCACATGGTCGAGCTGTTCGGGGCGGTAGAGCAGACGCACCGGGCGCGGCCAGTCCGGGTGCCAGGCGGGAGGTGCGTCATTGCGGTCGAGCTGGCGTATGTCGTCGAGCTTTAGCCGCACGTCGGCGCGCGTCGGCGGATCAATCGGGCCGGTCCGCGCGACCGAGCGTTCGGGGACGTCGCTCTCCACCGGCCGCGCGCGCCACAGTCGCTGTGCCCCGATCCGGGTGGCGAGCGTATCGACCAGCGGGGCGAGATCGGGCGCGGCCTCTTCATCGAGCCGCTCGGTGATCGACTCTGCGCCCAGCGCGTCGGCGCGACGGACGTGGAGTGTGATCGCGTCAATCCCATAGCCAGGTTCCACATCCTCGATTCGGCGCAGCAGAAGGCGCAGCAGGTGAGCGGGATCCCGGGTGGGCCGGGCGAGGCCAATGCGCAGGCGCTGCGGCACGCCGTCGACCCGTTCGGCGACGAGTTCGATCGCGCGGGCGCCGAGCCCGGCCTGGGCCAGCGCCCCGACCAGTGGCGGGACGAGCGTGCCGAGCCAGTGGACGATCGCTTCCGGGGTCGCGATCGGCTCGGCGAAGCGCTGGGTGATGGCGATGGTGGAAGACGGCACCACCGGATCGAGCGGCTCGGCTGCATCGCCCATCGCTTGATCGAGACGCTGGAGCAGCATCGCTCCGAACCGCCGCGATAGCGACGCGCGCGGAAGCGCGGCCAACTGACTTACCGTATCGACGCCAAGCCGCTGGAGCAGCTCAATCGCCCGCGGCTCGATACGGAGCGCGGCGAGCGGAAGCGGAGCGAGGGCGGTGCGATGGGTGGAAGGAAGAAAGATGAGCGCACCGTATTTTCCAGTACCGGGAGGCAACGCCCGTGCCAGCGCCCAGGCCGCGCCTGCCGTATCTGCCACCGCTACCTGCGCGCTCACCCCCAGCCGGGCGAGCAGCCGCATCAGCCGCGCGGCCATCCGGGCCTCGCCGCCGAACAGGTGAGACGTGCCGGTGACGTCCAGGAACAGCCCGTCCGCGCCCGACAAAGCGACCACCGGGCACCAGCGGCGCGCGAGCGCGGTGGCAAGGCGCACCAGATCGGCTTGGTCTCCTTGCGGGTCGGCCGGGTGGATCGTGAGTTCGGGCACCAGCGCGCGCGCCTGGGTGATGCTCATGCCGGGCGAGAGCCCGAGAGCGCGCGCCGCCGGGTTGGCCGCGGCGATCAGCAGCTTGCTGCCGTCCTTGAGCGAGGTGACGATGGGGGCGGAATCTTCCTGCACCAAAGAGCGACGGGTTGGATTGTTCTCGGGAGTCCCAGATCGTGCGGGAGGCACGATCGACCCGGTACTGAGGACCGTCCTTAGGACGGCGCAGGGGGAGGCGATTCCGGACGATATTTGCAGCACCTCCCCCTCCACTGTTCTGCGCATGGTCCCCCCATCATCGCCCTTCAGCGTCTTAAACGGATGTGGCGAGCCCTCGCTCTTGCGGCCGAGCTCACGCATCGGTGGGCGCTGGTGGGCGGGGAGAGCGTGGATCTGCGCTTGCAGCTCCGCTTTTGCCCAGCGCGCACCCGGCCGCCAGCTGCCGCCACGCGGCACCGAGCATTCCCCGATCCGTTCCGCCGTGGCGATACGTCCCAGCGGGTCGAGGTCGGCCGGCGCGCCCTCAGGCGGCGCGGGAATCCGCCCCTCCCGCCGCAGCCGGTCGAGCGGCCATTCGGGCAGGTAGAGCGAGGCGACCCGTTTCATCACATGCTTCCATCAGGGTGTCGAAGGGCTCGCCGCCGCGCTGGCGGACGAGGTTGAGCCGCCAGCGGGCGCGGCCGATGCCCTCTACCGGCAGCGCGCGAGACGGGGCCGACGCCACCCGCCAGCGGGTGATCGCCGCCGAAGGGCTCGCGATCGGATCGGAATTTTCGCGCACATGACGCTTGAGCAGCAGCGCGATCGTGCGGCCGCCTTCGGCGGCGAGTTGCAGCCGACGGGTGGAAGCCATGGTCGCGCGCCGCGCCTCGCCGATCACTGCGCCAAGGCCGCGGTGGCGCAGTCCCTCCTCCATCAGTGCGAGCACCTCGGCATCGTCATTGGCCTCGGCATAGAGCAAGCGGTGCGCGGCCAGCCCGACTTGAGTGAGACCGGGCGCGAACAGATCGCGGCGCCGCACCACCCACAAAACCGGACCCCAGGCACGCGCGGCGATGCCCGCAAGGAACAAAGTGGCGCTGGCGTCGTCGCCCGGTGCGGAGCTGGCAGCGGCGACTTCGTGGAGCGCGTCGAGCCGCAGACCGCCATCGGCGAGCCTGGCATCGAGCGCGCCGATCCCGAACGGCAGCGTCTCGCGCCGCCGGTGGCCGACGCCTTCGATGGCGCGGAGCGTTTCGCGGAGGGAGGTAACGAGGGCGGACGGCATATGCGACTCGGGGAAGCCAGTTCAAAAGGGGAGTATGTTCCCATTTTGTTCTTGCTGCCTAGCCAAGTCAAGCGGCGCGGAACACCCAATAGCGATTGATCGCGAAGCTGGCGAGCGGTGTTACGAATACCATTGCCGGCACCGGCGCCCAGGCAGAGAGATGCAGGCCGTTCGTCGCCCCCCACACCCACAGACTGTTGAGCGCGAAAGAAACGCCCGAAGCGATCGTGAAGCGTAGCACGGTGGCGGCATCGCCCTCCTCGCTACGAAAACTCCAGCGGCTGTGGATCGCATAGCCGGCGAGCACGCCGACCACGTGGCTCAACGCAGTGGCGACGAACGGATTGACGTGCAGCGGCACAGCGGCGCCGATGTAGATCATTGCCGACAGCAAGGTGACCCCGACGCCTGCGACCGCAAACCGCACGAGCTGGCCGAAAGCCGCGCTTGTTACGATTGGGCGCAACGCCTCAACGGCCGAGCGCGACGGTCCCGGCATAGTCGATCAGGGTCATTAGGGTGCGGGGGGCTTTGGGGAGTGCGCGCAGGGTCAGCGTGATTGCCGACCAGAACGCGTACAGCGCCACCCAGGGCAACATCACCAGTATGGAAATCGCCAGCACTGGCACGCCCACCAAACGGCGGAAAAGCGGGGGGGGGCTGGTCTCGGCGCGGACGATCGGTCCCATGTACATGGTGGAACTCCCTTCGCGACCCTATATACTAGTGACAAAGTTAACGAGTAGTTCAGGAAATGGTTCGGGTTCCCCGCTCCAGTCGGGGGGTAGAGGGATCGTCAACGCCTTGTAATTTACAACTCCGGACTTGTAATTTTATAACAAGGCTCGCAAACTCCTACCAAGCGTTGAAGCTGTGAGCTTCGCGATTCTGGAGAGATCATGGACACCGAGCGCGCAAATCTGCCCAGGCTGTCGCTCTATGTGCCGGAACCCAGGTTTCGGCCCGGCGATGCGGTCGATTTCTCCGCGGTCGCAGTGCCGTTGGCGGGCGCCGCGCGGCGGCCCGACACCGCCGACCAAGCCGACAGCTTCGTCGAGTTGGCTTACGGGCTGGTGCGAGTGCTCGATGACGATGGCCAGGCGGTCGGTGCGTGGAATCCTCGGTTGGCACCTGACGTGCTGCGGGCGATGCTGCGCAGCATGGCATTGGTCCGCGCGTTTGACGAGCGTATGTTTCGCGCACAGCGGCAGGGTAAGACCAGCTTTTATATGAAGTGCACGGGCGAGGAGGCGGTGGCGGTGGCCGCGGCTTTCGCGCTTGACCGCGAAGACATGTGCTTTCCCTCCTACCGCCAGCAGGGGCTGCTGATCGCGCGGGGTTGGTCGATGGTCGACATGATGAACCAGATCTATTCTAACACCGGCGATCGTCTGCAGGGCAAACAGCTTCCGATCATGTATTCGGTGCGCGACGCGGGCTTCTTTTCGATCTCGGGCAATCTCACCACCCAATATCCGCAAGCCGTCGGCTGGGCTATGGCGAGCGCGGCCAAAGGCGACACCCGAATCGCCGCCACCTGGTGCGGCGAGGGATCGACTGCCGAGGGCGACTTCCACTCCGCCTGCACCTTCGCCAGCGTCTATCGTGCGCCGGTGATTTTCAACGTGGTCAACAACCAGTGGGCAATCTCCAGCTTTTCGGGGTTTGCGGGCGCCGAATCGACCACCTTCGCGGCGCGGGCGATCGGTTACGGGATCGCCGGGCTGCGGGTCGACGGCAATGACGCGCTGGCGGTTTATGCCGCGACCCAATGGGCGGCCGAGCGCGCGCGCACCAACCAGGGGCCAACGCTGATCGAGCATTTCACCTACCGCGTCGAAGGCCATTCGACTTCGGACGATCCCGGGCAGTATCGCTCGGCGGGCGAGCCGACGGCCTGGCCGCTCGGTGATCCGGTGGCGCGGCTGAAGGCGCATTTGATTGCGCTCGGCGAATGGGACGAAGAGCGCCACGCCGCAATGGACAAAGAACTCGGCGAGGAAGTCCGCGCCGCACAGAAGGAAGCCGAGCAGAACGGCATCCTGGGGCACGGGCTACTCCAGCCGCTCGAGAGCCTGTTTGACGGGGTATTCGAGGAGATGCCGTGGCACTTGCGGGAGCAGCAGGCGCAGATGATTGCCGAAGAAACGGCCAGCGGCCGGCCGTGGGTGAATAAATGAGCGGCTTTGTCCTCCTCGTCGCCCCCCTCTTCGTCGATCCAGCGAAAGCCGGGGGCGAGAGATTTCGCAATGCGCGCGAGCGGCAGGAGATCGCGTCTTTCGCTGAGTCGACGGAGTGGGTAGCATGAGTGACGACACTCCCACCACTCGCATGAACATGATCCAGGCGATCAATTCCGCGCTTGACGTGATGATGGAACGTGATCCCGACGTGATCGTGATGGGCGAGGACGTCGGGTATTTCGGCGGGGTGTTCCGCGCGACCGCAGGGCTACAGGCAAAATACGGCAAGACCCGCGTGTTCGACACGCCGATCACGGAATGCGGCATCATCGGCGTCGCGGTCGGCATGGGAGCCTATGGCCTCAGGCCCGTGCCCGAGATCCAATTCGCCGATTACATCTACCCCGCACTTGATCAACTCGTCTCGGAGGCGGCGCGGCTGCGATATCGTTCGGCGGGCGAGTTCACCGCGCCGATGACGGTCCGCTCTCCGTTCGGCGGCGGTATCTTCGGCGGTCAGACCCACAGCCAGAGCCCGGAGGGAATCTTCACCCACGTCTCGGGCATCAAGACGGTAATCCCGTCTACCCCGTATGACGCCAAGGGCCTGCTGATCGCAGCGATCGAGGACAATGACCCGACGCTCTTCTTCGAGCCAAAGCGAATCTACAACGGCCCGTTCGACGGCTATTGGGATCGCCCCGCGCAGAACTGGTCCAAGCACCCCGCGGGCGAGGTGCCGACCGGCTATTACAAGATCGAGCTCGGCAAGGCTGAAATGGTACGACCGGGTGAGGCGCTCACCATTCTCGCCTATGGCACGATGGTCCATGTCGCGCTCGCGGTAATCGCCGAGGCAGGCGTGGATGCCGAGATTATCGACCTGCGCACGCTGGTGCCGCTCGACATCGACACAATCGAGGCATCGGTGAAGAAGACTGGGCGCTGCATGATCGTCCATGAGGCAACCCGCACCGGTGGTTTTGGCGCGGAACTGTCGGCATTGGTGCAGGAGCGCTGCTTCTACCATCTCGAAGCCCCGATCGAGCGCGTCACCGGCTTCGACACGCCGTATCCGCACAGTCTGGAATGGGCATATTTCCCGGGACCGGTACGGATCGGCGAAGCGCTCAAGAAAGTGATGAAGGACTGATATGGCCCGCTTCGTGTTCAAGCTGCCGGATATTGGCGAAGGCATTTCCGAAGCCGAGATTGTCACCTGGCATGTGGCGATCGGGGATCGTGTCGAGGAAGATCAGCAACTCGCCGACATGATGACCGATAAGGCGACCGTGGAAATGGAATCGCCGGTGTCGGGCGTGGTGATCGAGCTGGCCGGCGAGGCCGGCGACCAGGTAGCCATCGGCGCGGCGCTGGTGGTAATCGAGACCGACGGGGCGATTGAGGAAGTTTTCGAGGCGGAGACTCCGGGTGTCCAGGACGTCGCCGAAACGCCGCCGCCACCTGAAACCCGTTCCCCGGTGGACGCCGGGGCCCAGGTGGTAGGCGTTGGTGAGGTAACGCCGTCCCCAGTTGTCGAGCTCTCTTCCACTGCGTCGCGGTCCTCGCCGGAAAAACAACAAGAGCGTGTCCTGGCCTCCCCTGCAGTTCGAGGCCGCGCAGCCGATCTCGGCATCGACCTTGCCGGCGTGAAGACCGATTCTGATCGCGTTCGGCATGCCGATCTCGATGCGTACCTGCGCTATGGCAGCGCTCAGGGGTATACCGCGCCCACCGCCGCGCGCACGCGGCCGGACGAGGCCGTAAAGGTGATCGGCATGCGCCGCCGAATCGCCGAGAACATGGCCGCTTCCAAGCGTGCGATCCCACATTTCACCTATGTTGACGAGATCGACGTTACCGCGCTCGAAGCGATGCGTGGCGACCTCAATGCCAACCGCGGCGCCCGGCCCAAGCTCACCCTGCTCGCGTTGCTGATCGTTGCGATCTGCCGCACCATCCCCGATTTCCCGATGCTCAATGCGCGCTACGATGATGAGGCAGGCGTCGTCACCCGCCACGGCGCGGTGCATCTCGGCATGGCTACGCAAACCGACGCCGGGTTGATGGTGCCGGTGATCCGCGACGCGCAGGACCGCAACGTCTGGCAACTCGCCAACGAGATCACGCGCCTTGCCGAGGCCGCGCGCACCGGCAAGGCAAGCTCGTCCGAACTCTCGGGATCTACTCTCACCGTCACCTCGCTCGGCGCGCTCGGCGGGATCGCGACCACGCCGGTGATCAACCGGCCCGAGGTGGCGATCCTAGGCCCCAATAAGATCGTCGAGCGCCCGGTGTTTCGCGGTGACGAGATCGTCCGTGCAAAACTGATGAACCTGTCGATCAGCTGCGACCACCGCGTGGTCGATGGCTGGGATGCGGCAAGCTTCGTCCAGGGGCTTAAGCGCTATCTCGAAACCCCCGTCCTCCTGTTCGCCGACTGACCCTCAGGCGAGCCGCTCGGGGACCTCGGCAGCTTCCTCGATCAGCGTGGTCGTCGGCGCGACTGATTCCCACGGGAAAACGAACCAGTCCTTGACCATCGACCGATCGATCTGGCGGAAATGATAGTCGACCGTCTCGGTCGAGCGGATGTTGTGGATCAGCGTGGCGAAGCGGACTCGGTCCATCACCGCACCTGCCGCAACCAGACTGGCGCGCAGCCGCGCGATCGTCCGCCCGCTGTCGTTGATGTCATCGACCACCAGCAGGCGCGTGCCGCTCTGACTCAGTCGCGCGAGCGCGCCGATCAGCGCATCGGAAAATTCGGGGAGCCCTGCTGAGATGTCGAGTGACAGCATCGGCACACCGGTGGTGTGCGACAGATAGGTCGCCGGCACCAGCCCGCCGCGGCCGAGCCCGACCATATAGTCGGGCATCCAACCGGAGGCCTGTAGCGTCGCGGCAATCGCGCCAATTCCAGCCAACATGTCATCTTGCGCAAACGGGGTGAGGGTAGGCGTTTCGGACATGGACGGGCCTCGTGGGTGGGGTGCGCGTGCGTCCTTAGGCGATGGTCGTACGCCTGTCATTCCCGCTCTGCGGCCTCCACCAAAAGCGCCTGCGTCGTTCGGAAATAGTTACCGATTGCGTAACGATCCCCTTCGACGGCGATACCCAGATCGGCTATGGATGCGAAATGGGAGCGCAAACCATTTTGTGCGCCCGTCTACCTGGGATCCGAATCGCATGAGCATCGACGCTGCTACCGATCGCCGCCACCTTATCCTTGGTACCCTGGCGCTAGGCCTCTCAGGCGGGCTAGCGGCCGGACTGGCCGATGGGGCGGCGGCGCAAACCCCGCCGCCAGCCCTTGCCGGGCGTCCGCCGGCGGATCCGGTTGAGACGATCGACCTGTGGCCTAGGGGCGCGCCGGGAATGCCGCGCGAGCGGCCGATCGAGACCGTCGAGGAGCGCAGTCGAGATCAAGCTTGGCCTGATCGCGCGGTGCGCGGCATCACCCGTCCGCGGCTTGTAGTGTTCCGGCCGAAGAAGGCGAATGGCGCCGCGATCCTGATCACCCCCGGTGGAGCCTATCTGCATGTGGTGATCGACAAGGAAGGCTATGAACTCGGGCGCTGGTTGTCTGAGCGCGGCTTCACCGTATTCGTCCTCTTCTATCGGCTGCCCGGCGAAGGGTGGACGGCCGGGGCAGACGTCGCGCTGTCCGACGCGCAACGGGCCATGCGGGTGATCCGGTCGCGCGCTGGCCGTTATGGTATCGATCCGGGGCGGGTGGCGGCGATGGGCTTTTCTGCCGGCGGCCATCTGTGCGCCGATCTGGTGGCACGCTTCGCCACGCGCACCTACGCGCCGATCGACGCGGCTGACCGACTGTCCGCGCGCCCTGCGATTGCAGCACCGATCTATCCGGTGATTTCGATGAGCGCACCCGATGCGCATCCGCAGTCGCGCGAACTGCTGGTCGGTAAACTTGCTCCGCCCGCGGTCGAGCACGCGCATTCGCCGCACCTCAACATCACCCGCAACGCGCCGCCATGCTTCCTGGTCCATGCCGAGGACGACATGACCGTTCCGGTAGAGAACACGCTACTGTTGCGTGCTGCCCTGAAAGCGAACGGCGTACGGGTCGAGACGCATCTGTTCGAGCAAGGCGGGCATGGCTTCGGCTTGCACCGCGCGGCGGGCAAGCCGATCGCGGCTTGGCCCGACCTGTTCGTCGCCTGGGCGCACAGCCTGGCGTTCGTCTGAGGCGAAAGGTGCCGGGCTATCCCCGCGTTAGTTCCGCGCTCATGGCGATCCCGCCGGCGGCATCAATCGCGATCAGCCGGGTGCTGGCATCGGTCTGCATCGACCCTACCGTGAACGCCTCGGTATCAAAGATCGGCCGCGCAGCGCGGAAGGCGAAGCCTGCAATTGCCGCACCCGGATGCGCGCGCAGATAATGGTCCATCAGCAGCGTCGCGATATACGGCCCATGCACCACTAGCGCTGGATAGCCTTCCTGCTGCACCGCATAGTCACGGTCGTAATGGATGCGGTGGCTGTTGAAGGTCAGCGCAGAGAAGCGGAAGAGCTGCACGGGATCGGGGTGGATCGTCCGCGCATCCTGAGGCAGGGGCGTGGCGGTCTCGGGGGCGGGAGGCCGCGCGGAGGCGCCCTGGGCGGCGGCCTCGCGGTAGACGATGTCCTGCTCTTCTTCGACTGCGAGTACGCCGTTTGCTCTGATGTGGTGGCGCAAGGTGACGAACAGCATTCGGCCCGAGCGACCATTCTTTTCTTCGGACTTGAGTTGCTCAGTCTCGCGCACCACCGCGGCATCCAGCGGGATGGGGGCCAGGAAGCGCACGCGCCCGCCCGCCCACATCCGGCGTGGCAGATCGTCGGAATCGGCGCGCCGCGGATGGCCGTCGACGCCGATCGCGGACTGGCGCGCGACCGGGGGGAACAGCAGCCAATGGCCGAGCGGGGGCAGCTCACCTTCGCGCCACGGCGGCATGTCATGGTCGAGCAATGCGGCCAGCATCCCCATCTGGCGGGTGGCAGCGATGTCATGCTCGGCAGTCATGCGAACTCCGCCCGGATCGCGTCGTCATGTTGGCCGAGACCCGGCACGGCGCGCGCCGAAGGCGCGCCGCCGTCCCACCGCGCCGGTGGGGCGGGGAGCGAGACCGGGCCACTCGGGGTGTCGACGTCCACCCGGCGCAGCTGAGTGTGGTCCGATAGGCCTTCGACCCCATTGAGCCGACCCCAGGCGGTGCCGGCGGCATCGAAGCGTGCGATCAGCGCGGCGCTGTCATACTCCCCGAAGATCCCGGCAATCACGGCTTCCAGCGCGGCGCGATTGCCGTAGCGATCGCTGTTGGTGGCGTAAAGCGGATCGGCGATCAGCTCGGGCCGGCGGAGCACGGTCTCGCAGAACTTTGCCCATTCGCGCTGGTTCTGAATCGAGATCACCAGATCGGTGCCATCGCCGGCCTTGAACGCACCATAAGGCGCGATCGAGGGATGGCGAAGCCCGACCCGCTCGGGCGCCGCACCGCCATAGTCGAGGTGGAGCAGCGGCACGCTCATCCAGTCCGCGACTCCGTCGAACAGCGAGACCGCGATGCCGCGGCCCAGGCCGGTGCGGCCACGTTCGATCAGCGCCTGCAGGATCGCGGCATGCGCGTTCATCCCGCAGCCGATGTCGGCGATCGATACACCGACCCGCGCTGGCGACTCGGCGATGCCGGTCACCGAGGCGAGGCCCGCCTCGCACTGGATCAGAAAGTCATAGGCCTTCATCTTGGCGGCCGGGCCGTCCTCGCCATAGCCGCTGATGTCGCAGGTGATCAGCCTCGGATAGCGCGCGCGCAGGTCCGCCGAGCCGAAACCGGCCCGGGCTGCTGCGCCCGGAGCGAGATTCTGGACGAAGATGTCAGCCTGGCCGAGCATCTTCTCCAGTAGTGCCGCGTCTTCGGGTGCCTTGATATCGATCCGCAGCGATTCTTTACCGCGGTTGAGCCAGACGAAATAGGCGCTTTCGCCGTGCACGACATGGTCGTAATTGCGCGCGAAATCGCCTTCGGGGCGTTCGAGCTTGATCACCCGCGCGCCCGCCTCGGCCAGGCGCGCCGTGCACAAGGGCGCCGCCACCGCCTGCTCAAGCGATACGACCAATATGCCGTCGAGCGCACCGGCCATCAGAAACTCTTCGGCATCTTGAGCACATGCGTGGCAACATGGCTGAGGATCAAATTGGTCGAGATCGGCGCGACCTGATACAGCCGGGTCTCGCGGAATTTCCGTTCGATGTCATATTCCTCGGCGAAGCCGAAGCCACCGTGGGTCTGTACGCACTGGTCGGCTGCATACCAGCTTGCCTCTGAAGCGAGCATCTTGGCCATATTCGCCTCGCTGCCAACCGGCTTGCCTGCGTCAAACATCGCCGCCGCCTTGTCGACCATTTCGGCCGCTGCCGTCACTTGGACGTGAGCGCGGGCGATCGGGAACTGAATGCCCTGGTTGGTGGCGATCGGCTTGCCAAACACCGATCGCTCGGTGGCATAAGCGGCGGCGCGGTCAATGAAGAAGCGGCCATCGCCGATGCACTCCGAAGCGATCAGGATGCGCTCAGCGTTCATCCCATCGAGGATGTACTTGAACCCCGACCCTTCGACCCCGACCAGATTTTCTGCCGGCACTTCGAGATCGTCGAAGAATAATTCGGTGGTGGCGTGGTTAAGCATCGTCCGGATCGGGCGGATGGTGAGGCCGTTGCCCACCGCTGTGCGCATGTCGACCAACAGAACGCTCATCCCCTGCGAGGGCTTGGCGCAGTCCTCGCGCGCGGTGGTGCGGACCAGCAGCACCATCAAATCGCTATATTCGGCACGGCTGATCCAGATCTTCTGGCCGTTGACGATATATTTGTCGCCCTGCTTGCGGGCGAAGGTGCGCAGCCGTGAGGTGTCCGTGCCGCTGGTCGGCTCGGTCACGCCGAACGCCTGGAGGCGCAACTCGCCGGTGGCGATCTTCGGCAGATATTCGGCCTTCTGCGCCTCGCTGCCGTGCTTGAGCAGCGTACCCATGGTATACATTTGCGCGTGGCAAGCGCCGCCATTGCAGCCCGAACGATGGATTTCCTCGAGGATCGCGGTGGCTGCGCCCAGCCCAAGTCCAGCACCGCCATATTCTTCTGGAATCAGGACCGACAGGAATCCCTCGCGGGTCAGCGTCTCGACGAATTCGATTGGATAGCGGCGATCACGATCGAGCGCCTGCCAGTAGGAGCCTGGGAATTCGGCGCACAGTCGGCGAACCGATTCGCGGATTTCGGGGTAGCTCTGCTCGCCTAGCTCGATCATCATCGGTTCCGTACCTGTTTGGCGGCGTGGTAGCCGCGCGGAGGTCATACCGGTTACGGCCAGTCCCACCCCGAGCCATGCAATTTCGTCATGGGACGATGGTCATCTGACGCAGGTCGAGCTGATCTTGAATGGACTTGAGTCCTACTAAGATATTGCTAACGACTCGCAAATAGGGCCGAGCCGGAACTAAAGTCGGCATTTCTGGTTTTCCTCCCACAATAGGGAGAGTTAGCATGGCCAAACAAGACGCTATCGCACTTCTCAAGGCGGATCATCGCAGCGTCGAAAGTCTGTTCGAGCAATATGAAGGCGCGGGTGGTGACGGCAAGAAGCGGAAAATTGCCTTGCAGATTTGTTTGGAGCTAACCGTACACGCCAAGATCGAGGAGGAGATCTTTTACCCGGCCTGCGAGGGCCATGTGGAAGAAGATCTACTTCAGGAGGCGTATGTCGAGCATGACGGCGCCAAGGTGCTGATTGCAGAAATTGAGGCCGGTGCGCCGTCGGACAATTTCTACGATGCCAAGGTCAAGGTGCTTTCCGAGCAAATCGAGCATCATGTTGAAGAAGAGGAAATGCGGATGGAAGGCATGTTCGCACAGGCCCGCCACGCCGGGCTCGACATGGATGCGCTCGGCGAACAGCTGCGCGTGCGCAAGGAGGAACTCGTTGCGACCTACAAACGGAGCGGGCTGCCCAAGCCCGAGACGACCTCTTTTTCCGAGGTGACCGTCTGAGCAAGGTCAATGAGGTGGGCAGCCGCATCTCTGGAGTGGTTGCCGGCGCTGCCGCGCATCCAGTCGCGCAGGTCGGGATCATTTTGTTCTGCGGCGGCTGGGTGGCGATTGGCGGAATCAACTCGATCAATCCGCTCACCCTGGTGTTGTCGGTGGCGGCGATCACCCTGACTCAGATGGTGCTTAACCAGCAGAAAGGGCATGATGCCGCGCTGCACCTCAAGCTCGACGAGTTGATCCACGCCAAGAAAGGCGCCCGCGACGAGCTGGTCGAGATCGAAAAGGCGACCGAAACGGAGCTTGAAGCGCTCCGCCGGAGCGGCGAGGTGGCCGAGAACGAATTGATCGAGCGGAAAGGATAGGGATGCTTCCAGGCTATGGCGGTTAGGTTCCCAATATTGTCCGGTATAACGCCACATAGCGATCGGCCATGCGATCGACGCTGAATCGCGCGACTACCGCGGCGCGGCAGGCGGCACGGTCGATCTCGGCGATCCGTGCCACCGCGTCGATCGCCTCGGCCGGGCTGTTCACCAAGAAGCCGGTAAGACCGTGATCGATCAATTCGGGCATCGATCCGCGGTTAGTGGCGATCACCGGCGTGCCGCACGCCATCGCCTCGACCACCGAAAGCCCGAACGGCTCGTCGAAATTGATCAGGTGGAGTAATGCACGCGCCTCGCCCAGCGCCCGCGTCCGCGCTTCGCCGCCGACTGGGCCGACATAGACGAGGGTAGTGCCATTGATATGCGGCGCCACCTCACGCTCGTGATAGCCTTGGTCCTGGACAATGCCGGCCATCACCAGCCGGCGGCCGGTTGCCCGCGCTACTTCGATCGCTTCCTTCGCTCCCTTGTCGGGGTGGATGCGGCCGAAGAAGAGCAGGCCCTCGCCGCCCTCGGCGTCGAACGGGAAAGCATCGAGCGGGATGCCGTGGTGGATCGTCGCGGCATAAGCGAGTGCCGGATGCCGGTCGGCGTCGCTGATCGCGACATAATGGATGCGGTGCTCATAGGGTTTATACATCGGCAGTATCCGGTCGGAGCCGAAGCCATGGATCGTCGTCACCATCGGCGTGTCCACCAACCCCGAAAAGGCATGGGCCGGGAAGTCGGCCTGGTTGTGGATCAGATCGAATTCGGCGGCGCGTTCGAACAGATGCGCGAGGTGGGCGAATTCCCACACCTTGGCGTCGACGCTCGGATCTTCGGAGTAAGGGGCGGGGGCGACTCCGGCGAGCGTGCCCGCGGTTAGGCTGTCACGCGTCGCGAATAGCGTGACGTCCACCCCGCGTGCGACTAGCGCTTCGGTCAGCAGGCTGGTGACCAGTTCCCATGGCCCGTAATGCCGGGGCGGCGTGCGCCACGAGATCGGGGCGAGCATGGCGATTTTCATGAGGAAATCTTCAGGACGAAGCCTTCATTAGGCAGGAGTATGTCGCTCGCTTTTGCGCGCGAAGAACAGTGGGTGGAGAGAAGAAGGGTGCCGGCGGGCAAGGTCACACGTTGCTCCGATGCCCCGAGGTTGAGCGCCACGATAATCCGCGCATCCCCATGCCGCCGCTCATAGGCGAGCACGTCGCCTTGCGTCTCCAGCAGCGCAAAATCGCCGATCGCGAGCGCGGGATGCGCACGCCGCAGCGCCAGCAACGCGCGGTATAGGTGCAGCATTTCTCCTTCAGCTGCCACGTTGCGCGTCGGCCAGTCGGCATTGAGTGGCAGCCATGGCTCTACGATCGAGAAACCGGCGTGCGCGCTCGCATCCCACGGCATTGGTGTCCGCACCGGATCGCGGCCGAAACCGAGCCCAGGCTCGAGCAGTTCACGCGGATCCTGGACCCGCTCTGCCGGGATCTCAACGTCGGCAAGACCAATCTCGTCGCCATAATAGAGCGTCGGGGTTCCGCGCAGCGTAAGCAGCAGCATTGCCGCCACCTGCGCCTGTTCCTCGCCACGCCTGGCGGCAACGCGCGGACGATCGTGGTTGCCAAGCACCCAGTTCGGCCAGCCGCCGGGCGGCAGCGCTGCCTCATAGCCGGCGATCAACCTCGACAGGCTGCGCGCCTCCCACGGTGCCTCGATCAGCTGGAAGTTAAATGGCAGGTGCACGCCGGGTCGCGCGTTTCCGTAATATTGCATCAATTTGGCGACCGGCAGGTAGATTTCGCCGATCAGCACGCGGTCTCCATAGGAGTCCGCGATCGCCCGCATATCTGCGGCAATTTCGTGAACTGCCGGTTGGTCGGTCGAGTTAAGCTGCAGCACGCGCGCCATATCGGCCATCCCTGGCACCCAGTCCGGGTTCGGCGGATTGTCGAGGAAGTCGGCATGTTTCACCATATGCCACAGCACGTCGATGCGGAAACCGTCTACGCCGCGATCGAACCAGAAGCGCAGCACGTTGTACATCGCTGCGCGCACCTCGGGGTTGCGCCAGTTGAGGTCGGGCTGTTCGGCCAAGAAAGCGTGGCTGTAATATTGGCCGGTGGTCGCGTCATACTTCCAGGCCGGGCCGCCGAAATCGCTGATCCAATTGTTGGGTGGCCCGCCATCAGGGGCGGGGTCGCGCCAGATGTACCAGTTGCGCTTCGGATTGGTGTGCGAGCTGCGACTTTCGACGAACCAGGGGTGTTGGTCGGAACTATGGTTGGGGACGAGGTCAAGCAGTAGTTTCAGGCCGCGCGCATGCGCGTCGGCGAGCAGGGCGTCGAAATCCGCGAGGCTGCCAAAGCGCGGGTCGATCCCGCAGTAATCGGCGACGTCATAGCCGAAATCGGCCATCGGCGAGGGAAATATCGGCGAGATCCAGATCGCGTCCACGCCGAGCGTCACCAGATAGTCGAGTCGCGCCGCGATTCCGCGCAGGTCGCCCACGCCGTCGCCGTCGCTGTCCTGGAACGAGCGCGGGTAAATCTGGTAGAGGACGGCGGCGTGCCACCAGGGGGTAATGGTCACAAGGCTTTGCCTCCATCCTTCCCCGGCGAAGGCTGGGCCCCAGTTGACCGAATCCGTATTGGCAAATGCTGCGCGCCCTTCCCTCGGATTCTCCAATTGGACTCTGACCTTAGCCCGGAAACGAGAAGCGGCGTCACGCGAACCGCGCCTTAGGCAGCAGCGTTATCCGGCATGCGAGATCGGCCTCGCCGCTCGCCAGCAGATAGGCGTCGCCGGCGTCGATAATACCTGTGGTGAACACCACCGGCGTCGGCAGGTACATCTGGTGCGCGATCGGTCTGGTAAGCTCGGGATCGGCCTCGACCAGCGGTTCCTCATCCTCCAGCCGCAGGATCCGGCTCGGATCATCGCGGTCGAGCAGCGCCCAGAAGCTGCGATAGATGCCCACTGTCGCCCGCGTCTCCACCCCGTGATAGACCACCAGCCAGCCGGTATCGGTCAGGATCGGCGGTGCGCCGCCGCCGACCTTCATCGCCGAGGTCGAATCCTTGCGCGCCCGGATTCCCGGCGCCTCGAGCGGTTTCCAGTGCAGCGCGTCAGGCGATTGCGCGAGGTTGATAGAGGGGCCGCCAGCGTAAGGACTCTCGGCGCAATACGCGAAATAGACTTCACCCATTGGCCGAGTCAGGGCGACGAATTTCTCGCCTACCTTGCCCTCAAACAGTAGCATGTCCTTGTTTTGATGGTCGAGGACGATGCCCTGCAGGTCGTAATTCAGCCCGTCGCGCGATATGTAGAGCGTCGAGCAGAGCCGCTCGGCGCTGACGCTGCACGTGGTCATGTACCAGAGCTCTCCGATCTTGCTGATCCGCGCGTCTTCCACGCCATATTCCTGGTAGGAAGCCGCAGGCTCGATCGCGCGGTCATAATGCACTGTGATCACCGTGCGCCCGTCGGCGCTCAACTCTACCGGCAACAACCAGGATAATGAGGTCAGCGCAAGCATCCGGTGCGCCCGCCCACGCAGCGCAAACTGTCGCGGATCGGTCATGTCCACCGCATCCAGGCGGTGACCATCGAGCACATAACCTTCAGGAGTCCAGCGGATCGCACGCACGCTTTCGCCGGCTACTGGCTCAGTTAGCGCCTCAGCGACGCGCACCATCAGCAGCAGATTGCCATTCGCCAGCCTGGTGAGGCCGGGATTGAATGCGCCAAGCACATAGGTCGGCTCGGCAATGCCGCGGCGCAAAGGGGAACGGGTCAGGTCGACGTCGCTCGGCAAAAAAATTAGAAAATCGTCCACGCCACCCCCGGGCTGTTCTTGGTTATCGAACGTAATCGGGCGGGACGGGTTCCGCGATGGCCTTCTCATCTCGCCGGTGCGAGAGCGCACTGCCGCACGAGGCCGCCACCACCGCGGCAATCCCCAACCACTGCAGCGCCCCCAGTCGCTCGCCCAAGATCGCCAGCGCGGCGAGAGCGCCGACCGCCGGCTCCAGGCTCATCACAACTCCAAACACCTGATTCGGCAGGCGCTTGAGAGCGAGCATCTCAAGCGAGTAGGGTATCGCGCTGCACAGCACCGCCACCCCTGCACCGGCGCCCAGCACTCCAGGCGATAGTAGTAAGGTGCCCGCGTGCGCTACACCCACGGGCACCGCAACCAGACTGGCGAAGCAGAGGCCAAGGCACACCACCTGGCCCTCAGGCAGTACCCCGCTCGCCTGCTTGCCCGTGACGATGTACAGCGCCCAGAACAGCGCGGCGAGCAGAGCGAATCCGACGCCCATGGGCGCGATTGGGTGACCGCCTGCGCCGGGTAGCACCAGGGCGGCGATGCCGAGCGCGGCGAGTACGGTCCATAGCAGGTCGCTCCGTCGCGCCGAGAACCAAATCGCCACAACCAGCGGCCCCAGGAATTCGATCGCGATCGCCACGCCCAGCGGTAGCACCGCCACCGCTTGGTAGAAGGACAGGTTCATCGCGCCAAGCACCAGTCCGTAGCGCGCCGCCGCATGCCATCCGACTCGGGAAATCTGCCAGCGCCAAGGCCGCTGGATCGCGACCAGCAGCAGCGCGGCCAGACCGATGCGCAGCGCGGTGATGCCGGTCGCACCGGCCACCGGAAACAGCCCTTTAGCAAAGGAAGTACCGACGCATACCGACACCATCGATGCGAGCAGTGCGGCCAGTGCCCCCGGCGTCCGGGACTTCACGAAGTGCGCTTGAGCGGCAGGATGAGCCCCGCGACCGCAAGATCGACCCTGTCGACCGCGGCGGCGACACGCTGGTTGATCTCGCCGGCCAACTCGCGGAAGCGGCGGGATAGCGCGTTGTCCGGGACAATCCCCATCCCGACCTCGTTGGTCACCAGGATGAGCGCGCGATTCGTGGCAATTGTGTCGAGCAGCGCGGTAATGCGCGGTTCGGGGTCTTCCTCCGAGAGCAGCAGGTTTGTCGCCCACAACGTCAGGCAATCCACCAGGATTGGCCGGTGCTCAGCGGCGATCGCCTCCGCCAGTGCGAGCGGTGCCTCTACGGTGCGCCAGCGCGCGCCGCGATCGGCGCGGTGGCGGGCGATTTTGGCCCTCATCTCCTCATCGCACGCCTGGGCAGTGGCGATATAAACAAGCTCGCCGGGCAGCGTTTCAGCCTGTGTCTGGGCGTGGCGGCTCTTGCCCGATCGCGCGCCACCGATCACCAGCAAGCTGTTGCCGAAGGATGTCACGCGCTCGTCCCCTACGCAGCCCCTTGCCGCGTCCTCCCGGATTGGCGAAGGCGGAGATATATTCAAGGAAAAAGGCGGCCACTTTGCGCGCGTGGGAAATACATGGCGGGCGGATCGACGCAGCACAGGCGCAGTTTCGCGACGCGCCATTGCCGTGGCTCGACCTTTCCACCGGCATCAACCCGCTCGCCTGGATAGGAGACGCGGCGGCTGACCTGCGTGCGCTACCCTCGCCGGTGGCGCTGGCCGGGCTGGAAGCAGCGGCGGGTAAGATGTTTGGGGCGCGGTGCGCGGTGGCAGCGCTGCCGGGGACCGAAGTGGGGTTGCGACTGCTGGCATGCCTTGGGCTACCGGGACCGATGCGGCACGTCGCACCAAGCTATGCGAGCCATGCGCGACCGGGTTCGACCGCAATTGCCATAGAAGGTCTGGAGGAGGCGGCGGAGGCCGGCGGTACGATTCTGCTCGCTAACCCGAACAATCCCGACGGGCGCGTGCTCACACCAGCCCGGCTGGTCGCCCTCGCCCGTACCTTGCGCGCGAGCGGCGGGTGGCTGGTGGTGGACGAGGCCTTTGCCGATGCGCTGCCTGAGGCGAGTACGGTGCCGCATCTCCGGCCGGGCGATCCGGTGCTGGTATTCCGGTCGTTCGGCAAATTCTTCGGGCTGGCCGGGCTGCGGCTAGGATTCCTGCTTGGCCCGGAGCCGCAGGTTGCGGCGATGCGCGGGTTGCTCGGGAGTTGGCCGGTATCGAGCATGGGAATCGCAATCGGTACCGCGGCCTATGCGGATGCGACGTGGATCGGCGCGACGCGCATGGCCGTGCAGGAGCGCGCAGTAGCGCTAGATACCGTGCTTGCCCGGCACGGGCTCGTTGCGCAGGGTGCGTGCCCATTATTCAGGCTGGTCGAGACAGACGCGGACGCGTTGTTCGCGCGGCTGGCGCGGGCTGGCATTCTCACGCGCCCGTTCGCCTATGACCCCCGCTGGTTACGGCTCGGGGTGCCCGGTGATGCGCAGGATCTCGATCGGCTGGACCGGGCACTTGGCTGATCCGGTCGCGCTCGCGGCGCTAGCATTAGACGCGGTTTTCGGCTGGCCACGCGCACTCTATGCGCAGGTTGGGCATCCGGTGGGCAGTTTTGCACGGCTGATCGACTGGGGTGAGCGGCGCTGGAACCGCCCAGACTTCGCTTTCGCGAAACGGCGCGAGCTCGGGCTGCTGTTACTGCTCCTGCTGGTCGGGGGCGCGGCGACGGTTGCGGGACTCGCAGCTATCGTGATGCACGCGGCCTGCGGTTGGTTAGGGCTGGCACTACTCGCCGCGCCGGGCTTGGCACAGCGCAGCCTCGACGATCATGTTCGCCCGGTGGCGCGCTCGCTGGCGGTGGGTGACCTGCCAGCGGCGCGGGAAGCTGTGGCGCGGATCGTCGGCCGCGACGTCGCCAGGCTCGATGAAGCCGCTGTCGCCCGCGCGGCGATCGAGAGTCTCGCCGAGAGTTTCTGCGACGGGGTGGTGGCGCCGTTGTTCTGGCTGCTCGTGTTCGGCGTGCCAGGTCTCTGGGCCTATAAAGCGATTAATACCGCCGACAGCATGATCGGTCACCGCGAGGAACGTTGGCGCGCGTTCGGCTGGGCCGCGGCGCGAATCGACGACGTCGCCAACTGGCTGCCGGCGCGGATCGCGGGATGGGTGCTGTGCGTGGCTGGCGGCGGCGGGTTCGGTACGATGTGGCGCGATGGCGGCAAGCACGCGTCGCCTAATGCCGGGCGGCCCGAGGCGGCAATGGCGGGCGCGCTTGGACTGCGGTTGGCGGGGCCGGTGGCCTATGACGGCGCCGTGCTCAACAAACCGTGGATCGGGTCCGGGCGGGCCGAGGCAACTGCGGCCGACCTGACCCGCGCGCTCGCCGTCTATCGGCGCGCGTGCGTGGCGTTGTGGATCGTTTCGGGAGTTGTCGCATGGGCGCTGTGATGCTGCAGGGGACCGGGTCGGACGTCGGCAAGTCGGTGCTGGTCGCCGGATTGTGTCGGGCATTGGCCAATCGCGGGCTCCGCGTGCGACCGTTCAAGCCGCAGAACATGTCAAACAACGCCGCGGTCACCGCCGACGGCGGCGAGATCGGCCGGGCGCAGGCTACCCAGGCATTCGCGTGCCGGGTCCCGCCGGGCGTTGACATGAACCCGGTTCTGCTCAAGCCGCAGGGCGACCGCACCTCGCAATTGATCGTGCGCGGGCAGGTTCGAGGCACGCTGCGCGCCGCCAACTGGCGCGAAGGACGGGTGGGGCTGCTGGATGAGGTGCTCGCGAGCTACTGGCGACTGCGCGCGGAGTGCGACGTGGTGGTGATCGAAGGCGCAGGGTCACCCGCCGAGATCAATCTGCGCGCCGGCGACATTGCCAATATGGGGTTTGCGCGGGCGGTGGGCGTGCCAGTGGTGCTGGTCGGTGATATCGATCGTGGCGGGGTGATCGCCTCGCTGGTCGGCACACGTGCAGTGATTGATCCCGCGGATGCGGCGATGATCCACGGCTTCCTGGTGAATAAGTTTCGCGGTGACCCCGCGCTGTTCGATGACGGCTATCGGGAGATCGAGCGTCGTGCAGGGTGGAAGGGGCTTGGCGTGGTGCCCTGGATGGCCGAGGCGGTGCGGCTGCCGAGCGAGGACGCGGTGATCCTCGATCGCCGCGCTGGGGTCGGCAGCGGGCGGGTGGTGATCGCCTGTCCGATCACGCCGCGCATCTCGAACTTCGACGATCTCGAGCCGTTGCAGCTGGAGCCTGGGGTCGAACTGGTGATGGTTCCGCCGGGAACGCCGATTGGAGAAGCGGCGCTGATCGTGCTCGCCGGATCGAAGGCGACGATCGCGGACCTCGCGTTTGTTCGCGCGCAAGGGTGGGACATTGACATCCTGGCACACCATCGCCGCGGTCGACCGGTGCTCGGGTTGTGTGGCGGGTATCAGATGCTTGGGCGGCGGGTGGCTGATCCGGGCGGGGTTGAGGGACCCGCGGGATCAGTCGAGGGGCTTGGGCTGCTCGACGTCGAGACGGTGCTGACCAATGCGAAATCGCTGGTGCAGGTGCGCGGCACCGCGCTCGGCGCCGTTTTCGAAGGCTATGAGATGCACATGGGAGAAACGTCCGGGCCTGATGCCGCGCGTCCGGTGGGGCGCTTCGCCGATGGCCGTGCGGAGGGCGCGACCAGTGCCGACGGGTTGGTTGCGGGCAGCTATGTTCATGGCCTGTTCGGTCTCGCAGCGCAGCGTGCGGCGTGGCTGGCGCGGATCGGCGTGAAAGGTACCGGTCCGGATCATGGGGCATCGGTGGATGCAGCGCTCGAGGCGATCGCGGCGACGCTTGAGCAGCATGTCGATATCGACGCGCTTCTTGCCCTTTCAGAGTCGGCTGGCGACCAGCAGCGCGAGCAATAGCCCGGTCTCGACCAGCTCGATCCCGGCGCCGTGACAGTCGCCAGAGATCCCGCCGAGTCGTCGCCGTAGCCATAGCCACCAGCCCGCGACCAGAAACGGCGCGGTGACCAGCGCGGGCACTATCGTAGCCGCCGCGGCAAGTATCAGTACCCACCCTAGGATGTCGCGCATCCGCACGGCGCGCGCCACAGACGCGCCAAGCCCCGGCTTGAGCGCCGGCAGCCATTTCGCCCACACGAGCGGCCCTATCCTCGCGGCGAACGGCACCGCGATAATCGGCGCCAAGCCGGTCTCGGCCACGTCATGTAGGAGCACCAGTTTGGCGATCAGTTGCATCACGATCGCCACCACGCCGAAGCTGCCGACATGTGGATCGGCCATTACCGCCAGCATCCGATCACGATCCTTGTGCGCGGCACCAAGGCCATCCGCAAGATCGGACAGACCGTCGAGGTGCAGCGCACCGGTGACTGCCACCCACATCGCGAGCGCCGCAAGCGCACCGGTCCACGGATCGATCCGCCCGCCCAGCCAGCCGGTCCCGGCGACGCAAGCGCCGATCGCGATGCCGACCAACGGATAGGCGCGGATCGCTGCCGCAAAATCCGCAGCATCGGCGTCCACCCGCGGCGTCGGCAATCGAGTCAAAAAACCGAAGGCCAGCACCAATCTCTTCATGGCGACAGCCGCACGATCTGCGCGGTTGGGGTAGGTTCGCGCCAGATTCGCAGCGTCAGCACCGCAGCATAGGGCAGGTCGAAAGCCCAGAGTTGGCGCTGTTCGAACCCGCACAGCACTGCCAGCGTCGCGCGGATTGCCCCGGCGTGCGTGACCACTAGGGTCGGTCGCTCAGCCAACTCCTCTATCGCATCCGCTACTCGCGCAACTAGTGCCGACCAGCGCTCGCCGCCAGGTGGCGGATTGGCGTCGGGATCGTCCCAGAAACGGCCGAGCGCGGCGCTGTCTACCTCGTCGGCGGTAAGGCCGTCCCACGCGCCGAAATTTAACTCGCGCCAGCGCGGGTCGGCCACCGGCGTAATGCCTGCCAACGCTGCCGCACCTGCGGCGCAGGCTATTGCTCGCCGCAGATCTGAGGTCACAATATGCTCCACCTCCAGTCCGGATGCCCGGGCGAAGCACGCGCCGATCCCGGCCGGGGTGCCTGCGCAATCGGTGTGGCCGAGTAGGCGGCCGGCGAGCTCGGGCTCGCCGTGGCGCATGAGGTGAAGCAGGAACGGCATCGAGGGGCCTTGTTGGAAACCCGGACCTAACTCAGGCCGGTCCGGCCGTCAGCAGTTTTGTGCGGGCGCGGTCGTCGATGCCGCACTGCGACATAAATGTCGCTTTTCATCCGTTAATAAAACCGACTTCGGACTGTCACGTAACTGACTTTTCCGCAGCTTAGCGGCTCGGCACCGGATGGTCCGCCCCTGGACCCAAGGTCAGGAAATATGATGAAAACCACGCTTCGCTCTTTGCCGCTGCTGGGCTCCGTCGCGGCTATTGCGCTGCTCGCCGGCACTCCTGTTCACGCCACCGATACGGCCCCAAACACCGCTGCCGCCGATCCCGCGTCGGAAAATGACGATATTGTCGTCACGGGCCGTGTCACCCACTCGGTTACTCAGGTGACCAACACCGACATCCAGAAGATCCTTCCCGGAGTCAGCCCGCTGAAAGCGATCCAGACCTTGCCGGGGGTAACCTTCCTCACCGCTGACCCGTGGGGTAATAACGAGCAGAATATCTCCCTGTATGTCCACGGCTTCAACGCGCAGCAGCTCGGCTACACGCTCGATGGGATTCCTTTGGGCGATCAGACCTATGGCAATTACAATGGCCTGTCGCCGCAGCGGGCGATCATCTCGGAGAACGTCGGTCGCGTGACCTTGTCGTCGGGCGCAGGTGACCTTGGCACCGCCTCGACCAGCAACCTCGGTGGTACGATCGACACCTTCTCAAGCGACCCCAAGCCCCAGCGGCAGGTGAGCATGGCGCAGACCTTCGGCAGTTACGGCACGCTGCGCAGCTTCGTCCGCGTCGACTCCGGCGAGTTTGGCAGCGGGAATTCCTTCTACGTCTCCGGCGCCCGGCAGGACGGCCGCGCATGGGATTTCAACGGTCGGCAGGGCGGCTACCAGGCCAATGGCAAGTTCGTGCATGATGACAGCACCGGCAAGCTGACGGTCTACGGGGCTTATTCTGACAAGACCGAGCCGAACGAGGATGCCACCGTCGTCACCACTGCGACTCAAGGGTCCGCGCCTTATGTCCGCCCATTCATCTATCCGAATTTCGCGGGCGAGCGCGCGTATCTGAGCTCGACAGCCTATGCCGCGGCAGGCGCCAACTACAGCAACTATTACAGCGATGCGCAGCGCACCGACTATCTCGGCTATGTGAAATATGACTGGAACGTCAGCGACAAGATTCATTGGTCGAACCAGGGCTATTACCATCATGACGACGGCGTCGGCGTCGTTGCCGGGCCGATTAGCGTCGCCGGCCTCCCAGGCCTGTTCGCCAAATATTTTCCGACGCTGACCGCGGCGCAGCTCAGCACGCAGTTCGGCGGATCGGGCCTCGCCACCCGCACCACTGAATATCGCATCGACCGCGAGGGAATGCTGTCGACGCTGCATGCCGATCTCGGCAACCACAAGATCGAAGTCGGTGCCTGGTATGAGCACCAAAGCTCGGCGTCCTATCGCCGCTGGTACGCACTCGACGTCAATAATCCTTCCACGCCCTACCAGCGTCCGGGCGACACGCTGACTCCGCAGATCACGCAATACGGCAGCGAAGTGCGTGTCGATGAACTGCAGACGCACATCCAGGACAGCTGGCAGGCGCTGTCGACGCTGACCATCCAGGCCGGCTTCAAGAGCACCTTCCAATGGGCGACGCAGGCCGTACCGGTCCAGCCGATCGCCGGATCCTTCTCGGGTTCGACCGCGCTGCCGGTCGGCTCGATCAACACGACCACTGCCTTCCTGCCACAGGCTGGCCTGTTGTGGGATGCGACCGCTCACGAGCAGATTTTCGTCAACGCTCAGAAGAACGTGCGCCAGTTCCAAACCAGCGCCGCGACCGGCCTGTCGCCGTTCGCCCTTGGCAGCCAGGACCTGTTCGAGCAGTTCAAGCGGGGCGTGAAGCCCGAGACGAGCTGGACCTATGAAGTCGGCGCACGCACGCAGCGCGCAATGAACCTGGGGCCGATCACTGCCTTCGAAGGCCAAATCAGTTACTATCACGTCGACTTTAGTAACCGCTTGCTGGCGCTCAGTCCGACGACGGTGATTACCTCGATCATCAGCGGCGCGGCAGTGATCGCCAACGTGGGCAGCGTGAAGACCGACGGCGTGGACGTCGCCGGCACATTGCACTTTGGCACCCACTTCTCGATTTATAATGCGCTATCGTACAACAATTCTCGTTTCGAGGATAATTATCAGACCGGTGTTCCGGCAACGACCGTGCTGACCGCTGGCAAGAAGGTGCCGGGCTCCCCGACTTGGCTCAATAAGACGATTGTCTCGGCCAATTATAATGTCTTCGATGTCCAGTTGGTCGGTGATTACATGGGGCGTCGCTATGCGACCTATACCAATGATCTGTCGGTGCCGGGCTATTTCACCCTGGCCGGCCGGATCGGCTTCACCCTTCCACTGCCCGAAGGCGGCTTTGGGAAGAACTTCGGCATTTCGCTGAACGTGACGAACATCACCAACAAGCGCGCCGCTTCGACGATCGTGGTCGGCGCGGCGTCGGGTACCTATAACGCTTATCCGCTGCCGCCACGCCAGGTGTTCGGTACGGTGAGCGTCGGATTTTAGGCCTTTAGCCACTCTCGGCCCCCGGCGAAGGTCGGGGCGCCACGGCTTGTATTCCCATTCGTGCAGAACCCGTCGAAGCACCGTTTTTCCCCTTTCTGTCGTCGGAAGTAAGAACGGTCCTTCGACAAGCTCGGCACGAACGGGGATAAGGCCGCGTGTACGATATTTTCAAAGGATCCACACGGATGCCTATCCTGACTCGCCGTGACACCTTCCGAGCTGCTGGTGGCATGCTGCTTGCGACCTCGGCTGTCCGCGCGATCGCCGCGCCCCGACCGAAACCGCTCATCTTCGGGCACCGCGGCTGCTCGGCGCTGCGCCCCGAGCACACGCTGGGTTCTTACGCCAAAGCTATTCAGGATGGCGCCGATTTCATCGAGCCCGATCTGGTCAGCACCCGCGACGGCGTGCTGGTCGCGCGCCACGAGAACAATATCGCCGAGACCACAGACGTTGGCGCACGCCCGGAATTCGCTGCGCGAAAGACCACCAAAACGATCGATGGGATGCCGGTGACCGGCTGGTTCACCGAGGACTTCACGCTTGTCGAGCTCAAGACGCTGCGCGCGGTCGAGCGGCTTAAGACGATCCGCCCGGAGAGCAGCAGCTACAACGGCCAGTTCCAGGTGCTGACCTTCGACGAGATCATCGACTTCACCGCGGCCGAATCCGCCGCGCGGGGCCGGATTGTCGGGCTGGTGCCAGAACTCAAGCACTCGACCTATTTCACCAGCATCGGCCTCGCGCCGGAAGACCGGTTTCTCGCTAGGCTCGCCGCGCATGAGTACACCCGTCGTGCGCCCGTCCAAGTGCAGTCATTCGAGGTCGCAAACCTGCGTTACCTGCGCCGGAAGATTGGTCGCCGGGCCAATATCAAGCTGCTCCAGCTGGTGGGTCCGGACGCCATGATACCGCCTGACGTCGCCGCCGCGAAGGGGCAGCTGACGTTTGGCGAAATGACCGCGCCAGCGGGCCTGCGCGAGATGGCGACCTACGCCGATGTCGTTGCTCCCGAGGTGCGCGGTGTGATCCCGCTCGGGGCCGACGGCAAACTGGGACTGGTTAAGCCGATCGTCGCCAATGCGCACGCCGCCGGGCTGCAGGTGGTGATCTGGACTTTCCGCCCGGAAAATATGTTTCTCGCCGGGGACTTCAAGAACGACGCGGGTCCAACCGCGCGCAACACTGCAGGTTCGATCGCCGAGATCCGTCGCTATATCGCGAGCGGGATCGATGGCTTCTTCACCGACGACCCGGCGCTGGGGCGCGCGGCGGTGGACGGGGTTTGACGTCAGCCAATGAAGATTGACCATAACCCCTTCTCGGGCGTAAGTGCCGCCCCGCGATAGGTTCTCCCGCAAGGGGGATGAAAATGGGAACGAGGACGATCCTCGGCTGCCCCTGCAACTGTAAGCGGCGAGCCACCAGGCCACACGCCATTGGGACTTCGGTCCTGAGAAGGCGGCCCGGACCGGCACTGACCCGTGAGCCAGGAGACCTGCCTGTCGCGGTCGTCTTTCGTCCGGCCAGGGTGCGCCGAGCGGACGGGGAAATCCCGCGTGACGACATAACCGACCCGCCTCTGCGGGATCGCCGAATTCTGTTCGGCGGTCGTGAGGGCGGGCCTTATGTCTGAGGGGTCTAGCCATGTTCAAAAAATCGATTCTGCTCTCGCTGTTCGTGTCCGCCCCGGGCTTCGCGCAGAAAGCGCCAAGCCCGGATGCCGCCGCCGACTCGGAAGCCGGCGCCGTGATCGTTACCGCCACCCGCATCCCGCTCGACGCCGACCGCGTCGCCTCCTCGGTGACTGTGCTTGACAAGGCGGCGATCGACCGCGCCGGCGATCTCGGCGTGTCCGACTTGTTGTTGCGCACTCCTGGAGTCTCGATATCGCGCAACGGCGGCTATGGCACCACCACCTCGCTGCGCATCCGCGGCGCCGAAACCGACCAGACCGTCGTGGTGATCGACGGCGTCAAGCTCAACGATCCCTCGTCACCGGGCGGCGGCTATAATTTCGGCAACATGCTGGTTGGCGATGCGAGCCGGATCGAGGTGCTGCGCGGGCCGCAGTCGATCCTGTGGGGCAGCCAGGCGATCGGTGGCGTCGTCAACATCGTCACACCGCTGCCGACGGGCGCGCTGCAGGGCAATTTCGACGTCGAGGGCGGATCGCGAGACACGATCAGCGCGCGCGCCGCGGTTGGCGCGAAGACTGGTCCGCTGGCGTGGCGGATCGGCGGCCAGACTTTTACCACTCAGGGCGTCTCGGCCTATGCGCCGGGCACCGAGACTGACGGTTATACAAACCGCAGCGTCACCGGGCGCGGGGTGCTCGACCTCACGTCCAACGTCAGCGTCGATGTCCGCGGCTATTACTCGCGTGGCCGAAATGGTTTCGACGGGTTCAATGTCGACGACCCTGAATATGCGCTGACCCGTGAATTCGTCGGCTATGCCGGGCTCAACGTCGCTCTGCTGGATGGCCGGCTCCGTAACCGCATCGCTTATGGCTATACCAATACCGATCGCGACAATTACAATCCGACGCACGCACGCACTCTGACCTTCGATTCACTCGGCCGCAACGAGCGGATCGAATACCAAGGCAGCTTCGCGATCGCGACTGGCTGGGATGCGGTGTTCGGCGTCGAGAATGAGAAGTCGCGCTTTGCCACCGTCTCGCCGTCGGCTTCGCTGGCGGTTGCCATCCCGGCGCCTGTGCGCGGCAATGCTGAGCTGACCAGCGTCTACGGCCAGCTCAATGCCGAGGTGATCAAAGGCCTGACGCTCACCGCCGGCGTACGTGAGGACGACCACAGCCGCTACGGCTCGAAGACCCTTTTCGCGGGCGGCGCGGCCTGGGCGTTGCCGAGTGGCACTGTACTGCGGGCCAGCTACGCCGAAGGGTTTAAGGCGCCGACTTTGTACCAACTCTTCTCCGATTATGGGAATGCCGCGCTTAACCCCGAGGAAGCCAAAGGCTGGGAGGCGGGCGCCGAGCAGCATCTGCTGGACGGTGCGATCACTATCGGCGGCACATATTTTCAGCGCCGCACCACCAACCAGATCGTGTTTACCGGTTGCGTGAGTGTCGCCACGAACCCGCTGTGCGTCACGCCGGGCACCACCAATTTCCGCTTCGGTTATTATCAGAACAGTGCCCGCGCCTATGCGCAGGGAATCGAAGCGATCGCGGCAGCGAAAATCGGCGGTCGGGTGCGCATTGACGGAAATTACACCTGGACCCAGTCGGTGGATCGCTCGGCGGGAAGCACCTATGGCAATTGGTTGCCACGCCGGCCGCAGCACATGGCGAATGCTTCTGTAACCTATTCTTTTCCGTCTGGCCTCTCGGCTGGCGTGGCGGTGCGATATGCCGGCATGAGCTTCGACGATGCTGCCAACCAGACCCGGCTCGCCCCCTACACGTTGGTCGACCTGCGCGGCGAACTGCCGATCTCCAGGCAGATCGCGGTGTTCGCGCGGGCCGAGAACGTGCTCGACGAGAAATATCAGACCGCATTCAACTACGGCACGCTCGGCCGCAGCGTCTATGCCGGCTTCCGCGGCCGGTTCTGAAGTGCGACACCTGGATAGGGAGACGGACATGACGAAGAACGTGAGTGGCGGTGCCTCAACCCTGTGGATATTGCTACTGACCGGGGCGAGCACGGTAACGACTCTGGCATTGGCCTGCGCCACGCCCTTTCCAGCGCTGGCGGCGTTGGCGGCGATGCACATGCGTCGCCGTGACGGGATCGCGCTGATGACAGCGTCCTGGGTGGCGGGCCAGGCGGTCGGGTATTGCGTGCTCGGCTATCCGGGCGATCCCAGGACGATCGCCTGGGGCGTGGCGATCGGGATCGCTGCGGTGGCGGCGGTGTTGGCTGCTGACGTCATAGCGTACAGCTTGAAGCGACACAGCTTCTCGCTGCGACTGATGGCGGGCTATGTGGCCGGGCTGTTCGGGTTCAAGGCGGTGATCGCTTTGGCGTCGCTGGGGCTGGGCGGCGCGAAGCTTGCGCTGTCGCTGCCAATCCTGGCCGACCAGTTTGTCCGCAACGGAGCGATATTGGTCGTGCTGCTGGCGCTGTACCGACTGCTGGTGACGCTAGGCCTGCCCGCCGCACCGCAGCGCATGGCGACGGCGTGATGCTGGTCCCGGTCACCGAAGGCGCGGCGGTAGTGGCGTGCAACACCTGCCGCTATTCTGCGGACTCGCGCGACGATGCCGACGGAATGCGCGGTGGTGCGCGCCTCGTTTCGGCATTGCGTGCGGTACAGGCGAGCGACCCTGCCTACGCCAGGGTTGCGGTTCAGGAAATGCCGTGCCTGTTCGCGTGCAGTGATTTCTGCACCATCCATCTGCGCGCACCTGGCAAGGTCGGTTATGTCCTTGGTCGGTTTACGCCAGATGAGGAGGCCGCGCGCGCAATCCTCGATTATGCCGCACTATATGCCGAGAGCGACATTGGCCAAGTGCCGTTCCGGCAATGGCCGCAAGGCGTAAAAGGTCATTTCATCACAAGAACCCCACCCGCAGGGTTCGTGGTGGAATAACGTCGATACAAACGGCGCCGCTTGGAATTGGAGGATCGGACTTGGACCGTTCATTTCCAGCGACGTCGAGAAACGGCCACGGGGGCGGGGCAAGATTTCGCGTCGGCGCTCGAAACTACCGGAAGAGGGGCGCAGTTTCGAGCGACGTCATCCTGCTATAGATACGTCCAACCCACCGAAAGCCCCATCATGTTCCCCACCGTCGCCGCCTTCGACCAAGCTCTCGCCACCCTTCCGATCCCCGACGGCGCGGCGCGCGACGCTGCGGCCGCACGCCAGGACCAGCTCACCAAGCCGCCCGGCTCGCTCGGACGGCTCGAGGCTATCGCGATCCATCTCGCCAGCTGGCAGGGCCGCGAGCGGCCCCGGATCGAGCGCGCGCGCGCCGCGATCTTCGCGGGCAATCATGGCATGATGATTCACGGCGTCAGCGCCTTCCCGGCTGCAGTGACCGCACAGATGGTCGCCAATTTCACGCACGGCGGGGCCGCGATCAACGCGCTGTCCGCGGCGGCCGGGCTCGAGCTCACCGTGGTCGAGCTTGATCTCGACACGCCGACTGCAGACTTCACCGTCGCACCCGCGATGACGGAAGCAGAATGTCTCTCCGCGCTCAACGCAGGGGCCGCCGTGGTTGAGGACGGACTCGACCTGCTGGTGCTCGGCGAGATGGGGATCGGCAACAGCACTTCGGCGGCGGCCCTTTGTATGCGTAGTTTCGGCGGCACCGCCTCCGACTGGGTCGGCCCGGGCACCGGGCTCGACGGGGCGGGCATGTTGCGCAAGGCTGAGGTGGTCGCCGCCGGCATGGCCGCCCATGCCGATGCTCCGTCGACCCCGTTCGAGACGCTTCGCCGCGTCGGCGGCCGCGAGCTCGCGGCGATCGCGGGTGCGGTCCTTACTGCGCGGCACAAGCGGGTGCCGGTGGTACTCGACGGCTTCATCTGCGGCTCCGCCATTGCCCCGCTCGCAGCGGCCCGGCCCGAGATCGTTGCGCACTGCATAGCCGGCCACCAGTCGACCGAGCCCGGTCACGCGCGGTTGTTGACGCGGCTTGAACTTGCCCCACTGCTGACCCTCGACATGCGTCTCGGAGAGGGCAGCGGTGCAGCGGTAGCGGTCGGCGTGATCCGCGCTGCGCTGGCGGCGCACGATCGCATGGCCACCTTCGCCGAAGCCGGCGTGTCGGCAGGATAGTGGACCTCGGGCGAGCCCCGTCGCTGGTCGCAATGCTGGCGACTGCCGCGGCGCCGCCGGCCGCCAGCCCGCAGCGCATCGTGTCGCTCAACCTGTGTGCGGACCAATATCTGCTGGCGCTTGCCGACCGTTCGCAGATTGCCGCGCTCACCCGCTTTTCTCAGGATCCACAGATGTCGGCGGCGGCAGTTGCCGCGCGCGGGCTGCCGCAGACCAAGGGGTCAGCCGAGGACGTGCTGCTGCTGACTGCGGACCTTGTGGTTGCGTCGCCTTATGCCCGGCGCGAGACGGTAGAGGCGCTCGCGCGGCGGCACTTGCCGACGCTCGATCTGCCCCCGGCAGACAGCTATCCGCAGATTGTCGCGCAGGTCCGGCATGTCGCCGCCGCGGTCGGCCATCCGAAGCGTGGCGAAGTCCTGGTGCGACAAATGGACGCCGCGCTCGCGAGGGTGTCGCGGGACGCGGGAAGGGGGCGGGTCGCCGCTTATTACCAGCGGCGCGGTTTTCTGACTGGCACCGGCACGCTGATCGACGACCTCATGCGACGGGTGGGGCTGGTCAATCTGGCGGCACGGCTCGGCCGGCCGCCGCTGTCGCGGCTGTCGCTCGAGGAGATGGCCGCAGCGCAACCCGATTTTCTGCTCGTGGAGCGTGATGCGATGCGGGTCGAGGACCAGGGCACCGAGATGCTCGCCCATCCGGTGCTGCGCGGGTCGGTGCGACTGTCGCTGCCGCAGGCGTGGACGGTGTGCGGGGGACCTGCCTATGTGCTGGCTGCGGCGAGTCTGGCCGAGCAACTCGGGCGTCAGCCGAGGTAGGCGGAGATCATCCAGCGGCGCGTCGCGAGCGTGCGGACGAGCGCATGGCCGCACACCGAGCAGCGCGCGCGAATCATGCCGGGATTTTGCTGGTCCGGGGTTTTCCGACGCGCGGTATGGCGTCCAGAGATTGAACAGGCGGGGATATCAGGTGCACTAGCCATGAGCGGCCTCCTTCGAGAGACGCTCTGAACCAGGCGGTTTGCTGGGGTATTGCCAGGATGTTTCCGGGCTAGAACTTGGTCCCTGCGCGTATCCCGATCGTGCGAGGGGTGTTGGTGACGACATAGACGCGCTGGCTACAGCTGCCGCATTCCTGGAAGCGGGACAGCTCGGCGCGTACGTCGAACGCATTCTGTACGAACGCTTCGAGCGAGAAGCCGCTTATTTCTGTACCCACTGCAAAATTGGTCGTCGTATAGGCCGCCAGTCGCCCGTTTTGCGCCGCAGGATTGACGATATCGCCGGTGCCGGTCTGCACCGCTGCAGTGCGGATGTCGGAAGAAGCAGAGCTCTGGTGGGCTACCACGCCCTGCACATAGGCCTTGTACGTGCTGACGGGGAAGGAATAGCGTGCCGTACCGTTGACCTTGAATCGCGGCGTAATTGGCAGTCGGGTGCCCGCCGGGGCGGCGATGAAATTGCCGTCGCCCGTGCACGTGTAGGTCGGGTCGTCGGCTGCGCACAGATTCTGGCGGGTCTTGGCGTCGGTATAGGATCCGGCCGCGGTGAGGGCCAGCGGACCTTTCGTCAGATTGGCGTCGAGCTCCGCGCCGCGGATGCGCGCGTTCGGGCCGTTATGGATTTCAGTGAAACTGTTCGCGCCGAGGAAGGAGAATTGGAACTTGTCCCAATCCTGCTGATAGATCGCGCCGTTAACCCGGAAGCCGGGTAGAATCGTTGCTTTCGCGCCGATTTCGTAATTGGTCAGAAAGTCGGCGGCATACGGCGCGACATCGGCGCGGCGGTTGATCCCGCCCGGGCGGAAGCCACGCGACCAGGTCGCGTAAAGCATCAGGTCCGACGTTGGCTTCCACGTCAGGTTAAGTTTGTGGGTTACGCCTTGGCCTGAGGCGGTGACCGGTCGAATGCCTTCGCCGATCACATAGATGCCCAGATTGGTGCACGGCGCGCCCGGCAGCGCGCTCGGCAGCAAGGTGGTATTGGCGCCCGCTGCTATCGCGTCGCGCAGTCGGGTGCCGTCGGTGGTAAAGCAGCCAGCAACCCCGGTGCGCGAGCTGCCTGCGGCATTGTACGGCGGGCCATTCGGGTCGCGCCCGAAGCCGAAGAAGCCGATCAGCGAATTGTCATAAATGAACGCGCGGGCGCCCGCCGTGAAAGTCAGGTTTGGCAGAATGTCGAAGCTCGCCTCGCCGAACATGGCATAGTCTTTGTCGACGCGATATTGCTGGGTCAGCCACAAGGTGCCGGGATGACCATTGACCGATAGTTCGGAGGAAAGCCCGGCCACCTGATAATCCTGGTGGATCACATTGCTCTGGCGTTGATAGAATAGTCCGGCGACAATTCGAAACCGTTGGTCTTGCGGCGAGGAGACGCGGAATTCCTGGCTGAGTTTCTTGAAATGATCGCTGGAGAGGATGTGCTGACGCGGATCGATCGTGTTGCCCGCGGCATCGTGGAAATAGAAATAACCGGCATTCCCGCCGACGGAGGAATAGAGCGAGTCATATTGTTCGGCATAGTCGGTATAATCGCTCGACTGATGGTCGGTCCGGTCGAGATAGGCACCGGCATAGGTTGCATCCCAATTACCGATCTTGCCTTCGATCGTCAGCGCGGCCTGGATAAAACGGTCGCGGCGATATTCGGGGAAGAAACGCTGCACCTTGAGATCGCCGACCGTCGGGTCGAAGCCGTAGCTGCCGTGGGTGCGCTCGTCCTGGTAGATTACGCTGGGCGTCACTGTCCAGGTGTCGTCGAGATCGATCTTCAGCGCCGCGCGGCCGCCGTAGATCTCCGAATCGTTATAGTTCTTCTTGACGTAGGCAGCGTTGTTGACGGTGATCCCGCCCGGCGTCGGCAGGAAGCTGCGCGTGCCGGCGACATTGTCGATATACCCCGCGTCTTTCTTATAAAAGCCAACGATGCGCAGCGCGATGTTCGAGGCCAGTGGCGCGTTGATCATGCCCTCGAGCTGGCCACCGACGCCGCCCTTGTGAACGCTGTTCACCTCGCCGTCGACGCGACCGTAGAAGCCCGACAGGTCAGGCTTGTTGGTGATGATCCGGATCGTGCCTGCCTCGGACGAGGCGCCATAGAGCGTGCCCTGCGGCCCCGCGAGGCTCTCGATGCGGGCGACGTCGTATATGTGGACGTCGAGTGTTCCGCCGATCGTAGTGACCGGCTGCTCGTCGAGATAGACGCCGACCGAGGGGAGCGACCCTGAATGGTTGCCGTCGCCGCCCGAGGCGACGCCGCGCATGTACACCGTTGTCTGGCCTGGCTGGGTGCTTTGGAACGAGACAGAGGGAAGCAGCTGTGAATATTCGGCGAAATTAGTGACGTTGAGCTGGTCGAGCCGGCGAGTGGAGAGTGCCTGAATGCTGATCGGCACGTCTTGTAAGCTCTGCTCGCGCTTCTGCGCTGTCACCACTACTTCGGCGTTTTCGGAGGCATCAGCGGCGACCTGGGCTGCCGCCGGCGTGGCAATGGCTGCCGAGGCGAGCAAAGCAGACAGCAGTGTGCGGCGTCCGAGCGACTGCATTTTATGACCCCATTTTTTCCCTGATGCACAGGGTGTTGGGGCGCGAGCCGTTCGTCAACGCTTCGGCAATGCTACGTTCATTTCGCAGGTGCAGCGTAACATTTTTGCCACGTTTTCAATTGGACGGAGCGTCCGGATATGCAGTAAGGACGTCGCCGAGCGCCGTCTTCAGTGGGGCGAGCCACGGATCGAATGCGGTCCACGCCTCGGTCCCGTCGCGGAAGATCGGCTGGCGCACCTGCTCGGAGCTCGGGGTGCGGACCGCGCGGTCGGTCTTGTGGAAGTTCAGGCAGGCGGAATCGAATTCCAATCCGCACGCGAAGAGCAATGCGCGCACCTGCGTCTCGGTGTCGTCGACCATCGCTTCGTAAAGTACCCGGTGGACACGGCC
>Ga0233335_1000048_pt1 | contig 46452 bp, 46 predicted proteins | sample GEONDECOMP222_FD_180695 | JGI IMG/M metagenome (GOLD analysis project Ga0233335, IMG submission 180695) | Leaf litter microbial communities from Shasta-Trinity National Forest, California, United States - GEON-DECOMP-222 | ecosystem: Environmental > Terrestrial > Plant litter > Unclassified... | reverse complement strand
CAGTTGTTCGTCGGCGTGGTCAGCGATGCGCAGTGGCGTACCTTCTGCGAGCGGTTCGACATGGGTGAAATCGGGGCGGATCCGACGCTGGCGCTCAACAATCAGCGCGTGCTCGCGCGCGATCGCGTGCTGCCCGTCGTCCGAGCCCTGTTCGGGGCGATGAATCGAGAAGATCTGGTGGCCAAGCTGGAAACCGCCGGCCTGCCGTTCGCGCCGATCGCGCGACCGTCGGACCTGTTTGACGACCCACATCTGCTGGCCGAGAACGGGCTGGTCGATCTCACGCTTGCCAATGGCGAGGCAATCCGACTGCCCGCGCTGCCGATCGAGTTCGAAGGCGGTCGTCCCGGTGTGCGCCACGATTTGCCCACCCCCGGCGGCGATACCGATGCGATCCTGGCCGATTTCGGCTTTGGCGCCGAAGAGGTCGCGGCGCTGCGCAAGGCCGGCGCGCTGGCCTGACTCAGCCGGTGCGCGCGCCGTAGCGCGCGCGGAAATCGTCGGCGAAGGCGGTGAGCCTCTGTTCGACGATCGCCATGCGCAGGTCGGCCATCAGCGCCTGGTAGAAATAGAGGTTGTGCTCGGTCATCAGCATCGCGCCGAGGATTTCGCCTGAGCGCACGAGGTGGTGGAGATAGGCACGGGTCCAGGTACGGCAGACGGGGCAGCTGCAGACAGGGTCCAGCGGCCCGGTGTCCTCGCCGAACTTGGCATTGCGGATGTTGATCGGACCGGTGCGGGTGAATGCCTGGCCGGTGCGCCCCGATCGGGTGGGCAGCACGCAATCGAACATGTCGATCCCGCGTTCGACGGCGCCGACGATATCGTCGGGCTTGCCGACTCCCATCAGATAGCGCGGCTTGTCGGCGGGGAGTTGTTGCGGCGCATAGTCGAGGCAGGCGAACATCGCTTCCTGTCCCTCTCCGACCGCGAGGCCGCCGACGGCATAGCCGTCAAAGCCGATATCGATCAGCGCGTCGGCTGAGTATTTGCGGAAGCTTTCGTCGAGGGCGCCTTGCTGGATGCCAAATTGCGCAGCGTTCTCGGCGTGGGCTCCGCCGCCCTCGAACGCTTCGCGGCTGCGTTTGGCCCAGCGCATCGAGCGTTCCATCGCGGCGGCCTGTACGTCGCGGGTCGAAGTGGTCGGCACGAGCTCGTCGAATGCCATGACGATGTCGGAGCCGAGCCGGCGCTGGATGTCCGTGGAGGTCTCGGGGGAGAGCAGATGGCGCGATCCGTCGAGGTGGGACTTGAAGGCGACCCCGTCCTCGGAGCGCTTGGTGAGGTCGGCGAGACTCATCACCTGATAGCCGCCCGAATCGGTCAGGATCGGCCGGTCCCAGCCCATGAAGCCGTGAAGGCCGCCGAGCCGCTCGACACGCTCGGCACCGGGGCGCAGCATCAGGTGATAGGTGTTGCCGAGCAAGATGTCAGCGCCGCTGGCGCGGACGTCCTGCGGCTTCATCGCCTTGACCGTGGCCGCAGTGCCGACCGGCATGAAGGCGGGGGTGCGGATCGTGCCGCGTTTCATCGCGATCGCGCCGGTGCGGGCGCGGCCGTCGGTGGCGGCGATGGTGAAGTTGAAACGGGGGGACATAAGACGGACTCGGGTTGATCTGCCTCCCCCTTGCCGTTCGTTGCGAGTGAAGTCGAGAAACCGATCGATGCGCACTCTTCGTCCGTCCGGAACCTACCCGTTTCCGCAGAACGCTAGGGCCAGTTGGGGAGTGTGGTCACTCCTAGATCACGCTACGACCTTTTCACTTGCGCTCGGGCCTTCGTCGGACGGCCGATCGGTGAAAGAGGGTTATTTCTTCCGCGGTTTGCCCCGCGGGCCGCCGCCGACTCCGCTCGCGCGGATCGTCAACACTTCTTCGCGGGTTACCGCGCCGTCGTGATCGACGTCCAGCCGCGCAAAAATGCGCTCGAACGTCTCCTGGAGTTCCTCCAGAGTGATGCGATCATCGTGGTTGAGATCGACCTCATATTGGCTGGGTACGGCATTGGCGTCGCCCAGCCAGCGCTTGGCCCAGTCACCATAGCCGATATAACCGATGCTCCCGGCCTTGGCGGTATCGATCGCAGCGAAGCTGCGCGCGAGGCCGGCGTCGAGTTCTGCGCGGGTGGTGCGGCCGTCCAAGTTGGCGTCGAAGCTGGCGATCGCCATGCCGACCGGCTCGACCAAAATGGTGGCGGTCGGGCGGTCCGCGAGTGCGCGCTGCGCGAGGACCGTGACGGACGTCTGCTGGGCGGCGGCGGGGGCGGCGATCAGAATGAGGACGAGGAAGGGCAGGCGCATCGGCTCGTGACTCCGTTAGGGCAGCAACAGGCTCGCGTCGCCATAGCTGTAGAAACGATAGTCGTTCGTCACGGCATGGCGATAGGCCGCCAGCATTCGCTCGCGCCCCATCAGCGCCGATACCAGCATGAACAGCGTCGATCGCGGCAGGTGGAAATTGGTCATCAGCCCGTCGATCCCGCGGAAGCGATAGCCGGGCTGAATGAAGATCGCCGTGTCTCCTTCGAAGGGGCAGACGATCCCGTCCTCGCCGGTGGCGCTTTCGATCAGCCGCAGGCTGGTGGTGCCGACCGCGATCACCCGGCCGCCGTTCTCCCGCACCGCGTTGAGCCGGTTGGCGGTAGCGGTGTCGATCCGGCCCCATTCCGAGTGCATCACATGATCGTCGGTGTCGTCGACCTTCATCGGCAGAAAGGTGCCGGCGCCGACGTGAAGGGTCAGCGTGGTGTGGCCGATCCCGGCAGCACGGAGCGCATCGATCAGCGCGGGGGTGAAGTGCAGCGCGGCGGTGGGCGCGGCGACCGCGCCTGGTTCGTTGGCGAACATCGTCTGATAGTCGTCGGCGTCGCGCGCATCGGGGGTGCGTCGCGCCGCGATATAGGGTGGAAGCGGCATCCGGCCGGCGCGCTCGAGCAGAATCTCGACCGGCTCGTCGCCAGCGAAGTCAAGCGCGAAGCTGCCGTCGGCCGCGCGATCGGAGGCGATGGCGGTGACGCCCGCGCCGAAATCGATCGTGTTCCCGTGGTGCAGTCGCTTGGCGTTACGGATGAAGGCGCGCCAGCGACGCGGTCCTTCGCGCTTATGCAGGGTGGCGCCGATCTTTGCCTCGCCGCGGGTGCCTTCGAGCTGGGCGGGGATCACGCGGGTGTCGTTGAATACCAGCAGGTCGCCGGCGCGCATCTGCGACGGAAGGTCGCCGATCGACAGGTCGCGGGTGTCGGCGCCGTCGAGCACGAGCAGCTTGGCGCTGTCACGTGGAGACGCCGGCCGCAGCGCGATCGCCTCCGACGGCAGCTCGAAATCGAAGAGGTCAACGTTCATGGTGCAGGCGTCCTCCCCGCCGCGGCGGGGAGACGGTCATTTCTTAGTCGCGCGCTTCAACGGCATGGCCGGCAGCGTCGGGGGCAGCGCCACCGAGGCGGCCGCGACCGGCGGCTGGTAGGCCGGCGGGTTGTCGGCGGCGATATAGGCGTGGAGGATCTTGACCGGTGCGCCGGTGACCTGACCGTTGTCGCCGTCGCCGGGCGGGATCGCGTCGACATAGTCCATGCCTTCGAGCACGCGCCCGAACACGGTGTACTTCTTGTCGAGCTTCAGGTTCGGCGCGAACATGATGTAGAACTGGCTGTTGGCGCTGTCGTCGCTTGCCGCGCGGGCCGCAGCCACCGCGCCGCGGACGTGCGGCAGATAGTTGAACTCGGCCTTGAGGTCGGGGAGCGTCGATCCGCCGCTGCCGTCACCCTTGGGATCGCCGCCCTGCGCCATGAAGCCCGGGATCACGCGGTGGAACGACAGGCCATCATAGAAATGCTGGCGGGTCAGCGCCTTGATCCGCTCGACCGTCTTGGGCGCCGCATCGGGGCGCAGCCAGATCGTGACGCGGCCCCCGGTCGACAGATCCAGCAGCCAGAGATTTTCCTTGTCGGTCGTCTGCGGCGCGGCCGGGCGGCCGGGAACCGGGATCAACTGAGCAGTAGCGGGCAGCGCGAACAGGCAGGCGAGAAGAAGGAAGGCGGCTTTTGCGAAACGCATGGGGTCCCCGCGGACAGAGTGGTTCAGAATGCGTTAGACCAGATTCGGTCTTGCGCCAACGTGAATAGGGGCGGGTTGCTTGCGCAATCCGCCCCAGATTTCGCTCGGGATTTCGGTTTAGAAGGCGCCGGGCACGGGTGGCTCGAGGTCGACGAGTTCAGCCTCGTGCAATTCGCGCAAGCCCCGTCCGACATGGCTCTTGCGAAAGCTGTACGCGTAATAGACCACCAGCCCGATTGCGGCCCAGCCGACGAACAGGGCGATCGTCTCGATCGACAGGCTGAAGAACAGATAGATGCAGCCTGCGATCGAAAGTGGCGCAGTGAGCAGCACGACGGGCGTGCGGAACGGGCGGTGCCGGGTCGGATCTGTCCGGCGCAGCACGACTACCGCGATCGACACCGCAGCAAAGGCGAACAACGTACCCGAGTTCGACACGTCGGCCAGCAGCCCGACCGGGAAAAAAGCCGCGAACAGCGCGACAAAGACGCCGGTGAGCATGGTGATGACGTGTGGGGTGTGGAACTTCGGGTGGATTTTCGAAAAGAACTCGGGGAGCAGCCCATCGCGGCTCATCACAAAGAAGATGCGGGTCTGGCCGAACATCATCATTAGGATAACCGAGGGCAAAGCGATGATCGCCGCGGCGCCCACCAGCCAGCCGATGAACGGGTGTCCGATCGAACGCAGCGTCCAGGCGAGTGCCTCCTTCGAGCAGACCACCGCCGCTTCCTGGATCGCCAGACAGGCGCTCGACAGCGCCGGGGTCCCGGGCGACAGCGCCTCATGCGCGGGGCCGAAGACCGGCTGCGCACCGACCGTGCCGATCACGCCGGCCGCCACGAGCATGTAAAAAATCGTGCAGACCGCCAGACTGCCGATCAGCCCGATCGGCATGTTGCGCTGCGGGTTTTTGGTTTCCTCAGCGGCGGTGGAGACCGCGTCGAAGCCGACATAAGCGAAGAAGATCGATGCCGCAGCACCAGATATGCCGGCGAAGCCGAGCGGCGCAAAAGGCACGAAATAACCGCTTTTCAGCACCGGGATGGTGACAATCACGAACAACGACAGCGCGATGATCTTGATCCCTACCAGCACCGCGTTGACCGACGCGCTCTCCTTGGTGCCCTTGACCAGCAAGGCGGTGACGATCGCCGCGATCAGCATCGCCGGCAGGTTGATCATCCCGCCGTCGAACGGACCGCGCACCAGTGCCAGCGGCACCGTGATGTGCAGATTGCTCTGCACGAAGCCGATCATATAGCCCGACCAGCCGACCGACACGGCGCCGGCCGCGATCGCATATTCGAGGATCAGCGCCCAACCGACCATCCAAGCGACGAGCTCGCCCATCACCGCATAGCTATAGGTATAAGCGGAACCCGACACCGGCACCATCGCCGCCATTTCGGCATAGCAGAGCGCTGCCACCGCGCATACGAAGCCGGCGATGACAAAAGAGACCATCATCCCCGGACCGGCTTTTTGCGCCGCCTCGGCCGTGAGAACAAAAATACCGGTGCCGATCACGGCGCCGATGCCGAGCATCGTCAGCTGAAAAGCCCCGAGGGAGCGGGTGAGCGACTTCTTTTCGGCAGTGGCGAGAATCGCGTCTAGGGACTTGATACGTCCGAATATCATGCAGTGGCTTCCCCGGTGGCCGAGCGCTGGACGCGCCGCAGCAAGATCGAGCAACCGAGCCTAACCTCAAATTAGGGGTGCGCAAGAAATTATGTTGCGAGCCCCTATCCCGCCAGCATCGGCCCCAGCGGCCGGCCGCCGAACAGGTGGACGTGAAGGTGCGGCACCTCCTGGTGCGCGTCCTGACCGATATTGGCGAGCAACCGATATCCCGGCGCGACTAGTCCCGCATTGCGCGCCACCGTGCCGACCGCGCGGACGAAGCCGGCGATCTCGGCGTCCAATGCGGCCGCGCTGAAATCGTTCCACGAGACATAGCGTCCCTTGGGGATCACCAGAATATGCTGGGGGGCCTGCGGGTTGATGTCGAGGAAGGCGAGGGCGAAGTCGTCCTCATAGATGCGCGTCGCGGGAATCTCGCCGCGCAGAATTTTCGCGAACAGGTTGCCGTCGTCATAGGGCAGGGTGGCATCGATCGGCATCAGGCGATCCTCGCGGCTTTCTCTTCGAGTCCCGACACGCCCTCGCGCCGGGCAAGTTCCGCGCGGACGTCGTCGAGACTCAGTCCGGCATCGACCAGCAGCACCAGCAGGTGGAAGATCAAATCGGCGGCCTCGCCGATCAGGCCTTTGGCGTCATCCTGGATCGCGGCGATGACCGTCTCGGTGGCCTCTTCGCCGATCTTCTGGGCGATCTTGGCGCGGCCTTTGGCGAACAGGCTGGCAGTATAAGAGGTGCTGGCATCGGCGCCCTGCCGGCTGCGGATCACGGCCTCGAGGGCGTCTAGCGTATCGGTGGACATGGTGGAGCGGTGCGACAGTGCGGGCAGAAGGTCAATCCCGGCGGGCGCGTGCCCGCATTGCGCGGCGGGCGAGGTAGACGCCGATCGCGGCCATGACGAACAGCGCAATGTCGGATAATTCCGGACCGGTACGGGCGCCGACTATGCCGCTGTGCGCGCCCTCGGCGAGGGCGGGAAAGGCGAACAACAGGAGTATCGCAAGGCGCATCGCGCCATACTAGCGGCTGATTGTTAACCTTCCGTTCGTCCCCAACGAGGGGGAGCCGATATCAGCCCCGCAGCGGCCGCCGTACCGGGATCCCCGCCGCCGCGAGCGCGGCGTGGGCGTCGGCGATGCTCGCTTGACCAAAATGGAAGATCGACGCGGCCAGCACCGCATCGGCATGGCCTTCGCGAATTCCAGCCACGAGATCGTCGAGGCCGCCAACCCCGCCGCTGGCAATTACCGGTACCGACACCGCATCGGCGATCGCGCGGGTCAGCGCGAGATCATAGCCGTCACGGGTGCCGTCGCGGTCCATTGACGTGACCAGGATTTCGCCCGCGCCTAGCTTCGCCAGATTGGCAGCATGCTCGACGGCATCGAGCCCGGTCCCGCGCCGCCCGCCGTGGGTGAAAACCTCCCAACGCCCGTCGGCCACGCGCCGCGCGTCGACCGAGGCGACACAGCACTGGCTGCCGAAGCGTGCGGCGATATCCGCTACCACTTCCGGACGTGCCACCGCGGCGGAATTGACTGCGACTTTATCCGCGCCCGCCAGCAGCAGCGCGCGGGCGTCGTCGGCGGTGCGCACCCCGCCGCCGACCGTCACCGGCATGAAGCATACCGCGGCGGTCCGCCGCACCACGTCGATAATCGTGTCGCGGCCCTCGTGGCTTGCGCCGATGTCGAGGAAGCAGAGCTCGTCGGCCCCAGCCGCATCATAGGCGCGCGCTTGCTCGACCGGATCGCCGGCATCGACCAGATCGACGAAATTGACCCCTTTCACCACGCGCCCATTGGACACGTCCAGGCAGGGGATAACGCGTGCCCGGACGGTCACTAGGCGGCCGCCGCGACGGCCAGCGCCGCAGCCAGGTCGAGCGTGCCGTCGTAAAGCGCGCGACCGGTGATTACGCCCTCAATGCCGTCCTTCTCGTGCAGGCCAAGCATGTGGATGTCACCGATATTGCGCACTCCGCCGCTGGCGATCACCGGGATATCGGTGGCTCGGGCAAGGTCGACGGTTGCCTCGACGTTGCAGCCCTTGAGCATTCCGTCGCGGCCGACGTCGGTGAAGAGCAATGCAGCGACGCCGGCGTCCTCGAAGCGGCGGGCAAGTTCGACCACTTCGACGTTGGATACGTCCGCCCAGCCGCGGGTCGCGACCAGGCCATCCTTGGCGTCTACGGCAACCACGATCCCGCCGGGAAAATCGCGCGCGGCGCCCTTGACCAGATCGGGGTCGGAAAGCGCAGCGGTACCGATCACGACGCGCGACACGCCGAGGTCGAACCAGCCCTCGATCGATTCGCGAGTACGGATGCCGCCGCCGAGCTGCACATGGCCGGGAAAGCGCTTTAGGATTGCCTTGACCGCGTCGCCGTTGACCGACGCGCCCGCGAACGCGCCATCGAGATCGACGACATGGAGATATTCGGCACCCGCCTCGGCGAACAGCATCGCCTGCGCTGCAGGGTCGTCACCATATATGGTTGCGCGGTCCATATCGCCCTCAGCGAGGCGGACGACTTGGCCGCCCTTCAGATCGATGGCTGGAAAGACGATAATGCTCATGAAGGTATCCGTATCAGGGTCATCCCAGCGAAGGCCGGAATTTCGTTCCGCAAGCGAGAGCGCCGCAGCCAGGAAATACCGGTTTTCGCGAGCAGGACGCCAAGGGCTGGGATGGCGGGCTGGGTCATGGCCGCCATGTCAGAAAACGGGCGAGGAGATCGAGCCCATAGCGCTGGCTTTTTTCAGGATGAAATTGCACACCGAGCATGGTCGCTTGACCGATCGCCGCGGTGACGGCGTGGCCGTGGCGGGTGGTGGCGATCACGTCAGCGCCATCATATGCATAGCTGTGCAGGAAATAGGCTTCGCCCGGCACGATCAGGGCGTGGTCGATTGCGGGGATAACGTCGTTCCAGCCCATATGCGGGATTTTGGCGTGGACGTCGTCGGGCAGGCGGCGGACGGTGCCGTCGAGCCAACCGAGCCCTTCGTGGACGCCCATCTCCTCGCCAGTCCGGCCCATCAACTGCATTCCAACACAGATGCCCAGGAATGGGGCGGCTTGGCCGCGAACGCGGGTATCGAGAGCCTCGACCATGCCGGGGATGGCGCGCAGCGCTGCGGCGCAGGCGCCATAAGCACCGACACCGGGCAGCACGATGCGTTCGGCTTTCGCCACCACATCGGGATCGGCGGTCACCGCGACATCGCGCGCGCCCGCAGCGAGCAGTGCATTATGGACCGATCCCAGATTGCCCGCGCCGAAATCGATAAGCGCGAGGCCCGCCATTAGACGTCCCCGCAGCGAAAACTGATGGCTTGAAAACTGAGGGTTCGAACGACTCCTGCGACGTCCTCGACGGCTGAGATCCCGGCTTTTGCTGGAGGAACGCAGGGCGTCACAACACGCCTTTGGTCGACGGGATCGCATCGCTTTTCCGCGGATCGATCTCGACCGCAATGCGCAGCGCACGGGCAAGGCCTTTGAACGCGCTTTCGGCAATATGGTGGTTGTTCTTGCCGTACAGCGTCTCGACGTGGAGGGTGATGCCCGCACCTCCCGAGAAACTGTGGAAGAAATGCTCGAACATCTCGGTGTCCATCTCGCCGAGTCGTTTCTGCGAGAATTCGCAGTTGAACACCAGATACGGCCGTCCGGAGATGTCGAGCGCCACGCGCGTCAGCGTTTCGTCCATCGGCGAGAGCGCGTCCCCGTAGCGGCGAATGCCCTTCTTGTCGGCCAGCGCCTGCGCGAACGCTTCGCCGATCGCGATTCCTGTGTCCTCCACCGTATGGTGCTGGTCGATATGCAGATCGCCGACTGCTTTGACAGTGAGGTCGATCAGTGAATGCCGCGAGAGCTGCTCGAGCATGTGGTCGAAGAAGCCAATGCCCGTGGAAACGTCATATATGCCAGTGCCGTCGAGATTGACGGTCACGTCGATCGACGTTTCCTTGGTGGCGCGAGAGATGGTGCCGGTCCGCATGGCGACTCCCATAACGCCTCCGCCCGTCGGTGCAACTTGTAGGGGGCAATCGCACGGGCAATCTTGACCGGCTGTCAAACCGCGCTACTCCGGGCGCCATGAACGATGCGATGCCCGACAGCCTGATTCCCTATGACGAGATCGTCCAGGAGGCGCTGCGTGCTGTGGTCGGCCGCGTGCTGACCCAGGTGGCCGAGGGCGGCTGCCTGCCCGGCGAGCATCATTTCTACATCACTTTTAAGAGCCAGGCGCCTGGCGTGGATATCCCGCAGCGCCTCGTCGAGCGCTTTCCTGACGAGATGACAATCGTCCTGCAGCATCGCTACTGGGACCTGTTGGTCGATCAGGAGAAATTCTCGGTCGGCCTCAGCTTCAACCAGGTGCCGTCGAAATTGGTCATCCCTTATTCGGCGATCACCGGCTTCCACGATCCGGCGGTCAATTTCGAACTGCGCTTCCAGGCGCAGGAGTTCGCGCAGGACGACGAGCCGCACGATTCTGCGATCAACGATGGCCCGCCGGTGCAGCCGGTAGAGGATGGCTCGAACGTCGTGTCAGTGGATTTCAAGCGGAAAAAGTAACGCTTTAGCGTCACTCCGACAAAAGCTGGGGTCTCGTGTCGCTGGTGCGCGTTTGCGGCTGGGGATTCTGGCATTCGCCGGGATGACAGGAGAATCGCGTGACCGACACCAGAACCGAAACCGACTCGATCGGACCGATCCAGGTCGCGATCTCCGCCTATTGGGGTGCGCAGACGCAGCGCTCGATCGAGAACTTTCCGTTCGGCGCGCAGGAGCGGATGCCGATCGGTATCGTCCATGCCCTGGCGCTGGTGAAGCAGGCCGCGGCGCGGGTGAACCGCGCGCACGGCCTCTCCGCTGAAAAGGCTGATGCGATCGAAGCCGCCGCGGCGGAAATCGCTCGGGGTACGCTCGATGACCAATTTCCACTGGTGATCTGGCAGACCGGATCGGGCACCCAATCCAACATGAACGTCAACGAGGTTATCGCTGGTCGCGCCAATGAAGCGTTCACCGGTACCCGCGGCGGCAAGGTGCCGGTGCATCCGAACGACGACGTCAACATGGGGCAGTCCTCGAACGACAGTTTCCCCACCGCGCTGCATGTCGCCGCTGCGATCGCCGCGACTCGGGATCTGCTCCCCGCGCTTGACAGGCTCCAGGCCTCGCTCGCGGCCAAGGCCGAGGCTTGGGCGGATATCGTCAAGATCGGCCGCACTCATCTCCAGGATGCAACTCCGCTGACGCTGGGGCAAGAGTTCTCGGGTTACGCTGATCAACTCTACCGCTGTCGGCACCGAATTGAGCCGGCGATCAGCCACGGCATGTATATCCTCGCGCAAGGCGGCACCGCCGTTGGCACTGGGCTCAACGCGCCCGCGGGCTTTGGCGATGCAATAGCGCGCGAACTTGCCGAATTGACTGGTCTCGGCTTCGTCAGTGCGCGGAACAAGTTCGAGGCGCTCGCCTCCAACGATCCGATCGTGCATCTTTCAGGTACGCTCAATACGCTGGCGGTGGCGCTGACCAAGATCGCCAACGACATCCGCCTCCTCGGCTCGGGCCCGCGCTCGGGCATCGGCGAGCTGCGACTTCCTGCCAATGAGCCCGGAAGCTCGATCATGCCCGGCAAGGTCAACCCGACCCAGGCCGAGATGCTGACGATGGTCGCGGCGCAGGTGATCGGCAATCATCTGGCGATCACGGTTGGTGGGATGCAGGGGCATCTCGAGCTCAACGTGTTCAAGCCGATGATTGGGGCGGCCGTGCTGCGTTCGATCGACCTGCTGAGCGTCGGCATGGCAAGCTTCGCCGAGCGGATGGTCGACGGCATCGAGCCCGATCGCAAGCGAATCGCCGAACTGGTCGACCGCTCGCTGATGTTGGTCACCGCGCTCGCGCCGGAAATCGGCTACGATAATGCGGCAAAAATCGCCAAGCATGCGCATGCCGAGGGCCTAACGCTCAAGGAATCGGGGCTGGAACTCGGGTTGGTCGATGCCGAGACCTTCGACCGGCTGGTGCGACCCGAGGATATGGTCGGGCACTGAGGGAACTTGCGGGATCGTCCCGCGCTTTCCCCTCACATTTTAGACAGGAGAATCCCATGGGAGCCACTACCATTGGCGCGCTGGTTGGCGCGGGCATCGATCACCTCAGCGGTGGCGATGGGGACAGCGATGTCGAGGGCGCGATCCTCGGTGCGGTCACCGCCAACGTGCTTAAGGTCGTGCTGCCGATCGCGATCACATATGCGATCGGTTGGGGCGTGCTGCGCGCTCTCGGCAAGGTGCGCGACGGGCTGGGGAAGGCTGAACAGGCGGTCTGAATCCAGTCGCCGGGCAAACGCGAGCGTCCCGCTTCTTATCGTTTGAGAAAAAGCGGGATTCGCGCGTGTATGGGAAGCACGCGCGGTTTAACTCGAAACCCGTCTGCGCCACGCCCTTGACGCCCGGCCCTTCCCCCGTCCAGTAGCGCCCATGCCTACCACCCCATCCGATCCGCATGGCTTCAAGCGCCGGGGCGTCCTGTTCGTCCTGTCCTCCCCCTCGGGTGCGGGCAAATCGACGATCGCCCGCAAATTGCTCGCCGACGAACCCGAGCTCAGCATGTCCGTATCCTACACCACTCGCGCGCCGCGCGAGGGTGAGGTTGACGGGGTCGACTATCATTTCGTCGATCTCGAGACGTTCCGCGCGATGGTCGCCAACCACGAGTTCCTCGAATGGGCGCACGTCTTCGGCCATCGTTATGGTACGCCCAAGGCGCAGGTCTGGAATGTGCTCGAGGGTGGCACCGACATATTGTTCGACATCGACTGGCAGGGTGCGCAGCAGCTCCACCAGCTCGCCGGCGGCGATGTGGTGCGCGTGTTCATCCTGCCGCCATCAATGGTCGAATTGCGCGCGCGGCTCGAACGCCGCGCGACCGACACGATGGAAGTGATCGACGCCCGCATGTCGCGCGCCGCCAATGAGGTGAGCCATTGGGATGGCTATGATTATGTGCTGGTCAATGACGACGTGCAGGCGTGCTTCCAGCATGTGAAGACGATCCTGGCGGCGGAACGCCTACGCCGGTCCCGCCAGACGGGGATAATCGGCTTTATTCGGAAATTGCTGCGATAAGGCCGAAACTATACCCTCGCCTGGGTGGGGGTATAGTTTCGGCAGGCGCGGCTTAGCCAAGCACTCCGCACGCGATCCGACCGCCCGAATTGCCCGCCGGATCGGTCATCAAGTCATCGGGACCGGCGTGGATCACCACCGCAGCGCCGTCGGTATCGAGCAGGGCCGCCAGCGTCGCGTGCTTGATCACATAAGAGACCTGGCCCTTGCCGTCCGCGCCGATCACCAGATTGGGTAGGTCGCCTTCATGCGGGCCCATTGGGTTCATTGAACCGTGATGCATGTTGGTCGGATTCCAGTGACCGCCGGCGCTGACGAAGCCCGGCGCCTCGCACAAGCCGGTCGTGTGGATGTGTACGCCGTGCGTGCCAGGCGCCATGTTGTGCGCGATCACCGTTACCTTGAGGCCGCTGCGCACCGGTTTGATCGTCGCATTTGCCACGTTCAGCCCGTCGGGCGCCTGGACATTGGCAGTTACGAGCTTGGGCGCCTTAGCATCGGCGATGCCGGTCCCCGCACCTGCCAGTGCCAGCAGGGCAACGCTCAGGGTCAGGGTCCGCATCGTCATTCTCCGAGGTTGATTCGTTTCCGTTCCAAACCCGTAGAGATGCTCCTCGGTTCCGTCACTTGCCTTCGACTTGTTCGGCGAGATCGAGCCACCGCAATTCGGCCTTTTCCTTGTCCTTGCGCGCCTTGTCGATCGCTGCGGTCAGCGCGGTGAAGCGTTTAAAGTTGCGTGTATAGAGATCGCGCTCGGCCAGGTCAGCTTCGTGCTGGGCTATCGTCGCGTCGAGCTTCTCGATCGTCTTAGGCAGCATCTCGTAATCGCGCTGGTCGATATAGGTGAGTTTCACCTTGGGCGGCGGCGGTGGGGGAGGCGGAACGGCAGCAGCCTTGGGCGCGCTCTTCTTGTGATCGATTCGCTGGGTGCGTTGGCGCTCCCAATCGGCGTAGCCGCCAGCGACGACATCGACGTTACCAGTGCCGTCGAGCCCAAGCGTCACCGTCACGGTGCGGTCGAGGAAGTCGCGGTCATGGCTGACGATCAGAACGGTGCCGTCGTAATCGCCAATCACGTCCTGCAGCAAATCGAGCGTTTCGAGGTCGAGATCGTTGGTCGGCTCGTCGAGTACCAGCAGGTTCGATGGCCGCGCGAACTCGCGCGCGAGCAGGAGGCGCGAGCGCTCTCCGCCTGACAGCGACCCGACCTTGGCATCGACCACGTTGGCGTCGAATAGGAATTCCTTGAGATAGCCGTGGATGTGCTTGCGCACCCCCAGGACGTCGATCCACTCGCCACCGTCGGCGAGCACTTCGCGTACCGTCTTGCCGGGCTCCATCAGGCTGCGCTGCTGGTCGATGACGATCGCGTCGAGTGTCTTGGCCAGCCGGATCGAGCCTTCGTCGGGCGCGAGCTCGCCGGTTAGCAGCTTGAGCAGGGTCGACTTGCCCGCGCCGTTGCGCCCGACGATGCCGATCCGGTCGCGTCGCGACACCCGCAGGTTGAGATTGTTGATAATCGTGCGGTCGCCGAAGCGCTTGGTGACGCCCTTCACGTCCATCACGATCTTGGTCTTCACGTCGTCCGAGCCGAGCGAAATGGTGGCCTGCCCTTGCGGGCCGGTCATGTCTGCGCGTTCGGCGCGCATCTCGACGAGCTTGGTGAGTCGGCCCTGGTTACGCTTGCGCCGCCCGGTGACGCCGCGCAGCAGCCAATGCTCCTCAAGCTTCAGCTTGGCGTCGAGCTTTTCAGCATTGCGCTGTTCGTCGGCATAAACCTGCTCGGTCCACGCCTCGAACCCGCCGAAGCCGACTTCGGCGCGGCGGATTTTGCCGCGGTCAAGCCACCAAGTCTGCTTGGTCAGGCGGGTAAGGAAAGTGCGGTCATGGCTGATCACCACAAACGCGCCTTTGAAGCGCGCAAGCCAGCTCTCGAGCCATTCGATCGCGGCGATGTCGAGATGATTGGTCGGCTCGTCGAGCAGCAGGATATCTGGGTTCTGCGAGAGCGCACGCACGATCGCCGCGCGGCGACGTTCGCCGCCTGATGCGGTCGAGGCCTCGCGCTGCAGATCGATGCCGAGCTGTCCAGCGATCGATTCGGCTTCGTACTGCTCGGGTGGATTGGGTTCGGACATCACATAGTCCTCAAGCGTGGCGAAGCCTGAGACGTCGGGATCCTGCTCAAGCGTGATCACATTGGTGCCGGGGACGATCGTGCGGCGGCCTTCGTCGGAATCAACCTTGCCGGCGAGTAGTTTGAGCAAGGTAGTCTTGCCCGCGCCGTTGCGGCCGATCAGTGCGAGCCGATCACGCGGCCCCACATACATGTCGAGTTCACGAAAAAGCCACCCGGATCCCTGAACGAGTCCGAGGCCTTCATATGCTAATAGTGGTGCTGCCATCCGGCGCACCTAGGGTGTGGGGAACCAACCGGCAAGTTGCGCGATGCTGACTTCATCATTCACAGGGTGTTCAATCCCTCAACCCTATGCGAACCTTCATGCGAATGTTGGTCTCTCTTCTGCTCGGCGCGCTCGTCGCCGGCCCCGTTGCGGGCGAGCCGGCGCCCGATCAGCGGCGTGGCGACCAGAATCGCGTGTTCGAGGCACGGCGCGAAGGGCGAATCCTTCCGCTCGACGAAATTCAGCGCCGCGTGATCCCGCAGATGCACGGCTGGCAGTATCTTGGCTTCGACTTCGATTCGGGAACCGGCATTTACACGCTCAAGTTCCTGCGCAATGGGACGGTGATGTGGGTGGATGTCGACGGTCGCTCCGGCGCTATCGTCGGCCGCTCAGGCAATTAGGAAGACACTATGCGCGTTCTGATCGTCGAGGATGAACCGACTCTGGGCCAGCAGCTCAAGAACACCCTGGAGGGCGCTGGCTATGCCGTCGACCTCGCGGTGGACGGCGAGGAGGGGCATTTTCTCGGCTCGACCGAAAGTTATGACGCGGTGATCCTCGATCTGGGGCTCCCCGAGATCGACGGACTGACCGTCCTCGACCGCTGGCGCAAAGAAGGCCGCACCCACCCAGTGCTGGTGCTGACCGCGCGGGACAGTTGGTCCGACAAAGTCGCCGGGCTCGACGCGGGGGCCGACGATTATGTCGCCAAGCCCTTCCAGAGCGAGGAACTGATCGCTCGGCTGCGCGCGCTGATCCGCCGCGCGTCCGGCAATGCTTCTTCTGAGCTGACGGCGGGCGACATCCGCCTGGACACGCGCTCGGGTAAGGTTACCCGCGCCGGCGAACCGGTGAAGTTGACGGCGCAGGAATATAAGCTGCTCAGCTATCTTCTCCATCACAAGGGCAAGGTGGTCAGTCGCACCGAGCTGATCGAGCATATTTACGACCAGGATTTCGATCGCGATTCGAACACGATCGAGGTGTTCGTCACGCGTATCCGCAAGAAGCTGGGACAGGAAGTAATCACCACGATCCGCGGGTTGGGTTACAGCCTCGAAGACCCGGATGCATAGCCTTCCCCGGGGCATCTCGCTGGGATGAGCGACGCGACAGCGCCGACGTCGGACGCCCGCCCCCCAATCCGCACCACGGGTTCACTCAGTCGCCGCATGATCCTGGTCGCGGCAGGCTGGATATTGCTGCTGCTGGCGGGCGGAGGCTACGCGCTCAATCGCGTGCTTACCTCGGCGGTAACCCGCAATTTTGATGACCAGCTCGAATATGTGCTGACCGCGTTGATTGTCTCGGCGGAGATCGGCCCCGACGGTGAAGTGATCTTCAACCGTACCCCTGCGGACCAGCGCTTCATCGAACCTTATTCGGGCCTTTATTGGCAAGTCTCGGCCCCAGGGCGCGATCCGTTCCCGTCGCGCTCGTTGTGGGATCGACGAATTGCTTATGGCAGCAACCACACCGATCGTGAAATCCACGTCTACGATAGCGACCAGTTCCGCTCGGCCTCGGCCCGGCTGCCGGCGGACCTGGCGGGCAAGATTCGCCAGCCGGTCAAGGCGGTGCGTACGCTCGCCTCTAAGATAGAAGCGATGGTCGGCTTCGGGAGCGAAGGGGCGATCGAAAGCGCAGATGACGGCGAGGAATTGCGGATACTCGAACGCGACGTGAAGCTCCCGGGCTCGCCCTTGCGTTGGCGCTTCCAGGTCGCGCAGAGCCGCGAGGGTCTCGATGGGCAGGTTGCGGTACTTAGTCGCACGCTGATCCGCAGCTTCCTGTTGCTTGGGCTTGGGCTGATCGTGATGGCGGCGCTGCAGACCTTTTATGGGCTATGGCCGCTCAGGAAGGTACGCGAGGAGATCGCCCGGATGCGCAGTGGCGCGATCAATCGCATCCAGCGCGGGATGCCGGTCGAGGTCGCGCCGATGGTCGAGGAGCTGAACGGGCTAATCGAGCATAACGAACGCCAAGCCGAGGAAGCGCGCCGCCATGCCGGAAACCTCGCCCATGCCCTCAAGACGCCGCTGACCGTGATCATGAACGCTGCCACCGCCAATGCGCCCGATCTCGGCGAGACCGTGATTCGCGAGGCGACGACGATGCGGCGGCAGGTCGACCATCACCTCGCGCGCGCGCGCGCCGTGGGGCGACGGGGGTCGGCGCACAGCCGGGCCGAAGTATGGTCGAGCCTGCAGTCGGTCGAGCGTGCGGTCGGGCGGCTCTATCCGCATGTTAGGCTCGATATCGACGGACCGCAGACGCTGCGCGCGCGCGTCGAGCGACAGGATCTCGACGAGATGCTCGGCAATTTGATCGAGAATGCGGCCAAATATGGCGGTGGCAGCGTGTTCGTCACCGTGCGCGCGCAGGCCGGATTCGTCGAGTTTCTGGTCGAGGACGACGGTCGCGGGATTCCCGAGGAGGAGCGGGTGCGGATTTTCGATCGCGGCGCACGACTGGATACGGGCAAGCCCGGAACCGGGCTTGGGCTCGCGATCGTGCGCGACGTGGCGGAGATTTACGAGGGCACGGTGTCGCTCGAGGAGAGCGAAGATCTGGGCGGGCTGCTGGTCCGGTTACGGCTGCCGGCGGCCGCCTAGATCCTCCCCGCGCTGGTGAGGATCTTAGAGCCCCGCCATCGCCTCGGCGGCGATCGAAAGGCTCTTCCTGCGGGCATCATGATCATAAACAGCGCTGGTCAGCATCACCTCGTCGACCCCGGTGCGCGCAATAAACGCCGCCAGGCCCCGCTTGACGGTTTCGGGCGAGCCGGTCGCGGAGCAACTTAGTACCTGGTCCAGGATCGCACCGCCCTGCGGTCCCAGGCTTGCGCGATACCCCTCGACCGGCGGCGGCAATTGCATTGGGTGGCCGGTACGCAGCGCCACGAAGGATTGCTGCTGCGAACTCGCGATCAACTCAGCCTCGGCGTCGGTGTCGGCGCCGAACACGTTGAACCCAGCCATGAAGTGGGGCTTGGCCAGTGCTGCCGATGGCTTGAAATCTCGGCGATAGATTCGGCCCGCCATGTCGAGTGCGTCAGGCGCGAAATGCGAGGCGAAGGCATAGGGTAGGCCAAGCGCCGCAGCGAGTTGCGCGCCGAATGTGCTCGATCCGAGGATCCACAGGTCCACCTTCGCGCCTGCGCCAGGAGTCGCGACGATCCCGGTCTGGCCGTCATCGGCGAAATAGCTTTGCAGCTCGAGCACGTCCTGCGGGAAAGCGTTTGCGTCGGTCTCCAGCGTGCGGCGCATAGCGCGCGCGACGCGCTGATCAGAGCCAGGTGCGCGGCCGAGTCCAAGGTCGATCCGACCCGGGAAGAGCGCGTCGAGTGTGCCGAACTGCTCGGCGATGGTCAGCGGCGCGTGGTTGGGCAGCATGATCCCGCCCGCGCCGACCCGGATCGTTGAGGTGGCAGCGCCGACATGCGCGATCACCACTGCGGTCGCCGCACTGGCGATGCCGGTCATGCCGTGATGTTCGGCCACCCAATAGCGGCTGAAACCGAGCGCCTCGGCATGGCGGGCGAGGTCGGCTGCCCGGGCCAGTGATTGCGAGACGGTGCCGCCTTGGACGACAGGAACGAGATCAAGGAGAGAATATGCGGTCATCAAAAAGAGATGGGGGCGGGAGCAGGCGACTTCCACCCAATTTAAACTTTCCGGAGGTCACCAAACTCTGCGTCATCCCGGCACGGCCGAAATCTTTCAGGCACAGGCGCAACAGGAACCATTCGAGCGCCGAGCTCGGCACGCGGATCGCGAGGCAGATCCTAAAACTCGACCGTGTAACGCATCGCCATTCCCCGCTCCGGCGCCAGCACCGCGTAATTCCCCGGATCGCGTCGCCAGAACAGATTGGCGGACACCCCCCCGACCCGCACCGGAAAGCCGTACCGTACTTCCAGGATCAGTTCGTGCCCACTTGGTGCCAGGTTCAGCGTTTGCGCGGTCCAGTCTGTCACCGCGAGAGTGTCGTAATCATAGCCGGTCGGCAGCAAATAGGTGAGGCCGCCGTGTGTCACCCGCAGCGGCTGCGCAACCCGCAGGCCGACACTGTCCCCGCCGCCCAGTACGCCATATTTGCCGATATCGGCGGAAAAGGCGTTGGTGTGGAGCATGCCCGACCCCGAGATCCCGTTGCGCGTACTCGCGAAGGTCCAGCCTTGGCGATACGATCCGCCGAGCGTCCAGCCGTTGGACAGGTTCCAGCGCGCGGCGCCATCGACGAACCAACTCGACGCGTTAGGCGCGCCTAGTCCGTCGCCAAAGCGAGCGCCCAATACCGTGTCTGCCTCCGCCATCCGGGTCGCGGTCAGACCGAGATTCAGTCCGCCGAGTCGTCGGTCAATCCCGATCGCGAGCCGTTGGTAGGTCGACCGGAGATCGCGGTATCGAAGCGCCGGCAGCATGTCGGTGCCGCGCGCGAGCACGTTGCCGCTCTCTGCGGCCACGGTCAGTCCCCACGGCCCCAGCGCCTGGCGCACCGCTGCCGAGCCGCCGCTAGCGCTATTAAACCCCATCGTCCGCACCGGATCGCGCGCGATCAGGAAAGCGGGGTCGCCGCGCCCGGCGAGCTGTGCGCTGACCACCGATCCGGTCTCCGAAATGCCGAAGCCGAATTCCAGACTGCTCCCCAGCCGCGTGGTTACGGTGCCCGCGAGAATGCGTGCGCGCGTCGCGTCCTCGCGGCCGATCATGGTGCGCTCGACCGAGACGTCGCCGCGACCTTCGGCGATCGTCAGCGCGACGCTTGATCCGCCGATCGTGCGCGTGAAATTGCGCTGCCCGGAGACAAGCGAATCGGTGAGGGTTCGGCTCGGGCTGGTGCGCCGGATCGTGCCTGCCAGATCGACCGCGAAGGCGCGCGCATAGCCGTCGAGGATCACTGCGCCCAGTTGCCCTTGGCCCGCATCGCCCATCGGCGCCGACAGTACCGCGTTTTCGCCAAGCGACACGGTCGTCTTGGTGCCTGCCGCGGTGATGGCGCCGATCGGTTGAAAGGCGCGGGTGAGATCGAGGATGCCGTTGCCGTAGATCGCATCCACGCCGGCCGCGCCTGCATCGCGCGCGCTGGCGTAGAGCAGGCTGACGATTTGGGCGCCGGTCAGATTGGGAAAGGCCTGCGCCAATAACGCAATCGCACCGGTTATCTGCGGCGCCGAAAAGGACGTGCCTGACCACAGATAGGACACGCCGTTCTCGTCGGGCGCACGCACGCTTTCGCCTACTGCGGCCAGATAATGCGCCGCGCCGTCGCCCGCACGGTCGCTAAAGCTTGAGATCGTCCCGTTCGCTGCGACCGATCCGGCGATGATCACCAGCCCGCGCGCGGTGGCGGTGGCATTGGCCAAAGTACCGGCGAACGGGTTGGGATTGGCAGTGGCATCGTTTCCGGCGCTGATCACCACCACGATCCCGGCCGCAGTCGCCCGGCCGACGGCCGCGACCACGCTGGAGGCAGGTGCCGAGCCGCCCAGCGATATATTGATCACCCGTGCGCCGGTGGTCCGGGCCAGGTCGATCCCGGTAGCGATCGCGGCGTCGCTGTGCGAGCAGCCGTCGCCGGCACAGCTGCCTGGCGTGTCGGTGCGCGCGACCACGAGCGTGGCGTCGAACGCCACGCCCTGCGATCCGACGCCGTCGCGCCGCCCGGCAATGGTGAAGGCGACTGCAGTGCCGTGGCCGCCCTCGTCGTCGACGGTGCCGTTGCCCGCGGTCGAGGTCGAGGCGGGATCGATCCGGGAGCCGAATTCTGCGCTCTGCAGGTCGATACCGCTGTCGATCACGCCCACCTTGATCCCGGCGCCGGTCGCGCCCGTCTGATAGGCGGCGAGTGCGTTCATCGATACCGCACCCACGGTCGCGCGATATTCGGTGGTATCATAATTGGTCGGCGTTGCGGTGGGGGTCGCGGTCGGCGTAGGATCAGGGGTACTGCTCGCGGTTGAAGTCGGCTGCGGCGTCGGGCTGCTGGCTGGAGTCGGCGTGCTGGTCACGCCCCCGCCGCTCCCGCCGCAGGCCGCGACCAGGATCGATATACCAACGACTCCGGCCTGCAAAAGGCGCGTGCGCATGAATGTTCCCCCGAACATGGGCGCCCCGTGCCGCCCGATACGGAAGTCTAATAGTTTGCTGCCGGTGTCTAGGGCGTTAAGGCGAGCGGCTTGCCGGGCCCGTTGCACCGCCCTAGAGCCCGCCCATGCTCGACCGCCTGGAACCGATCCGCACCTGGATTTTCGATCTGGACAATACGCTGTATCCCGCGAGCGCGGACCTGTTCGGCCCGATCGAGGCGAACATGACCGCCTATATCCAGCAGCTGCTCGGGATCGACCATGATCGGGCACGTGCGATCCAAAAGGGCTATTTTTTGGGACATGGCACGACGCTGACTGGCCTGATGTCGGAGCACGACATCGATCCGCACGAATTCCTCGCCTTCGTCCACGATGTGGAGATGGACGTACTGGAGAAAAATGCCCCGCTCGCCGCGGCGATCGCGCGGCTGCCGGGACGCAAGCTCGTCTTCACCAACGGCGACGAACCTTATGCTGGCCGCGTGCTTGACCGGCTCGGGCTCGGCGCAAGCTTCGAGGCAGTCCACGACATCCATGCGATGGAACTGCGGCCCAAGCCCAATGCCTCGGCCTATGCCGGGCTATGCGCGGCGTTCGGGCTCGATCCCGAGGCGTGCCTGTTCGTTGACGACATGGCGCGCAACCTGGCGCCTGCCAAGGCAATTGGCATGACCACAGTGTGGGTCGATAACGGCTCCGAACAGGGGCCGGATAACGACCGCAGCTTCATAGATTTTACGACCCACGACATCCGGCACTGGCTGGAAGAGATATTGGAGACCCCATGAGCACCGACCTGCAAGCTACCCTTGAAGCCGCTTGGGATGCGCGCGCCGATATCGGTCTGACCACCCAAGGCGAAGTTCGCTCGGCCGTTGTCGCGGCACTCGAGCTGCTCGATTCGGGCAAGGCGCGGGTCGCCGAGCCGGACGGCGATGGCTGGCGGGTGAATCAATGGCTCAAGAAGGCGGTATTGCTGTCGTTCCGACTCAACGACAATGCCATCATCGACGGTGGTTCGGGGGGTGCGCCGGCGTTCGACAAAGTGCCCTCCAAGTTTGCTGGCTGGGGCGAAACCGAATTCCGGGCGGCGGGCATCCGCGTGGTGCCGGGCGCGGTCGCGCGGCGCGGGAGCTTCATCGGAAAGGGTGCGATTCTGATGCCAAGCTTTGTCAATATCGGGGCACATGTCGGCGAGGGGACGATGGTCGATGCCTGGGCCACCGTCGGCTCTTGCGCACAGATCGGCAAGAACGTGCACCTGTCGGGCGGTGCCGGCATCGGGGGCGTGCTCGAGCCGCTGCAGGCGGACCCGGTGATCATAGGTGACGGCGCCTTCATCGGCGCGCGTGCTGAAGTGGCCGAAGGCGTGCGGGTCGGCGAGGGCGCGGTGCTCTCGATGGGGGTCTATCTGGGCGCTAGCACTAAGATTATCGATCGCGCGACCGGCGAGGTCCATATCGGATCGGTGCCCCCCTATGCGGTGGTGGTCCCCGGCAGCATCGGCGGCGGCGAGGGTAAGCCGGCGCTTTACTGCGCGGTGATCGTCAAGACCGTCGACGCGCAGACGCGGTCGAAGACCGGGATCAACGACCTACTGCGCGACTAATCCCACCCACCGTCATTCCGGCCCGCGCTGGGGTGACGGTGGGCTACTCCTCTGCCGTTACCTTAGCCACCCCGAGCCGGGGGATTTCGATCTTCGGGCAGCGATCCATCACCACCATGAGCCCGGCCGCTGCGGCGCGCGCTGCAGCCTCTTCGTTCACTACGCCGAGCTGCATCCACACCGCCTTTGCGCCGACGGCGATCGCTTCGTCGACTGCTTGGCCCGCTGCCTGTGGTCGGCGAAAAATATCGACGATATCGATCGGTTCGCCGATCTGGCTGAGCTCGCGGAACACGAACTCCCCGTGGATATGTTCGCCGGTAATCTGCGGGTTTACCGGGATCACGCGATAGCCCTGGTCCTGCAGATATTTCATTACACCATAGCTTGGCCGGTCAGGGCGGTCGGAAGCGCCGATCATCGCGATCACCCGCGCACCTTCGAGCAGGGCCTTTATGTCCTCATCTCGGGTCAGCGGCATCCTACACTCCCTCGCGGTTAAGCCAATCCTGCACGAGTCCGGCTATCTGAGTGAACGCCACACTCTCGGGGGCGTTCCCCGAAGCTGGCGGGACGCCCGCGTCGGACGCCATACGGATCGCCATGTCGAGCGGGACCCGGCCCAGGAAGGGAATGCCGAGCACACTCGCCGCGGCCTCCGCGCCGCCCTTTCCGAACGGATTGGAAATCTCGCCGCATGAGGGGCACGCATAGCCGGACATATTTTCGACGAGCCCGATGATCGGAATGCCGGCCTTATTGAATAGGTCGATCGCGCGCTTGGCGTCAATCAGGGCGAGATCCTGTGGAGTGGAAACGATCACCGCGCCGGCCGGCCGATATTTCTGAATCATCGTCAGCTGCACGTCGCCAGTGCCTGGCGGTAGGTCGACCACCAAGGTGTCGACCGTGCCCCAGTCGGCGTCGACCAATTGCCCGAGCGCGCCTGCTGCCATTGGCCCGCGCCAGGCAATCGCCTGGTCGGCGGCGACCATCTGCCCCATCGATAGCATCGGCAGTCCGTATTTCGTCGCAATGGGAATCAACTGCTTGTCCTTGGCGGTGGGCTTCACCCCCTCGGCATCGAGTAATTTGGGCTGCGACGGGCCGTAGATGTCCGCGTCTACCAGCCCAACCTTTACCCCCTTGCGGACGAGGGCCACCGCCAGATTGGCGGACAGAGTGGATTTGCCGACCCCGCCCTTGCCGCTGGCCACCGCGATCAGCCGGCGGGTGACCCGCTCGCTAGTCTGGGCGACGCGCACCGCGTCGATCCCGGGCAGAGCCATCGCCGCGGCGCGAACCTTCGCTTCGAGATCGTCACGCGAGGCGTCGTCGAGGGCGGTCACGTCGAGAATGATGCTGGCGCGCGTGCCTTCGATCCGGCCGGTGGCGCGGGTGGCGGCGATAGGGGCGAGGGCGGCGTTGAGTGTGTCGGTGTCGGTCATGCCCGGCGAGATAGGGACCTCGCGCACGCTTGCCACTGTTTTTCCGCCCGCGCCGCCCTTATACCATGATCTATGATGACTTTGCCGCGCTGGCTGCCGCGCCTCACCCTTTCCATGACCGAAAAGCCGAAGAGCCCTTGGGGGGCCTCCGGTGGAGACGGGAGCGACGGCGAAGGCCCTAAGAATCCGTGGTCGGTGCCGCCCCCGGGCGGCCGTCCGCGCAGTCAGCGCAGCGCGCTCGACGAACTGCTCGCCCGCGCCAAGCGCGCCGGTGGCGGCGGCGGCGGCGGCGGCGGGATACGCTTTCCCGGCGGCAATCCGCCGCGCTCCTTGTGGGCACTGGGCGTGGGCCTGGTGATCCTGATCTGGCTGCTGTTCACTTGCATCCACCCGATTGGTCCCCGCCAGCAGGGCGTAGTTACCTATTTCGGCAAATATGCTGAGACGCTCGACCCAGGCATCCGTCTGACACTGCCCGCGCCGATCGCTAACGTCGACCTGATCGATGTACGCGAAATAAACACCTTCGATTTCCCGCTGGCCGAAGCCGACAAACAAATTTTGACCGGCGACCAGAACATCGTCGATCTCGCGTATTCGGTGCGTTGGGACATTAGCGACGCACGCGATTACGCTTTCCAGATTAAGGATCCGAACGAGACCGTCCGCGCCGTCGCGCAGAGCGCGATGCGCGCGATTATGTCGACTGTAACGCTCGACGAGGCGATCGGCGCCGGTCGCGGCGGAATCGAATCCCGTGTGCAGATCCTGATGCAGCAGATCCTCAATGATTATCATTCCGGCATCCGCGTACAGGGCGTGGCGATCAAGAAGTCAGATCCGCCCGCAGAAGTGAACGACGATTTCAAGGCGGTCACCGCCGCCCAACAGGAAGCCGTCGCTAACCTCAACCAGTCGCGCTCTTATGCTCAGCAGGTGCTCGCCCACGCACAAGGTGAGACCGCGCAGTTCGATAAGCTCTACGACCAGTATAAACTCGCGCCGGAAGTCACTCGCCGCCGCATGTATTACGAGACCATGGAGAAGGTGCTGGCCAAGACCAACAAGACGATCATCGAGGCGCCGGGCGTAATGCCCTATCTGCCAATTCCGGGCGCGCCCTCGCGTCGCATGACCGAGCCCCAGGTCGCCCCCGCTCCGACACAGGGAGCCGGGCAATGAACATGACTCTGTTCCGCAATCCGGTGACGATCGGTATCCTCGCGCTGCTGCTGGTGATTGTCGCCGCCAGCACCTTCACGATCGTCCCTGAGACCCGGCAAGCCGTGATCCTGCGCTTCGAGCAGCCGGTTGCTACCGTCAACCGCTGGCTTCCCGGCGAGCAGTTCGGCCGCACTGGCGCCGGATTGGTGATGCGCGTGCCATTCATCGACAAGCTCGTTTGGGTCGACAAGCGCGTACTCGACGTCGATCTCGAGAATCAGCAGGTGCTTTCGACCGATCAGCTGCGGCTGTCGGTTGACGCCTATGCGCGTTTCCGAATTGTCGATCCGTTGCGCATGGTGGTCACCGCGCGCACGGAGGAGAACGTCAAAGCCCAGCTCGCGCCGCTGTTTGGCTCGGCGCTGCGCAACGAGCTTGGCAAGCGGCCATTCGCTGCGCTCCTCAGCCCGGAGCGCACCCAGGTGATGGAGAATATCCAGGCCGGGCTCCAGCGCACCGCTGCTCAATATGGGGTGCAGATCGTCGATGTGCGGATCAAGCACGCCGATCTTCCCACTGGAAGCCCGCTGGAGAGCGCGCTCAACCGGATGAAGACTGCGCGCCAGCAGGAAGCCGCTACGATCCGCGCACAGGGCCAGAAGGCTGCGCAGATCGTTCGTGCCGAAGCCGACGCCGGCGCATCGCAAATCTATGCGCAGAGCTTCAACCGCGATCCGTCCTTTTACGATTTCTACCGGGCAATGCAGTCCTACCAGCATACATTTGGGACTGACGGCAACACTGAAGCCACGGGCGAAACCAACGTCATCCTGTCGCCGGACAATGACTATCTGAAGCAGTTCCGAAACGGCGGGGCTCGCTGACGGATCGTTCATATTCAAACGACGTTCAGCAATAGTGGGCCAGTTCTGGCCGGTCGCAAGACCACCAAGAGAGGAAATACCCCCAGTGCGCTACGCCTTCGCCATTACCTCCGCCCTTCTCCTCGGCGGTACTACCGCTTCGCTAGCGCTCCAGCAGCCCGCGTCCGCGCAGGTCGCGCAGAACGAGCCTGGCGCGATCCAGGCCGTCGCGCCTAAGGCCGGCGCGCCGTTGAGCTTCGCCGACCTCGTCGCGCGGCTTCAGCCTGCAGTCGTCAACATTTCGACCACCCAGCGCGTGAAAGTTGAACAGCCGCAAAACCCGTTCGCGGGTACCCCATTCGGCGACCTGTTCGGCGGAATGCAGGGCGGCGGTGGCGGCGGCAATGGCGGCCCGGCGGTGACGCGTGAGGCGCAGTCGCTCGGTTCGGGGTTCCTGATCTCGCCGGACGGCTATGTCGTCACTAACAACCACGTGATCGCGCCGGGCGCAAAGGGCGCCACGGTCGAATCGATCAAGGTTATCCTTACCGATCGCAAGGAATATACAGCCAAGCTGATCGGTCGCGATCCCGCCTCGGATCTGGCGCTGCTCAAGATCGAGGGCAATAACCTGCCATTCGTCAAGTTCACCGACAAGCCGGTAGCGCGGGTCGGCGACTGGGTGCTGGCGATCGGCAATCCGTTCGGCCTGGGCTCGACGGTTACCGCGGGTATCGTTTCGGCGCTGCACCGCGCGACGGGCCAGCCGGGCGCCTATGATCGCTTCATTCAAACCGATGCGGCGATCAACCAGGGCAATTCGGGCGGCCCGATGTTCGATCTCCAGGGCAATGTGATCGGCATTAACTCGCAGATCCTGTCGCCGACGGGCGGCAGTGTGGGCATTGGCTTTGCGATTCCTGCCGAGGAAGCCAAGCCTATCATCGACATCCTGCGCACCGGCACCCTGCCCAAGCGCGGCTATCTCGGTGTCGGCATCCAGCCGATGACGGACGATATCGCCGGCGCGCTGAACCTGCCTAAGGATACTGGCGAGATCATCTCGCGACTGGAGCCGGGCCAGGCCGCCGAGAAGGCTGGGATCAAGCAGGGCGACGTGGTGGTCAAGGTCAACGGCCAGGACGTGACGCCAGATCAGACGCTGAGCTACATGGTGGCGCGGGTCTCGCCCGGCAGCAAGGCTAACCTTGAAGTGTTGCGCGATGGCAAGCATCTGACGATCCCGGTGACAGTCGGCACCCGTCCTTCGGAGGAAGCGTTGGCCGGCATGACCGGTGGCGATGACGACAATGGCCTCGGTGACGACGACGATTCGCAGGCAACCCCGGCGTCCAATCCGCTTGGCCTCTCGGTGACGCCGCTGACTCCGGCGATTTCGCGTAACCTCGGTCTCGACGCTACGGTAAAGGGCGTGGTCATTACCGGCGTGGATCCGTCGAGCGATGCCGGTGCTAAACTCAAGCGCGGCGATGTGATCGTCTCGATTGACCGGACGATCATTTCGTCGGTGGCGGACGTGGCGCGTGCGATTGGCATAGCCAAGTCGGCCAAGCGCGATCAGGTGCTGCTTTACATCCAGCGCCCCAAGGCTGCGGGCGGGTTTATCGGCGTGAAGTTGAAGTAACCCTTTCTCGCTTTGACGACCTCCAAGCTGCCGCCCGGACATGTGTCCGGGCGGCAGTTTTGCTTTCCCCTGCGGCCTGCGAATGTCCCAATGAATACGAACAGTGACGACACGGGGTTCGCCTCGCTGCCCGGGGCAGACCGTAATGTACTTTGGTCTGGGTTGCCGCGGCGCTGCCGTAGCGCGCGATTGTCGCCTGCGGCGACCCAGGGCGTGCGCAGAGGGCAGTCGAAATGCTGCGCAATCTGCGCGCCGGGGGCAAAAATCGAGACGATGGCTCTCAATCTGGCATCGCTTGCATCCGTGCGATCTTTCGCATCGAAGTTGGGTGGGCGAAGAGTCCAGCCCTATTCACGCGTCGAACAGATACCGTAGAGGTGAGCAATCCTCGATATGTGAAGGACCCACGCCTTCGACCTCGGGGCCTGCTTTCCACAGGATCGATCGATAAGCGCGCGTATCGTGTCGGCCGCAAATTCTTCGCCGAAAAACTCTCGGCGAACGCGCCCAAATACGGTTTAATGCAGGTCTGCAAAGTTGAGGTCTGGTCATCGTGCTCCGTAGTGCGGGAGCGCCGATGATTAGACCAAATGAGAGTGGCGCGAACGTACCGTAAACCGCGACCCGTCAAGCGGGTGCTGCATAATCCGGATCTCGGCATTATGAACGCTTCGTGTAACCGTCACGGCCAACATCGGGTGGATCAACATCATCCACCGTGCCGGATCCGCGACGATAGGTCGCAAATCCGGTGTCGGCTGGACTATAGGCGCTTAACGCACCCGCGGGCCACCGAACGGCAGTGGTGGGGGCGGGCGGCGATCGCGGCGCGGAAGCTGCGCCTGATAGGCGTGGCCGCAATGCGCGACGCAATAGGGGAAGCCCGGGTTCACCTTGTCGCCGCAGAAGTGGAAGTCTGGCTCGCCGGGATGGCCGAGCGGCCATTTGCAGACCTTGTCGCTCAGATCCAGCAGGCTCGTCTTGCCGGCCATGTCGGCGCTGGGCTTGGCCGGGACCAGGCGGCGCGGCGGGGCGGGTGTCAGCGGTGCTTGCTGTTCGCCGGGTGACTGCCGCAGGAAGCCGCCCGGTCCGACCGAGCGCATGATCGGCGCGTCCGGCTTGGGAGCGACCTTGACGGCTTCGACCTCGGTGTCGTCGTCCTCGACCGCCTCTTCATCCTCATCGTCGATTTCCGCGACGGGGGCAGGGCCGGCGATCACCGGAGTCGGTTCGGGCTTCGGCTCGACCGGCTTGGCGACGGGGGGGGATGGTGCGGCGACAATCGGCGCCGGTGCAGCGACGACCGGCACGGCGGGCTTCTCGGCCTCGTGTTCGTTCGGCTTGACCGGCGACGGGCGCGACTGCAGGTTCAGCCGGTGGGCCTTACCGATCACGGCGTTGCGGCTCACTCCGCCCAGTTCCTCGGCGATTTGGCTGGCGGTCTGACCCGCTTCCCACATCCTTCTCAGCGTCTCGATACGCTCTTCGGTCCAGCCCATGTGTCTTCCTTGAGGTATGCCGGGTTGCAGGCAACCGCGGCAGCCAGTAGGCACCAGGCATGGTCAGCCTGCCCCCACTCGGCGAAGTTCAGTCGATGTCGCCCCCCGGCGTCCCGGTCATCCGCAACGTCAATTGGGGGGGATTGCGCACCCTCTATGTGAAGGAGGTGCGGCGTTTCTTCAAGGTCCAGCTGCAAACGGTATGGGCGCCGGCGATCACGACCCTGCTGTTTCTGGTGATTTTCACGGTCGCAACCGGGGGGAAGCGCCCGGTTGAGGTCGGCGGCGCGATCGTTCCCTTCGGCGATTTCATCGCGCCTGGGCTGATCGTGATGGGCATGCTGCAGAATGCGTACGCCAATTCGAGCTTCTCGCTGCTCGTCGGCAAGATCCAGGGGACGATCGTAGATTATTTGATGCCGCCGCTGTCGACCGGGGAATTGCTCGGCGCGTTGGTGGCGGGCGCGGTGACCCGCGCCGTATTGGTCGGCGCGGCAGTGTGGGTCGCTATGGCGCTGTGGCCGGACGTGCATGTCACGCCGTCGCATCCGCTGGCGATCCTGTGGTTCGGTCTGCTTGGATCGGTGTTCCTGTCGCTGCTCGGCATCCTAACATCTATATGGGCCGATAAATTCGACCATGCCGCGGCGGTGCAGAATTTCGTGATTGCGCCGCTCTCGCTGCTGTCGGGGACGTTTTATTCGGTCGACCGGCTGTCGCCGGTGTTCCACGCGATCAGCCATGCCAATCCGTTCTTCTATATCATCTCCGGGTTTCGCTTTGGCTTTCTGGGAGTGGCCGATTCGCCGGTGATACTGGGCGGGGCGGTGATCCTGGTGATCGACGTCGCGCTCGGCGGGCTGTGCTATGGGTTGCTCAAGAGCGGATGGAAGCTGAAGAACTAGCGCTTCACAGCCGGTTCAGACCGTCTCCGCAAAAACGCCACGACGTTGCAGCCAAGGGGTTTTCCGACGATATGGTACGCATGAAGCGGCTCGTCGCGACCCTGGTGATCTCGTGCCTCGTGTTGGCGGCGCCAGCGCGCGCGCAATCGATCCTGCGCGATGCCGAAACCGAGTCGCTGTTCGCCGATATGGCGCGACCGATCGTACTCGCTGCCGGGCTCGATCCCAGGCATGCCAAGGTCGTGCTGATCCAGGACGATAGCATCAATGCCTTCACTGCCGGCGGGGAGACGGTCTACGTCCACTCCGGGCTGATGGCCGCCGCTGACAATGCCAATCAGGTGCAGGGCGTGATTGCGCATGAATTCGGCCATGTCGCTGACGGCCATGTCGCGCTAGGCGATGCGGGCGGCAAGCCGGCGATGGGAATCTCGATTCTATCCATGGTGCTCGGCATCGCCGCGATGGCGGCAGGCGCGGGCGAGGCCGGGGCGGGAATCCTCGCTGCCGGGCAGCAGGCAGCGATGGGCAATTACCTGTCCTACAGCCGCACCATCGAGGCGACTGCCGACGCCTCGGGCGCGATGTACCTCAACCGCGCCGGGATCAGCGGCAAGGGCATGCTCGACTTCTTCAAGAAGTTGCAGAGCGAAGAATATGCCTATGGCCTCAAGAACATCGATCCCTATGCGCAGAGCCATCCGCTCTCGGGCACACGCATCGCTACGCTGAGTCACGATCTGCAGAGCGCGCCCTCATGGAACACGCCGCCCGATCCGGCGCTCAACGCGCGCTTCCAGCGAGTGAAGGCCAAGCTGGTGGGTTATGTCGAGGAAACCAAGATCACGCTCAATGCCTATCCCGAGAAGGACCAGAGCATTCCTGCCCATTACGCCCGAGCCTATGCCTGGCACAAAGGCGGCTATCCGGAGAAGGCGGCGGCCGAGACGGCTGCGCTGATCAAGGCCTCGCCGCATGATCCTTATTTCCTTGAGATCGAGGGGCAGATCCTGCTCGAATCGGGCAAGCCGAAAGAAGCGCTGGTGCCGCTGCGCGAGGCGACCCAGGCGACCAATTTTCAGCCGCTGATCGCCACTACCTTCGGCCATGCGCTGATCGCGACCGAGGATAAGGCGAACTATCCCGAGGCGGAAAAGGTGCTGCGCCAGGCAGTGGCGCGCGACGACGAGAATCCGTTCGCCTGGTATCAGCTCGGCACCGTATACGATCTGAAAGGCGACGTCGCCCGCGCCGCGCTCGCCACGGCCGAACGCGCGTCTATGACCGGCGATCCGGGTCTCGCGTTGCGCAGCGCACAGACCGCAATGGGCGGCATTCCCCCCAACACCCCCGACTGGATCCGCGCGCAGGACATCCTGCTCGTCTCGCAGGACCAGATCAGCAATAAGAAGAAGCGCAGATGACCGACCGTAATTGGAGCTTTATGGGTGGCGTGGTGGTACTCGCCGCGCTTGCTGGGGCGGGCGGCTCATTTGCCGTGCAGCAGTTGAGTGGCACGCCGGCAGGCGCGGGGGTGCGCGCCTATCTGCTCGACCACCCGGAGGTGATACCGGAAGCGATGCAGAAGCTGCAGGACCGCGAGACCGCCAAGCAGGCGACCGAATCGGGCAAGACGGTGGCCGCCAATCGGAGCGCGATCGTCACGCCTTATGGCGATGCGTTCGCCGGCAATCCGAGCGGCGACGTCACCCTAGTCGAATATTTCGACTATAATTGCGGCTATTGCCGCGCCAGCCTGCCGATGCTGCACGATCTGGTGGCGAGCGATCCGAAGTTGAAGATCGTGTTTCGCGAGTTGCCGATTCTCAGTCCGGAAAGCCGCACCGCGGCGCGTGCGAGTTTGGCTGCAGCCGAACAGGGCAAGTTCGGGGCGTTCCACGATGCGCTGTACGCGGCTGGGCCGCTGAGTGAGGCGCGGATCGCCAAGGTGTCGGCGCAGTCCGGGGTGGACTTGTCCAAGGCGTCGCCGACGCGGACGGATGCCGAGATTTCGCGTAACCTCTCGATGGCGCGCGAACTTGGCATGACAGGCACGCCGAGCTGGGTGATCGGCGACCGGGTGTTCTCGGGCGCGTTACCGATAGACGATATGCGCAAGGCGATCGCGGCGCAGCGGGCCAAGGGATGACGAGGGCGCACGTTTAATCCCAAAGCTCGTTGCGGATTCTTTGCCCGCACCCCACCTCCTGGGTTCAAGGGGGGCCTTAATGCCAGATCCGATCCTGACGCTTGCCGGCGTCTCCAAGACCTATGCTTCCGGCCATACCGCTCTCCACAGCGTCGACCTTGAGATCCAGAAAGGCGAGATTTTCGCGCTGCTCGGTCCTAACGGCGCCGGCAAGACCACGTTGATCAGTGTGGTCTGCGGGATCGTCGTGCCGAGCACCGGCACCATCACCGTCAGCGGCCACGACGCACTCAAGGACTATCGCCGCGCGCGCGCCATGATCGGGCTGGTGCCGCAGGAATTATCGGTCGACATGTTTGAAACCGTGCTCGCCACGGTGCGCTACAGCCGCCGGTTGTTCGGTCGCTCCGGACATGACGCCTATATCGAGCAACTGCTGAAAGACCTGTCTCTGTGGGACAAGCGCGGCGATAAGATTATGAGCCTGTCGGGCGGGATGAAGCGCCGCGTGCTGATTGCCAAGGCGCTCAGCCACGAGCCTGAGATACTGTTCCTCGATGAGCCGAGTGCGGGCGTCGACGTGGCGCTGCGTCGCGACATGTGGAAGTTGGTGCGGTCCTTGCGGGATCGGGGCACCACCGTGATCCTCACCACCCATTATATCGAGGAGGCCGAGGAAATGGCCGACCGCGTGGGTGTGATCGACAAGGGGCGGCTGCTGCTGGTCGAAGACAAGACCGCGCTGATGAAGAAGCTTGGCAAGCGCGAGATGGACATCGCGCTGGTCGAGCCGCTCGCAGGCGTTCCTGCCGAACTTGGTGACTGGCATCTCGGGTTGGAGGATGAGGGGCGCCGTTTGCGCTACACGTTCGACGCACAGGCCGAGCGCACGGGCATTCCCTCGTTACTGCACAAGCTGGCCGAGCTCGGCATCGCATTCAAGGATCTGGAGACATCGAAGTCGAGCCTCGAGGATATTTTTGTCGGGCTGGTGGAGCAGAAGGCATGAACGAATTTCCCGCCTTCAACAGTCATGGCGTCTGGGCGATCTACCGCTTCGAAATGGCGCGCGGCTTACGTACTTTGTGGCAAAGCCTGGTGACGCCGGTGTTGACCACCTCGCTCTATTTCATCGTATTCGGCGGCGCGATCGGGTCACGTATGCAGACCGTCGATGGCGTGAGCTATGGCAGCTTTATCGTGCCCGGCCTCATCATGCTCTCGCTGCTAACGCAGAGTATCTCCAATGCGTCGATCGGCATCTATTTTCCAAAGTTCACCGGGACGGTCTACGAGTTGCTCTCCGCGCCGATCTCGCCGATTGAAATGGTGATCGGCTTCGTTGGGGCGGCGGCGACCAAGTCGGTAGTGATCGGCGCGATCATCCTTGCGACAGCCGCTTGCTTCGTGTCGTTCAGGGTCGAGCATCCGTTGGCGATGGTGGCGCTGTTGTTGCTCACCTCCTTCACCTTCAGCTTGTTCGGCTTCATCATCGGCATCTGGGCCAATGGCTTCGAGCAGCTGTCATTCGTGCCGTCGTTGCTGGTGACGCCGCTGACCTTCCTGGGGGGATCCTTCTACTCGATCACCATGCTGCCGCAGCCGTGGCAGACGATCAGCCTGTTCAATCCGGTGGTCTATCTGATCAGCGCGTTTCGCTGGAGCTTCTTCGGCAAGGGGGATGTGGATTTAGGTGCGAGCCTTGGGTTTACGGCGGCGTTTCTCGTGCTGTGCATGGTCGGTGTGTGGTGGATTTTCCGCACGGGCTGGCGGCTTAAGAACTGATTCGTCGGGAGGACGAACGCTGTCGATTGACTTGGCGCTCGCTCCCGGCCAAACCGGCTTCGTCGGCACCGGGCAACCGGAGCCAGCACGCGCGGGAGAGTGCGCCGGGAAACCGGCGCCGCCGAAGGAGCAACCGCCCCGGAATCTCTCAGGCAGATGGACCGCGCGGGCTGATGACACTCTGGAAAGCGGGCGCCCTGCGGGTGCCCCACCGAAGGTGTAAGCCGGTCCATCGCGCGACTGGCGAAAGCTCTCAGGTTCCGTGACAGAGGGGGCGATGGATCGAAGGCCGGGCGTCCGGCCGCGCTTCGTCGTCCAATCCTGTCACAAGGCCTGCCTAAGATGAGCGCATTTCCCGAAAACGGCATTCTCGACCCCGAAGGCGGCGAGGAGATCCCGACGCTGCCGTTGCCGCTCGATGCATGGCACCGCGCGAAGGGTGGCCGGATGGTCGAGTTTGCCGGCTATTTCATGCCGATCCAATATGAAGGCATCATGGCGGAGCACCTTTGGGTGCGTGAATCGGCCGGGCTGTTCGATGTCAGCCACATGGGTCAGATCCATTTCGCCGATGTCGGCGCAGATGCGGCGCTCGAGGCCGTGCTGCCGGGGGACATCATCGGCTTGGCAGCGGGAAAGATGCGCTATTCGCTGCTGCTTGCCGAGGACGGCGGTATCCTCGATGACCTGATGGTCACGCGGCTCCCGGCCGGGAGTCCATTCGATCGTGAGGCGGAGGACGGCTTCGATCCGGCCAAGCCTTGGGAGACGTCGCCCGTCGCGCCGGCAGCGAAGGAAGGCGGCCTCTACATGGTCGTCAACGGCGCCACCAAATATGACGACGTTTCCTATCTGCTCGACGTGCTCGGCGATGACGTCACCATCACCTTGATGGAGGATCAGGCGCTGCTCGCGCTGCAGGGCCCCAAGGCGGTCGATGCGCTCGCGCGGATCGTACCGGGGATTGAAGCCCTGACCTTTATGACCGCCGCGGCCTTCGACTGGCACGGAACCGAATTGTGGGTTAGCCGCTCGGGCTATACCGGCGAAGACGGTTTCGAGATCTCGGTGCCCGCGGATTTCGCCGAGGCACTCGCCGACGCGCTCGCTGCCGAGCCCGAGGTCAGGCCGATCGGTTTGGGCGCGCGCGACTCTTTGCGCCTCGAAGCGGGGTTACCGCTCTATGGCCACGACCTCGGTCCAGAGACGAGCCCGGTGATAGCCGATCTCGGCTTTGCGCTGTCGAAGCGCCGCCGTGAGGCGGCTGACTTCGCGGGCGCGACCCGGATTCTGGCCGAGCGTGAATCCGGCCCGGCCACCAAGCGCATCGGCCTGATCGTCGACGGGCGCCAGCCGGCGCGTGAGGGCTCCGACGTCATCGACGATGATGGCGCCGTAATCGGTCGCCTGACCAGCGGCGGCTTCTCTCCGACGCTCGGGAAGCCGATCGCGATGGCGTACGTGCCGTTGGCGCTATCGGCGCCGGGCACCCGTATCGAGATCGCGCAACGCGGCAAGGTTCATACCGCGACCGTCGTCGCCATGCCGTTTATCCCCCACCGCTACGTCCGCACAGGAGGCAAGTGATGAGCCGTTATTACACCGAAGATCATGAGTGGGTCGATGTCGATGGCGACATCGGTACCGTAGGCATTTCCGAATATGCACAAGGCCAACTCGGCGACATCGTGTTCATCGAGGTTCCCGAAGCGGGCAAGACGCTCATCAAGGGCGGCGACGCCGCAGTCGTCGAATCGGTTAAGGCCGCCTCGGACGTCTATGCGCCGGTGTCGGGCACAGTGATTGAGGGCAATGCCGCGCTCGCTGACGAGCCGGGGCTGGTCAACAGTGATCCCGAGGACGATGGCTGGTTCTTCAAACTGACGCTGTCGGATCCGGAGGAGCTTGCGGGCCTGATGGACGAAACCGCCTACGCCGCGTTTGTGGCCAAGCTGTAAGAAAACGCCCCTCCCTTTCACGGGGAGGGATTGGGGTGGGCCTGTCCCATCCCGCGAAGCGACGTCGGAGCATCGAGCCTGGCGTTGCTGCCCACCCCATACCCCCTCCCCTGAAGGGAAGGGGCTGGAGACCGGAATGCGCTACCTGCCCCTCACCACCACCGACCGTAGGGAGATGCTCGCTGTCATCGGCGCTCCTTCGATCGACGCTTTATTTGTGGACGTGCCCGCCGAAGCGCAGCTCGACGGCCCGATTCACGGGCTGCCTGGCCATGCGAGCGAACTCGCGGTCGAGCGCCACATGACCAAGCTCGCACGTAAGAACCTGTCGGCGGGTGACGCACCGTTCTTCCTTGGCGCCGGTGCTTACCGTCACCACGTCCCGGCCAGTGTCGATCACCTGATCCAGCGTGGCGAATTCCTTACCGCCTATACTCCCTATCAGCCCGAGATCGCGCAAGGCACCTTGCAGATGTTGTTTGAATTCCAGACGCAGGTCGCGCGACTGCTCGGCACCGACGTCGCCAACGCCTCGATGTACGACGGCTCGACCGCCTGCTGGGAGGCGATCGGTATGGCAAGACGCATCACCAAGCGGGGCAAGGCGATCCTATCGTCGGGGCTGCACCCGCATTACGTCTCGGTCGCCAAGACGATGGCCAAGTTCACCGGCGACATGCTCGACACCGCGGCGCCCGAACTGGTCGCGGAGACCGATAGCGCCCGGCTAATTGCCGCGATCGACTCAGAGACCTCGTGCGTCGTCGTTCAATATCCCGACATCCTCGGCCGCGTCGCCGACCTGTCCGAGCTAGCGGCCGCCTGCCATGCGCAGAAGGCGTTGCTGATCGCAGTCGTCACCGAGCCGGTCGCGCTCGGCGCGATCAGGTCGCCCGGCGAGATGGATGCCGACATCGTCGTTGGTGAAGGCCAGTCACTCGGCGTCGGGCTCCAGTTCGGCGGGCCGTATGTCGGGCTGTTCGGCTGCAAGGAGAAATACGTTCGGCAGATGCCCGGCCGCCTCTGCGGCGAGACCCAGGATGCGGACGGCAAGCGTGGCTTCGTGCTAACACTTTCCACCCGCGAGCAGCACATCCGCCGCGAAAAGGCGACCTCCAACATCTGCACCAACTCCGGGCTCTGCGCGCTGGCTTTCTCGGTGCATATGACGCTGCTCGGTGAAAAGGGCCTGCGGATGCTGGCCGAGACCAATCATGCCGGCGCGGTGGCTGCCGCCGAGCGCCTGAGCCAGATTCCCGGGGTCGAACTCGTCAACGACGCATTTTTCAACGAATTTACACTGAAGCTGTCGGTGGAGGCGCGCCCGGTGGTCCGCACGCTCGCCGACCGCGGCATTCTGGCCGGCGTCTCGCTCGGCCGGCTTTACCCCGGCACGGACGCGCTCGCCAACGGGCTGGTGGTCGCGGTGACTGAAATGACGACGACGGAAGATGTCGAGGCATTGGCCTTGGCGCTGCAGGAGGTGCTGGCATGACGATCAACCAGAGCGGCTGGCGCCCCGAGCGTCCCGAGACCGGCAACGATGTTCCCACCACTTTCACTGGTAATCGCGCGCTGATGCTCGAGGAAGCGCTGATCTTCGAGATCGGTTCGACCGAGACTACCGGCGTCGAAGTCACCGCGCCTGCCAAGGTCGCAGCCCGGCTCGGCGGTCTCGCGCGGACGAAGCCGATCGGGCTTCCTGGCCTCTCTGAGCCCGAGGCAGTGCGCCACTACACCCGTCTCTCGCGCCAGAATTACGCGATCGACCTGGGTCTCTTTCCCCTCGGCTCGTGCACGATGAAGCACAACCCGCGCCTGAACGAGAAGATGGCGCGGCTCCCGGGCTTTGCCGACGTCCACCCGCTGCAGCCGATCGACACGGTGCAGGGCGCGCTCGAGGTAATCCACCAACTCGCGCACTGGCTCGTGACCCTCACTGGAATGCATTCGGTCGCGATGAGCCCCAAGGCCGGTGCACACGGCGAGTTGTGCGGCATTCTCGCGATCCGCGCGGCCCTTGAGTCCCGCGGCGAGGGCCATCGTAAAGTGATTCTGGTTCCAGAGAGCGCTCACGGGACCAACCCCGCCACCGCCGCCTTCGCGGGCTATGCGGTCGAGGACATCCCGGCCACTGCGGAGGGCCGCGTCGACACCGCGGCGCTGATCGCTCGGCTCGGGCCGGACGTGGCGGGAGTGATGATCACCAACCCCAACACCTGCGGGTTGTTCGAGCGCGACATGCGGGTAATTTCGGACGCGGTGCACGCTGCGGGCGCGCTGGTCTATTGCGATGGCGCGAATTTCAACGCGATCGTTGGCCGCGTGCGCCCGGGCGATCTCGGCATCGACGCGATGCACATCAATCTTCACAAAACCTTTTCCACTCCGCATGGCGGCGGTGGACCCGGCTCGGGCCCGGTGGTGTTCTCACAAGCGCTCACCCCTTTCGCGCCGCTTCCCTTCGTCGAAAAGCAGGGCGAGCATTTCGTGCTGATCGAGGAGGAAACCGCCGAGGAGCATCATGCTTCCAGCTTCGGCCGAATGGTCGCGTTCCACGGCCAGATGGGGATGTTCACGCGAGCGCTAACCTATATCCTCAGTCACGGCGCGGACGGGCTGCGGCAGGTCGCCGAGGACGCGGTGCTTAACGCCAATTACATCCTGCGATCGCTGGACAAGACGCTCGATGCTCCGTTCGGCGCTTCGGGGCCGTGCATGCACGAAGCCCTGTTTTCAGATGCGAACGTGGCCGAAGGTTTTTCCACGATCGACATTGCCAAGGGGCTGATCGACGAGGGCTATCACCCGATGACCATGTATTTTCCGCTGGTTGTTCACGGCGCGATGCTGGTCGAGCCCACCGAGACCGAATCGAAGGCTGCGCTCGACCAATTCATCGAGGCGCTGCGCTCGGTTGCCGAACGTGCCAAGGCCGGTGATCCGAGCCTCAAGACCGCACCCCATTTCGCGCCGCGCCGTCGGCTCGACGAGACGCTGGCGGCACGTAAGCCGGTGCTGGTGTGGAGGGAACCGGTGCTCGCCCAGGCAGCCGAATAGCTTGCGAGTCGGTGCTTTAGTCTGCTAATACGCCCTCACGTGCGATATGGGGGTATTTCATGCAGGTTGATCACGCTGCTTCGGAACAATGGATTCGCTACGCCATCTCCGCGGCGATCGTGGTGCTGGTTCTGGGGTTTCGCCTGCGCGGGATGAGCCGGATGCGGCGACTGCGACTGGAAACTCTGTGGATAGTGCCCGCGATCTATGCCGTCTTCGCCGCAGTGATGTTCGTCGAATTCCCGCCAACCGACATCGCCTGGGCGGTCTGTGCTGCAGCGCTCGCGGTAGGGGTGGCGATCGGCTGGCAGCGCGGCAAATTGATGCAGATTCACATCGATCCTGAGACGCATGCTTTCAACCAGAAGGCCTCGCCTGCCGCCTTCGCGATTATTGTCGTGTTGCTGGTGGTGCGCTTCGGTGCTCGTCAGATGCTGGCGGAGGGTGGGAGCTACGGCTTCCATGTCAATGCGATGGTGATCACTAACGTACTGATCGCCCTCGCGCTGGGCCTGTTCAGTGCGACCCGGGCGGAAATGTACCTGCGCGCGAAGCGGATGTTGCAGCAGGCGCGCGCGGCGCGCGCGTAGCACGGGCTGGCAGGATCGGGCGGAAGCCGCTATCCGCCGCGCCATGATCAAACGCGCCCTCAACGTCACCCGCGAGGCGGATTTCTCCGCCTGGTACCAGTCCGTCATCACCGAGGCCGACCTCGCCGAGGAATCGGGCGTGCGCGGCTGCATGGTGATCCGCCCTTGGGGCTATGGCATCTGGGAGCGGATCCAGCGCCTCCTCGATGACCGGATCAAGGCGACCGGCCACGAGAATTGCTATTTCCCCTTGTTCATCCCGCTTTCCTATTTCGAGAAGGAAGCTGAGCACGTCGAGGGGTTCGCCAAGGAGATGGCGGTCGTCACCCACCACCGGTTGAAGTCGGACGGCAAGGGAGGGCTGATTCCCGACCCCGAGGCGAAGCTCGAGGAACCGCTGGTCGTGCGGCCGACCTCCGAGACGGTGATCGGCGCGGCATTTGCGCGCTGGATTCAGTCCTGGCGCGACCTGCCGGTGCTGATCAACCAGTGGGCCAATGTGGTCCGCTGGGAAATGCGCACCCGGATGTTCCTGCGTACCAGCGAATTCCTCTGGCAGGAGGGCCATACCGCCCACGCCACCCCCGCAGAGGCGCGTGAGGAGACGCTTAAGATGCTCGAAGTCTATCGCGACTTCGCTGAGACGTGCTTGGCGTTGCCGGTGGTGGCGGGCGAAAAGCCCGAGAATGAGCGCTTCCCCGGCGCGGTCGAGACTTGGTCGATCGAGGCGATGATGCAGGACGGCAAGGCGCTTCAGGCCGGTACCAGCCACTTCCTCGGCACGAATTTTGCGAGCGCCCAGAACATCCGTTTCCAGAATGCGAGCGGCGAGTTCGAGTTTGCCAACACCACCAGTTGGGGCGTGTCGACGCGGATGATCGGCGGGATCATCATGGTCCACGGGGACGACGACGGCCTGCGCGTGCCACCGGTGGTGGCGCCTTGGCAGGTGGTGATCGTGCCAATGTTGCGCGATCAAGCCGAGGACGAGGCGCTGATCGCCTATTGCAAAACGCTGCAGGCCGAGCTCGCCAAGATGTCTGCGTTCGGTGAGCCGGTGCGCGCGCTGCTCGATCTCAAGGGGGTCAAGGCCGCGACTAAGCGCTGGGGCTGGGTGAAGAAGGGGGCGCCGATCGTGATCGAGGTTGGCGGCCGCGACATGGCCGGCGGCAATGTTTCGGTAATTCGCCGCGATCGGCTGTACCGCGAGGACGGCAAGCTCGACAGCGCGACTGCCGCGCGCGACACGTTCGTCGGGGAAGCGGGGGCGCTGCTGGAGGCGATCCAGACGAGCCTGCACGGCGAGGCGCGCGCGCGGATGGAGGCGAATATCGTCCGCGATGTGACCGATTTTGAAGGTCTCGCCCGATACTTCGGCCCGGGCGCGAAATATCCGGGCTGGGTCGAAGTGCAATGGTCCAAACCGACCGGCGCCGAACTAGATAAGGTCGTCGAGCGGCTCAAGACGCTCAAGCTGACAATCCGTAACGTTGCGCAAGGCTCGGCACCGGCCGACGGCGCATGCCTGTTTACCGGCGCGCCTGCGGTCGAACGTATTCTGGTCGCTCGGTCATATTGACGCAAACCTCGTCATCCTGAAGCTGTCGAGGATGACGAGGGTGACAGCGACCGAGCTTAGCCGCTCTGTGCAGGTGAGCGCGGTGACGTGCCGTCGAGCTTCTCGTGCAACACATCGGGTAGGCGGTCGTCGGGAACGATTCCGGCATCGCGGCGCATCCAGATGAATAGGAACACCGCCGCTAGCGTCAGCGTGATGAAGGTTATTAGGAAGATACGTCCGTCCATGACCGGCCTTTCGTGTCGAAGACCCCCCGGCTCGCCAACAGGCTAAAGCCGGTCCGTTAACGAGTCGTTGCCATGGACGGACGCGGCTAGCCGCCTGCCTTGCGCCGGGTTTCCCAGCCCTTCTTCGCGGCGGCTGAGCGGTCCGCGACGCTGCGTGTGCCCGAAGCCTCGCCGCCCTTGCGCCCGCCCTTTCGGGCGGAGCCACGGGTGTCCGGCTTGCCACGTCCGGAGCCGGACTTGTTGCCGCCGCCGGACTCCTTGTTCACTGTTGCCCAGGCTCGGCGCTCTGCCTCGTCCTTGGGTGTGCCGCGATCCTCATAGCCTTGCTCGATATGCTCGGCCTTGCGCTTCTGCTTGTCGGTGTACGCCGATTTGTCGCCCTGGGGCATCGTACCCTCCTATCAGTGGAAGATCAGCCAGAGGATCAGGATGACGGGGATCGGCACGCCGATCAACCAAAGCAATATTCCCTTACCCATCCTATCCTCCTGTATCGCCGCTATATGTGCGACGGACAGGGGAAACGGCGCGGGGGCGAACTGGTTCCGGGTCAGTCGGGGTGTTCGACGCGAGCGACCGCGCGGGCGTAGGCCTGTGCCGCTTGGCGTTCGCGCGGATCCTTAAACGCAGCCGCCGGATCGGGCGCGTCGCCCAGCCCATGGAGCAATGCCCACAGCGCGAACCGCCGTCCCGCGTCGCGTTCGGTGCCGAAGGCAACTGCAAGCCGCTCGCGCCCCGACTCAATCGCCGCAGGAGGCAGGATGTCGATCTCGGTCGTGCCGAAATAATTGTGGAGTAGGGCGTCAAGATCCATGCGCTGTGGACTGGCCCGGCCCCGTGGCGGAGACAAGGTGTTTCATTAAAATTTTTCACCAGGTATTTGCCAATAGCAAATAGGATGATCAATTATCTATTTACGGGCGGCGTCCGGTACATTGTAATTGCGATATTTTATCAATCACTGATGCATAAGTGCTGGTCCCCTTCCTGTCGTCGGCTCTACAGCGGGTGCTATCAACATAGCCCATGACGGGCCCGATGTCCTCGCCAACAGCCTGTCGGACGAGGCTCGCACGGAGCCGCGTGATCTCTACGACCTTTGGAATTTGCTTGATGAGCGTGACATCCGTCCGGCGAATATCTTGCTGAGTTCACGCAGAAGCTCGCTCTGCAGGACTGCGCATCGTAGCGATCGCCAATAAAGAGAAGCGTCTACGCACGCTATGGCTGGGGCAGTTGCAGCAGCAGATGGGCGACTTGCCGCAATTCGAAGGCGTGTTTCGCGACGTAATGCGGGTTCTGAGCGCGGCGGAACCATCGAAATAGGCGGCCGGCTATAATAAGACATCGTGATAGAAATTAAGAAAACCGGCCGGCGCCGAGAAGACAACCGTGACCTTGTGGGCGCCCTCCGTACTCAAAATCTCACAAATCCTCTATCGTCAACAGGGGGGCGGACAGTGCGGCATAATCGAAGATTTTCCGTGGATCGAGCCGCCAGGCCGTGTAGTAATTAAATATTTGTCTGACGAGATTTATTATTTGTCGTAAAAATAAATGAAGAAACGCGTTTGATATACAAAACAAATAATAAGTTAAATATTTGTTTGAAATATGGAATGCTATTCCGCTCAATAGAACAATATTTCTTTTTGCGATTTAATAATGGATCGGATTAAATTTATATGCGGATCTGTCGATCCGTTCATCCTTTTCCTTTACGGAATTCGTCGAGAGTGATCCCTAGCCGAGCGACTTTGTCGTAGAAAGTCTTGCGCGGGATCCCAAGCAGCCGGAGCGCGAGCACCACGCTGCCGCCGGTGTTGCGCAGCGCGTCGCGGATCAGTTCGGCTTCGAACCGGTCGACGCGACGCGGCAACGAGAGGAGTTCCGCATCCGCCAACGGGGCGTCCAAGCCCAGCACCGCCTGAAAGGCGAAGTTGCGTAATTCGCGGACGTTACCGGGCCAGTCGTGGGTCTGCAAATGACGGCGGGTGACATCGGTCAGCGCGAAATCGGTGCGGCCGAGCTGCGCCTTGGCCTCCTCGACAAAGGCGGCGAACAGTTGCGGGATGTCGGCGCTGCGCTCGCGAAGCGGCGGCACGCGCAGCCGCACCACGTTAAGCCGGTAATAGAGGTCGGATCGGAAACTGCCTTCTGCCACCGCCTCGGCAAGCGAGCGTTTGCTGGTGGCGATGACGCGCAGATTTACTGCGCGCGGGCGGTCGGCGCCGATCGGCTGGACTTCGCGTTCCTCGAGCACGCGCAATAATTTAGTTTGGACGGCAGGGGCCATGCTGTCGATCTCGTCGAGCAGCAACGTACCTCCGCTCGACGCTTCGACTTGGCCGATCCGCGGAAGGCGGGTCTGGGCGACGCTGTCGGCGGCGTGGCCAAACAGCTCGCTTTCCGCCAAGGCTTCGGGCAGCGCACCGCAATTGACCGCGATGAAGGGTTTGCCGCGCCGCGCGCCCAGCCGGTGGAGGAGGAGAGCGACCAGTTCCTTGCCGGTCCCGGTCTCGCCCTCCACCAGTACGTCGATGTCCGCGCCCGCCAGCTGGCGAATGGTTTCCCGCAGCTGCATGGTGACGACGCTGTCGCCGACCAGCGGGCTCGGCTCCGCGTCGGCCGCGGCAGCTGCTGCGCGGAGGCGACGATTGTCGAGCACCAGCAGCCGCGTATCGAGCGCTTTGCGCGTCACCGCCACCAGATGGTCGGCGGAGAACGGCTTGGTGAGGAAATCGAACGCACCGTCACGCAAAGCGCCCACCGCCATCGGCACGTCCGCATGGCCGGTGACCAGGATTACCGGGATTTCCGGGTCGACCGCGCGCACCTTCTCGAGGAATTGCAGCCCGTCGATTCGCGGCATGCGGATGTCGGACACGATTGCACCGGGGAAGCCGGCGTCGATCTGGGCAAGTGCGGTTTCGGCGCCAGGAAAAGCCTCGACGGTGAGGCCGGCGAGTTCGAGCGTCTGCACGGTGGCGGCACGTAGCGCGGCGTCGTCCTCGACGAAGAACACGATCTGGTTGGTCGGAAACAGCATCAGGCGCGTTTCAATCGCAGGAGGAAGGCTGCGCCGCCGAGCGGCGATAGCGTAGTTTCGAGCTCGCCGCCGAACTCGCGCGCGATATCTCGCGCAATGCCCAGGCCCAGGCCGAGTCCTTGTAGTTTCCCAGTGACAAAGGGCGTGAAAATCTGGTCGGCAATCGCAAGAGCGATACCGGGGCCGTTGTCGGAGACGGTGAGGCTTACGCCGCGGCGCAGATCTGCATGGATGCGGATTTTTGGAACTGGCGTGTCGAAAAGCGCTTCTGCTGCATTCTGCAGAAGGTTGAGCACTATCTGTTCCAGCCGCACGCGGTCGGCTACCACGCTTGCGGCGGCCGCGGCCTTGGTCATCTCGACCTCGACCATGTCGCGCACCCGGTCCCCGGCTAGCAGCAACGCGCCATCGATCACCGAGGCGACCGTCACTGTACCTGTCGAGGGCGTCCGGCGACGGGCGAAATTGCGGAGTTCGGCGGTGATAGTGCCGATCCGCGTGGTGAGGTCGACGATGTGCGCCAGGTTGCCGCGCACCTGGTCGGGCAGGTCACGATCGAGGAATGCACCGGCATTTTCGGCAAAGGTACGGATTGCAGCGACTGGCTGGTTGATCTCATGCGCGACGCCGGCGGTGATCTGGCCGATCGATCCCAGGCGGTTAGCTTGGGTTAATTCCTCGCGGGCGGCGCGGAAGCGGCGGTCGGCGTCGGCACGCTCGCATGATTCGACACGAAGTCGCTCGTTGGTTTCGCGCAGCTCGGCGGTACGCCGCTCGACCTCGTGTTCGAGCCGTGCCTGCGCCTCGCGCTGCATATGGGTGCGTTCTCGCGCGCGCAGGATGGTGCCGAAGGTGACGCCGATCACGATCAGCGCGACCAGGTTCCACAGCCGCACGCGGGTGTTGGCGGCGACGAGCGGGGCGGTGAGCGGCTCGAGATAGGTGAGCTGAGCACCGTTTAGCGGCACCGCGGTGGTACCGCTGCGATAAGGCAGAGGCCGGCCGCCAACGGTGGCAGTGACGGTCGTTTGAGATAGGTCAAGCGGGGCTGGACGCAGCGAGGCGGTACCGAATTGCAGCGTGCGTCGCGCGCGCGCGGCGGTGGCCGGATCAAGCGGATGGGTGGTGCGGAAGCGCCAGCCGGGTTCGCTGGTGATCAAGATCACGCCATGCGGATCGGTGACGAAGCTGGGGCCGGCGGCACGCGCCCAGCCGGTCTCGACCCGATCGAACTCCACCTTCACCACCACCGTGCCAAGCGACACCCCGTCGGCGACCACGCGCCGCGCCAGGTACAGGCCCGGCCGCCCGGAGACGGTGCCGAGGGCGAACAATTCGGACGCGCCAGTACGCATAGCATCGCGGAAATAGGGACGAAAACCATAATATTGGCCGACGAAACTGGTCGGCAGCTGCCAATTGCTCGCCGCCACGGTGTGGCCCGAGCGGTCGATTACGTAAATCACGGCCGCGTCGGTGCGGGCGGCAAGTAGTTCGAGCGTGCGGTTAAGCCGATCGCGCGCCGCCGGAGCGGGGCCGCGCATCGCTGCGGTAACGTCGGGATATTCGACCAA
>Ga0233335_1000047_pt1 | contig 46956 bp, 46 predicted proteins | sample GEONDECOMP222_FD_180695 | JGI IMG/M metagenome (GOLD analysis project Ga0233335, IMG submission 180695) | Leaf litter microbial communities from Shasta-Trinity National Forest, California, United States - GEON-DECOMP-222 | ecosystem: Environmental > Terrestrial > Plant litter > Unclassified... | reverse complement strand
GGCGTCGCGCCCACCAACCGCACCATCACCTGGCAGCAACCCAAGCATCATATCATCATCGCTAAGCCGTTCGCGCTCGGCGCCACCCCGGTCACCCGCGCCGAATATGCCCGCTTCGCCAAGGCTGTCGGCGAGAAGGTCGCTGGGATCGGCTGGGAATCGACCGGCATCACCCAGACCGACCAGGACCCGGTGGTCCGCGTCAGTTGGGATGAGGCGCAGGCCTATGTCGCGTGGCTCTCGGCGCAGACCGGTAAGCCTTACCGCCTGCCGAGCGAGGCCGAGTGGGAATATGCCGCGCGCGGTGGCACCACCACTGCTTATTGGTGGGGCGACGACGCCGGCGTCGGCCACACTGTCTGTGACGATTGCGGCAGCGACTGGGACGGCAAGGGCACCGCACCGGTGCGCCACTTCCCGGCCAATCCGTTCGGGCTGTATGACGTGCTTGGGCAAGTGTTCGAATGGACCGCGGATTGCTGGAACGCCGATTATCGCGGCGCCCCGGTTGATGGCTCGGCATGGCGGACCGGGGACTGCACCGTGCATCCTGGCCGCGGCGGATCGTGGAACCTCGACGCGCGCGTCTCCCGCGTCAGCCAGCGCTCGCGCGACGACCACGATTATCAAGGTAACATGGTCGGCTTCCGAGTAGCGCGGGACCTGCCTTAGACCCAGGGCCGTTCGTTAATGCCCCACCCGGTTTGATATGTCGGTCGGCGCCTGAGGCAGGTCAGTCTGCCGAGCGCCTCGACACTCAGGTTGACCTTAACCCACTCGCGGGGCTGTCGGATTGCGGCACGAAGCCAATGGAGGTGGACAAGGATAAGTGAGATTAGTGGGTCACATTCGACAGCGGTTGCACGGCTTGATCATGCAGCACAAAAAATAATCCTCCGATCCTCCGGTAGTAGATAAGTCCTTTTTGGGAATACGGATCGACCGTGCTTGCCGAACCGCACGAAGGCATTCGCTATATCGAGAGGCGGCCGTGACATTGCCGCCGAGCTCGGTGATTGATCTCACGCCGACCGCTCAATGCCCGAAACAGGGGAATCCACTTTCACTAAAATACCGCGTGCGGTTACTTATACGAACGACACACAGCTACCGGAAATCTTTAAAATCGCCGAAGGCAACAAACGGACGCGTTGCCGACGGGCTACTCTCGCTTGGCTCCAGTAAGCTCCTGCATGTCTCATAAGGTTCAAAATCTGGCGGCCATAGCATAGGCCGAGCCCAGCATCGACTACCTGTCCGGCCTACGCCCGCCCTGTTTCGCGGCAGATGTCGATTTGCGAATAACAAGGTCCACCCTTCATTCTAGCGAACGATAGTCCTACCCAAAAGGTGTTCGGCATGACCAACTCTGCTCGTAAGCGCATCTCGAGCCGGGCACTGGGTAGCGGTGGCGATCTTCTTGAGAGGCCGCGGCTTAGCGATCTGCGTCATTTTTATTGCAATGCAGCGTCAAAGTCGCGTTTATTGAAGCCAGGCAGTTGGGTCTCTCGAATTGGCGTGCGCGACGCAGACAGGTCGTGGATTCAGATCGACTCGAGTTACAATACCGGGGGGTCATGTGGAGTCTGTCAGGGCAAAGCTAAATTGGTTCAAAGAAACCATATTACCGCATGAAGCGGCCCTTCGAACACGTCTTCGCCGGGTATTACCACGACGTGACGATCTCGACGATCTGATCGCTGAGGTTATGACCCGCGCGTATGCGACAGCGGATTACGTCCCGTTTACGGCAGGCCGAGCCTATCTATTCCAAATTGCCCGAAACCTCATCATCGACGAAGCGCGCCGCGCCAAGATCGTCTCATTCGATCAAATCGCCGACATCGACCTGATCGCGGATCTTTCGTCGGCGGAAAGCCTGCTCCAGGCCCGCGACGAACTACGGCGGCTCGAAGAAATCATCGATACCTTGCCGATCCAGTGCCGGCGTGCCTTCATTCTACGCCGCGTCCATGATAAATCCGTCAAGGAGATAGCAGAAGAGATGGGCCTGTCCGTTTCTACGGTAGACAAGCATATCGGTCGCGCGACAATCCGGGTTATGCAGGCCATTGGCCAATTTGAGGATTTCGGTTTTGAGCGGTCGCTACGGCAGCGTCGAGGAGCGGCAGGCGATCGAGGAGGAAGCGGCACGCCTATATCTTAGGGCGCGCGAAAGCGAGCGAACCGAGGATTGGGATGCCGCCTATTGCTGGGTGGAGCAGAGGCCAGCCCACGGCGTGGCCTTTGCCAAGGTTGAGGCCGGCTGGGAACTGACCGAAAGGCTGCGGGAAAGTGCCCCGCCGGTTGGGCCCGAGGCGATTGCCGGCCCCGCCGGGCGCTTCGAGGCGCTGTTCAGTCGCCGCGCGATCAGCGCCCTACTGGCGGCCACGGTGCTCGGCACCGTCGGTACGGTCGCTATTCAAAAATGGAGCGCCGTCGATCGCTACCGCACCGCGATCGGCCAAGAGCAAGTGTTGCAACTCGAGGATGGCAGTCTCGTTCATCTGAACACCGACAGCGCGATCGAGGTCTCGATGCAGCGCGACCAACGTCTTGTTCGCCTGTTGAAGGGCGAGGCACGTTTTGACGTTGCCCACAACAAGGCGCGACCGTTCATTGTCCGGGCTGGGGATTCGACGCTGCGCGCGGTGGGGACTGCGTTCAACGTGCGACTACGCCCTGAACTGACGGAACTTACCGTGATCGAAGGCCGCGTTGCGGTGCGCGATGGCCTCGCTCCCGCGCGCACTGTGGCGGCGGGCAGCAGCGCGGCGATCCGCGGCGGTACGGTCGCTGTCACCTCCCTTGAACGAGTCCAGCTCATTCAGCGGACTGCGTGGCAAACCGGCGTGATCCAGTTCGACGGAGAGACACTTGACCAGGCCGTAAACGAGTTCAACCGCTATCGTCGCAATCCTATTGTGATCGGCGATCCACAGCTCGCCTCAATCCGAATTGGCGGCACCTTCAAGCCGGGCAATTCGAACCAGTTCGTCGCGGCCCTGAAGGAAAGCTTCGGCATTCGTTCGGTGGCCGACAAGGGTGACTCGATCATCCTTCTGCCGGGCAACAAAGCAATCGAGACAAAAATGACTCAGGGCACTGGCAGAACTCCCTGACCTGACCGTTTAGGTCAGTATGGAAACCCATTTGCGCGACGCATCGTCCGTTCGATCTAGACAGGCCAGCCACCTGCGCTCCATTTTTGGTGGATCCCTCGGCAATTTGGTCGAATGGTATGACTGGTACGTCTATTCAGCGTTCACCCTGTATTTTGCGCCAGTATTTTTCCCGTCCGACGACAGTACTGCCCAGTTGCTGAATGCCGCAGCGATCTTTGCGGTCGGCTTCTTGATGCGTCCGCTCGGCGCATGGGTGATGGGAATTTATGCCGATCGGCACGGCCGGAAGGCCGGGCTTACGGTCTCGGTGGCCCTGATGGGCGGCGGGTCGCTACTTGTAGCGATCATTCCTGCCTATGCGAGCATCGGTGCTTGGGCGCCGTTTCTGTTGCTGGTCGCACGGCTGCTACAGGGACTCTCGGTAGGCGGCGAATATGGGGCAAGCGCTACTTATCTGTCGGAGATGGCACAGCGCAATCATCGCGGCTTCTTCTCGAGCTTCCAATACGTCACGCTTATCGCCGGGCAGTTGCTCGCGGTGTGCGTGCTGCTGGTGCTGCAATCGGCGCTTTCGGTACCCGCACTGGAGAATTGGGGCTGGCGGATACCCTTCGCAATCGGCGGTGTGCTCGCGGTCAGCGTCTTCTTCCTGCGCCGAGGACTTCAGGAGACCCCGGACTTTCAAGAAGAAATCGCAGGTGGCCGGCACCCTGCGTCGAGCGGCCTGGAATTAATGCGCCACCATCCACGACAGGTGGGCGTGGTGATAGGGTTGACTGCGGGCGGCACGCTCGCCTTCTATGCATATTCCACGTACATGCAGAAGTTCCTGGTCAATAGTGCAGGCTTCGGTCGAGAGACCGCAACCGGGATCATGGCCGCGGCACTGTTCGTCTTCATGCTGCTGCAGCCGGCTGCGGGCTGGCTGTCGGACCGGGTGGGGCGCCGCCCTTTACTAATCGGTTTCGGAGTCGCGGGCATGTTCTGCACGGTGCCGATCTTCACCGCGCTCGAGACGGTAACGACCTCATTCCAGGCATTTCTGCTAGTTCTCGGTGCACTGGTGATAGTGACTGGCTATACTGCGATCAATGCGGTGGTAAAGGCGGAGCTGTTTCCGACCAATATCCGTGCGCTGGGGGTCGCCCTGCCCTATGCGATCGCCAACGCGCTGTTCGGCGGGTCAGCGGAATATGTCGCGTTGTCGTTCAAGAAATATGGGTATGAAAATGGTTTCTACTGGTACATTTCGGCGATGATCGCGCTGTCGCTCATTGTGTATCTCAGCATGAGCGAAACCCGCGGCAGTACGACTGGCAAAGGATCTATGCTGCACGGGCCGAGCAATCCCGCGACACAGGCCGACGCCATAAGTTAGGGGGGCGTCTCGAGATCCTAAGAGGTACGCTGGGTCGCCCATTTTTTTCGAGCGTTGGCCGGGTGCGCGGAAAGACGTTCGATGAGAAAACGCGTCTGCAAAACGTGCAGATGAATTACAGCATGCCGGTGAAACATACATCTCACCGGTCCCAATCGGCCGATATCGGCGGCGCCCCCGCGGTCGGCTCGTAAAAAAAGAGGCCCGGCACAAGCCTGGCCTCTGTTTGATTCCATTGTCTCAGGCGTTGACCCTATCCAACGCCACGCAGAACGCTCTCATCTCGGAACTCGACCCGACCGTCACCCGACTGATACTGGGCCAGATCGGCCACGAGCGTCCGATCTCGACGCTTTCCTTGCGGAAAGCGATCTGCATGTCCGATGCCTTCTTGGTCTTCCAGTCGATCATGAACATATTGGCATGCGTCGGCTTGACGTCGATCTTGCGCGCCTTGAGGTGGTCGAGCGCTAGGCCACGCGCATCCTCCATCTCGATCCTGCGCGCGGCGATCAGCTGTGCGGCGGTCAGGCTGGCAGTGGCGCACGCGAGGCTGGTGACGGGCAACGCACCCGACTGCATCCCGCCGTCGTAGCGCATCATCCGGCTAATGTTGGCGGGATTGGCTATGATATACCCCATTCGCAGCCCGGCCATGCCGAACAGCTTGGAGAAGGTGCGCATTACGATCACGTCGTTATGCGTGACCGCCAAATAGGAGGCGACCGGCACGCCGGCAAAATGAGTGTAGGCCTCGTCGATCAGCACCATCGACCCAGTGGGCTTGTTGGCGATTAGCCACTCGATATCGGCCAGTGGGGTGATCGTGCCGGTCGGGTTATTGGGTGTGCAGATATAATAGAGACCGGCATTCGGATTAGCCGCCAGCATTGCCTTCACGTCATGGGTATAGTCCGCTGTCAGCGGCACTGCTTTGACCGGCGCGCCGAGCCAGGCCGCCGTGCGACCGGCGAGCTCGAACGTCGGGTCTGCGGTCACCAACCCCCTAGTTGGCGAACAGAAGGTGACTACCGAACGACACAACGGATCGCTCGAACCCGGCCAGGGCGCGACATGGTCGTAGGGCACGCCCTCGACCGCCACTACCGCCTTGATAAAATCGCCACGCTCGTCATGCGGCGAATAGCGATTACCCTGGCCAATCATATCGGCTGCTGCCTGATGGCCGGGCGCGAGCGGTCCGGTCCAGCATTCGTTTGCGCCGATCCGAACCTTAGCAAGCGGGGCTGGATCGGGAACACCGCCCGAGGCCCAAGCCGGCCGGCCGATCGATGCCGCCACCGTGCCGATCCCGAATACAGCGGCGATCCGGGCAAGGTCACGCCGGCCGAACCCGCGGCTTAGGAGGTCATCACATGCTTCTTCACTCATCCGTTTCGTATCGGTCATGCCTATTCTCCCCAAGAAAATGTGTGCCGCGGTCACATCTTCAGCGCGTTTTTGAACATCAGCACTGCAATGAAGATGAGATAGATGCCGAAGATGCGCTTGAGCAGTTGCGGCTTTAAGCTGTGCGCGGCGGCAACGCCGAGCGGTGCGGTCAGCACCGACATCGAAGCAATCGCCAGCGTCGCCGGCACGTTGACATAACCGAGCGATCCCCAGGGCAATCCACCTTCACGCAGACCAATGATGGCAAAGCCAATCGCGCTCGGTACTGCGATCAACGTACCGATCCCGGACGCGGTGGCGATCGCGCGGTGGATCGAACGGCCATGCAGCGTCATAACCAAGATCGCGATCACCCCGCCACCAATGCCAAGCAGGGCCGAAAAGGCGCCCAATCCTCCAGCGATCGCGACAAGCGGCAGCCCAGAGGGCATCTCATCGTCGACCACCCGGTTGCCGAGCTTTGGCAGTAGGAAGTTCAGCGACATCAATAATACGCCCGTCGCAAAGATCACCGTCAGGATTTTGCCGTCGACGTGCTTGGCGAGCAGTACACCGAGCCCGTCACCGAGCACGACCCAGGGCGCCCAGGCCTTCAATATCCCAAACTCCACCGCGCCGCGCTTGGCGTGGGAACGAAGCGAGCGGATTGAGGTGATGATAATCGTCGCCGCCGAAGTGCCGATTGCAACATGGGCATATTGACTATGCAGGCCGCCGAGCAGCGGCAACACCACAAATAGTGCGGGCACAACCACGAAGCCGCCGCCAATACCGAATATGCCGGCAGCGAAGCCTGCGAGCAGCCCTGCACCAAGGAGCGCCGCCAACGGCAGCAACAGTTCCGGAAATGTCATGGGTTCGCCGTGTCCGAGGATCGATGCCCGTATAGAACGAAGGGCGCGCGAAACTCCGCCCATCGGCCCGCCATTTTTTGCGCGAATTGCGCGACGTCAGAGTATTTTCATCGCAACACCGCAAATGTTTCGCGGTGACTGGCAGAGTTCGCGCGCACCATCGTTTCTCTCATCGGACGGGATAGACCACCGGGGGAACCACAGATGGCGCACGCCAAACACATGCTTTTCGCGACAGCCGCACTAACGGCGATCGTCGCCACCACGCCGACAGCGGCGCAGGCTATGCAGTTCGGCATTATGGCTTTTCACATCCCCGCACAGTCGGTGCAGGGCGCGATGACCCTATTCGCCCGGCAATCAGGCGTGCAGGTCCTATTCCCCTATGATCACGTGCAGGGGATGCGCACTCAGGCGATCGACGGTAGGATGACTCCGGCAGACGCGATCGGTCGCATGATTGCGGGAACCGGCTTGCGGGTCGCGCGCACCGGCGACGGCGTGATCGCGCTGACCGCAATGACACGCGCCCCCGAGGCCGCCCCGCCACCGGGAACGGGCGGCGCGACGCTGCGTCCAGCCGCCCTGCTCTCAGTCGGCGCACCATTGGCCGTGCAGCGGGATCTGCCGGCGACCAGCCCTAATCGCGAGGAACTTGAGGAGCCGAAGCTCGACGTGATCGTTACCGGATCGCGCGGCGTGGTGCGCAGCCGGGTCGACAGCCCTACGCCGATCGACGTTATCTCCAGCGCGGAATTGGAAAAGACCGGCAAGCCCGGCGTGCTCGCCGCGCTAAATTCGCTCATCCCCTCGTTCAATGTGCCGACCCGCGCCGGCGGCGGCACCTCAACCGTAATCTCGAGCGGGGGCCTGCGCGGCCTGAACCCAGATCAGACACTGATCCTGGTCAACGGCAAGCGCCGTCATAAAACCTCGCTGATCAACGCCGTCTCATCGCTCTACAACGGCTCGGTCCCTGCCGATCTTGACATGATCCCAACCTCGGCGATCGACCATATCGAGGTGCTACGCGATGGCGCCGCAGCGCAATATGGCTCGGATGCGATCGCCGGTGTCATCAACATCATCCTCAAACATAGCGCGCAGGGCGGCGCGGCGAGCTTTACCGGCGGGCAAAATCTCGACCGCTCGGACGGCGAAAATTTTCTGGCGCAGGCCAATTTGGGAATGCGGCTTAACGAGACCGGCTTCGTCGACGTGTTTGTCAACGCCAAGAAGCAGAACGTCTCGAACCGCGCGGTGCCGATTGCCTCAACCGTGGTGCTTTATCCCCTGGTGGGCGGAGCGCCCGACCCGCGTGAAGCGTCGGCGGACCGGTTGGTCACCAAGAATTACGGCGCCTTCCCGACCCAGCAGATCAACACCGGCTATAACACCGGCTATGATCTGGGCGGGGTGCATCTTTATTCGTTCGGCACTTACAGCCAACGCAATTCCGAACTTAACTTTACCTTCCGCGCGCCAAACAATGCGGCGTCACTACCGCAGGTTTATCCCAACGGCTTCCGCCCGACACTCAACATCAAGGAAGAAGATTTCGAGTTCGCGCTCGGCGGTAAGTTCAACGTCTCGGGTTGGAACGCCGATCTCAGCAGCACCTTCGGTAGCAACCGCTCGAGCCAGTTCGGGTCGAACACGATCAACCCTTCGCTCGGGCCGACCAGCCCGACCAGCGTCTATGTTGGTGCGCTGCGCTCGACCGAATGGGTCAATTCACTCGACGTGACCAGGGGTTATAAGATCGGCGGCGGCAATCTGCAGGTATCGGGCGGCGTGCAGCACCGGCTCGAGAAATATACCGTCAGCGCGGGCGACGCCGCCAGCTATGCAGCTGGGACCTACACTTATGTCGTAAACGGCGTGACGATCCGGCCCGCGCCGGGGGCACAGGCGGCAGCGGGCTTCACGCCTTCCGATGCCGGTAGCAAGCACCGCAACAACCTCGCGACCTATATCGACCTCGCTTACGACCCGACCCCCAGCACCACGATCGGCGTGGCGGGCCGGTTCGAGCATTATGACGACGCTTCGGGCAACACCGCGATCGGCAAGGCCAATATCCGCCAGGCGCTCACCCCGTGGCTGGCGCTGCGCGGCGCCGTTAGCACGGGCTTTCGCGCGCCGGGGCTCGCGCAGCAAATTTACGCTTCCACCACCGGCCAGTTCCGCACGCTCAGTAACGGATCTCTCAACCTGCTGCAGATCAAGACGCTGCCGGTAGACTCGGCAGCCGCGGTCGCGCTTGGCGCAACCCCACTCAAACCGGAGAAATCGACCAATTTCAGCGCCGGCTTCGTGCTCAATCCCGTGCACAATCTCAACATCACGGTCGACGGCTATCAGATCAAGGTGAAGGACCGGATCGCGATCACCAGTACGCTGACCGGCACAGCGGTGTCGACGATTCTCGTCGCCAATGGCCTGTCGCCCGATATCAGCGCCCAATATTACACCAACGCTATTGATACCAAAACTCGCGGTGTGGACGTGGTGGCGACGTATAGCCATCATGTCTGGGACTTCGCTCGGATGATGTGGAATCTGGGATATAATTACAACCAGACCGACATCACCCACATCAAGGCGAACCCGCCGCAACTGGCGGCGCTCGGCGCGAACTTCGTACTGTTCGATCGTCTGTCGCAGTCAAACCTGACCGCCAATTTGCCGCGCACGAAATTGTTTCTCGGCAATTTGACCAGTATCGGTACGTTTTCGCTCAATACGCGCGTCGTGCGCTACGGTAAGTTCGATGGTCTCGCCAATGCGGTCACCACCGCCGGCGTCACCAGCTTCTCAGCCGATCGCCATTTCGGCGCGAAGTGGATCACCGATATGGAGTTGAGCTGGCAAGTGAACAAACCCATTAATATTGCAGTTGGCGCGAACAACCTGTTCAACGTCTATCCTGACTATACCACGGCATCGTTCAATCCGGCGCTCGGCTCAGGCCAATATCCCACCACCGGCGGTTATGGTTTCACAGGTGGCTATTATTATGGTCGAGTTTCAGTTTCCTTCTAAGCAAAAGGCGAGAACATGCGAGTATTGCAAGCGAGCCTGATGGCAGCGGCACTGACCGTCGGGGGGAGCGCCGCCACGTTGTCGTCACTCCACGCCGCGGGAGCTAAGGTCGGCGAGATCCTGTGGGACAGTTTCGGCGTGCCCCACATCTATGCGGTGACCGAGGCCGGCACCTTTTACGGTTTCGGCTACGCACAGGCGCAAAGCCACGGCAATCTGCTGCTGCACATGTACGGCGAGTCTCGCGGCAAAGCGGCAGAATATTGGGGCCCGGCGCTGGAGGCGCAGGACAAATGGATCGCCGCCAACGACGTGGGCCCGCGTTCCCTCGTCTGGTACAAGGCGCAGACCCCTCAGATGCGCGCCGACCTCGATGCGTTCGCTGCCGGGATCAACGCCTATGCTGCTGTGCATAAGGACAAGCTCGCGTCGGAAGTGCTGCAGGTACTTCCAATCACCGGCCTCGACATCCTCCAGCATGCCCACCGATTGATGAACTACATGTACATCGCTTCCGACAAGCGCGTGTTGGTCAATCCGGCGACTAACGAAGCGGGGGGATCGAACGCCTGGGCAGTCGCGCCGTCGCGATCGGCTAGCGGTCATGCGATGTTGCTCGCCAACCCGCACCTTCCTTGGTCGCCCAGCCTGCTGACCTATTATGAAGCACAGGTCACCGGCCCGGGCTTCAGCATTTATGGCGCGACTCAGGTCGGCCTGCCGGTGCTGCGCTTCGGATTCAACAATGATCTCGGTTTTACCAATACCGTCAACACCATCACCGGCTACACCAGCTACAAACTGACGCTCGCCGATGGCGGCTATATGTATGACGGCAAAGTATTGCCGTTTAGAACTGAACCCCGAAGTTATAAGGTCAAACAGCCCGATGGTACGCTGAAGACCGTAAATTTCACTCAGCGTTTTGCAGTGCAAGGTCCAGTGTTCGACCTGCCGGACGGCAAAACGGTAATCGCCCTCAAGGTCGCCGGGCTCGATCGGCCGGGTGTGCTCCAGCAATATCTCGATATGGGCAAGGCGAGAAACTGGGAGCAGTTCCACGCGGCGTTGAAGACGCTGCAGGTGCCGATGTTCAACATCGTCTATGCCGATCGCGCGGGCCATATCCTATACCTCGATAACGGCATCCTGCCCAAGCATCCGGACGGCGGCGACTTCGCTCACTGGAATCATGTCATCGCCGGCGACACCTCCACCACCTTATGGAAGGACATTCATCCCTATGAGGATCTCCCGAAAGTGTTCGATCCCGCGAGCGGCTATGTCCAGAACACCAATGATCCGCCTTGGGTGTCGACTTGGCCACGCGTGCTCGATCCCAAGGGATATCCTGCGTACGTCGCCGTCACTGGCCCGATGAGCCAGCGTTCGCAGATGTCGAACCTACTGCTCGCCGGCACCGACAAGATTAGCTTCGACCAGTTCATGGCGAAAAAGGTAACAACGCGGTCGCTGATGGCAGACCGGATGCTGCCGGACCTGCTCAAGGCGGCGGCCGCCAGTGCTGATCCCGAGATCCGGCAGGCGGTCGCGATCCTGTCCGCCTGGGACCACCGCGACGAAGCGGACGCCCGCGGCGCACTGCTGTTTGAGACCTGGGCGCTGATCTTTGCCCCCAACAACTTCACCAGTCAGATGAACTATGCGCAAAAGTGGACCCTCGACGATCCGCTCGCCACACCGCGCGGGCTGAAGGATCCTGCCGCCGCGGTGGCAATGCTCAAGCAGGCGGTGGAAAAAACCAAGGCGCTCTACGGCGCGGTCGATCGGCCGTATGGCGAAGTATCTCGCTTTCACATCGGCGCCGTCGACCTTCCCGCCAACGGCGGCATGGGCAACACCGGCATCTTCCGAACGATCACCTGGGGACCGATGAAGAGTGGCCAGCGTACACCAGTGGCTGGAGAGACTTGGGTGTCGATGGTCGAGTTCGGCACTCCGATAAAAGCGGTGGGGATGATGAGCTACGGCAACTCGAGCCAACCAGGATCGAAGCACAACTCAGACCAACTCCAATATCTGTCGAGCAAGACCTTTCGGACGCTCTGGGTTAGCCGCGCCGACGTCGCCCAGCATCTCGAAGAAACCACCAAATTCTGACCCTCACACGGAGAGACACGATGAAACGCCTGATCTTCGCCGCCCTCGCGGCCACCACCTTGGTCACCCCGGCGCTTGCCGCCGACAAGCATGACGGCGCCTTCCACTCGGTCGAAGCCAAGAGCTTCTGGAGCAACGGCGAATTCCCAAAGGGGTTCAGCCTGACGATCAATTTGAAGTGGGACAGCAACGTGCTGACATATCATTCGGTCAACGACACCAACAAGTCCGGCAAGGCGTACACCAATGACTTTGTCGTGCCGATCGACGATACGGTCGCCCCGATCAACGACAATCCGCGCTTCAACCAGATCCGCATCAAGCGGCTCGGGCCGGACACCTTCCAGGTGCTTGAGCAGAAGGACGGCGACGTGATCGTCGGGCAATATTGGCAATTCTCGAACGCCGGCAACACGCTGGTGCGGTGGGGCGTGGGCAAGGCGCCGGACGGCAAGTCCAAGGCGTTCCAGGAATGGTTCGAGCGCGTCAAGTGAAGAGCGGAACGGCGATCGGCACGATCCTGCTGAGCCTCGCGGCGGCCACGGCCGCCGCCCCCGCCCCCGCCCCCGCCCCCGCCGATCCGGCACGCGCGGTGCACGAGAAATTGGTCGTGCTCGACACCCATTTCGACACTCCCGCCAATCTCGGCCGACCGGATTGGAGTATAATGGACCGCCACGTCGCCAGCACCGATGGCGACCAAGTCGATTATCCGCGGATGATCGAGGGCGGCGTGGATGGCGGCTTCTTTGCGATCTACACCCCCTCGGGCCCGGCCACACCCGAAGGCGACCGCGCAGCGCGTGATTTTGGCCTCACCCGCGCCGTACAGATCCGCGAGATGGTGGCAAAGCATTCCGATGTCTTCGTACTCGCGCTGAGCGCCGATGACGCAGTCCGCGCAGCAGCGCAGGGCAAGCGCTTCGTGTTTCTGAGCATGGAGAACGGCTATCCGTTCGAGGGCGATCTCACATTGATGAGGACGTTTCGCGGACTCGGCGTCACGATGATGGGCATCACCCATTTCAAGAACAATGCGCTCGGCGACAGCGCGACCGATACGCCGCGGTGGCACGGCCTCTCCCCGCTCGGCCGTAAGGCGGTCGCCGAGGCCAACCGGCTTGGGGTGGTGATCGACTGCTCGCATGCCTCCGACGATGTGCTGCGCCAGACTGTTGCGCTGTCGAAGGCGCCGATCATCTTGTCGCACTCGGGAATGCGCGCGATCCACGACCATCCGCGCAACGTCTCCGACGCCGACGCCTTGCTGGTCGCTTCCAAAGGCGGCGTGATCCAAGTCAACGCCTATAGCGGCTATATGGTCGACGCGCCCCCGCCCAATCCGGCGCGCGATGCAGCGATGGCGGCGCTAATGTCCGGTTTCCTGCGAATGGACGCGATGACCGTCGCAGAAAAGCGCGCTCTGATGGTCAAGCGTAAGGCTGTCGAGGCGCAATTCTCCACTCCGCACGCGACTTTCCAGATGTTCATGGTGCACCTGCTGCATGCGATAAAACTGGTCGGCATCGATCATGTGGGGATCAGCGGCGACTTTGACGGCGGCGGCGGGGTCGACGGTCTCGAAGATATTACCGACTATCCCAAGGTGACCGCTGCGTTGCTCGATGCTGGGTATAGCCCGGCAGATATCGGCAAGGTGTGGGGCGGAAACGCGTTGCGGGTATTGCGCGCGGCACAGGCGTTCGGCGACCCTGCGGCGGTTCCCGTGGTGCCCCTGACCCGCTAATTGGACTGATCGAGAAAAAAGCGCGTCGCCCAGATTCGGCGTGGCTTGAGTGGGCGCGTTGCTCAGATTTTTTCCCGCGTTCCAGGCGCGCCTATCCGACGATATCGGCCGGATGCGTCCCGCGCGAAAGATCGCCGACACGCGATACAAAAACGCCGAACGTGGCGTGGGTGAAGGGGGCAGTAGTCCTATCTGAACCCAGCAGCGCCACGCGCACGGCCTCGGCCGCGTATCGGTAACGCCGGCAGAGTTTGGGGATTTCAGGTGTCCGCTGAGCGTCTTCGTACGGCGGCTTCCGATCAAACACCTGTTGTTCCAGTTGTCCGGAAACGAACGGCTCGGAAAGGGAATGATTTGCCGTGAACAAAAGGGCGGCTTTGGGCACCAATATTAACAAAGCTGCCGGTAGCGCCCAATATAGCCTTGTTGCTGCTCCATTCGGCAAAGCCTCGTCTGCCTTCCTGCAGCCTTATCGCTCCGTCTCGCGAACCGACGTCGGCGTCAGAGATGCTGCCACCCCTCCTTATGACCGGAGACCGCGACGAAATACTCCTGGCGTAATGCCAAGATTGCGGTGAAACGCTGTTGTAAAATGGGCTTGGCTTGAAAAGCCGCAACTCAGCGCCACCTGCGCGAGGCCGTCTTCACTGCGGCGCAGCATCGCGTGGGCCCGCGTCAGGCGTCGTGAAAGCACATAGGCGTGCGGCGACATTCCAACAGTTTTTCTGAACGACCGGGCAAAATGATACACGCTCATTGCCGCAACCTCGGCTAGCGACGCCAATCGCAGATCTTCGTCGATGCCAGCCTCGACGTAATCAATCACGCGCGCGATTCCACGACCGGCGATCTTGCCGCAAGCGGCGCGCGCGTGGTGCTCGCCGTGGCTCGACCCGCGCCGCAACAGCGCTTCGGAAAGGATCACCGCCCAACTATCGAGCAGCAGATTGCTCGGCTCGATCCAGAACGCCGCGTTTTGGATCCTGCGCAGTTCGAGATGAAGCCGCGTATCCAAAACGTCGGCAGACATCTTGAGATCGGTATGGCGAAGGTCCCGGTCGAACAGGGCGTCGCACGTCGCATGCAGCAGAGCGAAGGGCAGATAGTATTGTACGAAGCTGACCGGTTGCTCGAACCGCCAGTGCGCGCCTTCGAATGGCAGCATCGAGATCACGCCGGACGGCGTTTCATTGCGCCACGCTTTGTCTCCCCGAGTCCGCATGGAAATGCCGATGAACGCCGGGTCGCCGACCTGGGGCGAATCCTCGACGGTGGCGTGCCAGAAGCTGACCTTGAGCGACGCATTCCCGTCCATGCCGATCATTCGCGTCGGCGCGATCACCTTGCTGACGGGATAACGCGGCGATCCGCGCGGCGCCGATGCCTCGCAGAACGGGAGTCCGCTGCCACCGGATCCGGCATCCGCACGTTGCTGAGCGCAGGAGTCCCGGTGTGCCGCTGCCGATGGCCGAAGTGCACCTTCCATCGACCGCTCCTCGACATACTAAGTCTCTCGAATCTGGCGCAGTCTAATACAGGAGCACACATTTTTGAATGCACTTGAGCAACCCGCACAAAAAATAGCAAGAATCTATAAAATCTCACGCGCCGGGGACTTCGCGCCGAAGCTCTTGGGCAAGATCTTTCTGTCAGCGACCGTTCGGCTCCGGCGTCGCAGCACCATGTCTACTTCGAACCAAGCCCCTCGACTCCAAGAACCGCAAGATTTCGAAATACTAGCCGCGTGGTCGGACTAGGTTTCAAGCATCGGCGATCGATGGCCATCCCGTTTTGAGGTCGCGGGCGAAAAAAAGAGGTGGTGGGCATGAATAACGGTTTCAGACGGATCGTGACGGGACATGATAGCGATGGCAACGCCCGTCTGGCCTCTAACGCCCCGCCGGTACGGATCGTCCAAGTCGGCGGCGCTGCCGGCGCCACCTTCTACGAAGTCTGGCACACGCTCGAAACGCCGGCATTGATCGACCGGCCATCCGAAGAACCGATGGAAAGCGGGCTGGTCCTCGCCCCCCCTACGGGCGGGACCCGCATCCGAGTGATCGACTTCCCGCCGGAAGGGGAAGAGATTCAACAACTGGACGAAGCCGGCGCGCGCGAAGCGTTCGGCGCCATGCACGGGGCGGCAGCGTCGCGCTTCCAGCCGGGCGGCGCACACCCGCTGATGCACCGCACCCAATCGATCGATTACGGCATCGTGCTCGACGGCGAGATGACGCTCGTTCTCGAGAACGAGAAGACGACGATCCGCACCGGCGACATCGTTGTCCAGCGCGGCACCAACCATGCGTGGTCGAACCGGTCAGACCGCCGGTGCCGCATGGCCTTCGTGCTGATCGACGGCCGGTTTACCGATGGTTTGTGAACCCACCATGCGGCTGAAGCCGCTCACGCCCGACACGCTCGATCCCGAGCGCCGGGCGGTGCACGACACGATCGTCGAGCTGATGGTGCGCCGCCAGCCGCAGATCGTCGCGCAGAACGCGCAGGGTGCGCTGATCGGTCCGTTCGCCGCGATGCTCCATTTCCCGCGCTTCGGCGTGCCCGCGCTGCGCTTTCTCGCGGCGATCGGCACCGAGGCGCGATTGCCGGCGAGAATCCGCGAGGTCGCGATCCTGACCGTCGGCGCGCATTTCCACGCGCGCTACGAAATCTACGCCCACGAAATCATGGCCGCGGTTGCCGGCCTGTCGGAACTCCAGATTGCCATCCTCGCGATCGGTAGATGCCCAGCCGGGCTGACGCCCGAGGAAACCATCGCGCATGACATGGCGACCGTGCTCGCCGGTGGGCAAACCCTGCCCGCCTCCACCTACGCCCGCGCCGTCGCGCTGCTCGGCCTTGATGGTGTTGGCGAACTCACTTTCCTGATCAGCGGCTATTGCCTGATCTCGATGGCGCTGAACTGCTTCGACGTGCCCGTCCCCGATGCGGACACACCGGAATGACCCGGCGTCCGTATTTCAACCTACTCTGGAGTTCGACATGAAACAGGGCACGCTTGCGGAGAAAAAGCTTGGATTTCGTATCCATGCGATCGTTTTCGTCCTGACCATCGCATTGCTCACGATCATCAATCTGTTGACCGGCGCGCCTTACTGGGCCGCGTGGGTGGTGCCGGGCTGGGCTATCGGCGTGTTCGCCCATTGGTTCTTCGTCCTGGGTCCGGGCGCGGTGAAAGGCGATAAAGAGCGCGACACCTCTGCCGCGCCCCAGTCGCCCCGCCGTAAGGGCGGAACACGCCCATGAGATTGCAGGGGAAAGTGGTGCTCGTCACCGGCGCCGCCGGCGGCATCGGCTATGCCGTCTCGGCCTTGTTCGCCGAACACGGCGCGACCGTCTTCGCCAGCGATATTGTGTCGCCGAATGTGCTTTATCCTGACGGGATCGAAGCATTAACGTTGGACGTGACCAGCGAGCAGGACTGGGCAGAGGCGGTAGATGGCATCGTCCAGAGCACCGGGCGCCTCGACGTACTGGTCAACAATGCCGGGATCATCGCCTATGAGCCGCTCGACACGCTGGAGTTGACGGCATGGAACCGGATGATCGCGGTCGACCAGACCGGCGTCTTCCTCGGCATGCGCGAGGCGGTCCGCGTGATGCGGCAGCAAAGGTCAGGCTCGATCGTCAACATTTCGTCGATCTGGGGTAGCGCCGCCGTCGCTGGCGCGCATAGCTACCACGCCGCCAAGGGCGCGGTGCGCAACATGTCGAAGAATGTGGCAATGACCTATGTCGGCGACGGAATCCGCGTCAACTCGGTGCACCCAGGCTTCATCCACACGCCGCTCACCGATGCACAGGCGCCCGACCTCAATGCCGCCGTCATTGCCGCCACGCCGATGCAGCGCGGCGGGCAAGCGATCGAGGTCGCTTATGGCTGCCTGTATCTGGCCTCGGACGACGCAAGCTACGTCACCGGCACCGAACTGGTGATCGATGGCGGCTATCTGGCGCAATAGCGGATGCGCGCGCGCCGCTCCTTTTTCGGCCGCTTGCGTGCGACGGTGGTTGGATCGTGCTGACGATCACCACCTCATGGGAGAGCGCGATCGCGCGCGCCGCGGACGGCATCGACCTTGCGTCATGGCTCGCCACCCTATCGGACCGGGACTATCGGGCGTGCTCGCCGGGCCACCGCGCGGCCGGAACCTTTCGCGAGGGTGGAACGCTCGGCTCGATCAATGTCGAGAGCGTCGGCGGTCATCTGCTGATCCAGCATTATCTCGCCGCGCACGCCGCGCCGGACCGGCTCGTCATGCGGTCGCGCGACACGCGTGTCTATGTCCTGCACATCGTTCCCGCCACGATCGAAGTGATCTGGACACTCGAGGTCGAGCCGCAAGACCAAGAGAGCGCGCTGCTTCGGTGTTCGGTCGAGGCGCGCATTCTCCCGCCCCTGTCGGTCTTCGCGAGGCTCGCGCTCCTTCCGTTCTTTCTGCGCCGCCACGTGGCGGCAGAGACACCGCTGTTCGCGCACGACATTGCCCGCAAGCTTGGCGGATGCGTCCAACCGGCTGCCGTCGACATCGATGAGATCGTCCTGCACCCCACCGCGCAGGAGTTCTGATCGCGCTTAGTCGCAGACGGATTGCGCCGCTAGATTGAAAAGGATTTTGAGATGCAGGCCACTGACACGATCGATGTGCCAACCGTTGCTTCCGCCAACCCCTATCTGACCGGCGTGCATACGCCGATGCGCGCGGAACTCACGATCGAGGATCTGCCCGTCACCGGCACGATCCCGGCCGCGCTCGATGGGCGGTATTTGCGGATGGGGCCGAACCCGATGGCGCCCAACCCCGCCAAATATCATTGGTTCGCCGGCGACGGCATGATCCACGGCATCCGGATCGAGCAAGGCCGCGCCTTGTGGTACCGCAATCGTTGGATCCGATCCGAAGCGGTGACCAAGGCGCTTGGCGAACCGCGGACCACGGGGCCCCGGCATCTGTTCGACACGGTCAACACCAATGTCGTGGGTTTTGCCGGCAAGGTGCTGGGGCTGGTCGAGGCGGGGAGTACGCCGGTCGAAATCGGTGAGACGCTGGATACTTTGTGCTACACCGATTTCGACGGCACACTGCACGGCAGCTTCACTGCGCATCCGCACGTCGATCCGCTGACCGGCGAGATGCACGGGATCTGCTATGACGCCAGCAAATGGCATTCGGTGCGCTATGTCGTCGTCTCGCCCGAGGGAAGAACCCGGCGCGAGGTGAAGATCCCGGTCAAGAACGGTCCGATGATCCACGATTGCGCCTTCACGCAGCGCTTCGCCGTCGTCCTCGACCTGCCCGTCACCTTCTCGCTCAAGGCGGCCGTCACCGGACACGATTTCCCCTATCGCTGGAACGACTCGCGCGCGGCCCGCATCGGTCTTCTGCCGCGCGAAGGCGAGGCGCGCGACATCCGCTGGTGTCCGGTCGATCCCTGCTACATCTTCCACGCCGTCAATAGCTATGACGCGGCGGACGGCAGCGTCATCCTCGACGTGGTTGTGCACGATCGGATGTTCTCGGAAAGCCCAGCCGGCCCGGACTCGCATCGCACCGGCCTGGAGCGCTGGACGCTCGATCCGGTCGCCCGCACCGTGACGCGCGTCGTGCTCGATGCGACGCCGCAGGAATTCCCCCGCCTGGACGAGCGCCGCCTCGGCCAGCCCTATCGCTTTGCTTATACGATGGCGCTGACCGCACCCTTCCTGGGCACGGGACTGTTCAAGCACGATCTCGAAGCGGGCACGCGGCAGTCGCACGATTTCGGTCCGCACCGTCACCCGTGCGAATTCATTTTCGTGCCGGCCCATGCCCAGGCCGAAGAGGACGCGGGCTGGCTGATCGGCTTCGTCATCGATGCTGTGGCGGAGACCACCGATCTGGTCGTTCTCGACGCACGTGATTTCGAGGGTCCGCCCCAAGCCAGTGTTCATATCCCCCACATCGTGCCGCCCGGTTTTCATGGGAATTGGCTGCAAGCCGGTTTTTAACGATGCGCGATACCCAAGATGGCGTGACGATGCGCTCGGACATGCGTGAAAGACGCGGGTCAGTCGTCCTTATCTCTTTGTCGATCCTCGCGTAGAAGCGAAGCATGACCAAGCTTCTTTTAGCGGGCGCTACCGGCCTTGTCGGCGGCCATGCCTTGACGTTGCTGCTGGAAGACGCGCGTGTGACACAGGTGGTGGCACCTACGCGAAGGCCGCTTACGCCGCATACAAAGCTGCTCAATCCCATCGTCACCAGTACCAATGTGCCGGTCGACGCCACGTGGTGGGCGGTCGATGGTGCGATCTGCGCGCTCGGGACAACACGGGCGCAGGCGGGGTCGGCGGAAGCGTTTCGCGCGATCGACTACGACTATGCGCTCGCAATTGCTGTGCAGGTTCGCAAAGGCGGGGGAACCTGCTTGGCGCTCACTTCTTCCCTGGGCGCAAACGCACGTTCGCGCCTGCTCTATCCTCGCACGAAGGGGGAGCTCGAAAACGCGATCGGCGATCTGAACTTCGAGTCATTGACGATAGTGCGCCCCGGCTTCCTGGGCGGACAGCGCAGCGAGAGACGTCCCATGGAGCGTATTATGGGTACGCTCCTGCGCGCCGCCGCGCCAATCCTTCCCGCCGGTGCCCGTATCAGCCCTGCATCGAAGGTTGCGGCCATCCTCGTAGAAGCCGCAATCCGTGGAACGGCTGGGCACTATATTATCACCTCGGCGGATATCTCGGGGGCAGCCTGAGACCGATCTGCGGACAAGCGGCCGCTTGTAGGAAGCGACGCTCCGCTCGAACGGCGAGGTTTGGCGCATCGCAGAGCGGCAGCTATCGTCAGGACCGGACGTTCACCGGATTGGTGTAAACAACCGGCTCCGGCAGCGGGCCGCCCGACGGCTAACGGGCCGACCATTGCCCTATCGCTTCGCGACCGGCGTGGAATGGTGGTTCGTTCTCGGCGCGCTTGTTGGGAACTGGGCGGAGAAGCCGACGTTTGTCTTTCGGGTTCGGACTCGGGTGCATTATGGATTTGCTGCACAGAAAGAACGGGTTGAGGCCCGTCACAGCCTTGCTGCTGATTGTGACGATGGCGGTTGGACTCGTCCATCATATCGATCATGTCCTTCGCGTCGATCATAGCGGATGGCCGTTCAGGCCGGATGTAAACCCGTTTACCTACAGCCTACTCGCCTATCCCGTGCTGCTCTTTGCCCTGCTGGGCCCGGTCCGCCTTTTCTGGTGGCGCTGGGCAAGCCTCGTCATCGGGACGGGCTTTACGCTTTATGCCCACACGCTGATCGAAACACCGCAGATGCAATATGCCATGTGGGCCTACGACCGCAGCCTCGAACCTCAACTGTGGAACATCCGCAATCTGTGCGGCGTGCAGTCAGGCACCGTCGGCATAATCGCGATGATCGTTGCGATGGCGCTGAACGTCCTGCTGGTGACAACCGCTATCGCGATGCTGGCAGATGGCCTGAAACGACAAAACACAGCGTGAAGAAGAGGTGCACCCGAACAAAGATACTATCCAGGCAGCAAGCGGGACCGCAGAGATTGCGGGGATTGGTTTGAAGGCAGTGAGGCAGCCACGGATGGCGCCAAGCGCACGGGTCGGCTTTCTCGTCACACAATCGACGGTTCGCCGCGTTCAGCGGCGCCGAGCTCTGAAAAAGTACCGCGACCCTGGATTTCCTTATCGGCACCGTCGATCCCAAACGGGCGCGGTTGGGGCGAGAGCCTGTAATCGACCGCGACAGATCCGACGCCCTGGCCCAGGGTGCAAACGAACGCGGCACCCGATTTGTAAATGTCATGGTGCTGCGCGGCCATGATGGTTGTGTCGGCGCAGTACCAAAATTATCGAGATTCTGGGCCAAGTCGGTAATATCAAACTCTTGGCGATCAACACATCCAACCGCGCGAGCCATCATTGTTCAAAGCGCTATTAACAATGTTGGCCCAGATTTCGCCGTCGTTCGATGTGTTGCAGATCCAGTCTCGGCGGAGGCCGCCGACAGTTACAACTGTATTCCCCGACGATCCTGAACCGGCACGCGGGACCTGATGCTCAGCAACACCATCCGCCTGTTCTGGAAGCTGAAAGAACGCGGTGTTACCGCCGAGCTGCTCGTCACAGATGGCGGCTGGCATGGTTTCAATTGGGAGCCTGATCGCCAAGAGGCCATTCGCGCCCGAAACACGATGATGGCGTTCCTGCGGTTGCGGCTGAAGTCGCAATAACGGGCGATGCGCCATTTGCAGCATGATGACCACGCGCAGCAGCCCCTTCGCGAAATCGCTGAACCTCCGTCTATCTCGACCCCGTTGGTTTCGAACGGAGGTGGTCGGTTCAGGGGATCTCGCGCATCACCCGAAACCCCAGGCTGCTGCTGCGCATTCCGATCGGAAGGCTGGACCGGGTCGCCGAGCGGAGCGTCGAGGCGCTGTTGTGCCAGGATCCGCCACGGATCGATCGCGCCTTGCACGGCTCAGCCGGCGGTGTCGCGCCCGGCACGATGGTGAAGCAGTCCGATACCCACTGCCAGGCATTTCCGTACATGTCATGCAAGCCGAACGGATTGGCCGGAAAATGCCCGACCGGGCTGGTTCGCGCGAAGCCGTCCGAGCAAGCGAGATTGGCAGTCTTGTCTGCCGGCATCGCCGCGGCATAGTCGCGGTCTCCACCATTGGCATGGGCGCAGATCGTGCTCACGTCGTCACCCCACCAGCGTGCGGTAGTGGTGCCGCCGCGCGCGGCATATTCCCATTCCGCCTCATTCATCAGCCGATATTTGTGGTGAGTCTTGGCCGTCAGCCAAGCGGCATAGGCGTTGGCATCCTCGAAGTTGACGCACAGCACCGGCTCATCGTCCCCCTGCGGGAAGCCGACGTCGCGGAAGGATTTGTCGGGCAGCGGCCCGTCGCTCCAAGTCTCGCCGTGCGCCACCAGGCAGCCGAGCTGGTTGCGGCCAGTCGCCTCCACGAACGCGGCAAATTCCTTGCGTGTCACATGATATTTGCCGACCGCATAGGAGGGCAAGGTCACCGTGCGTTGCGGCCGCTCCCAGGCAGCGGCCGCTGCGGGCGCACGGCCCTCGCGCGTCGTCTCGGCCTCGGTCGAGCCCAGTGTGGCGGTACCGGCCGGCAGCACCACCATCTCGGGCGCAAAACGGGCATCGCGAATCACTTTGCCCGGCACCGGTGCTGCCAGTGCCGCTACAGGTAAAAAGGCGGCCGATAGGAGCAGCGATACGGCAATCTTCATGAAGCGGTTCCTTTGCAGTCGATTGCCAATCTAGCTCGGTGCGCCCCCAAGGACATCGCCGAAGATCGTTTCACCGCATAGCGGGTCCGTAGGGCCGCCAACTGGCGGATCGCCAGTTTGTCCAACATACAGATTCCATGAACCAATCGCTCTCCAGTCTGTCAAAAAGCGCGCTGTTCCTGCTGGCCGTCCCCTTCAGCATGGCAGCCGGCGCCGGCGCAACCGCCCAGACCAAGGTTGCCGCACCACAGGTACTCACCGACTGCATCGGCTGCCCGGACATGGTGGCGACTCCGGCCGGCACGGCGATGCTGGGCTCGACCCCTGAGGAGCGCGCCAGCGCAGGCATTGTGGCTGTGTTCGGTAATCGCGAAGGGCCTGTCTATCGCGCCACCTTCGCCAAGGCCTATGCCATCGGTCGGACCGAGATCACCCGCGCACAATATCGGACCTTCGTCGACGCGACCAAGCGCCCCGACCCCGACGGATGCGGCGTCCACGACGCGGCTAAGGACAGCTGGGGGCCGCAGCCCGGCTACAGCTGGCGCAAGCCGGGCTTCACGCAGACGGACCAGGATCCCGCGGTCTGCATCAGCTACAATGATGCCGTCGCCTATACCCAGTGGCTCTCCAAGAAGACCGGCAAGGCCTATCGCCTACCAAGCGACGCCGAGTGGGAATATGCCGCACGCGCAGGCACCACCACTCCCTGGTATTGGGGCGTATCCGCAGAGGACGGCTGCAAGCGCGGCAATCTGATCTCCTCGGGCACGATTGCCGCGTTGGGTTCGCCGCCGAGCATGGCGGATCGCTTCGTCTGCTCCAATCCGCGCAGCTATACTGTGCCGGTGGCCAGCTACGCGCCCAATGGCTTCGGGCTATACGACATGGCCGGCAACGCCTTTGAATGGGCGGCGGATTGTAACAGTCCTGACAACACCGACGCCCATGCAGACGGCACCGCCCGCACCACCGGCGCCTGCGACCGCCATTATCTGAAAGGCGGCGCGTTCCACACGCCGTTCTGGCTGACCCGTTCGGCGGTGCGCGGCGCGCCGTTGCCCGCCGACCTCCACATGTTCACGATCGGTTTCCGAGTCGCGCGCACCATCGATTGAGTTGAGGGAATATACGATGAATCGGACCGCCTATCTGGCCCTCGCCGCCAGCCTCCTGCTGCCCGCCCCCGCACTCGCTGCGGATGCCGCTGCCGGCCTCAAGCCCGCCCAGACCTTCAAGGATTGCGACGACTGCCAGACTATGGTCGTGATCCCCGCCGGCACCTTCACCATGGGATCGACCCCGGCTGAGCGCGAGCGCGAAGGCGTGCCGCCCTCGTTCGGCGACCATGAGGGGCCGACCGTAGAGATCACCATCGCCAAGCCGTTTGCGATCGCCTCAACCGAGACGACCCGCGGTCAGTTCGCGGCATTCGTAAAGGCCACCAATCGCCCGGTCCCGACGTCGTGCGCCAACTATAATCCCGAGCAGGACAATTGGGCAGGCAAGGAAGGCCAGGTCGCCAATTGGCAGAACCCGGGTTTCAAGCAGGACGACTCCCATCCTGTCGTCTGCGTGAACTATCCCGACGCTGCCGATTATGCCGACTGGATGTCGAAGAAGACCGGCCACCACTATAGCGTCGCCAGCGAGGCACAGTGGGAATATGTCGCTCGCGCCGGCACCAAGACCACGCGCTACTGGGGCGACAGCGTCACGCCGATCTGTAAGAAGGCCAATATCATGACCACCGCGACCTTCGCGGCGATCAACAATTCCGAAGGCTGGATGGACGAATTGGTTTGCACCAACGACAAATCCTGGACTCAGCCGGTGGGCAGCTACGACGCCAATCCCTGGGGCGTGTACGACATGCTCGGCAATGTGTGGGAATGGGTCGACGACTGCGCGACCACCGACCATAAGGGCATGCCGACCGACGGCTCCGCCCGGCGCGATGGCGACTGCACCCGTCGCATCACAAAGGGCGGCGCATTCCATAGCCGCGTGTGGCTGGCGCGACCCGCGACCCGCGGCGGTGGCCTGCCCGGTACCGGCCGGCCGGCTGCGGCCGGTTTCCGTATCGTCCGCGTTATCGATTGATCCCTGGAGTTAGAGTAATGAAGCGCTATTCGATTGCAGCCGCACTGGTTGCCGCCACCCTGGCCAACTCGGCCTTCGCGCAGGCGGCCCCCGATCCGGTCGCCGGCAAGCGGCTGTTCGGTCAGTGCATGGTTTGCCACCGCGCCGAGCCGAACCAGCCCGACATGATCGGCCCTAATCTGGCTGGCGTGTATAAGAGCAAGGCCGCGACCCGACGCCCGAAATTCGCCTATTCGCCCGCGCTCAAGGCGTCGAAGCTAATCTGGGACGATGCCACGCTCGACAAGTGGCTGACCGATCCGGCCAAGTTGGTGCCGGGCACCAAAATGGAATTCATCGGCGTTTCGCGCAAACCCGCGCGTGACAACATCATCGCCTATCTGAAGACATTGTCGAAGTAGATGGTCTCGCCGCCGCTCCACGGATGGCCGCCACACCGGCGGCACGCGAAGCGGCGGCTCTTGGCGACGGTCGGCTGGATGCTGCTCGCTGCCGGTCCGGCGCTGGCAAGCGCCCCCCCAACTGTCACCATAGATGCAGGCACCATCGCCGGACGGGACTTACCCGCCGGCGTACGCGCCTATCTGGGTATTCCCTTCGCCGCCCCGCCAGTCGCTGCACTGCGCTGGCGCGAGCCGCAGCCGGTCGCGCCCTGGACCGGCACGCGCGACGCTACCGCCTTCGCACCCGATTGCCAGCAGGTGGTACGGCACGACCGGCCCGCTCCTGCGATGCGCGAAGATTGCCTCTATCTCAACGTTTGGATGCCGCCCGGTCTTCGCGGCAGCAAGCACCCCGTGATTTTCTACATCTACGGCGGAGGTTTCGTGTTCGGATCGAGCGCCGAGCCGCGTGTCGATGGCGCATCGATGGCGCGCAAGGGGATAGTGTTCGTCAGCGTCAACTACCGGGTTGGCGCTTTGGGCTTCCTTGCCCATCCCGAGCTGAGCGCAGAATCGCCGCACAAGGTATCGGGTAATTACGGCCTGCTCGACCAGATCGCCGGCTTGCGCTGGGTACAGCGCAACGTTGCCCGTTTCGGCGGTGATCCCGCGAACGTCACGATCATGGGACACTCGGCCGGATCGATGTCTGTCGGCTATCTTCAGGCCAGCCCGCTCACCCACGGCCTGATCGCCAAGGGCGTGGCGCTCAGCGGCAGCCCGTTCTTCAAGGGCACGCTCGGCGTCGACGTCTCGCTGCGTAGCGCGGAGGCGAACGGACTGCACTTTCAACAAACCGCCGGGGCGCACTCACTCGCCGAGTTGCGCGCCCTGCCCGCCGCGACGATCGCTGCCACCGCGCACGATGAACCCAGCCACAATCCGGTGATTGACGGCTACGTGCTGCCGGCCGACACCGGCGCAATCTTTGCGGCTGGCCGGCAGAATGATGTGCCGGTGATGATCGGCTTTACCTCGGACGAATCCTTCACTCCAATCGGCCAGGCCACGTCGCTGGCTGATTATCGCGAGCGAGCCCGAAAACTGTTCGGCGAACAGGCAGGCGCTTTTCTAGCTCTCTATCCCGCGACCACCGATGCCGAGGCCCGCCGCGCCTCGATCGATGCCGGTCTCGACCAGGGGATCGGCAACATGGACAAGGGCTGGGCCGTCGGCCAGGCGGCGATGGGCAAGGCGCCTGTTTATGTCTTCGAATTCTCCCGACCGCCGCCTCCGGTGATGACGCCGAGCGGCACCGTCCAGCCGTCGGTATATCATGGCGCGGACATTCCTTACTGGCTCGGTACGCTTGATCGCCCGCCGGTAACGAGTTGGAAAGCATATGATCGCACGCTCGGCGCCGCGATGTCGGATGCCCTGGTACGTTTTGTCACCACCGGCAGCCCTGCCGGGTCGGGTATGGCTTGGCCCGCCTTTGATCCCGCCCATCCGCAGGTACTCGAACTCGGCGACGCGGTGAAGCCGCGCGACTGGCCGGGCTATGCGCGGATGGACTTTTTCGACGCCTTTTCACCCCCTGCCCGATGATAGCGCGCCCGATGACGTCCGGGACGCGCGACTTGGAGAATATACGATGAGCACTATGTCTGTGCGGGTTGCAAAGCTCGTATCCTGCGGCGCCGCCGCGCTGATCGCCGGGGTCGCTTTGTCCTCGGTGGCGGCGCCGGCCGGGCAGACCGCGCCCGCGGCCGCGCCCAAGCGACAGGTTTATCACCCCGCCTATCTGGACCTGCCGCCGCCCGCGGTGCCGCTGCCCGATTGGGCCTTCACCCGCGATCCGCCCGAGACCGCCGATCTGCAGCGCCAAGCCGACGACGACGTGCCCCGCCACGTGCCCAATAGCACGCTTGCTCTGACGCGCACCCATGTGCTCAACCACAATGACGCCGCAGACTGGCATCCGGACAACCATCCGGCCGCGCCGTCAATCGTGATGTTCGGCCACAAACCGCAGCCCGCCGCCTGTGGCTTCTGCCACCTGCCCAACGGTCAGGGCGCACCCGAGAACGCTCCGCTCGCCGGACTGCCGGTCAATTATTTCATCCAGCAGGTACACGACTTTCAGACCAAGGACCGCAAGACCGCCGACATGCGGATGGCTTCTTGGCATGGCATGTCAGAGTGGGTCGCCCCCAAGATCACCGAGGAGGACCTTAAGACTGCGGCGACCTATTTCGCTGGGCTCAAGCTCAAACCTTATCTCAAGGTGGTCGAAGTGACGCGCGTGCCCAAGACGCACAGCGTGGGCTATACGCTGCTCCCGGTTCCCGGTGGCGGCACCGAGCCGATCGGGAACCGCGTGATCGAGACGCCAATGGACGTCGAGCGTTTTCACCTCAACGATTCCGAGAGCGGCTATATGGTCTATGTGCCGCGCGGCAGCATCAAGCGCGGCGAGAAGCTCGCGAAAACCGGCGACAACGGCCGAACGATGGCATGCGTGGCCTGCCACGGCGCCGACCTGCTGGGCGTAGGCGACGTGCCCCCGATCGCGGGCCGCGGACCTAGCAACCTCGCGCGACAGCTCTACAATTTCAAGCGGGGCGCCCGCGCCGCGCCCGATGCCGAGCTGATGCTGCCAGTGGTCAAGGATCTCACTGACCGCGATATCGTCGACGTCATCGCCTATGCGAGTTCGCGCAAGCCGTCTTGATCACACGAAGCTGCGGCTGACGAACCAATAGGTTCCCAGACACACCAATGCGGATGCCGCTACGTCGACAACAATCGGTCGTGGCGGCGCCAGCTTTAGCCGCACCATTAACAATGCGCCGCCGACAATCGCAGTGACCACGCTGAGCTGGCCGACCTCCACTCCCAGGTTGAAGCCGACCAGCAACTCGGCAAGTTTGGCCGTGGGGATACGGCTCTCCAGCAGGTCAGCGGCAAAACCGAAGCCGTGGATGAGCCCGAACACCAGCGTCACCACCAGCCGCAGCCGCCCAGCATCACGGACATGTCCCGAGACCATGATGTAGTTGGCGGTGAAGATCGCCGCGCCGAGCAGCAGCGCAACCGGCAGGACCCCGATCCCGGCGATCCGCAGCGCCGTCATTGCCAACAGCGCACCGCCGCTCCACAGCGCGATCAGCCCGGGGCGACGGGTGGCGACCGAGATGTTCTCCACCCCGATAAGCGCAATCGTCAGTGCGACGAGTGCGTCAATAAACTCGGCGTGCGGACGCACCAGCCCTGTCACCGCCAGCGCCAGCGTCAGGCTGTGGCCGATGGTGAAACCGGTGACCACAAACAGCAGGTCACGGAACCGGCGCGAGATTAGCACAAGTCCGACCAGGAACGACATATGGTCGATCCCTGTAAAAATGTGCATCACCCCCATGCGCACGTAGTCGAGGAAGCCCGCGTTCTCGAGCCGGTCTCCACCAGATCGGCCGGAGACCGCGATCGTGCGGGCATCGGTGGTGATCAATTGCTCGAAGAAATCGCCCTTTGCATCCTGGATCTGGGCAAAGGTGACATGGGTGGGCACCAGCTCGAAAAAGGCGTCGGAGCGAAGCACCATGGCGTCAACCGAGGGGCAAGAAAAGCCGAACTCCAGCCGCCGATAGCCGGCAACCGCCGCCACCGCGCGTGGCCGCGCAGCGAGCGGGCAGCGGTGCTCCCCATTCAGCACCGCGACATGGCCTTCGAGATAAGCGATCAGCGTCTTATTAGCTGGCGGCGCGCCATCTGGGGTAAGCCGACGCGCTTCGATGTCCGGCACCGAAAAATCGAGGTGCACAGTGGTACCGTCAATCATCCAGCTGCTGTGGCTCTCGCTGCGGGTATGCGCTGCGGCCGGCGCTGCGATCAGCAGCACGATCCACCACCACCATCTCATTGGACGTCGTCGGCGATCTGCACGTCGGCGCGGCGGCGCAGGTAGCGCGCGTTGGCCGCCTCGACCCGGGTCGCCTTATCCTTCTGAAAGTCGGCGAGCACGCGGTCGCGCACGGCCTCGAACGGATTGGCCCGGGGACGCTGGTTATGGACCATGTGCACCAGGTGCCGCCGTCCGTCGACCACGACCGGCGGCGCGGCCTGTCCGTCGCTCAGCGCCAGTGCCGCACGGAACAGCGGCTCGCCCAGGTGCAGCCGCGCAGCGAAATAATATTCCTCGCCGTCGGCCATTTTGCCGCTGTCGACAGCCGATCCGCCGCCGAGCGGCACGACCAGATCGCGTACCAGCATCATACCCTCGCTCGCGTAGCGCAGCTGGTGGGTTGCGTAATACTCGCGCAGTTCGGCCTCACTCGGCTGGGCGGCGAGCACGTCGGCGGCGGTCATCGCTTCGGTCGCGGTAACCAGCGCTGCGCGGACGTCGATATCGTCATTCGGCACGCCGAGCTCCAGCCCGCGCTGCACGTACAATTCCTCGCGCAGCATACCGTCGATCACCTCGCGGCGTTGGGCTGGCGTGGCAACGGCGGGCGACACGTCGTGGAGTGCGCGCAATTGCGCGACATAGTCACTGCGCAACAGCGGCACGCCGTTGACCAGCGCGACGTCCTCGGCCGGCACGCCGGCGATCCGGGTGCCGCGTGCGGTGAACAGGCCATAGCCCGCGATCAGCAGCCCGATCACCGCGCCGAGCGCGCAGAGAGTCAGCGCACGCCGAGGATTGGGTTGGGACCAGCTCATTGCCGCATCGCGAGCGAGGCAACATAGACCGACACCGCGCGCGCCTCGACCGGCGATAGTGATCGCGCGAACGCCGGGCTCACCCCGGCCCGGCCCGAGCGGATTGAGCGAACCAGTGCGGCACGCGATCCGTCGTCGTAGAGGGTGACGGGATCGGCGAGATCCGGCGCGCCGATCGCCGGATCACCACCGGCATCCCAGCCGTGGCAGTCCCAACAGCCATGCGCAGCATAGACCGCTTTGCCGCGCTGCACCGCTTCGGCCGGGACGGCGTGCCCCTGGAGCCCGAGCAGATAGGAGACGACGTCGTCAGTCTCGCGCGGTGACAGTGGCACGATCGCCGGATCGGCGGCTGGCCGAGCACGGCCATAGGCAGGCATCGAGGCCAGATTCCACCCGCGCCGGTCGCCCGAGCGGATGCCGTGCAGAACCACGCCTTCGATCTCGGTCACCCTACCTTCGCCATAGAGGTGATCGCGGTCGCGCAGATTTGGTGCGCCGAGTGCGGGGTCGCCCTGCCCGTGCGCGCCGTGACACACCGCGCAATGCCCTTGGAATACCTCACGCCCCATCGTCGTCGCCACTCCCATCAGCTTTGGGTCCGTCAATATCCGTTCGGGATCCGCACGCATCAGCGCTGCGCGGGCCGCGCTCTGCCGGCTCCACAATGTGGCGCCGAGCAATACGGCGCCGGCGAGCAGAAGGAACGCGAACCCCCACCTCTTCCCGCGCCGATCAAGCGTCATCCCTGTCCTCGAAAGATCGTGCCATCACAGCAGACTAGTCCGTGAAGTTGGTCTGCCCGCCCGATTTGCGCACGTCACCCGACTAGCGGGCGATGTCAGCCAAGCGCTTCGCCCGGCGATGGGCGGCGTGACATATCCCGGTGATCACAGCGCGCTATGACCTGTGTCGGGAGAAAAACGATGCCGAGCATCCGGGGTAGACGAGGGTTCTTCGCCGTCATGCTGGCGGTGACTCTGGGCGGGATCGCCTCTGCGAGCGGACCGGTGCAGATCGCGCCGTCCTCCGATCCGAAGGATATTTCCGGCACCTGGTTTGGCGTCGGCAACCAGGATCCGGCCAATGCACGGTTCGTTCCCGTGGAGGGCGGCGAGCCCCCATTCAACGCGGCCGGACGCGCGATCCTCGACCACCGCAACGCGCTCAACGCCGCGGGCCACCCGGAGCGCCAGCCTGCCGATGAGTGCATGCCCCACGGCCTACCCGCCGCATTGCGCCTACCGACACCTTTCGAGATTATTCAAACTCCCGGCCAGACTACGATCCTCACAGAGGCCAGCCGTACCGTCCGCACGGTGGTGATGGACAAGCCGCACCCCGCGCAGGTCGAGCGACGGTTCATGGGCAATTCAGTCGGGCATTGGGAGGGAGACACGCTGGTGGTCGACACCACGGCGATGCGGGCCAATTGGCTCGACATCAGCGGCGCGCCCGCTAGCAACACGCGGCACGTAATCGAGCGCTATCGCAAGATAGACGGCAACAAAAAGCTCGAGGTGCTGATCACCATCGACGATCCGGTATATTACACCCGTAGTTGGACCGCGCGCCGTGAATATCTGTGGTATCCAGCGGAGCGCGTCCGAGAATATATCTGTGAAGAAGGAGCCCGGCTTGAACCCGGCGTCGAAAGGCTGCGCTACCGTGACGAGTAAACTGCGCCTCTTCGCGCTCGCCCTATTGGGCGCTTCGCTGGCCGCGCCGGCTCTTGCGCAATCGACCGATCTGTCGGGCTTTTGGTGGGTACACAATCCCAGCGGCCAGATCGCGATCGATCCGGCAACGCTGCCGATGCTTCCGGCGGCGCGAAAAGCCTATATCGCTAATCAGACGGCCGCCGCCGCGCGCACGCCGATGCCGGTCGGCGTCCATGCCTGCATGCCCGACGGTCCGACACGGCTGATGCTCCAGCCCTATCCGTTCCAGATCCTGCAGCGCCCGGCGCAAGTGACGATACTGTTTGAGCGCCAGCACATGGTCCGCTTCCTGAGGATCGGTGGCGCACACGAGCCCGATTATTATCCGCTCTACGTCGGCGATTCGATCGCGCATTGGGACGGCCCCGCACTGGTGGTCGAGACCGAAGGAATGAACGACCTGACCGTGCTAGACGATCGCGGCCTGCCGCACGGTGACCAACTTAAGCTCGTCGAGCGCTTCACGCTGGCCGAAGGGGGCAAGACGCTGGTGGTCGACACTCTTGTCACCGACCCCGGCAGCTATGCCAAGCCCTGGTCCTACAATACGCGGTTCGATCGCAAGACCAATGTCGCGCTGATGGACGACGTCTGCACCTATGGCCCGCCGCAGCGCGATGCCAAGCCCTCGGAGACAGCCAAGTGACTGCCCTTCCCCGTTATGCCGCGGTCGCCATGGCCGTGATCGCCGCGCCGGTTCTTGCCCATCACAGCTTCGCCATGTTCGACATGAACAAGACGGTCGTGGTGACTGGCACGATCAAGGAGATCAAATGGTCCAATCCGCACATTTGGATCGACATGATGGTCACCACGAACGGCCAGCAGCAATTGTGGAGCGTCGAGGCCGGCGCAACCGGCACGATGATGCGCCAGGGGTGGAAGAAGGACACCGTTAAAAACGGTGACAAGGTCACGCTTTACCTCCATCCACTACGCGAAGGCGCCAATTCGGGCAGCCTGATCAAAGTCGTGCTGGCTGATGGCCGCGAATTGCAGCTCGGCGCGCAAGGGGCTCGGCCCAGTTGATCCGCACCTCGCTCGCAACACTAGCGCTCGCGCTAGCCACCACCTCAGCGGCGCAGTCCCCGTTGGCGACCGCAACGCTTTCTCCTCCAACTGCCGCCGCCGCACGGTGCGCCGCGCTCGTCGGCGACTATTCCGATATCGTGGATGCGCCGACACGGATCGTCTCGGGCAAGGCCGTTGCTGGCACAGCCGCGCTGCCAAGCTATTGCGACGTCACCGCCCAGGTGAAACCCGCGATCGGCGTCGGGATACGGCTGCCGCTCGAGGGCTGGAACGGCAAGACCGTGTTCGTCGCGCGCGGCGGCTATTGTCGGCCAGTTGAAATGGGGCAATGCGACACGGCGCTGCACAAGGGATATGCCTGCGCGATCACCGATTATGGTCACAAGTCCAATGCCGAGCAAGACGATGTCTGGGCGCATGGCAATCTGCAGGGGCAAGTCGATTGCGGCTTTCGCGGCGCGCATGTCGCCGCCGCCGCGATGAAGGCGGTGGCCAAACGCTTTTACGGCAAGCCGTCGCGTCGCGCCTATCTGACCGGATGTTCGTCGGGCGGGCGGGTCGCGCTCAACGAAGCCGAGAAATTCCCTTATGATTTCGATGGCATCGTCGCCGGCGCCGCACCGGTTAGCAAGATCGCTAGCAGCCTGACGCTCGCCTGGACGATCTTGGCGCTGCGCCGACCCGATGGCGGCGCCTTGCTGTCGCCGGACGACCTGACCTTCGTCGCGGGCGCGGCGAAGCGGCAATGTGACGCTGCTGACGGTTTGGTCGACGGGGTGATAGGCCATGCCCTGTCGTGCAAAATCGACACCCGCAAGCTGGCCTGCGCGCCCGGCCAGCGCAACCAGTGCCTGGCTCCAGACCAGATCGCCGGACTAAACAAGGCCTATGCCGGTCCGTCGACTCCAGGCAGTCGCGCGCCGCTACCAGGATCGGAGCTCAACTGGATTGACGCCTTCGCCACGCGGGCAGGAGGCCCTGGAGACGTCGAAAAGTCCATGGTCGCGATGTTCCGCACGCTGGGCGATCCCGTACTGCCAATCGACTGGAAGCTCGCCGATTTCGACTGGAGTCGCGACTATAAGCGGGCATCGCTGTTTAGCGCGTTCAACGATGCGACCAACCCTGACCTCTCAGCATTCCATGCGAACGGCGGCAAGCTGATCGTTTATCACGGCCTTTCCGACGCGTTCATCACTCCGGCAAGCGTGATTGACTGGTTTGAGAAGGTGCGGCTGCTCAGCGGCCCTGCAGCAACCGATACGTTCGCACGGCTTTTCCTGCTGCCAGGCATGGGGCATTGCTTCGGCGGCGACGGTCCGGACCGGGTCGATCTGATTGACGCAATCGACGCCTGGGTCGACAAGGGCCATACGCCGGATCGGTTGGTTGCGACCAAGCAGACGCCGGGGCAGAGTGCGTACAGTCGCCCGGTTTATCCCTATCCATTTGAGGCGCAGTATGACGGCAAGGGCGATCCGGCGCGGCTGGAAAGTTTCCCGCCGGTCCGGATGCGCTAACGAACCGCCCCTTCTCCATTGGTTTCGCATATGCTCGAGAGACCGATCGGACCAGCAAGGCTGGTTTCTCGACTGCATTCGAGCCGAAGCATGAAGGTGTAGCATTTTCAAGGAGCCCGCCAATATGCCGCGCCTTTCGATCCTTGCCCTGCTCGTCGTGTCCGCCCCGGCGGCCGCGGGCCAGATCGAGCGCCACGTCGCCGCTTCCTCCGGAGCGACCGTGCTCGTCGGCGCGACGGTACCGGCAGGGATGCAGCTGACCTTCTACAGCGCCAAGCTCCCGGCGATCGACGGCTCGACCGAGCGGCAGGCGCTCAACATCTTCGACAAGCTCGAAAAGACGCTCGCCAAGCAGGGCTTAACCTTCCGAGATGTGGTCAAGATCAACGTATCGCTGGTCGCTCCACCGGGCCAAACGCGGCCCGATTATGACGGCTTCGACCGCGCCTATCGGACCCGCTTCGGCACCGCCGCTCAGCCTCAACTGGTGGCGCAGAGCATCGTCCAAGTCACGGGGCTACGGGATCCGCATCACCTCGTCGCGATTGAGGTGATCGCGGCTAGCGCGCCGCCCGCATCGCGCTGACCGCCTCCACGCCGGCGCGGGCGCAGTCGACGTCATGACCGCCAGTCTCGCCGCTCGCGCCGATCGCGCCAATCACTTTGCCATCGAGTTCAATCGGCAGGCCGCCGGTCGCGGGCAAAAGTCCCCAGGCGAGTACCTGGGTCTTGCCCTCTTCGAGCAGCTTGAGCGGCATATCGCTTGGCGCCTTCATCAGTAGCGCAGTGCGCGCCTTGCCGTTGGCGAAGTCGATCGTCACCCGCGGCGCGCCGTCCATCCGCAGAAAGGCGAGCGGGTCGCCGCCGGCATCGATCACCGCGATCGTCACCGCCCAGCCGTGCGCGTGCGCATAACTTTCGCACGCTGCCATCGCCGCCTTGGCTGCCTCAGCGGACAGGCTCGGACGGTCGATCGTGACCTGCCGGGCGCTTCCTGGCGAAGCGATCAGCAGTGCGGCGAACAGCACGGCCCTCACAGCGTAAAGCCGATCCAGCGGCCGCAGCCGACCACCAATATCCAGAAGAACAACGACACCAGTCCTGCAACCTTCGCCGCGGGAGGTGCGGGCAGTTCCAGGTCCCATTGGTCTACCGATCGCACCGTAATTCGCTCGAAGATCAGCATGTTGACGCCCGCGATCACCAGGCACAGCATCTTCAGGCGAAAGGCGGTGTTGTTGAAATAGACGTCGGGGTTGCTGGAGAACATTGCCAGACCACTGAGCAGCGCGATCGCGAATGCGCCCCAGGTCCAGGGCAACATGTCGCGGGTCATCTCGGTAATCCGCGACGGCCGGCCGACGATCCCCACCAGCCGCAGATCGACAAACGCGATCGATCCAACCACCAGCACCACGGCCAGCACATGGATCGATTCGCTGATCGGAAAGCCCCACGAAGATTCGCCGACCCAGGTTGCAAACGGGGTAGCGCGAATTACGTCGAAAGCGGGTTTCAGGTCCATGCCGGCGGCCTCAATTTTCGATCGTATAGGCGATGAACCGCCCGGCGAAGATGATCGCGACGAACACCAACAGCATACCAACCGCCAGCAGCGCCGCGATGCGCCGCGCGCGCGGATTGTCGTCGAGATGGTCGGCGCGATTCCATACCAACAGGCTGAACGTGCCGGTCACCACCAGGGCCACGATCAGCAATTTCATCTTCAGCCAGAAGCTCGGGTTGAGTAACTCGCGCGAGGGCTCGCCGATCACCATCAACGCCCCGGTTACCGCCAATACGGCGAACGCTGCCCAGAACCACGGCAGATAGCGTCGCGCGACATGGCCGATTCGCTGCGAGCGCCCGCCGAGCCCGACGAGCCGCAGGTCAACGATCAGCACCGTGCCCATCAGCACCGCAATGGCAAGAATATGCACCGTCTGGATGACCGGCACCGCCCACGCGTGGACTTTGATCGCGTCACTAAGCGGAGTGGCGGTCAGCCAGTCGATGAACGGCGTCACTTGAGTATCTTGCCACTGGGCAGGCGAATGGAGATCATAAATCCACCCTGGCCCCCGTCGCGCAGCGGCCATAGGTCCATCGTCACTTTGTCGCCGGGATTGATCGTGGTGCGGGTCCAGCCCTTGCGAGCGAGTTGGTTGACACTCGATCCCTCGACCGCAAACATACCCTTGGAGGTCATCAACTTGATCATGATGTGCGGGTTGGTATAGCGCATCGCCGCCACCGTACCGGAGACATGGATCAGCTTCTTATTGTCGTAGGGCGCGGCGCTGTGATGGGCCTGGGCGGCAACGCCCGCCACCAGTGCCAGCGCGCCGATGATCGCGGTAAGGATCTTCATCGCAGGGCCTTCTTCTGCGCGTCGGTCAGGTCGACGCAGATGTTTTCGGGGAGCTCGGCGGGCGCTAACCGGTGAAACGAGACCGCGAACGACCAGGGCGCGCTGAACGTCTTGGGATCCTCGATGCGGATCGTGCCCGACAAAGTCTGCCCGTCCGACGACAGCTTATAGTCCTCGGTGAGCTTGAGCGCGTCGCTGTGCGGCAAACCCTCGCGGTCAATTAGTCCAGCGACTAGCTTTGTCGTCTCGATATGCAGTCGGTCACCATCGATGCTGGCGATGGCATCGCCCATATAGCTGGGCTCGCCCGCTCCGTGCTTGGCCACGATCGGCATCACCCGATAGCTATGGTTGACGGCATGGACCGTGTAGAGCTTAGCCGGCGTCTGCAGCAGGCGGAACGGCGAGGCGGTAAGCATGATCCGCGGCATTCCGTGCAGCGAGCATTTCATCCAGTTGTCAAAACCGAAATCGCCGCGCTCGGCGGAGGTCGCATTCGCCTTGGCCACCGCCGCAGCAGCCGGGAGCAGTGGGATCGTGCCGCCCACGGGCGTGACCACCTTGGTATCGGGCATCCACAACCCCGAGAAGTCGATCGGACCTGAGGACTTGGGATGGCAGGCCGAGAGCAATAGGCCCGCGAGGAGTAAAGCGCGCTTCACTTGAAGAAGTCCGCGGCAGCGCCGAGGCCGTCTTCACAGACATATTCGGCAATCTTGAGCGTAGCATCGGTCTTGAAGCTGCGCTGCGTTTCCCAGGGCCGGGTGTAATAGACTGGATCTTCGATCCGGATCCGCACGTCGAGCGTCTTGCCGTCGACCGACGGCGTCATCCGCTCGACGACGTGGAGCTTGTCGCTATGCGGTTTACCGGCCTCGTCGATCCAGGTCTCGGGGCGCAGCCGGATCGTGTCGACGACCAGCGTCTCTCCCTCCCAATGGCCGACCGAATTACCGAGATAGGTCAGCGGCACGTTGGCCGGATGTGGCTGATTCATCAAGATCGAGCGGACGTTGTGCGCAACTTCGTGGAAGATCGTTACGCGATCCCCGGTATCGACAATCTCGAACGGATAGGGCGACATCATGATCCGCGGCACGCCGTGAGGGCGGCACTGGTTGGGCGGCTCCTGCTCCAGCGTACCCTTGTCGTAGGCGGCCAGCCGGCGTTCGAAGATCGCCTTACCCGCAGGCGTGAACGGCGCATCTCCAGAAATTGGACGGAACTGAAGATCATAGCCAATGATATTCCAAGTTCGTGAGAGGCGTGGATGCAACACTGTTCGCGGTGGCGCCGTGGAGGCTCCCGCTAGCAGCAGCACGGCGAGGCAGCCGAGCGAGCGCCTGCGTTTCCAGTCTGTTATCCCGATAGTCCCGATATTGATCATGGCGGCACCATCCTTGCCGGGCTCGGCGCACGCAATGCGGCCAGCGGCCCACCCCGCTATTCGGTCGCTCGGCCGATCGCGCTGGCGGGAGCGATATGAGCGCCTAGCGTGCGGCTATGCCTATCTTCCGCTCCTTGCTGCTCGCTTTGTGCCTAGGCCTGTTTTTCGCGCCGTCCACCGCCCAAGCCGCGGCAGGCTGCGCCGCATTGCCGCACGAGGACCTCACTGCCCTGCCCGATGCCGCCAGTCAGATCACCGCCGCCGCGCCGCGTGCCGGCGAGCCCCTGATCTGCGTGGTCGACGGCTATACCAGCCGCGCGGTCGGCTGGCGCTTGTTTCTGCCGACAGCTTGGAACGGAAAACTGATCCAGGAAGGCTGTGGCGGTCGCTGCGGTGCGTTGCGAGATACTGGTTGTATCATGTTGATTCGACGTGGCTATGCCTGCATCGCCGCAGACCTCGGCCATGCCGGCAGCAATTTCGATGCGGTGTGGGCGATCGACAATCCGGTGGCGGAAATGGACGCCGCCTTCCGCGCCACCCATGTCGCCAATCGTGTCGCGCGCGAGGTCGTTCGTCGCTTCTACGGGCGGGCGCCGACGCGGGTTTATTATACTGCAGTCTCGGCTGGCGGCCGCCAGGGGCTGATCTCGGCGCAGCGCTACCCCGACGATTTCGATGGCATCATTGTTGGTGGGCCGGCGATGACGCGCGGCGCGGCGTTCGACCGGTTCCCGAGCGTGATGGCCTGGGCGTCGAGCCTACTGGCGCCCAACGGCCACGTCCTGCTCTCCTCGGGCAGGATCCGCGCGCTGCACGCCGCGGTGCTCGCCGCCTGCGACCGCGCGGACGGACTAGCCGACGGCGTGGTCGCGCTGCCGCTGCAATGCCGTTTCGACCCGGCCACCCTCGCCTGCCCCGTCGCCGACTGCCTGACCCCGCCGCAGATCGCTGCGGTCCGCGCGCTCTACGCCGGAATGCCGACGCAAGACGGGCTCGACCCCAAAATCGCGTTCCTGCCGGGGTCGGAACTCGCCTGGCTGGGCGATTACGTGACCGAGACCGACCAGCCTGGCGCGCGTGTCCCGCTCGGGCCTGTGCCGGCGGCAAATCCGTATGAGAGCGTATTGCTCTATTCGGCCGATCCCGATTTGCGACCATTCGCAGCGCTTGGGCACAAATTGCTGATCTTCCAGGGCCTCGCCGACACCATCACCCCGCCCGGCCGCACGATAGACTATGTACGCCAGGTTCACCGGACGGTGGGAGCTGCAACCGCAGACCGCTTCCTACGCCTATATCTGGTCCCCGGCATGGCCCACGAGCCCGGACAGCCCGCGGCCGATGCGGTCGACTGGCTCGGCGCGCTGGAAGCCTGGGTCGAGCACGACCAGCCGCCGACGATGATCGTCGCACGCCATCTGCGCGACGCCCGGCGCATGCTTGGGCCGACGGTGCCGAGCGAGGATCTCACCGCGACCAACACCGATTTCACGCGGCCGATCTTCCCATTTCCGTTGGTTGCCACCTATCGCGGCGGCAACCCTGCCGATGCCAGCAGCTTCGGTTCCCGGCCCGCGCTTCCTTGACATTGGATTCCCCGATGAAGTCGCATTTCCAAACCATGGCCGCCTATGCTGAGTGGGCGAACCGACAAGTCTATGCCGACGCGACCGTCCTTTCCGACGAGGAACGCAGGCGCGACGTGGGCGTTTATTTCAAGAGCCTCTTCGCCACTCTGTCCCACCTGTTGCAGAGCGACCGCGCCTGGAGCTTCCTGCTGCAGGGCGGCACGCTCGCTGACATGAAACTGCCAGCGCCCGCCGACACATTCGAGGGCCTGAGCGCAGCCCGCTTTGCCCAGGATACGGCCTTTACCACATGGGTCGACTCGCTCAGCGAGGATTGGTTCGGACGCCCGTTCAGCTTCGTCTCGGGGCTTGGTCAGTGGAAGGGGCATGCCTATCACGGCACCCATGCCAGCACGCTCACTCATGTATTGAACCATGGGACGCATCATCGTGGTCAGGCTCACGCCGCGCTCACCATCCTGGGTGTGACTGAGCCTAACGCGCTCGACATCCTCGTGAAGGGATTTCACTCGATTTGATTGCGAAAACCGCATCGTAACCCGGACCATCTTGACTTTCATTCCTGAAAAGGTCTCCATGTCGATCTCGCTTCAAGAGGGACGACCATGGAAATTCAGCAACTTCGGCATCTGATCGCGGCGGTTGAGACCGGCAATCTGCTGAAGGCCGCGGACAAGAGTTGCATTTCGCAATCCGGGCTGAGCCGCAGCATAAAGAGCCTAGAGACGCGGCTCGGCGTGCCTTTGCTGGTGCGCGGGCCCAAGGGCGTGGAGGCCACTGTCTACGGCTTGTCAGTGATGCGCCGCGCGCAGGTTATTCTGAACGAGGTCGCCAAGTCCGTCGATGAGGTCCACGCCATCGAACAGGGTCGCACCGGCGAGGTAAAGTTCGGCATCACCCAGAATTATGCGCATTATCTGGTGCCAATGCTGCTGGCCGATCTGCACCGCGAACGCCCAGCATTGCGCTTCACCGTGGTCGCGGACGGATTCATCGAACTACTCGAAATGGTGCGTGCGGAGGAACTGGACTTCGCCTTCGGGTTGATCGGCGAGATCCGCCGCAACGACGGCATCATTATCGAGCCGCTGAGCGCACACCAATCTCGCGTGTTCTGCGGGCGCAACCATCCACTGGCCGAGACAGGCACCGCCACGCTCGACGACCTGCACGCCGCACAATGGGCGATGCTGGCGAGCGAGGGTGTGCAGCGCGGCTTCAGCATCTTCTTCGAATCGCGCGGGCGCAGCGTGCCGCCGCAGGCACTTAAGACCAACAGCATCGCGCTCATGCACCGGCTGCTCGAGCATAGCGACATGCTCACGGTATTGCCGGCAGAAATCGTCCAGAAATCGCTCGAAGAGGGGCGCATCGTCGCGCTCGAATGCGACACCCCTGTTGCGCAGACCCGGATGGGGCTGTTCTTCCGCGAAGGGGGGCTACCGACGCCGCAGGCAGAACTGGTAATCGAGCGGTTCCGGCGAATGCAGGCGATGACCTAATCCCGCTCGTGTGGAACGGAGACGGTCGCCTACCAAAATGTCAGCCCAGCGCACCGCTTACGCATTATTCCGCGCGCGTCCGATCCACTAGGGCTCCTCGCAAACAGGAGACCTGAAGTGACGGCCGAGTATGACATCGTGATCCTTGGCGCCGGCCTGGGCGGCATCGGCATGGGCTGTGTGCTGCAGCAGCACAAGCTGACCGATTTCCGGATTCTCGAAAAGGCCGACGCTCCGGGCGGCACTTGGCGCGAAAATCGTTATCCGGGCGCGGCCTGCGACACCGAATCGCACCTCTATTGCTACAGCTTTAACCTGCATACGAGCGTCAGTCGCACCTATGCCCAGCAGCCCGAGTTATTGGCCTATGCCGAACGGCTGGTACGCGACGGCGAGCTTACCCCGCATATCGATTATAATGCCGAGATCGTGGCCGCCGACTGGACCGGCGACCGCTGGACGATCCGGCTGCGTAACGGCGACTTGGCGACCGCAAAAGTATTCGTCGCGGCCTGGGGCCAGCTCAACCGCCCGCAGACCCCGGACGTGCCGGGGCGCGAGAGCTTCGCCGGTCAGCAATTCCATTCCGCCGAATGGCCCGCGCAGATCGACCTTGCAGGCAAGCGGGTCGCAAGCATCGGCAATGCTGCCAGCGCGGTGCAATATGTGCCAGAAGTCGCCAAGCAGGCCGCGCACCTAGAGGTGTTCCAGCGCAGCCCGAACTGGATCGTGCCGCGGGGTGACCGGCTTTACACCGGCGATGAGCTCGACAGCTATGCACGCGATCCGGAAATCTTCCGCGAGAGCAAGAATGCGCTATTCGCTTGGCGCGAAACCACCTTCCAGCGGATGCGCGAAGGCAGCGAAGATGCCCGTGAGATCGAGCAACAGGCGCGCGCCCATCTCGCCGCGCAGGTGCCCGATGCAGCGCTCGCCGCACGACTGCTTCCGGATTTCCCGCTCGGGTGCAAGCGGGTACTGCGCTCGGACGATTATTACCCGGCGCTGATGCGCGATAATGTATCACTGGTCACCGACGGCATCGAGCGGATCGTGCCGGAGGGGATCGTGACGCGCGACGGCACGCTGCACGCAGTGGACGTGATCGTCTGGGGCACGGGCTTTGAGACCCAGTCCTTCCAGGGTCCGGTCGAGGTTCACGGGGTTGACGGCGTCAGTCTGCGCGATGCCTGGGCAGACGGAGCGCGTGCGTACAAGGGCATGACCGTCCCCGGCTTTCCCAATTTCTTCCTGGTCTATGGTCCCAACACCAATCTTGGCCACAATGGCGTCCTGACGATGTTCGAGGCGCAGTTCGGCTATATTGCGCAAGCCGCGCAGACGGTCCTGGACGAGCAGGTCTCACTCGACGTGCTGGGCGATGTCGCCCAGACTTACGACGACGCGCTGCAATCGGAGATGGATGGCAGCGCCTGGGCCGGTGACTGCACCAGTTGGTACAAAAATGCCGACGGTCGGGTGGTCAACAACTGGAGCGGCCTGGTGCAGAGCTATGTCGATCAGACCCGCGACTTCGACCGCGTCGCCTATCGCACGGTCGCGTGATGCGCGATCCCGAGGTCGAGGCGTTTCTCGAGCGCTCCCGTGGGCGGCCGAGCTTCGAGACGCTCAGCGTCGCCGATGCCCGTATTTTTTATCGCGCAGGCCGCGATACGGTGAACCTGCCGTCGATCCCGATCGGCGAGGTGATCAACGACAGCTTCGGTGGTCGCGGCGGGGCGGTGGCGCTGCGCCGCTATCTGCCCGTGGAGATCCTGCCAGGCGCGCAACCCGCCATCCTGTTCTTCCACGGTGGCGGCTGGGTGGTCGGCGACCTCGACAGTCATGACAGCATCTGCCGCCACATGGTGGCGGCGACCGGGCTACAGGTGATCGCAGTCGACTATCGGCTCGCGCCCGAGCATCGCTTCCCTGCCGCAGTTGAGGATGCGATCGACGCGCACGCGACGCTGGTCGATCGCGCCGCCGACTGGAGCGTCGATCCGCAGCGCATCGCACTGATGGGCGACAGCGCCGGTGGTGGGCTGTCGATGGTGGTCGCGCTGCACGCGCGCGACATGTGTCTACCGCTGCCGATCGCGCAATTGCTTTTTTACCCGGTTACCGACCTGCGCGGCGGGACCGACTCCTACGCCCGGGTCGAGGGCGTGCCGATCACCGCGACGACGATGGCCTGGTTCGCGGACCAGTATCTCGAACATCCGAGCCAGGTCGCCGACTGGCGGGTATCGCCGCTGCTCGCGAAAAGTTGCGCGAGCGTGCCGGCGACCTTTATCGCGATCTGCGAAGAGGATCCGCTCTACGACGAAGGCAAGGCGTTGGCTGCAAGACTCTATCGCCACGGAATTACCGTGCTGCTTCGGGACCTACCCGGCCAAATCCACGGCTTTCTCACACTCGGCCGCCAACTGAGCGAAGCGACACGTTCGATCGAGGCAGCGGCCGCGTTCTTGAAAGACCGGATCGCGCGGCACTAAGGAAAATGTCATGCTGAGCGGGTTTGAGCATCCACCGGCGATCCTGTGCCAAATGGGTGCTGCTCCTGATTGGCCATAGATGCTGACGCACGTTCGGCGCGACGGAAGCGGCGCCCCCCATCATTCGGCGGACACGTGAATGTCATCACCCCCTGCCTTTTCCACAAGACCCCGCACGCACGATTGCGCCGTGCCCCCGACCTCCTGTCTAGCTGTTCCGTGCAGCGACCCCGCGGGGGCTCTGTCGCTTGCGCAAACAAGAACTCCGGAAAGGCGCCGAATGCCCATCGAGATAGAAAACCAGGCGGGCATCTGCCGTGTCACCTGCGGCTGGAAGAAGAAAGAACTGCCGCTCGAAGTCGTGCGTCGCTATTGGCGCGACGTCCACAGCCCGTCGATTGCCCGCCGCACCGGAATTTGGGACTATCGGCATTTCCAATATGATCCGGTGGTCGACCTGTTCGCCGCCGTAGAAGGCATCACGCTTGATTGCCCCGAGGGCGAGCAGCTAATGTGGACCTCCGATGTGCGCTACCGCGACGATGCCGCGCTCGCTGCCTTCGGCCAATCGCCGCCGACCGACATATTGCCCGGCATCCTCGGCGACATCGACCTGATCGTCGACCAGAGCACCACCTATAAGGCGCTCGGCAGCAATGCCCGCACCTTCAAGGACGAGACCGGCATCGTCACCCCGCAGGGAAGCCCCAAGCTGCCGACTTTTCAGCTCTTCTTCCGCCAAAAAGGCGAGGAAGCGCCGTTCTTCGCCGCGCTGACCGTTATGGTCGAGGCATGGAACGCCAACCCGGACGTGCTGCGCGCCCGGCTCAGCCTGTTCGAGGTTCCCGACATGGAGGCCGAGCGCAAGGCCGGCTATCCGGTCAAAACCCACCCGATCGAGCGTCAGTATCAGGCATGGATCGACTTGGTCGTGACCAGTCCGGAGGCCGCGCGCGACCTGCTGTCGGTTGCGCCTAATCTCGCCGATCACGTCCACACGATCCACGCCTATCCGGTGACGACGCTCTGCACCTTCAACTATGCCGGCAAGCCGACCTTCGCGGGCCTGCGCGGTTTTCCGGCGTGGGATGCGATGACCACGCTTGGTGGTTTCCACCAGGCACAGCCGCCGATCCTCGAATGGATGTATGGCGACGTCGCCAAGGGCGTCACGCTGCACGGCGAGGACGCGGCATGACCTTCCGTCCCGATACCGTTTCCGGCCGGCTGGTCTGCTTCATGCGCCAAGCGATGGCCGATGGCCTGCCCGCCGACGTCCGCCACGAAGCCAAGCGCCTGCTGCTTAATCAGCTCAAGGCCTCGGTCGGCGCGACCGACCAGAAGGCAATCGAATTGCTCCACGACTGGGCCATCGATGAAGCGCAAGGCGGGACGGGTGCACACGTCCACTGGTTCGGCACCGATCTGCCGCCGGCGCTGGCGGCGATGGTCAACGGCGCGCTCTATGAAGTGCTCGATTTCCACGACACGTATATCCCGTGCTTCATGCATGCAGTGTCGGGCGTGCTCCCGGCGGTGCTGGCCCAGGCCGAGGCCGGCAAGCACAATGGACACGACCTGATCACCGCGCTCGTGATCGGGCTCGAGGTCGAACTAGCGGTGGCGACGATGCTGATGCCGACCGGCTACTATCGCGGCATGGTGCCTGCCGGCCTGACCGGCGGCGTCGGTGCGGCAGCAGCCTGCGCGGTACTGGAGAAGCTGTCCGACGAGCAGATGCAGAATGCGCTCGGCGCCGCGATGTGCACACCGGCCGGCATCTACGAATCTGCCGGCAGCCACACTTTGTCCTATATCACCGGCTATGCCGCGCGCTCGGGGCTCAACGCCTTCTCGCTCGCCAAGCGCGGCTTCACTGCCCCGCCGACCGCCTTCGAGGGCGACCAAGGCATGTTCAAGACCCACAGCGACGAGGACAAGGCTAAGATCGAGCCGATCCTCGCCAGTCTCGGCCGGGAATGGCGAATTTTCGGCCAGACCTACAAAGTGGTGCCGACCGAGACGATCACTCACGGCCCCGTCGAATGCGCGCTAGCGATCCTGTCGCGCGCAAACGGGCGGACGGTCGCGCGGATGGACTTGTCGGTACAGGCGATCGTCGTTTCGATCGTGGCCGGTCGCCGCGAACGCTTCGGCCGGCCGCAGAGCGTGCCGCAGGCGACCTTCGACCTGTGCCATTGCGTTGCCGCCGCTTGGCTGCACGGCCGGTTCACTACCGTAGAGACCTCCGAGCCGGTCTATACCGATCCGGCGGTGATCGCGCTCAGCGATCTGGTGTTCCTTGAGGCCGATCCGGCACGGCCGACCTTCGAGGGCTGCGCGCTCACCGTGACGTTCACAGACGGCGCCACCGAATATCATAACGTCGACAACTTCCTCGGCACCCCTGGCGCCCGCGTTCCCGACGACACGCTCACCGCTCTGTTCGCGCAATATGCCACGGGCGTGCTGCCCAACGGCCGCGCAGAGCAGATCGCCAATACGATCTGGGCGCTCGATGACGCTTCCGACATCTCGGGGCTGATTGCCCTGCTCAAGAAGGATTGATCCCATGCCCACCATCACCATCCCCGGCGGCGAGACGATCTGGTATAAAAAGACCGGCACCGGCAAGCCTGTGATCCAGATCCACGGCTCGGCCTTCGGCCACAAGAATTTTGCGCGGATGACGCCCTTGATGGCCGAGAATTTTGAGGTCATCGATTTCGATCTTCCCGGTTACGGCGAGAGCACCGGATCGCTGCGCGAGGGCGGCATGGGCGGTATTGCCGAGATCGTCTATGAGTTCATCATTGCGCTGGGCTATGAGAAGGTATCGCTGCACGGCACCTCGTTCGGCGCCATGATCGGCGTGAATCTGGCCGCCAACCATCCCGAAGTGATCGACCGGATCGTGTTCAGCTGCTTCCTGGCCAAATACGACCTGGCGGCGCGGCTGATGCGCAAGACCTGGAAGGTCACGGCGCGCGATAGTGGCATGAAGGCGGTCGTCGACTTGACCGCGGTCGCCGGCTTCGCACGCGGCTATTACGAGCGAGCGGAGTGCGAGGCCCAATTCGCAGAAATGTACGACGCATTCGACGCGACCGATCCGGAAGCGTTCATCAAGGGCACCGAGACAATCGAGAAGACCGATCTGT
>Ga0233335_1000046_pt1 | contig 46978 bp, 41 predicted proteins | sample GEONDECOMP222_FD_180695 | JGI IMG/M metagenome (GOLD analysis project Ga0233335, IMG submission 180695) | Leaf litter microbial communities from Shasta-Trinity National Forest, California, United States - GEON-DECOMP-222 | ecosystem: Environmental > Terrestrial > Plant litter > Unclassified... | reverse complement strand
TCTCACGGACGCCGGCCTGGTTGGCCGCCCCTTCGACGTACGACCCGGTGCGACGTTCGATGAGTTGATACTCAGGGATTCGCAGCATGAATATGTTTACAGCCCGTCCGCAGGGGCTGCCAACCCGCGGCAAAAGTAATTCTCGTCCGCGACTTGGCACTGATCCAATGTCCCGATGCCTTAAGAGAGATTATGAGCCGAGACGTCATCGGGGCAGGTAACTACATACCGTCATAGAGGATGAGCTACAGCAACCTCCGCTTCTGTCAGATGTAGATGTTCAACCAGCAAATGGGAACGTCTGGTTCGTCCCGTTGTTTGCCCGTTCCGCGTGACAGACGGATTTCGACCAGAGTAGGTCGTTCACCAGAAACGCCGAGAATGTCCGGATCTGATAGAACCCGCCATTGGTTGGCAGGGCGTCCCGGATAGCGGCGACTAAAGACGGGAGGAATGGCCGTACTAGGGACATTGCGCTCGTCCGGTCTGAGCGTCAGGGCAAGGAAAGCGGACCTTCCCACTGCGGCTTAACGCCCGGTGTCAGGATGACGGCTGGAACTTGGTGATCGGTCCGGTTTTGAATGTCTGCGCGCGGAAGCAGACATCAAACAGCTAGCGTGCGGTCGTCGTGGGAGGAGAAGCTTCCGATCGTGTATGTCGGATCGTCCAGCTCGTCAGCGATCATGGCGGTAGCGAATATGATCTGGTGGTCGACTTTCGCCGCGCTGGATGCCGCCACGAGCAGGTTCTGGAAGTTACGGCTTCGTTCTGGCTCCATCCCCTTGTCCTCGACCGTGTCTAGGATCGCGAGGCGTGGATGCCTGAACTCCCTGTCGTCAGTTGCGGCGAACAAAAAGCCGGCGAGGAAGCTGTTCTTCAGGATCACGAGGGAGCTAGCAGAGAAATAGCTCTCGCCGTTCACCGATATCCTGTCTCCACCGAAGCTGAAGCTGATCTCCCTTGCATCTTGGAATGCCTCCTGGCGCGGAAGATCGGCCCTAAGAAACTGGCGGGTCCGGTCCGCGATCTCGGTATAGGCCTTGCTGAGCCTGTCGCGCTCGGATGCGATCAGGGCTGCATTCCGATCGGTTAGGTCAGACAGCTCTGCTGCGATCTCCGCCTTGCGCGCACTCAGCCTGCCCAACTGCTCGATGAGACCAGCCTTCTCCTGCACGTCCTCTATCTCGCGCTGCACATAGCCCGCACGCTGGTTGAGCGTCCGCAGGCGCGCACGCAGATCCGAGGACGGGGTCCTCTGCAGCGCTGCCAGTCGCTCGGACGCGGAGTGCCACTCGTTCTCGACGACCCGCTCCCTGTCGCGGAGTTCCTGGATCAGCCGCTGCCGCTCTTTTTGGAGCACATTCGACTGGCGAAGCTGAATTCCCACATCGTTCGTGAGGTTGACGATCCGCATCTTCAGGCGTTCGTCGTCGAACGGCGACTTGCAGAGATGGCAGGCATGGTCGCCAGCATCTCTCTCCAGCGTGGCGTAGCAGCTGGGGCACCAGAGGAAGTCGACAGTTCCGATCTCGTCGCTGACCAGACCAGCATCCTTGAGCGCCACCAGCTTCGTCTGAAGAGAGGCGATGAAGGCAGCGGAATCCGCAGCCTCAAGCTCAAGCTCCTCAATCTCCCGCCGCACGGCCGAAACGTTAGCCTGCAGCGTCTGAACATCCGTGAAGGCCGCGCGCTGCTCCGTCAGCGAGAAGGTCTCGTTGGCGCCATCGACGAACAGCTTCTCCTCGGCAGCCTCGATCTTTCCCTCCAGTGACTTGAGGGTCTGCCATAGCTCACCCTCCCGGGCAGCTGCCCAGTCCTCGTTCAGGCTATGCTGCACGCCACCAAGCACGGAATAGATGCTGGTCAGGGTCGAGGATACCGCCGTTTGCTCCTTCTCCAGCACGCGGATGCGCACCTCGTTCTCATATATCTCCGAATGATAGGCGCCGCACAGGAGACGACCGACAGCCTCGCGCACGATAGGCGCGTCGAACCGCTCAAAGCGGAAGATATTCTCCACCGGGCTGAGCTGATCGGAATAGATAAGCCGGAGCAGCTGGTGCATCGTCAGCTTACCCGACGTCTCCGTCTGGACCTCCGGAAGGTCGAGCAGCGCGAATATCGCCTGTGAGAAGCTTTGTTTCCCCTCCGAACTGGCATACGGGTAGCGTCGCCATTCCGTGATGCCGGCAGACATTGCCGCATCGACATCGCCCCCGAAGATATCCATCGGACGCTTGGTCGCTCGCGCGATCTCCCGCGACAGCGTCGCGACCTTCCCGTTGAGTTCGACTTCGACGAGCACCCGGTTGCAGAGCAGCGCATGTTCGCTCCACTGGCTGACGTCGCCACCCAGGCCATGCACCAGGATGTTGAGGACGGTCGACTTGCCGGAGGAATTCTCGCCCCGGATGATGTTAACGCCCGCATGGAAGCGTTCGTCGTATACGGTCTTGGCGTCCTTCAGGATCACCAGGCGCCGGACAGTCAGAGTGGGACTATACAGCGTCATAGCGGTGTTCCCCCAGGCCCGTGCGGTGCTTCAGTCCGTCTACGCCTTCCAGCGGAACGGCGGCGATGAGGTCGCGGATCAACTCGACAAGCGGCTTTTCCTCCGAATTGCGGGCTTGGGCTCGCGCCAGAAGCCGATCCGACACCGAATGCAGGTCGAGGGCAATGGTCCCCGCCTCGAAGGCATGATGGTCGAGGGAACCGTTGCCGAGAAGGGTTTGCATGGCGGCGTCTTGTATCGGACGCATCTTGCGTAGGACAGTCTCATCCGCCGGCACGGCCCCATAGTGGGGCGACACACCCGCCAGTGCGGCCCTAAGACGACCCCGCATGCCCCTCGGAAACTTCACGTCATCGAGGCGCCCTGGAAACGATAGATAGAAGTCCGCAATTCGGGTCTGGCCAACGCTCGGCGACGTAGCCATGAAATCCGCAATCCGGATCATCCGCATAACGGTGTGGAAGGGATCATAGGCGGGCTGGTAGGCAAGCTGGATCACGAGTGCCACCGCACGAAGCACTGCTCGCCCAGCCAGTAGATCATCCCCTGGACCAGCCCATGGTTTAGCTGGAAGATACCGGCGCCACAGTCGTTGATGACCGGATACACGACGCGCTCAGATATGATCGCGTCGATCTCTGCCTTGGTCAGTTCGCCGAGCTTGGGCGAGATGAAGGTATCGAACTCGTGCTGGATGCGATGGAGGCAAAAGGCGAGGATCTCCTGCGCGGAGCTGAACAGCTCGTAGCGACTCAGTAGCTTCACGAACATCTCCTTCTGGCGCATGGCCATCAGAGTGTCGGAGGCCCGACCGGCGTGCTTGAGCTTGTCCTCAAGGCCCACCACGCCATCGACCGCGACCTTCTCTCGGAAGAACTGGAGGTTGTCGACCCAGTCCCTGGTCACGGTGTCGGTGCGGATCTCCTCCTCGAGCCGGTCCCATAAGCGCTGAAGGGTCGAAGCCGCGCCATTGTAGACGTTCGTGACCGACACCTTGTCACGGGCGACCACGTCGCCGCCGGCACTGGCACCCTTCTGGTTGACGCTGAGCGAAGTCACGGATTAGGGGCGCTTGGTCTCGCGAACGATCTTGTCCCGGCCGACCACATCGCCCTTCGCGCTCGCTCCTTTCTGATTCACAATGTTCGTATCCCGGCCCGAACGGGCCCACATCAACTTGATGACTAAGCCACCCGCCAGCAACGCCCCGATCACGCCTGCGATCGCAGTCCAGTTCTGTCGAACGAAATCTAGCATAAGAAAATATTCCCCCGCTCGACGGCTTACGCCGCCGCGTCGCATTTCGTCTAGTCGCTGATGAACGTTAGGCTGGATCCGACACTATGAACCGCCACGAGTTTGGGTGAGGTTTATGATGCTGAGCAGCTTGGTAGACTCACCGTCCGGTTGGGGGAGCTCGAAATATGCCACGTAGCAGCCGCAATGGGTCGCTAACCGACCGGCAGGATATGCGCCGGAAGCCGTCATACAGTGGAGCCGCAAGGAACGGCTGTTTTGTCCCACGAGGCGACGGCAGTGATCGACCAACTCGAGACATTCGGCGTCGCTGATGTGAGCGTCAGCTTTTTCTGAAATCCGCCATTTGGGTCGCTCAAACCGGCTGGTCGGCTACGGGCCTTCGATTTGGCCGCTCGTCGGGCGCGCAGGCGGTCAAGAAGCGGACGTTGGTCATCGGCCTGCGAGGCCAAAGCGAATGCACCGCTGGCTCAAGGCGTACTTACCGATTCGCTTGGTCGCGGCAGGCGGCAGCGGGCTGACCAGCGGGTTCGACGTCCCGATGCTTTTTGCTTGCAGCAATCGTTGGCGATTCGGGATCGGCCGCCGTCTTGTTCCTGGCGATCGTAGCCAACGCCAAGGCGGGGAGGAGGCGCTCCTGGGAAGCGTCAACGGCCTAGCGCCGAACGGCGCAACGAGAGCTGCGCGCGGCGACGCAGCCTAGTCTAGGTGCTGCCCGACGCGGCGGCGGTTGCAGTGCAGCGCAGGCGGATCGCTGAGATCGCCGAGGGCGCGACCTTCCCACGCCTCCCCAACCTAAACGTGACCTGGCTGCCGAAAATTGCGCGCTTTTCGCTCGCAACCGCTCGGGTCTAATTTGAGGTGCAGTGAGCGTGGCCATACGCACCGCGCCGGCTAGCCGTGAGGATGTGTGAGGATTGGCCGTCGCATCGGTTGGCCTGGTGGCACGCGGCCAAATATTGCAGTTTCCTTTGTGTCTGCGCCCAAGATCGTGTATTGTTTATCAACGGTTCCGGGGGGGGGGGTGATGGCGGACGCGGGCAACGTTCATCTCGAGCAGGTCGCCAGCAAATGCTGGTTGCTGCGCTTTGACAAGGACGGCGCCTGCGTATCGCCAGAGACCCGCGCCGCGCTGCTCGCTTCGCTGGGCGCGCAACCGCCCGGCCGCGTAGTCTTAATCTCGCATGGCTGGAACAGCGATTTCGGCGACGCCGTCGATCTCTACACTCGCTTCATGCGGCACGTCGAAACGCTCGTGGCAGGCGATCCGGACGGCACGATCGTGGTGGTGGGGGTGCTCTGGCCTAGCTCGCTAGCACCGGCGGACAAGGGGCCGGTGATCGCTGGGACGACGGTTATCCCGGACAATCCGAGCGACCCGGCGCGCATGCTGGTCGATGCGATCGCCGACCGGGCGGCGCGCGACGCCATCGAAACGCTCCTCGGCAAGCCGGTGATCGATGCGAACGAAGCTGAAGCGCTTGCCCGTTACGTCACGGCGGCGCTGCGTGCGGACGGCGCGGGAGCGCCCAGCGAAGCAGTCGAGGACAACCCCGACAGCATCGACGTTCTTGCCGCTATGCGCGCGCTGGCCAGCGCTGGGGAGGAAGAGCCCGACTGGGACGCCTGGACGACCGCGCCGGCCGAAGGGGCAGCGACGACCCCGTTGGCCGGCGGGCCAGCGGCGGCAAGCCTGTTCGGGATCGATCCGATTATGGCGGTCCGCGTCTTCACGGTCTACCAAATGAAGGACCGCGCCGGCCGAGTTGGGACGCAAGGGGTGCGCGCCTTGCTCGATGACTTGCTCGCACAGACCCACCATAAAATCCACTGTGTAGGGCATTCCTATGGCTGCAAGGTGCTGCTGTCGGCGGTGTGCCGCGATGCACCGCCGATCCGGCCCGTCGAATCGATGCTGCTGCTCGAGCCGGCGATCTCCCATCTTTGTTTCGCCGCCACGGTCCCGGGCCGGGCTGGCCCGGGCGGCTATCGCGCCGTTCTGTCCGAAGCCTATGTCGTCCAGCCGCTGTACTCGACCTATAGCCGCTGGGACATGCCGCTCCACACGATTTTCCACCTCGCGCTGCGCCGCGCGGCGGACCTGGGGGAACTGCGGACCGCGGCGGGCGAGGGGACCTCGGCTGGGGTGCCACCCAGCGTCTATTGCGCGCTCGGCGGCTATGGGCCGCGCGGCGCCGGCGAAGCCCTGATCGATCCGCTGCCCGCCGCCGGGACCACCTATCAACTCGCGCCCGGCCACCGCATGTACGCTTTCGACGGGTCGGCTGATAAACGCATTGCCGGCCATGGCGACGTCAGCACCGCCGCGACAGGCTGGGCACTCGTCGAACAGATGCGTACCTGACATGTTTGTTCTGCCGCGCCGCGACGGGTTGATGTCGTTGAAGGTCGGCTTCGCGTCGGTGCCGGGACCGCCCAAGATCGATTACACCCTCGAGCGATTTGTGCATGGCGAGTTGCGGTTCCAGCAGACTTGGCGGCTCGACGCGATCGATCCTGCAACGCTCCGGGGGGGGCGAGACTTCCTAGCGTTGCCGTCGGCGCTGCCCGATGCCTTGCGCGAGGCGGTGGCGGCCGCGCAAACCGCGAGTGGCCAGGACAATCCCGATCCTGCCGAAGCGCTATGGCTGCACCTCATCAAGCCGTACGGTCTGCTCGGCGTCGCCGCCTGGGAACAGGCACTAGCCGGCCTGCTCGCACGGCCGATCTTCCGCCTCCCCGATTTCCTCGCCAAATCGGCCGAGGTCGAATCCGTGCTCGACGCGGCGATCCTGTGGGACCATCGCGGCGGGCCCGCCGACGATGCCCTGCTCCACGCCTCGCTCGACGCTTGGCTCAGCGCGTCGCGACGGCAGACCGTCCGGATCCATGTTTTCGCTACCGATCCCGGCGTGCGCAGCCGGTTGCGCACGCGACGCAACAAATCCGGTACGATCGTCATTCACGACACCGACGCAGCGTTTCGGAGCGCCGGACCCGACACGCCTATACCGGCGTTCGGCTGGATCGAACGCGCGACCCAAGGAGTCACGTTCGACGCGCTGCAGATCGCTGCCTCGGCCGAGCTCGGCGTGAATCAGTCGACCTTGACGCTCGCCGGCCGGACCGAGCGCGATTCCGTGCGTAGCCCGTGCGTCGCCGAGGTCGCCACCTTGCTCAACCGGCTCGGTGCGTGGAGCGCGGTCATTTCCGGGGTGGCTGGCAGCCCGGACGAACCCGCCCTGCGCCATTTCGCCGATGCACTGGCGCAAGCCCGCCCGGGCCCCGTCCTCTTTCATTGGCTCGCGTCGGGCGAAGACAACGACCTCCTGACAACGTGCGACATCCTGTTTGCCTCTGGCGAACGCGACCAGCTGCCCCTCCGGCACGGCTTCCTCTACTGCACGCCGGCACTCGTCCAAGGCGACGCGATCCAGCACGCCGCCAAGGACGTGCCCAGCGCGCCGGTCAACGACTTGTTGTTGCAAGCGGCATCTGCTGCCCCTTCGGGTGTCGCCTCGATCCAGGCCGTGCCCTGGGTCGCGTCGGCGCAGCGCGTCGTTGAGGAGATCACGCTCGACCACAGTCGCAACGTCGCCGGCGACAACCGGCTGCAGAATCTGCTCCAGCAAGCACCCGACATCGCGCAGTCGTTAAAGGAAAGCCGGGCGGTCGATCCCGTTCAGCAAGCGCTCGACGATATCCAGCAGATCATTCGCACTGCCGCGGTACGAAGCGTCGCGACCGCGCAAAAGGCCGAAGGATGAGCCGCTACGTTGTGACCGTGCGCCCCGGCGTCACCAGCCTGGTGTCGAACTTGTCGTTCGCCAACCCGCCCGTCCTACCGCCCAAGAACACCACCCCGCTCGATATCGCGCCGCCATTACCGCCGTTCGTAACGCGCGCCGACGCCGAGGCCTATGGCAATAGGCTCAGCACGTCGCTTCGCGCCAATGCCGCGATCGGCGCGGCGCTCGATCAGATCGGGCTCGCCACCGGATTCGAGCAATCTACCGCGTTGCTTTTCGATCTCCCACCGCTCGATGCCAACGATGTGCGCTGGGAGGCAATCCACGATCCGACCGCAGGATTTGCGGCGATCGCGCGGCGCTGCCGCGTCGCCCGAATCAAACGGTCGGAACAGCGCCAGGCGCTGCCGGTCGAGATGCCCGGCGTCCTGCGTGTCCTCGCCTTCCTATCGCCCGCGCGCTTCTCTGCGGCGGACGAGTTTGATGCCCTGGCGGCAACGATCCAGGCCGCGGTCGACGCCGGATGCCCGATCGAGGCGACCTTCCTTATTGGCGAGGACGCGCTGCTTGCGCGCACGCCCCCCCCCTGGCTGACGATCGGCCGCATCCCCGCCGAATCAGCCGAGTTCGAGACAGTCATTCGCGACGTGTTGCCGCATATCGTGCATTTCTTTTGCCACGGGCGGATTGGCAATGCCGGGCCAGGGGGGGGGCCGCCGGCGCTCGAAATGGCAACGGTCAACGATTGGGCGATTAAGAACGACGCCGGGAGCGCGTTGCTCGGGCTCGATCGGCTCGGCCAAGTGCTGGTCAACGGCGCGACGTGGCTCGTCGTACTCAATTGCTGCAATGGCGGGACGGCCCAGCCCGGCGCGCAATCGATGGCTGAGACCCTGGTCGGCGGCAATGCCTGCGCGGCCGCGGTCGGGATGGTGGAGGCACTCGATGTCGACGATGCGACCGTCGTGACCAAGGCCTTTTACGGCGCGTTGTTCCGGGACACGCTGCGCGATCTGGCCCACCCGCCTAAGGTCGGCTCGATTGACTTCACCCTCGCGATCGCCGCGGCGCACCAGCAATTCTATCAGCTTTGCCTCCAGCAAGCAAAGAAGCAACCGATGCGCTTCGGGCGTTGGGCAATGCCGATCATGTATCTGGCGGCCGAGGAATTGCAGTTTTACTCGCCCGCCGTGCCGGGGCAGCGGTTGATGGCTCCGACCGTAAGCCAAGCGATGCGCGACCGGCTCGCCATCTATGCGCGCACGTTGCGGAGTTTGCCTGCCGATACGCCGATCCTTGTGCGCGAACAGATCGTAGCATTGTGCGATAACGCGCCGTCGATCCCAGGCGACCTGCGTCCCGATCTATGGGGAAATTTTGCGACCCTGAACGAGGAGATAGTTGCGTGACCGATTTCGAGCGCCCGCCGCAGTTGATGGCGAACGCCTGGAATGGTGCGGCGGCGGTGGGCGAGCTTACCCCTGACAATGTATGGGGACAGCGCCCTATCGATTTTGAGCTCACGCCGAAATTGCTCGCTCCAGAGCCCGAAAGCGACCTGCGCGACTGGCGCGATCCGCGCGTTGGATGGGGTGTCATACTGCGCGAACGGCCAGATCTCAGCGTTGTTGAGCAAGCCGATGTTGACGGCAAATTCGCCGCGCTCGCCGCGATCGTCGCACAGCGCAACGGCGTCGTGCTTCGCTACGTCCCGGCGCTTGGCAATGGCTATGTCATCCGCAATTATTCCGATGGCACCGCCCAGCAAATGTCAGTGATCGGCAGCTTGGCCGGCACCGGGCGTGGTGCGCTGCCGATGTATTTGATGATTTATGCCAGCCCGGCAGACATTCCCTGGAGCTTCCAGTATCAGCTCAATTCTGACCGGTTCGTCGGGCGGCTTGATCCGACCAGTGCAGGGGTCGAGCATTATCTTGCGGCGATGGCGAACGATTGGTCTGGGACCGCGCCGGACGTGGCGGCGCCCGTCGTGTGGACCACCAATCATGGTGGCGGGGACATCACCCAATTGATGGCGAAGACCGTCGGGGACGCCTTATGGGCGAGCTTTGCCGAGGACAAGGACTTGGTGCGTCGCCGCCGGATCCGCGACGCCGAGGCGACGGGTGCCAACCTGATCGCAGCGCTTGCCGCGCTGAAGCCCGCCTTCATCGCCACCACGAGCCACGGCCTGACCGGGCCGGCGCCGATCGCGCCGCGGATTGGTGTGCCGGTCGATGCCGATTTCGCGGCGATCGACCTCGACGCCTTATTCGACGCCTGGTCGCCCGACGGTGCCATCTGGTACGCACATGCTTGCTGCTCGGCCGGGTCCGACGCCGGTTCGCGATTTGCCGATCTGTTCGGGGAACAAGACGAGATGCGGTTGATGCTCGAAGCGGTTGCCGCCGATGCCGGCGCGTGCACCTCACCGCTGGCGCAACGGTTGCTCAGCGCGGCGTCGCCAGCGCGTGCTTTTGTCGGTCATGTCGAGCCGACCTTCGACTGGACGCTACGCGACCCGGCGTCGGGACAGCCGCTCGCCAACACGCTGATCAACGCGCTGTACAACCAGCTGTTCGCGCTCGGGTCGTCGAAGCGCGCGACGCCGATCGGCTATGCCTTGCAGAAGCTGTTCGACGAGGCGGACGCGTTCTTCTCGCTATGGAACGACGCGATCAGCGCGGTTAACAAGGGTGTCCCGTCGGCGCCTGACTGGGCGCTTTATCGCAAGCTGGTTGGCTATGACCGCCAGGGAACCGTCATCCTCGGTGACCCGGCGGTCGCGTTGCCGCTGCCGCGGCGCGTGTCGGCCTAAACGTTTACCAGCCTCCGCCGCCTTTGGTGATCTCATCGATCACCGTCTCCTCAGTGATCGGCGCGGCGAGCGCATCCTCGATCGAGGTTCGCGCCGCCGCATTGGCGAGGAACGCCGCGATGTCGTGCTTGACGTGTTGTCCCTCAACGATCGGTGCGCTGGCCGGCCCATTGAACTCGGCATCGATACCCTTGATCACCCGCGTCGCATCGAGGCGCGTCAGATCCTTGCTTTTGGCCGCGGCGAGCTTGGCCTGGCCGAGCAACAATTTTGCCTTGGCGTCATCGCCGGAATATTTGGCGTCGAGCGCCGCCTCGAGCGGGGTCGCTATGGCCAGCAGCGACCGCCAGTCGTCGCGCTCCTGCGTAACCTCGATGCGGAGCACGACATAGTTTTGCGGGTCGAGCGCTTGCAGCGTTGGCTGGCTGGCGCCGTAGCGCGCGCCATTCGCCGTCATCCACACCTTGGCCGCGTCGATATCAGACTGCTTCTTGTCGGACAGGAAGATAAACCCGCTCGCCAGCGTGCCGGCCGCAAAGGTGTTGTGAACATATAGCATGGTCTCGGCTTTTCCTGCGCCAAGCAGGGACTGGACGCCCTCGGCGATCGAGCTGGCAAGGTCGACGATCCCGGCCACTTGCGGCGCGCTTACCTTACCTGCAATGTCGCTGACCGTGCTGGCGAACGCCTTGAGACCGTTATCGGCCTCCATTGAGACGAGCCCGCAATCCACTGCGACGGTACCTCCATGGAAGGGAAGCAGCGGCGTCAGCGCATAATTCTGCAGGATCGACTTGCCAATATCGGGTTGCTTGATGTCGAACCTGCTTTTGCCCGACACATTGGTGATTTCGGTCTGTTGGCCTCCATAGTCCAGACCGATCAGGGAATAGGCCAGCGGGAACCGCGAAGAGAACCATTTGCTGTCGTTCTTGAGGAACATGTCGGCAATCCACAGCCGGACATAATGCTGCTCGGCGACCGCGGCGACGCCCGTAGCGGCGCCGGTCAGGTTACGCGCTTGTGGGATATTCACGCTCGCACGCGGCGGCGCATGTCCGTCGATCTTGCCGCCCAGCCAATCGAACAATCCCATAGCTCGCTCCTTGGTCCACAGCGCCGGCGAACCATTCGCCGTCCTGTATGTAATTGGTCAGGCGATCGTCTCGATCGCAACGCTCTTGTCGAAAAATTCCCTCGCGAACTTCTGCTGCAGCAAATTGTCGAGCGCACTTACCGTGTCGGCCGGCGATAGTCCGGCGATCCCCGCCGCCGTCATCGCATCGCGGGTCTTGGGGCCAGTCTGGCCGTCAAGATTGCCGAGCTCGAACCCGAGGCGGATCAACCCCGACTGTGCATAAGCGTCGCGCTGCCCGGTGCCGAACTTGTCGACTTTCACCCCCACCGCGACGATTGAGCTTGCCGCCATTGCCTGATACGGCTTGGCGAAATTGTCGCCCTTGCCGGCCTTGTAATAATCATAGACGATCGCGTGGCTTCCCCGGCACTCGAAATGCCACGCCTCCTTTGCCGCGGCATTTGGGGTATCGATTATCGGCGTCAGGCCATGCTTGACTGCAAGCTTCCAGAACTCAGCCAGCGACATCTTGAGCGCGCCGAGATCGAGATCGAGCGCGCGTCCGGCTTCGTGAAGGCTGCCGCCCGGCGGCGGGCTGAACGCCGACTTCTTGCCTGACACATAGTCCATATACGAGCCCAACTGCATGTCGTAGCTGCGGAACAGGTCGGACAGGACAAGCGCGCCGCCCTTAGCCTTGAGCGCGGCTGCGACTTCACCAAGGGCGTGTTTGGTGTCCGCGGTGCATTGCGCCATCCTGATGGGGAGCGGGACGGCGACGCCGTGCGATTCATAGATCGATGGCACGACGATACGGACGAGTGGCGTCATTACTTTCCCCCCGAAAAGTTGTCGCAGAATAACACAGTAGACAAAACGAGGCGAGTCCAGAATCGCTACTATGTCCGCTTTGGACATAGACGAACCGTTCAGGGTCGATCCAAGTCTTTGCCGGCGTGCACGATCTGTCCGGCCGTCATTCGAAAGCGGTGTTGCGCTTGGGAACGCCGCGTTGCGCCTTAAGAAGCGCGTGGCGGTCGGTGGTCACTGGCTGAAGAAGCTGGACCAAAGCGCTACCCGAAAATTGAGCGTTTGCGACCGCCACATGGCGGCGTCGCCCGATTCGAAATCGAGCGACAACCGAGTGAGGATCATGTGACCGATCACGGGCTCATCGGAATAGAATTTCAGTGTCAGTCCACAAAGGTCGCCGGTCGAGGTCGCAGCGCTGCCCCTGGTCAGCCGAAGCCCCATGATGCAGATCGGGAAGTCGTTGGCATAGCTCTCGACCTCGCTCGCCCGCTGACCTCGTAAAAATTGTCGAGTTCGTTGATGAGCGCCTTGTTGTCGATGTCCGACTTGGCGATCGTCATCTGAAAGTGCGTGCGGCGCCGCGTAAACGCGTCGAACTGTACGGCCGTCAGCACGCGAGTTAAGCTCGGCTTGGTCGGTAGCAACATGCAGAAGCGACGCCAGTAATCGCTCCGGCAATCGCCGTCGATCTGCAGGCGGTAGCGCGCGGTGACCCCTAGTTGCGGTTGGTCCGCTCGAGGGCCTGATTGCTGGTTGCGATAAATCAGGTAGCGCGCTCGGCTTGGTTCGCGCTGCGGCACTGTCCGCGATTGCGCTGCTGGTTTGGATGAACGCGGCGATCGCCGCCGACACGACGATGCCGATGACGCTGATCCATCCCCATCGCGTGAGCTTGCCGCTGTCCTTGGGCTGTCGGCGAGCGGATCCCGAACAAGGCGGTGACGAGAACAGCGAGACTTTTGAGCCAGTGGAGCGGACCGAGCGAGGCGAGTTCGTGCATGCCGCACCTGTGGCGTGAACGGTCGGGCGAATGGGCGTGGGCGGCCGCTTAGCTGTCAGGCCACCCGCCGATCGCTGCGAGCAGGGCCTTCGCCGTCTGCCGGATCTCGGCCGCGTCGCGCGGCCAGGGAGGCGCCGCCGCTGCCCCGGGGAACACGACATACTGAAGCTCGCCCTGGGGCGATCCGGCGCCGTTGCGCGGATTGGGGTTGGTGCCGCCGAGCGCGGTAGCCAGTGCCAGCGACATCTCGCCGAGCGGCGCCTTGGCTGGGCCGCCGTCCGCCACGATCGCGGCGCTCTCGAAGGTGCGGTTGGCGGTCCTGGCCATCACCAGATCACCGTAACGGCCGGTTCCCTTGATCGCGTAGAAGTTCCCAGGAAACACGATATAGGGCACGGTCTCAGAATCGACGTAGGTCGTCGGATCGATATCCGCGCCGTGCTGGCTGCGCAGCGAAGTCTTGCCGACGAAATAGCCGGCATGCGGGCCGTCGGGCTGGATATAGGGTTTGCTGTGATCCGCAGGATCGAACGCGAGCACGCCGCGCCAGCTCTTGTGGGGGTAGCCAGCATTGCGGCTGTCATCGAGACCCTTGCCTGGTTCGGGGTGGTACGCTCGCGGCGAGCCGTCGGCATCGAGCGCCTTGTGCGCCGTGCGGTAGGTGTAAACCGGGCCCCCGTCGATCTGCCGCACGGCGGTGTCCGCATAGTCGATCCAGTGCTTGGTCGTCATTCGCCCTCCTGCCGTGAGTCATTGTCCCCTGGCGTCTTGTCGGACGGATCGCGGTGGGTGTCGAGGCCTGACCGAACCTTGGGAGTTGCTGCCAAACCGGCTAAGCAAACGAGATAGACCTTCCTCCGCCTTTCGTGCGTGACCCTCATGTTTTCGACATTGAAGTTCATGTTGAGCCATTTGACGCGTGGTATCCCGGAGTCCGCTTTTAAGGCTGACTGTCAGAGGGACAGACTGTTGAGGTGGTCGTTGAGGCCGTTGAACCGCCCAGGCTCACGATGTTTGCTTTTGCGATCAGCCGGGCGAAAAGCCGTCAGACCTCTTACGGCCAAGCTTCATTCCTAACGCGACGCAGATCGAGAAAGCGGTGAACGTCTGCTTCTGGCAACAGCTGACGTTCGACGTGTGGCATGGGAACGACGGGTTTGTCCCAAAGCACGGTGAAGAGGGCCCTCGCCGGAGGCGAGGAGCCATCGGGTCAGATTTCGGTGTTCTCGGCAAGGGCAAGCGCGTCTTCCACGTCGATACCGAGATAGCGCACTGTGTTCTCGATCTTGCTATGACCGAGAAGGATTTGGACGGCACGAAGGTTGCCGGTCGCCCTGTATATGATCGAAGCCTTCGTTCGGCGAAGCGAGTGCGTGCCATACTCGCTTCGCATCAGACCGACGCCGGTCACCCATTCGTCGACAAGCCGTGCATACTGGCGGGTGCTGAGATGCCCATTATGATCAATCTTGCTGGGAAAGACATAGTCGTCCACTGCGCCGCCCCGCCGTTCGAGCCACGCTAGCAGGCTGGTCCGAGCGTCAAGAAGCAATTCGAACTGAACCGGCCGACCGGTTTTCTGCTGCATCACGATCGCACGCGTTCGGATCTGCCCGCCGCTGACAAGGTCGCGGATCTTCATCTGCACCAAGTCGCAACCGCGTAGTTTGCTGTCGATCGCCAAGTCGAACAGCGCCCGATCTCGCAAGCGGCGGCGCTGATTGAGGTAAAATCGGATCTCCCATATTTGCTTCGGTTTCAGCGCGCGCTTCGCGCCGACGGTCCGTCCGGCATTCCAGACTAGGCGCTTTGTCGCGGTGAGTTCGGTTTCAGGCATCTCCATGATCATTCTCCGACGGCCAGAGTGGCCGTCCGAAGAACGCTTTGGCGCCTGATCACCAGGAACGCCTCGAGGCACCTGCCGACCAGATTGCGACGTTAGCTGATCGCTCGCGAACGTCGACCTTCACAATAGCAGTCATTCCGCTAAACCGAGCTGTCAGGCTTGAGCCGCCGACAAAGGCGCCTGTCGAGCAGGTCTCGCACCTCCTCGATAGCTGCCCATCGTTAATGTCGAGATGCTACGTCGCCTGGCTGGCAGCCGGCGAGACAGTCTCGCGACAGTTGACACCAGGCCGCCGAACGGGATCATAGACCAGTCGTGCTGTCCGGTGGGGGGCGGAATTTGATCCGTGTAAGGAAGTCGTGGCTGCTCGGGATGGTCTGTCTTGCGGCGGCATTACCCGCTAGGGCAACTGAACACCTCACGAGATCGCAAACGGAGCAGTATCGGCAAGTCGGGGGGCGCTTCGGCCTTACGCCGCAACAGGTCGCGCAAGTCTATTCCTTCATCGACAGCCAACTGTATGTCATCGACGCTGCGGCGCGCGAAAAGCAAGTCAACGTCGCGGCCTTTCGGGCCATCGCTCGTGAGTTGGGACTGCGCGCCTATGGTGCCGATCCTGGCAAGCTGATCGAGGCGATCCGCAAGCAAGCGCAAGACGCCGCCAAGTTCCAGGCGGACAATGCGGCGCTGCGCCGTGAGATAGGCGCCTTGCAGGATGTGCGCATTCGCGCTCCGGCCGAGCAAGCTCTCGCGCGCGTCGACGCATACTACCGTTCCGGCGATCTCGAACGAGCTCAGACTGCACTCGAAGGGTTGACTGCCTTGCGGACCGGCGAATTGGCGAGTGCGGGGGAAGCATGGCAAACCGCGATCAAGGCGGCCATATCGCTCGCCGCGGCGCGCGGCGACCTCGATCGTGTCGACCGCTTGGTCGATGAGGCCGATAGGGCGAGCGGGCTGCGCGCCGAGCAGCAGCGCCATGTTAGATGGGATCTTCGGATGACGCAGGCTGGAGCATACGTCGCCAGTGCTACTTCCAGAGTCCGCTTCGTCCAGGGTCGCCTCCGTGGGGACAACGAAGCAATATTGCGCGCGATTTCGATCTGCCGCGAGAACGCTCTGCCACTCGCCCCGCGCGAAGCATCACCCGCCGATTGGGCGGAGTCGCTGAGCTTTCTGGGTGTCGCGCTCAGGATGCTCGGTGAGTTCGAGGAAGGAACGACCCGGCTGAAGGAGGCGGTAGCCGCCTACCATGCCTCTTCGGAGGTTCAGACCCGCGAGCGCGATCCGCTTCAATGGGCCGCTACCCAGAACGCTGTCGGTGATACTCTCAGGCTGATCGGCGAACGCGAGAGCGGCACCGTTGCAATGAAGGAGGCAGTGGCCGCTCATCGTGCCGCATTGGAAGAATATTCGCGCCCGGGCGCGACGAGAAGCTTGACGCTGAGAGGACTCGGCTACGCGCTCAACTCGCTCGGTTCGCGCGAGCAAAATCTTGGTCAAAAAGAGAGTGGAGCCGGCCGGCTCAAGGAAGTGGTCGATGTCTACCGCGCATTGGTCGCGGAAAGGAGCCGCGCTCGCGAGCCGCTGGAATGGGCCGATGCGCAGGATGACCTGGGACTTGCGCTCATGAGACTCGCCGTTGCGGGAGGCGGCGCGGAGCCGTTAAGGGAAGCCGAGGCCACCTTCCGCATGGCGTTGGAGGAGCAGTCGCGCAGGCAGGATTGGACTTACGCCCTCACGCAGACCCACCTCGGCGATGCCCTTTCCATTATGGGGGCAAGCGAGAATGGGATCGAGCGCCTTGCAGAGGCCGCGCTCGCTTATCGCACCGCACTGACCGCGCTCGGTAAACATGAGAACGTGACGCACAGCCCGGATAAAGCGATCGACGTCGTAAACGCTACCGTCGAGGACCAGCGCGTATCAGTGGATTGGGGAATGACGCAGATCAGTCTTGCCGCCACCCTTTCTACCATTGCGGACCGCCGCGGAGACCGTCGAACACTGGAGGAGGCCTGGCGCTTGATTGGCGAGGCCGGCGCATTTGTCCAAAAAGTCAACCCGCCCCTAATTCCTTGGGCCGACAATATCGCGAACGGCATCCGAGAGATCGCGGGACGTCACGTTTGGAAGCTTTCCGGGATCAACGGACCAAGGTCTTGAAGTCGGTTTCAGTAGGGAGGTGATCGATGGTGGAGCGGAAGAAGACCAGAATTTTCCTGCGAAATAGGATTTTCGTGCCTGCGCTTGCGCTCTTTCTGCTCGTGGTGGTCATCTCCGCCGCCTTGCTCGTCAATGCTGCGCTAGCCGCCAGGATCGGATCGATCGGGGGGATCGTCCTCATTGTTCTGTTCTTTGCATCGATGGCCGCAGCCCTGGCGACGACGGAAGTCATCCCATGGCACGATCTGACCTTGATGCACCTGCGCCGGCCCCGGATTCTTGGCGCTATCGGCTCCATCGTGCTAGTGTCGTTCGGAGCGATGTATAGTTTCGTACCGCTGCTGAAGACCGGTCCGGATAACGACGCAATCCTGCAAAAGATGAGCGAGGGCTTGGCCGGCAAGGGACTGGTCGAGGAGAAGGAAACCTTGGTCGAGAGCAGGATAAACGGAACTTGGGGGCAGGGCGGCTGTGCAAATACCTATCGTTTCAACCTCGATCCGGCAGGTGGGCGAACGCGTCAGCTGAGAGTGCATTCGCTTAAGTCGAGTCCGGGCCTCGCTCCGTACAAAGGGATCTTCGTCTACAAATCGGTGTCAGATCAATTCGGCAAGGATGGTTTTGCGCGCTCGACATTGTCGACAGAGGAAGAGCAGGGCCTCCACCCCGGCTATGCGGTCGATTTTCAGGTCTCCACCGGCGGCAGTAAAGAGACGCTGTCATGGAGCAGCAAGAGTTCCGAGCAGAATGGCCTGACACTCATTCGCTGCAAGGAGGCGTGAGATGTTGTTCTTTATTTTGGGACCCGCGACCGCCGTCCACACAGTCTCGCAAGTGCTGACGCTCCCGGTGACTGCGGCAACCGCATCATCGCTGCGGATTGCGGAATACGGACAGGTCGGGCGGCGTTTTGGCCTCACACCCCAGCAAGTGAGCGAAGTCTATGCTTTCCTCGACCAGAACGCCGGGCAGATCGCGAATGTAGCGGCCCAGAACCGTGTAAACCAGAACGCGTTTCGGGCGATCGCTCGCGAACTAGGGCTGCGCAATTATGGCGTCGCTACCAATCGGCTGATTGATGCTATCCGCGCGAAGGGCGCTGATGCCGCCAAATTCGAGCATGAGAAAGTTGCCCTGCGAGCCCAGATCGCAGCCTTGACCATTCCTGCGCAGAAAGCACCTGCGCAAAGCGCGATCGATGCAGCCGAGAGAGCCTATGCCGCCGGTGATCTCATAGAGGCCCAACGCGCCCTAAACTCGCTGCTGAATATTCGCTGGGGAACATCGTCTGAAGGCTTCGGTACTTATCAGGCCGCGCTGTCATCTGCGATTGAGCTTGCGAGGTCTCGCAGCGATCTCCAGACGCTTGACGGATTGGTAAGCGATAGCGATGCGCTGATGGCGCGCATGGAGGTCGAAGCCCGGACAACCCGGTGGAAGAACGCGCTCACCCTGGCCAATTCCTACCGCGAGCAAGGAAGCCTTAAAGGCGATATCAACATGCTGCGATCATCGGTCTCGGCTTATCGCGACAGGGCTCTGCCCTTGGTCGACAGGAAGACGTTTCCAGTCGGTTGGGCGTACACCCAGTCGAATATTGGCAAGGCCTTGGCGGTGCTTGGCGAGCGGGAGGCGAGCAAAGTCCATCTCGAGGAGGCCATTGCGGCCTGCAATTCGGCGATGGAGGTCTATACCCGTGACCACGATGTTCTCGAATGGGCCGTCGCCCAAGGGTGTATCGGCCACGCAAACCTTCGGCTGGGGGAACGAGAGGCCGGTACGAGCCACCTCGAAGCGGCGGTCACGGCGCACAAACACTCGCTCGAAGGGATAGATCGCAAGAAAGACCCGTTGATCTGGGCTTCCTTGCAAATTCGCCTGGGCGCATCTTTGCTGGCGCTTGGCGGTCGCGAGCAGGGCCGTTCGCATTTCGATGAGGCGATCGCGGCATATCAAGCGGCATTGGAAGAATTGCCGCGCAAAGAGCAAGCGCAAGGCTGGGCGGCGGCTCAAGTCAATCTTGGAACCGCCTGGCAAGTGCTCGGCGACAGGGTGAACGATACGGCGCTAATAGAGAATTCGATCGGCGCCTTCGAAGCGGCTCTTGAGGAAAATGCGCGGGAGCGCGTGCCTCTTGAATGGGCGACGACCCAGATGAACCTTGGTGCTGCTTACGAAAGCTCGGCGCGGAGACAACCGGGCATCGCTCGGCTGCAGGAGGCCGCAGGCGCGTTCCAACTGGCGCTGCAGGAGCGCAGGCGCGACCGAGTTCCACTCGAATGGGCCAACGCGAAATTGCATCTCGCCAACGTGAACGCATTGATAGCGGACCGGACCGGCGATCCGCATAAGCTGGTCGAGGCACGGGACATCGTTGTGGAGACCATGCCCGTAATCCGAAGTGCCTATGCCCAGGGCATGTTGAATTGGGCGAACAGCCTCGATCAGCAATTTGTCGCCATCGCCGGCCGACATGGTTGGGTCGTCCCGCCGCCAGCCGCGACGAAGACAGTGGGGAGCTGACCGATTGTCTATTGATCGGCGTTGAGGTCGCGTGATTCACGCTGCACGATTTGCGCCAATTGTCAGCAACCGAACGCCAAAGGTCGAAATTTACTCACAACTCGCCGCCGGAATCCTGTGCTAGAGCTTCGAGCCTTTAATCGGACGCATACCCGGCTTTTTTTGAGATAGGCCCAACATTCTTCGGGTGAATAGAGGTCGCAGATATTTCCGATGGCCTTCCACAGGTCGTCGATGGTTCTGGCACCAATACGTCTGAGATTTGCCTTTAATTTTGAAAAGGCCATTTCAATCGGGTTCAGGTCGGGGCTGTAAGGCGGCGTGAAGAGGAACCAGGCTCCGCGCTCCTTGAGGATCGTCCTGGCTTTTTCGCTTTTATGGCTGGAGAGATTGTCGAGGATGACGACGTCGCCAGAACTCAAGGTTGGTACCAGCTGGGTCTCGACATAGGTTTCGAAGGTGTCGCGGTTCATCGGGCCGTCGATCACCCAGGGAGCGTTCAACCCGTCACAGCGCAGCGCTGCGATAAAAGTCTGGGTTTTCCAATGGCCGAAGGGTGCGCGCGCCCTGAGCCGCTGGCCACGGCGTGCTCGGCCGCGCAACCGCGTCATTTTAGTCGTGGTTGCGGTTTCATCGATGAAGACCAGTCGATGCGGCTGCTCGCGAAGGCGTGGCTGGCGATACACACGCCAGTTCCGCCGCGCCTCGGCGACATCATCACGCCCGCATTCCGACGCCAGCAGAGTTTTTTTTTAAAAGTGTAGCCGGCCTTGCGCAGCGCCCGTGACAGTGACGCCGGATGCGCATGCACTCCCGTCTCTCCTGGAGCCGGGCGACGAGTTCGGGCATCGACATGTCGGGAGTGGCATCCACCCACCGCATCAGTGAAGCGATATGGGGCGCCAGCTTACCACCTCCAGCCGGACGGCCTTGCCGGGCGGGGGGCCGTAGAACCCGTCTTGGCTACCCGCTGCACCAGCTTCACGGCGCAACTCGCACTCACGCCAAAATTTCGTGCCGCAGCCCGACGCGACTGACCCGACAACACTTGCGCAGAAATCCGATCCCGAAGATCGCTCGAATAGGCTTTTCCCATGATCCACCTCCGAACACGGTGAATCACAAATTCCATCTCTTGGAAATCCCCCGATTCGTAATTCAGGCGCGGTGCTCTAGTGTGGAAATCGCGCCCAAAACAGATGCGCTACACAACGGGCGAAAGCCCGCTCTGCTCCTTCCAGCTGCAATTTCTGATAGTCGGCCACGTCCACTGTGCGCCGGGTCGGGTGTGGGTGAACGAAGGTCTGCTTTCAGGCGACCTGGCAGGGTGTCCGGTCAGTCCCAAACATCCCCAATCGTGGCCATTCAAAGCTTAACGAACTGACGTCCGCTTTTGGCACATTCTGCCGTTCAACATCGCGCGAAGGAACGGCGGCAATGTCCCAAAAGTCGCCGGCAGATGTCGACTAAACCACGACGACGGCCCGTGCGGGCAAAAACGTCCGGTGCTGACAAGAGCAGCCGTTCAAGCGTCGAAGCTGCGGGCGACCCCCCAACGTGAGGCGTTCCACTATTGGCTCGCCGCCTTGAGTTCGGCCGCAAGACCGCGGCGGCTCGGATTCCCATTTCCCTTTCTGCGAGTTCCAATTTCGGGGATGGCGGTAGTCCGGTTTAGCCACTGGGCTGCATGCGGATACGCAGCCCAGTGGCTCTCTCAGGCGGCTGCGGCCTCGATTTCGGGCTGAAGCGTCTCGATAAACCCCTCCATCGTCGTCTCGCGCATGTCGACCGCCTTCGCACCGCCACCGGCCACGACGGTTACGTCGGTGATGCCGATCACGCCGAGGAGCAACCGGAGGTACTGCGTGGCAATGTCGCGGTCGCAGATCGGCGAACCTTCGGTGTAGACGCCGCCGCTCGCCATCAAAACGGTGGCAGTCTTGCCGGTGACTAGGCCCTTGCCGTCGAAGCCGAGCGTCAGCCCCTTGCGCACAATGCTGTCGATCCAGGCCTTGAGGGCAGCCGGTACGTTGTAGTTATAGACCGGGGTCGCGATCACAAGGTGGTCGCAGGCGAGCAGTTCGCCGACGAGCTCGTCCGACAGGCGCAGTTCGGCCCTCATCTCGGGCGAGTGCTGCTCGGTCGGCGTGAAATAGGCCTGGAGCCACGGCGCGCCGATGAACTGGAGGTCGGTCTCCATCAGATCGCGGTCGACGACCTCGCCGTTGGGGTGCGCCGCCCGCCACTCGGCGACAAAGCGACGGGTCATCGCGCGCGAGATCGAATGATCGCCGCGTGGACTGGTTTCGACAACGAGAAGCTTGGTCATGGGTATTCCTCTTTGAGAATGGTTCAGCCGAAACGGAAGCCGGATATCGGCTTGCCGAACGCATGGCCGTAGAAGTGAATGACGCCGGTGTCGCCCGACGCCGCGCCGGCCGCGACCACCAGCGGCAGCAAATGGTCCTCATGGGGCTGCGCGACGCGGGTATGGGGCGCGTCTTCCCAGCGGATCAGGGCTTCGTCGCGCGTCGCGCCGTCGATGATGGCGGCGCGCAGCCAGGCGTCGAATGCCTCGGCTTTCTCGTCCACCTCTCCGCCGCCGAAAAAGCCGCGCATGTCGTGGTATGTCTGGCCGCTGCCGAGGATCAGCACGCCCTCGTCGCGCAGCGGCTTCAGCGCCCGCCCGATCGCGAGGTGGGCGGCCGGATTGAGACCACGCTGCAGCGAAAGCTGCACCATTGGGATGTCGGCTTCAGGCACCATGACCTTAAGCGGCACGAAGATGCCGTGATCCCAGCCCCGCGCGTTCTCCGCACTGTTGGCGATGCCGGCATCCGACAACAGCTCGCGTACCCGTGCCGCGATTGCGGGATCGGCCGGCGCAGGCCACGTCAGGTGGTAGGTGTACTCGGGAAACCCGCCATAGTAGAACAGCAGCGACGGATGCGCGCCGGCATTGACGGTCGGGACGTCCTCTTCACAATGACCGGATATGGCGAGGATGGCGCGCGGCGGCTCCGTCAGCGTCGCCAGGAATCCGCGCAGATAGATCTCCAGTTCGCGCCACGTATCGCGCATCGACCCGGGCTCCAGGAAGAAGCAGGGACCGCCGCTGTGATTGATGAAGAAGGTGGGTTGCATGTCCGCTATATGTCCGTTGGATGGTCCTAGCAGGAGTGATAAAGATATGATGATCTTTATCGGCTGGAGTGATGGATGCTGGGGAATTTCACGCTGGACCAACTCCGCGTTCTCACCACCATCGCCGAAACAGATGCCCTTAGGCTTGGAAGCGGAGATAGATGGTTCTCCCAGGCAAAGTTACGCATAGACCGCTTCCATACTGATTTCTCCGCCGCACTCGGCAGCAAGGTTGGGGCCGAACAACGCGCCGGGCGTGTAGGCGCCCGGTGAGCCCGCGCCTTGGGTGAGGCGTATTGCCACACGAGCCATGACCTCGGTGGTAAAGACCATAGCATCGCCCGTTCGCATCCAGCCTTGCCTCGTCTCGCCCAAGGGCCATTCGACTCGAGCGTGCGACCAAGAGACCTGTGGCACGGTCGCTGTGGCTGCCTTTACCTCGATCGCGGCAATCCTTCGCGTGGCGAACCTGCGAACCGCTGCAATCTTCATGATGGTCAAAAGCGGAGGGAGCATTGCCCGCAGAAACGACGCGGAAGGGACCATACTGGTCGCCGAGATGGCGAACGAGGCGCCGCTTGCGCGTCGAGCCGCCTCCAGCTCCCCCGACGGTGCGCTGGCCGTCCCCACCATCCTGCCATCGGGAAGCGGGATCCGCTCGAAGTCACCCAGCGGGGCCGAGTTAACGAGTTCTCCGCCGTCATAGCGCTTGCCTCCGAACGCAAAGCCTTCGGTAAGGGATGCGGCAAAGGCCTCCCCGAGCGGGCCGGGCTCGACGACGACCGCCGGGATCGCCGCGCATCGCACGCGGGTTGCCGGGGGACGATCCTCGCACAGCGTCAACACGATGCTTTCGGTCGCGAGAACGCCAAACCCCGCGCCGGTCACGAAGATGCTTCCTGTCGATATCGCATGACTGTGCAGCGCCAATATCGCCTGAACCGCGGGAAGTTCGTTGGAAAGATCGATGTAATGCGTTCCGGGCGGGCAGGCGCGGGCGATCGGTACTGCGGTATGCGTAAAGGGTCCAACGGTGTTCAACACGACCTTAGGCTGTTTGCTTGCGACCAGTTCAATGATCGCCGGGAGCGAGCCCGCGACCTTGAAGGTTGTACCGCCACCCAGCCTTTCAGCAATCGCGCCCAGCCGTGCCGCGTCCCGTCCGATCAGCACCGGCAAGCACCCCTCGGCCACCAGGCGCGCGGCCACGGAGCGACCGATGCGACCCGTCGCACCCAGAATCCAGATTTCTCCGTTCGCCACTATACGCACCTCGCTGCAGACGTCGCGCCTGTGCATCGTAGATACAAGGCATGTGCCGAACGCGATATGCGTGGTACCACGTTGTTTATGCTAGATCGTTCAGATTCGCGGGCTGACCCGCTGTCCGATGTGCTTTCGCTGCTTAAACCGCGCAACGTGTCGTGCGGCGCGATCAACGCCGGCGATACGTGCATCGCATTCCCGGCAGGTCTTGGCGTGAAATGCCACGCGGTGACGACGGGGGAAGCGTGGCTTGCCGTGCAAGGCGTGGATGCTCCGGTCCATCTTGCAGCCGGCGACTGTTTCATTCTGCCGCATGGCCGCGCCTATCAGCTCGCGAGCGACCTAACGCTTCCGCCAGTCGACTATCGGACGGTACTTGCAGGCCGGTTACCGGGAAGGATCACGGTCTGGAACGGCGGAGGTCGGGCTACAATCGTCAGCGCTACCTTCCTCATCGAAGCGCGCCACGCCGGGATCTTGTTCGATATTCTGCCGTCCATCGCGCACGTCGGCGCGGAAGCCGACCGAACTGCGCTGCGGGGGGCATTGCATCAGATGATGAAGGAACTTGGCGAGCCGAAGCCCGGAAGCCGGCTGATAGTCGAAAATCTGGCGACGATGGTCCTCATCCAAGCATTGCGTGCTTATGCCGCGCAGGCCGGAGCCGATCAGGTCGGCTGGCTGTTCGCGCTTGCCGATCGGCAGATTGGTGTCGCGATCGGCGCGATGCACGACGAACCAGCGCAGCGCTGGACGGTCGGGGCACTGGCCGTTCGTGCCGGCATGTCGCGCACCAGTTTCGCCTTGCGGTTCAAAAGCCGCGTTGGTGCGACGCCGATGAACTATCTGACGCGGTTACGCATGTTGCTAGCGAGTGATCGGCTGCTCCATTCAGGCGATGCGATCTCGATCGTAGCGGGTGCGCTTGGATACGAGTCCGAGAGCGCTTTCAGCAACGCCTTCAAACGCGAACTGGGGTGCTCACCGCGCCGGTTTGTGACCGGAAGTTCGGCTCGTGCGAACGACTGACAGCCTTGAGACGCCAGTTTGCGCACTCACGGAGAGCAAGTCGCGTCCCGCCGAATGTCCATCAACGTTAAAACGGCAGGCATTTTGCGTTTAGATCCGAAAGCGGCTGGTCGGCCGGCGGCTCCTGTCTGGAGCTGCCGTTAAGACCCCTTGGCAGGAAAAGGCCGCAAAGTCCCACGATTTGCCGGTGGCAGCCGACCAGAGGGGCGCAAGCGCTACCGGGGCGCGACTATTTCCAAGTTGAGGTCGAAGGCGGGCGTTATTGGTTTTCCGTTAGGGGAGGCACAAGCAGGACAAATGTGTGGCATTCGCATGAAGTCCAAGCTCATGCTGAGCCTACTGCCCATCACGACCATAACTTGCAAACGTCGACGATTAAGGCGTTTCCTGCCGATCGATTGGCCTCGCGCGAACAGCAACTATCGCGACCTCAATCACCGATAGTCGACTGGCGGTAAACGGCCTACCTCAGTCAATCGACGATGGCATCGGTGCAAGGCTGGAGCGTCTGCTCTCGCCGAAAGCCGTCATTCAAGTGGCGAGCCGAGAACGACGGTCGTCCCAAGTCTCGCATTTACGGCGGGCGACAGTTGATGATCACTTCTTGCCGTTCAACGGCCCATGCATGAATGTCCGGCCCTGACAGAAGCTGCCTCTGCATCATTGTGGTTACCGGCCTACGGCAAGTCTCTGACAAGATGTCTGCAATATTTAGCGCTATCGACGCCGATTTGATGAGGCTGCTCTCTCAATGCGATGGATTGCTCGAGCTTATGAAGCGGTTTCTTAATAGCGGACCCGGAATCAAGCCGTCAGACAATCCGCTCACAGATTCGCCACCATGGTGTTCACGATCTCTCTTACCTTGCCATCTCGTTCGGCGAAGCGGAACGGCTTCACCTCGTTGACGATGATCTCATTCGCCGATGGATCGACGACGAGCAGCGCCATTACGTCGTCGGCAAATTTCTCGAGCGGGACGCTGTATGGGGAGTCTTTGAGGCCGTCCATCAGATCGGTCGCCACCTGCGGCGGGATGATCTCGATGACCTGTAGTGTGTCTCGCAGGAGGGCGCGTAACGAAACCGTGTACGAATGCAGCGCTGCCTTGCTTGCCGAATAGGTTGGCGCGGCCGGATACGGCACAAAGCCAGTGCCTGAGGAGACGACAATGATGCTCGCGGCGGGACGGCCCTTCAAATGGTCCACAAGCGCGTCGATCATGCGGATCGGGCCGAGAAAATTGGTTCTGATCATCATTTCCGCGCGGGAAAGATCGCGGACGGTCGTCGGATCTTCCGATCCTGAAATCCCGGCGCAACTGACCAGCACGTTGAGGTCCGGATGGTCGGCAATCAGCCGCCGCGTCACAGTCGTGATCGCATTAGGGTCATCGACGTCCAGTTCGTAGAATACCATGTCCGGCCGCCCTTTTATCGTCTCCTCGAGCGCGTCGCGACGGCGCCCCGCAACAATGACCTTGTTACCCAAATCATTCCAGCGATAAGCGAGCGCCCGGCCGATGCCGGAGCTCCCGCCGGTGATGAAAATAGTGTTTCCTACGCGGTTCATGACGCCTCCATCTGTGTCAGGCCGTAAATAGGCGATCTGCACCCACCTCGCGCGCCCGATCCTGCCCATCATTTGCCTATTCCTGCCAATGATTGATCGGGGGTGGCCGGCATGACATAGGCGGAGCGATGAATGAGATTATCGCGGACCTGGCTTCCACGGTTGCCCAAGAGGGCCAGGAGGGCCTTACGCCGACCGCCATGCCCAATGTCGGATTGTACAAAGTCAGTCGTTGCAAAGATCTTCTGCCGGAGATCTATCGGCCCGTTGTCAGCCTTATATTGCAGGGCGAAAAGCAGTTGCTGATCGGCAACGAAGTCCTGACCTATCGCGCCGGGCACACCTTCACCGTGGCTTTCGATCTTCCGGTCCTAGGCAAAATCAGCAAGGCAAGCTCCGATCAACCTTACCTCGCTATACGTCTCGCCATCGACCCTGTGATCGTTTCCGATCTGGTTTTGAATATGCCCGATCTTGCTGGCAAACCTGATCGAAAGGGGTTCGGTGTCAACGCTGCGGAGCACGAGCTGCTGGATGCGTGGAGTCGGACGTTGCGTCTGATCAAGCGGCCCGACGAAGTGCGGATCATGGCCCCGCTGTTGGAGCGAGAGATCGTGTTTCGCCTGCTGCGCGGGCCACAGGGCGCTGTTTTGAAGCAGGTTGCTACTGCCGATTCAATGATGTCGCAGATCCGAAACGCGCTTGCCTCGATTGGAAAGAATTATGCCGGCACATTAAGAGTAGAGGACGTCGCGCGGTCCGTGGGCATGAGCTCCTCCGCCTTTCACCGGCGGTTCAAGGCTGCAACTGGTATGGCTCCGCTTCAGTATCAAAAAACTCTTCGGCTTTACGAAGCGCGCCGATTGATTCTGACCGAACCGACGAGCGCAAGCTCTGCCGCCTTTTCGGTCGGTTATCAGAGCGTGTCTCAATTCAGTCGGGAATATAGGCGAATGTTCGGCACGCCACCCATGCGAGAAATTCGAATGGGTCGATTAGATCCAGCGGAAAGCCGAGGCTGACGGCTCGCGCTTTGCTGGAAATCATTTCGCTTTCCACCGGCTATATTGTGGATCGTAACGACTACAGGCGTCGCTCGATGCGGCAGCAGCCGACCAGAGCCGGTCGTTCACATCCGCTCCGATGCACGTCCGGTCCTGACGAAAACTGACGATTGCGCTGATCGAAGCAGAGATCGTCAGTGCGTCAATTCCAGCCGGCTAGTTGCCTGAAGCGCAATCTTGAAAGCCGGTGTAGTCAACAAGCCAGAAGCAGCTTTTTTTAGCGTCAGGAGCAGACCTATAGTCTGTGCGTCGATCCGGCAGATTGACCTTTGCCGTTGCTTATAGATGGTCGCGGTACCGCCTACTGCCGCCCAAAATGGTTCCGTTGATGAGGTGAACGGAGAAGTCGCCACTTCGATCGGTATCGATTTGTCGAATTGCTGTGCGGTTGACTAATCGTCCGCGGTGTATCCGCACGAATGCCGTCCCCAATTCAGTTTCCACGTTCGTCAGCGTCGCGCGGTGCAGCAGCGTGCGGCCTCCGGCGTGGATCTCAACGTAGTTTCCCGCCGCAGCGATGTGCGCGATGGTGTCGATCGGAAGCAGGTGGCGCGTCGTTCCGTCGGTGACGGTGAGGGTGTGCGTTGCTGGCGGATTGACGGGGATAATCTCGCTCGGCATTCCCACTCGCGCGAGCAGCCACTGTGCCAGTACCGCCAACCCGGTAAACTGGAGATAGGTCGCGGTGTCCTTGCGGAACTCGTACAGATAGGGGGCGGCCAATCCGCCTTCGAAATGGTAGGTCTGACCGAATACCGCATACACGCCGTGCCGCAGCCCGATCATCACCGCAATGTGCCATGCGGAGGCGAGGGGCAGTCCGGCGAGCCATCCTAAGACGATTGTCGGCCAGCCGAAGCGCGGCGGCCGCAGTTGCGCGGCGCACCACCATATCAGTGGCATGACGCTCAGCCAGGCGGCGACGCTGCTAAGTTCCCAGATCCAGACGTGCGCACGCGTTTCATGGATGCCAGCGGCGGCGAAATCGCTGATCAGCGATTCGGCGTTGCCGATCGTGATTGCGCTCAGGATGACGAAGAAGCCCAACCCCAGCAGCAGGGCGACCTTGCGCCGCGCGGTGTTCGTCCCGTCGTCGCCGCCGTTCGTCCCGCTGCCCGTGGCGGTCGTCCCTGTCGCGCTGCGTTCCATCCCTTGGAGCTTATCGGCGAACCCGATCGATCGCTAGCCACCGCTCGACCCAATCATTTAGAAAGCGGAAGATCATGGATACGCCGCCGACACGGCATTTTGGCATGGACTGGTTGCGCATTGGCGCCTTCCAGTTGCTCATTCTCTACCATGTCGGGATGGCCTTCGTGCCGTGGGACTATCAGGTGAAAGTCGTGAACCCTGCGGTTGCCTGGACGACGATCCCGATGCTACTGACCAACCCATGGCGGCTTTCGCTGCTGTTTGTGGTGTCAGGCTATTCGAGCGCGGCGCTGTTCGCGCGGCAGGAGAGCAGCCTGGCGTTCGTTCGCTCGCGCCTTGCCCGGCTTGGCATTCCCTTGCTGTTCGGAATGGCGGTAGTCGTGGTCCCGCAGCCATGGGTGTGGCTGGTCACGCATTTCAATTACATCCACGACTTCGGCTATTTCGTGCTGCACGATTATTATTGCTTCCAGTCGATCCACGGCGTGGCGATGCCAACCTGGATGCACCTGTGGTTCGTTGTCTACCTGCTGGCTTATACTTTGCTGCTGGCCGGTTTGACGACGTTGCCGGCATCCTGGCGCCGCGTCGCGAGCGCTGCCGCTGAGCACGTGCTCGCCGGGCCGCTGTTGCTGCCGGTGGGGATCGCCTGGACTTATGCGGCGCGCGCGTATCTTAGCCCCGGCTGGGAGGACAGCCATGTCTTCATCGGCGATTGGAGCGCGCATGCGACGTACTTGCCCGCCTTCCTGTTCGGGTACCTCTTGCGCGGTTCGAAAGCGCTGGCCTCAGCGATCGATCGCTGGTGGGCGATCGCCGCGATCACCGCCATCGCGGGTTGGGTGGTGCTTGCAGGTGCCGAGATCGTCTGGCCGGGCGACGCGCGCCTGCCCAATTGGATGTGGCCGGTCTACCACGCCGCGCGGTGCATCGAGGCATGGGGCGCGATCGTCGCGCTGATCGGTCTAGCTGACCGCTATTGGAATATCGACAGCCGCTGGCGACCAATGCTCGCCGAAGCCGTCTTTCCCTTCTACCTCATACATCAGACGATCATCATCGTTGTCGGCTATTGGCTGCTTCAAACTGATACCGGGCCGCTCGCGCGTTTCGTCCTCCTGGTCGTCGCAACCATCGCCGGCTGCTGGGCCTTTTATCTGTTCGGCCGTAAGGTCGGGTGGCTTCGGCCCCTGATCGGACTTCGCTATGCGCAACGCTATGCCGCCAACCTCGAAGCTTTCGATTTACCAAAGTAGGACGTCCTCGCGGATATGACGGAGATCCGGGGTTGAGGCGCGGCCGCCGACTTAAAGGCAACTTTCGGATTCGCATCGGCGCGAAGCTGCTGGCGGTTAACGACACTTTTCGCCGTTCCAGCCTGCGCCGAAACGCCGCTCCTCCTGGAACCGGGCCGGCAGCTATCGACGAGGAAGCTGTCGGGAGGCGATCGACCAGACTTCGCCGTTTGTGGGCAATTTCGCTACGCTTGAAAGCGGTTGCACTCGAGGTCGCAAGAGGGATCTCATGCGCGACATCACCCATCACGAAGGGGAGGAACGTGAAAAGTAGAGAACCGGATATAAAACTAGCCGGCTTCTTTATTTGGGTGCGTTCGCGGCAATACCCCGACAGCACCGATTCTCGGGATGACAACGGGCTCTACGTGCTTGTGCGCCTCGACGCACCTGGGGCTCATGTCGAGGTCCAAGGGCGATTATCCGCATGAATTGGCTCGCTTTCGAGATGAGCTTGTGACCGCACACCGGGATCTACGCGTAACAGTCGAGTTTCAATGCATGGAGTCAGGCACCAGGTGTACATTTGACTTGCCAGTCACTCGGGAAAATGGAGGCTGAGGTAAAGGCGAAGCCTGATCATCTCGCGCAATCGCATAGGCCGTGTTTAAATAGACCAAAGTCATCTGTCCGAGACGATTGCGGCTTGCACAGGAATACTGGGAAAATATCCAATTAAAGGATCTCGGTGACGTCGAAAAAGGTCCTTACCGTGTCTGAGCATATGCGCGGGCTACCGGCGACGGAACCCGCCAGCCCACGATACGAGACTCCGGTCCGCTAGCGGCAGCATTCGCCGCCCGGTACAAGAGGCGCGTGTCGGTAGTGTTCGTATTTGTGCCATTTCAGCGTGACGATGTCAGGAATGGCAGGGATGCGACTCACGCGCTTGGCCGATACGGGCTGTAGGCCCGCTTTTCTTCCCGCCTCACTCCGATCGACCGAAATGGCGCCGCGGCGGAACAATCGGCGGCAGATTGGAGGGGGCCCCTGTCTGCCTCGTCCGCTTTCCGCTGAACGCCCTTACCACACGAACAAGCGCGCTCCGGCGATATCGAGTGTTGCGTCCTCGCCAACGCGGGCGCATAGGCGCCGCCCCGCATGTCGCATTGCAGCAACAGTGGGCAAAAAAAATCGCCAAGGTTGGGAACGATGGCCTCCCGCACCTGTTCTCCCGTCGCTTCACGACATCGAAGAAAGTGCTTTTGTTACCATGATTAAACTCGTCATCGCCGCTCTCGCCGCTGCCACCCTCGTTCCCGTCGCAGCCCAGGCCCAGGACGTCGCCCAGGCCCAGAATGCAGCAGCCGCTCAGGACGTCGCACCCGGCTCGTTCGCCGGCATCCGCGTCGAGGGCAACCTCGGCTGGGACAGCCAGAAGGCATACGGCAACCACCACGACAAGCTCGGCTACGGTGGCAGCGCCGGCTGGGACGGCAACGTGACCAACCGTATCGTCGTCGGCCCCGAGGTCAGCTACTGGCATCCGGACGCCGGCCGCAACGCCGTCAACTCCGACAACGGCCGGGCCACCACCGTCGGCGGCGACATCTGGGGGGCGGCAGTGCGCGTCGGTTTTCGCGCCACGCCTAGCCTGCTGATCTTCGGCAAGGGCGGCTACGTCAACCAGTCGCAGAGCAGCTATGTCGCCACGCCGAGCGCCGTTCTGCGTAGCTCGTACCACGTCGACGGCTATCAGGTCGGCGGCGGCGTGCAGTATTCGCCTGCCGACAGGTTCTCGTTCGTGCCGGCAAACGTCTATTTGAGCGCACAATATGTGTACTCGAAGTTCGACAACCACACGTCAGACCAGCATGCTATGGGCGGCATCGGCATTCGCTTCCGCTAAATACGCCCCGCCACTTGGCATTGCGTACGAGAGAGGCCCGCCGGCGCACCGGCGGGTCTTTTTCGCGTCCGGCTCTTGCCTAGGTTTTGGAAGGCATCCGGCTAGGCGCTTTCGAGCAATTGCTGGCATCGAGGTGACCTGGCATACTTCTAGGTCAGGGGAGCCGATATGCGACATATGACGTTATTGTTTACCGTGGATTGCTGCTCGCTAGCCTCGCAGCGACCGCGAATGTATTCGCGCAAGGAGGTTCAGGGCATTATCCTCTGCGCGTGAGGCTTGCCTCACCCTCACGTCTACCGTTGTCTGCGGATCAGATTGGAAGCGCAATATCGGGAAAAAAGCTGCTGCTGGACACTGTTTCCTCCCTTGCAGCGGGAGTTGAACTCGACGTCATCATGGAAGGTGGCTGCCCCCCAGTTGAGAAGTTTTACCCAGACAGGAGGTGGGGCATGTGATCTGCGCCCGGACACTTACAATCTATAGGGGACCGTGGCGTACGCTGACAGGTCGGTTTGGATCGCAGCTATGTACCACCGAAGAGGGTAGAGAAGAATCTTGCCGGACCGTGTGGCTGCGATCGACACCGGATCGCTAGATCCTGATTGTTCGCGCAGGTCTGTCAGACGGCCATTTCGAGTATAACCCTTACCAGACGGCATCCTTGTGAACGGCAGCTAACCTGAAGAGTTTTGGGCGTCGGCAGGCGTACAAAAGTCTTGGATGCCCGAACCCGCGGACCGCAACCGTGAGCTGTGAGTTTTTCGAATTTGAGCCGCCTTGGAGTGAGGTCGGTTCTCGGAGCGGACCGTTCGATTTTATTGGGCAGGCGGCGTAATATCGGACCGTCTGTTTTTGCTGTCCGAAAATTGGCGATGAAGATCGGACCGTCCGTATTTGGGAAGCGATCGAACTGCCCTGAATTGGACGGTCCGCTTTTCAGGAGTATGCCGGCGCGATTGGGGAGGGCCAGTACGGCCCACCTCGTTCCGCAGGACGCAAGTGCTGCGGGGGCTGTTGGTATCAAGTCGTGCCGGATCACGACGCAGGTCTCCCGGGTGACGCTGGCCGCGGCGGTGGTGCGCGCGGCGGGGAGGGCCGTTCGAAGGTCCCGATGATGATCATGTGGCCGCCGCAGCACGGGCGCGGCGGCCGGGTGTCCGGCGGCTCGACGATCGGATCGACTTTGATCGGTGGTGCGACCGCGAGCAGTTCGCGGATGCGCGAGAGGTCGGCCTTGCGCGTGGGACTGGCCAGCAGCCCGTAATGGGATCTGGTGGAAGCCTTCGGGCAGAACTTGGAGGAGGAAGCGAAGCGGCGGATAAACTCGTCCGGCCGGAGTGCCGTGACCTGTTGGCACGGAGGGTGCACGCTCGACCGACATAGCAGGCTTACAATTACGTCGGGGCCTGGATGGGTTGTCTCAACGTGACGTGACGAAGGGGTGATCAAGCCGGACAGTATCGAGCAGATGCTCCACTGCGGCAATCTCGCGGGCGGTGCCTGAGGGATGTACCTCCCAATTGCAATGCGCATGGGTGGAAGCATCCCGAACCCGGATAGGCCCTAGGGCAATTCGCCATTGGCGAGCCGTGCCACCGGCTTTGCGGATAAGTCGGGAGACTAGAAAATCTTGGAGTTCGCCGGGCGTCATCGGCCGCTATCAGCATCACGGGCCTCTCCGTGCAAGCCCCTGGATGTCTGCCGGCAGCGCATATCGTCTGGGTCAGTTGCAGGCCCGATCAAACGAGTTAACGGATCTCCGCTTCTGCGGAGCGCAAATTGCGCCTTAAGTGATTGAGATTGGGTCATCTCAGATCATCGTGCGTTCCGCTGACTCCAATGCGTTTTCGACATCCACGCCGACGTAGCTGACGGTGCTCTCAATCTTTGCCTGGCCATGAGGGTCTGAACGGTTCGCAGGTTGCCGGTCGCCTTGTAGATGATGGATGCCTTCGTGCGCGGAAGCGAGCGTGTTGCGTATTCCTGAGGCTGTAAGCCGATGCTTAAAATCCATTCGTGCGCCGACGCGTATACTCTCGCATGCTCATCGCCCCATGTAGTCGTTTGACTCGAGAAAATGTAATAATCGATCAATTCACCCCGGCGCGCCCGTCCAGCACGTATTATATTTCGGGCCGCTTCCGTCAGCTCGAATTGTAAGGGCTGCTTGGTCTTCCGCTGCACGACGATAGCCCGGTCTCGAACCCGTTCTCCCGACACGACGCCGCCAATTCGCACCTTAATCACATCCAGCCGCGCAGTTTACTATCGATCGCAAAGTCAAACAGCGCGCGGTCGCATGGGTGACGGTGTGGGTCGCCCCAAAACGGATTGCCCATATCTGCTGCCGCTTAAGCGCCCTCTTTGCGCCGAGCAACCACCTCTCATCCAGGGATGGCGTCTCGAAATGCTGGATCGATGAATGAATGTCCCATCGTTCCCCTTTACAGAGCCGCCTCACTTCCATCCGAATAATGCATCATCGTCAATGAGCGGTTGGCATCCATAGTGCAATCTTGCGAAAGCGGATGTCGAACCGACTATTTCGGTTATTAGCTACCCTCCAGCATCGTACGAAATCGCGATAGCGCGGTTTGCAATGCAGGTTGTAATTGAACCGACGGTCGCGCTTGGGCGATTTCGGCGATAACGAGTCGGGCGCTATTCGTTGACGATATGATCGACTTCGGTTTGAAGGTCGTTATCGATCACCTGATGGATTGGGTGACCTATTTCAGCAATATTTCTTCCAGTTTAAATAATCATGACCAATATTTACTTGACTAATTTGATAGATAGGCGTGATTTACGCGCTCTGTCTACGGGGGGCGTGATAGATACAGTGGGTTCATCAGGGGTGATTGTGGGCAACGGCGTGCAGGTACGCGCTGTCTGCTGTTCAGGATGGACGTCTCGCACGGCGGTGCTGCTTTTGGCTGCCATCACCGTACTTTCGGGTTGTGCAGCGGCGCCGGGGTATGCGCCGCGTGCGGCCTTTGCGATCGACCAGGACATCCAGCAACTGCACGACCAGTTCGACACCGCCGCATCGATCAAGGGTTATTACGCGGCGGGCGCCGATACCGCTGCACGCAGGAACGAGTTCATCGCCGGCCGGCTAGCGCTCTACGACCTGGAATATATTCGCTTCATCGGCCGCTACCGGTTGAGCCGCGCCGAACAGAGCACGGCGTTCGATGCCGTGGCGCTCGGCGTCGGGTTCGCCACGACGATAACGCACGGCGAAAGGGTCAAGACCATCCTCGGCGCGGTGACAACCGCACTCACCGGTGCACGCTCGTCATACGAGAAGAATTTTTATGATGACAAGACCGCGGCAGCGCTGGTCGCGCAGATGACCGCCGAGCGGAAGAAGGCGCTGATTCCGATCGTGCAGGGGCTCAAGGCGTCGGTCGAGGAATATCCCTTGACGCTCGTGGTGGTCGATCTGGCGAATTACCGACTTGCCGGCACGATCGACGGTGCGCTGTCGGGCGTGCAGCAGGATGCTGCGGTAAAGGACGCCGCGGCAACCGACATCCTCAGTCAATACCGCACGATCAGCTACACGCTTGACGACAACAGCGCCCGTATCAGAAATTGGCTGTGGCTAGGCTATGCTTCGGCAGACAGTGACGGCACCGTTCGCGATGCGTCCGGCAAGGTCATCGCGCTCGACGCCGCCAAGTACGCGACGCTGAAAGCCAAGCTCGCGGCCAAGGGGATGGGCGGCCTTGCGCTGCCCAATCTGCTGGGGGCGCCTAACCTTGCAGCAGTCCGTGCAGCCTTGGTAGCGGAAATCCCAATCCCATAGGAGAGCAGCCATGCCGAATATGCCATGCGGTGTCTGGAGTGCGAACGACGTCGCCGACTCCGATCTCGGACTGGTCGTCGCCGGGTACAAAGCCGATGGGGCGCAATCAGTCGTGACGGTGCACCAGCCGAACGGCCAGTGGAGCGTGACCGCGACGTTCCCGCCGTGCGGGTCCGATGCCGAACAGCCGCTGGCACGCCCGCTCGCGGCGAACGAGAGCCTGGCGCATGTCGCGGTCGCGGCGTCCAGAGTCGGCATGGATTCCGCGCTCAATTGCACTCATTATGCCGGCGCGATCGCGGCGAGCGCGGCGAAAATCGTCGGGCGCTATTATCGCTGGCCGACCTCCCGTTATACATCGCTGACACATGACGAAGCGGTGGCTTTGTCCAAGGCCGGGCTGTCGATTCTGGCGCTGTGGGAATGGGCGTCCGACACGATTCACAATTTCAGCTTCAACGACGGCATCGATCAGGGCAGCAGCGCCGTGAACCAAGCACTCAAAGCACATCAGCCGCCGGGAACGCCGATCTATTTTGCGGTCGATTACGACGCGACGGCAGGCGATATCGCCGGCGGGATCGCTGACTATTTCAGGGGCTTGCAGCATGCGATCGACAGCCTCAAGGCCGATTACAAGATCGGTGTCTACGGCTCGGGGCGCTGCTGTGCCTGGCTGCTGGCGCATGGCGGCGCCTCCAGCGCCTGGCTGGCAGATGCCGCAAAATGGGCGGGTTCGGCCACGTTCCAGGATTGGAATGTGCGGCAGGGCCACGCCGATCTCGCAATCGCCGGACTGCAGCCAGGGGCCAGCGGCGAGTATGATTCTAACGAGGTCAAGGCGAATGCCGGCTTCTTCACGGTAATGGCGTGATGGCCGGCCGCCACGCCCCGGCGCCGCGCGGGCGGCGACATCGCGGCTTACGAATGATTTTCCGGATCCTTGGCGTCCTGGCGCTGTGGTGGGCGGCAGCGCCGTCGTTTGCCGCCGATCTGGTGACGCTCGGTGCGCTCGACGGCGTGGTGAGCGGTTTCGAGCAAGGGCATGCCGTGATCCGTGTCGTGGCGCGCGCCGCGAAACTGCGGCTACAGATTCCTGATGCTGATCTGCAGAGGTCTTTGTTCAACGCGCAACCCGGCGACGCCATCGCGTTCGTCGTTGATAACGCGGCGAAGCCCAAGGTCATCACTGCGGTCACTTCGTTGGCGCGCCCGGTCACGGTAACGGCTGCCTTTTGGGCAATGGTCGGGTCGGCCGTTCTAGTGATTGGTGTCAGCCTGCTGTTCCTGGGCGGCAAGAATCCGCTGATCGGCCTCGACGGTCGCTATAGCAATTCGCAGACCCAACTCGGCTTGTGGTTCGTGGCCGTCGCGACGGTCTATGTCGCGGCGAGTTTCATGCGCGGGATCGAATTGGGCGGCGACTTCATCGGTGGCGTGGGCCTAACCGCGCATGTTATTGCGGTGACGGGGTTGAGCGCATTCACCTTCGGTGCGGCGAAGGTGGTGGCGTCGCAAAAGGCCGATGGTCAGCTTCCTGTGGCAAGCGCTCAAGCGGCATCCCCGGCGAAGGTGATCGCCGACAAGCCGCGCCTGCGCGATCTGGTGAACGACGACGAGGCGAATGCCGATCTCGGCGATCTTCAGATGATCCTGATCACCTTGGCCGCCGTCATCATCTTCATCTGTCAGAGCTTCTGGTGGCTGACCGCGTTGCAGATTGCCCAGCAGGTGACGCTTCCCGACGTCGACACCACGTTGCTCGCGACGTTCGGCATCGGACAGGGAGCTTATTTGTTCAAGAAAGCAGCGACGCCTGCCGGCTAGAGTCTGATCCGACAGTGTTGATCCGTTCGCCACCCCAATCTTGTGCCTGGGATCCGCTATGCCGGTCGGACATCGGCGTTTCGGCACGTCCAACAGTTTCAAGCGGATGGCGGCAGGGACGGTGGCCAAGCTGCGAGGCCGTGGAACTTTGGTAATTCTGATTTTAACTCGCGGACGGGCAATGGGAAAAGTGAGTTGGCGCACATTTCTCGAGGACGGAATGTGTAAATATAGGGGGCAAATCTTAATTTGATTGAAAATGGGTCTGCAGGTTGATCGTTACTCCGGGCATTATATCATCGCGTAGCGACTGGGACAGAAGAGATTTTTGATTTTTCGGTCTCATCTTGAATTACCTCCCGCGCACCCATTTCCTCTGCCACGTCCCGGATTGCCTGACTGGATGTGTGATCGTCGGCGTCGATAGCCTGTAGAAGTTTGCGTGCCGCCTTCATGCGCACAAGAAATCGTTTTAGCCCAATGTCGCCCAGTTCAAACTCACAACAGGCTTGATCTAGTATGTGCCATGCGGACCAGTAGCGCTCCGCTTTGTGGATTGGTCCGAGAAATGTGACCAAACTTGTGCATACAGCGGCGATAATTCCAATTAACCAAGAGTAAGTTTTCAGAACGGCTAGGACTGTGCTTTTGTCCTGTAGCGAGCTTGCTGAAGTAGCCGTGAGGACCGCGCCCGCCACCAAGCCGGTCAGTCCAACCGAATAGTGAGTAACCCACCAGCTAAGATACAGTCTACGTGTTCGATTTTTAAACAATATAGCGGTTGCGGGAATCGTATTTGACATATTTTCTCCCCTAATAGGTGAGGTTATAGTGGACTGTGGATCATAACGTTGTCGATCCCATATTGTCCGATCTATCTTTGCAATAAATAAGCGGACACCGGCTCAACAATGAATTGTCGCTTTCGTCAAAAAATGCCGACAGGCCGTAATCCGCCACGCCTCCTCATCCAGCGGGGCGTCGGACAGCCAAGGCCGGCCGCTGAACCAAGGTGAACAGGCGTCCACTCCCCGAAAAGGCCGAGTGCTTCTGGCCGGCGGCTTGTGGGTCTTGCCTGCTGCATCGTCAGCCAGACGTACGTCGAAGATCACCAACTCCCCTCCTTGATCCGCTTCTGGCGCTCGCCTTCTGCGGCGCTGGTGCTCGGAGCGGGGTGAGCAGCGGTTGGAACCGGGCCGGCGGGGGCCCAACGCGTGACGATCACCCCCTTCGCGCCAACCTTTTGGTCCAGCAAGCGCAGGGCGAGCGGCGGGGTGCCGTCGCCAAACAGGCGCTTGCCGGCACCGAGCAAGACGGGGAACGTCATTAGTACGAGCTCGTCGATCAGGCCCGCTGCCAGAAGGGGTGGATAGAGCGTTGACGATCCCTGGATCAGTAGATCAGGTCCATCACTGTCTTTCAGTGCTTTGACAGCGGAGATGCCGTTGAGGCGATGGCTGTTGGCCCAGTCAAATGAATGGTCGCTATGGGTCACGACATGCTTGTCTGCTGCGGTCAGTGCCTTGCCCATGTCGGCCATCTCGCCCTCGACGAAAGGCCAATAGGCCGTAAAAATGTCGTACGTCCGCCGACCGAGCAGCAATGCGTAAGGCGGGTGGAACAGGTTTCCCAGTACTGGATCGATTACTTCGTCGCCGATTCCGAATACCCAGCCGCCCTGGCCGAAGCCGCCGGTCGGGTCCTCGGTTGGTCCGCCAGGTCCTTGAATCACGCCATCAAGCGATACAAACGCAGCACCAGTCAGCTTACGCATCGATTACCCCTCTCCATGACGTATTGCCCGCCAGCCTCCATACTTGACGGAAAGTTGGCGGACAGCAAGTGAATCCACCTCGGTGCAAGCCGACGCCAAGGAATAACCAGAAGCTGCACGCGACTTTGACGCGGATCTTGCTGAATCGGGCGCACTTCCATTCGGTCACGACGGGCACGCGCCAGACATCCATCGTTCGCTGATGCGGATATATTGCGGGAAACTGCCCCTCCTCATCTTGCTATACAGGTCGATCGGCAAGGTCGGTGCGTCTGAGGACTATCTCGGGGCGAAGAAGGCGTTGGGGGTATCGGACGGTCTGGCTTGTGCAACTAGGTCGTAATTGAACGATCGCCTTCCCCGTTTATGGCTGTGCTGACGCTGGTAGAGTTGGACCGGTCTGTGATGGGGGAACCCTCCCTGCGGTATCGTTCCTGCTAGCGGAGATACCCACGGCTAGTTTCTGCGCCGATCGGCTCTAGAGCGGACAGGAAGCAGCCTACCTGTCCCACATCGCGCAATGTCGATCCTGATAATAGACGCGCGAGGCCTGAAAAGAACCAGCGCCTCGGAGGATGAGGATGTTTCCGTCTGCCGGAGAGAAGGGCTGCCATGCTTGAGCGAAACCTATGCTCGGCCTGCCTTCCTGCGCGAAATCAGCCCAGAGTTTCTGCATCCATCCCGCGAGCCGTTGTTGAGAGCGGAAAGCGACCAGACCGTACCGCTGGCGCCGTGGAAGCCCGGAAATAGGAACTGGAGTTCGCTGGTATGCGCGATACCGTAGGGAAAGCTAACTGGAGGATTGTACATCGGCACATCCGGCTCGGCGAATTTATAGCCGTAGGCGGGGACGTAGCGTGACAGGTCCCGCAGCATCCGGAGCGTAGGGCATATGAACGCGGCGTCGGTGCGTATCCGCGACACCACCGAGCCGACAGCGGGCGCGCTCAACAGCGGATAGGCGGCGGCGATCTCGGCGATGACCGATGCGCTGTGCGTCGGATCGCGGCGGCCAAAGGCTTCAATCGCCTCGCGATAGTCCTTCTCGTCGATCGGCGTGCCGCGGCGAATCTCGGTAAGCGCGGTCTGCCAGGTCGTCTCGTCGCGATTCCAGCCGAAGATGATCGGCACCCGGTGGAATCTCCCGGCGGCGATGGCCACTCCGGGCGCCTCGGGCAGGTCTTCGCCGCCTGCGATCGGAACGGTCGACGGACGGGCCTGTGCGGCCAGGATCGTGTCGACCGGAATCGCGCGCAGGCAGACGGCATCCTCGGCATCACATCCGGAGGATTTCGCGATCTCGCGACCGCGATCCCGCGCGGTCGCGAGCGACACCGTATTTTCCATGGAAATGCTCTCCAGGATTGCCCGGTGGAACAACCCGGCCGCGCCGGGCGCTGCGAGCAGCACCTGCACGCTACGCGCGCCCGCGGACTCGCCGGCGATTGTGACGTTGCCCGGATTCCCGCCGAAGCGCGCTATGTTGCGCCGGACCCATTTCAGGGCGTTGATCTGATCGAGCGCGGCATAATTGGGCTCGAAGCCGAAGACATCGCCGACTGGATCGGTCGTCGCTGGTCGGCGGGGTACTCGCCGCTGGCCTCTGCGCCAGAATATGAATCCTATGTGCTGGATCAATGGGACAATGATCGATTCACGCCGTTCTGGCGGCGATTGGGTATCTACGCGCGGGGCTGGTACGATCGCTTCGCCGACGTGCCCACCGTGCACATGTCAAGCTGGTATGATCCCTATTCGCAGACGGCGATTGACAATTTCACGGGACTGGCGCCGATCAAGCGCGGACCGGTGAAGCTGTTGCTGGGCCCTTGGACCCACGGGCGCCGATCGCGCGCCTGCGCGGGCGATGTGGATTTCGGGGTGCAGGCCCCGCTCGACGGCAATGTCGCGCCGGGTTATTTTACGCTGCGGCGCGACTGGTTCGATCGACACCTGCGCGGTCTCGACGCGCCCGAGCATCTGCCGGCACCGGTGCGGCTGTTCGTGATGGGCGGCGGATCCGGGCGGCGGACTTCCGCCGGTCGTCTCGACCACGGGGGCGTTGGCGGGACGAAGCGACGTGGCCGCCGGCCGATAGTCTGCCGACGCCGTACTTCCTGCACGAGGATGGAAGGCTGCTCACCGATTCACCGCAGCCAGACGTCGCACCACTGAGCTATGACTTCGATCCGCGCGATCCGGTGCCGACGATCGGCGGCGCGATCGCTTCCGGCGCCCCGGTGATGGCGGCGAGCGCCTATGACCAGAGCCCATTGTCGGGGCGCGCCGACATCCTCGTCTTCGAAACCGCACCGCTGGTCGCCGATACCGAATTGACCGGCTCGATCATCGCGAACCTATTCATCGCTTCCTCCGCCGTCGAAACCGATTTTCACGATCAAGCTGATCGACGTTTACCCGCCGAGCGGGGATTATCCCCGAGGCTATGCGATGAACCTCGCGCATGGCATCCTGCGCACGCGGTTCCGCGATTCCTTCGAGCAACCTGAACCGCTGGAGCCAGGCGCCGTCCATGCGATCAGCATTACCAGTTTCCCGACCAGCAACCTGTTCGTCCGGGGCCACCGGATCCGTATCGAAATATCCAATCGAAATATCCAGCAGCAATTTTCCGCACTTCGACGTCAATCCTAATGCCGATTGGCGCACCGGAGATAGAACTCCGCGCACAGCCCGCAACAGCGTGTTCGTCGATCTGGCCCATCCGTCGCATGTCGTGCTGCCGATCCTCCCTCGTCGCTGAATCGGATCGCTGAGCATTGGCCGTCCGCGATCTGCGCGACGCGATCAGTCTGCGCGCGCTCCACAGTTTCGTGGAGATTATCCGCAGCGGATCGGCGACTGCGGCGGGTCAGCGTCTCGGTATGACGCAGCCCGCGGTCAGCCGCATGATCGCGCAGCTAGAACAGAGAGTGGGTTTCGAGCTTTTCTATCGCGATCGCGGACGACTGGTGCCCACCAAGGACGCCTTGCTGCTCGCGGAAGAAGTGGATCTCGCGCTCGCCGGGCTCGACCGCGTCACTGCGCTGGTGTAGGATATAGCGGTCTCGGCAACCGGTGAGTTGCGCGTGGTGGCGCCGCCCAGCTTTACCGAAGGACCATTGCCGGATATCATCGCCGCGTTCATGGTCCAATATCCGGGCGTGCGGTTCAAGCTCGACGCGCGCAGCATCGAAACCACCAAGAACATGATCGTCACCCGCGTCGTCGATTGCGGTTTCATGAAATTGCCGGTCGATGACGGGCGGCTGAGGGCCGAGACTTTGGTCTCTACGAGTTCGGTCTGCGTGTTGCCGGCGGATCATCCGTTGGCCGCCTCCGCCGTGCTGACGCCCGCGCTGCTGCGCGGCGTTTCGCTGATCCTGCTGGGGTCGGGCCGTCCTTGGAGAGCACAGGTCGACCAGACCTTCGCCGAGCATGGCCTGCGGCGGACGGTCGCGATCGAGACCCATACGCATGGATCGGCCTGCGCGCTCGCCGCCAGGGGACTAGGCGTTGCCATCGTCAACGCGTTGCTGGCGGAAAGTTATATCCGGCGGCCGCTCGTCATGCGGCCGTTCCAGCCTTCGATCGTCCAGGAATATGCGTTTGTTACCTCTGCACTTTCAACCCCGTCGAGACTTACCGTTGCCTTTCAAAAAGTCGCCCAGGAAATATTGGAATGTCGGCCTGTGATTTCCCCCGATAGCTGAAAGTGAGAGTTTTTTTACGGGATGATCGGTCTCTGCCACTGCCAAGCGTGTAATTTGTTATCTGACCCTAGCCACGTCCCGCCCGGCCGCGCACTTCATGGCGTTTTGAAGAAGACGCTTTGGATTGTTTCGATTTGTTCGCGAGTCGAGCGGGCCACAGCAAGAATCACTCCGCTCTTAGCTCATCGAGCTGCGCCTTGTTGCGGCGGCTCAGCTCGAGAACCTCGTCCATAACAATCATGTGGGATAACGCGATCTAAGCGGTTCCCGAAAGAAGCCCACGCGAACAGCGATAAACGCGGGTGCGGCAGAACCGAACACTGAGGCGACGCCCGCAGGCAGGTAGTGCGTTCCCCAAATGGCGAGGGATGGCTGCCGATCAGCATGAGCGGCCCCAACAGCGCAGCGTCCGCGAATTCGCGCATCGACGCGGGGCGAGGATGCGAGCGCCATGCCGCGAACGGAATGATCAGGATCGCCGCGATCCCGAACCGTAGCGCTGCCAGCATCAAAGGGTGGAACGCCTCGCCGCCAACCTTGGAGGCCAGAAAGTTGACGCCGTTCTACAATCATTGGTAGCCGATGCCGATTATGACGAACCCGGAGCCGACAGTGTCGGGTGATCAGCTGCTGCTTGCCGCCGTCAAAGTTTTTTGCTCTGAAGCCAGGTAAGGATGGCCCCAGAGAGTTCCACCTTGCGTTCCACCGGCAGCCAATGCGCGCCGCGCAGACTGGTCACGCTAAGGTTAGCGCAGGCGGCACGCATCGGGGTGCCGTAGCGGTTTCCATGTATGGTGTTGATCGCATCGAAGTCGCCGTTGACGAACAGCACCGGTTTCGAAATACGGCCGCCGTTTGGCGACCGGCGCGCATAAGCGACGTTCGCGGCATCGTTCAGGTACCAAGCGCAAGGCGCGCGGAAGCCGTGAGCCTCATATGCCTTCACTAGTACGGCAAAGTCCGCCGCCGGCCAGAGAGAGATATCGGGCTGGGTCGGCGGGGCACGATGAGCAGCGCCGAACCGCCCTCCATTCTGCGTGACCATCGCATTCGGCGAAGGCTTGCCGATGCTGGCGGGGTCGCCTCGCCGGTAGATCGAAGCCAGCGACGCTGCCTTGTCCGCATCCAGGTCGGCGACGGCGGACGTAAAGTGCTTCGTATAGTAGCGATAATAATCCCATTGGCCGTCAGGATACTTATTGGCCGGATAGATCGTCCGGTCGACCAACGGGACGAGCGTCGGAAGAGCGTTGGTGTCCGGAAAGTACGGAACCGAAACCATCACGACACCGCGACTGCGCTGGGGCTGATGCGCGACCAGCTCGCCCGCCACGACGCTGCCCCAGTCATGACCGACCCAGATTGCGGGCTTGCCGCCGAGGTGGTCGTGCAACTCCGCCATGTCCGCCACGATTGCCTCAAGGGTGTAGGCGTCATTGGCAGCCGGCGCGGACGAGGCGCCATAACCGCGCATGTCGGGCGCGACGCAGCGCCAGCCTTCGGGGGCGAGCGCGTCCATCTGGGCACGCCATATCAGACTGAGCTCCGGCCAGCCGTGGAGGAATATCATCAGCGGCCCGTCCGCTGGCCCGGATTCGAGATAGTGCGTCGTGTGACGGGGCGTGCTGAACGTGCGGGAAGCCAGCGTGGACCTGTAGGAGGGCATCCCCCAAGCCGTGCCCGAAACCGACACCGCGCTCAACATGTAGGCAGCGCCTACTCCCGCGATAATGGAACGCCGGCTAAGCGGCAGTCCGGCTGCGGACGCCAGCGATTGAAACGAGGTGGCGGCAGGGTCTAGGATCAAAGTCATACGGCATCATACGTCGATCGTATTCTTGTCATTAGCCTGATAATGGTGCATGAGGTTTGAAGCAAAACTTACAGGTGCTCGTTGCGACAGAAGAACACCCTCGAAGGCGTGGCCGTGTTCGTCGCCGTAGCGGAAGCGGGCAGCTTTTCTGAAGCAGCGAGGCGTCTGGGCATTTCGCCTTCTGCCGCCAGTCAGGCGATCAGTAGTCTCGAGAAGCGGCTTGGTACGTCCCTCTTCCGCCGCTCGACCCGCAGCTTGAGTTTGACGGACGTCGGCAACGACTACCTGCTCGCGGCAGCGCCTGCCTTGTCGCAATTGCGCCAAGCTGCGGCGGAGGCATCAGGACGGGCTGGCCGGCCGGCGGGTCCCTTGCGCCTCACGATGCCACGCGCACCCTTCGACCGGGTGATCGCCCCCGCGTTGGTGGAGTTCCAGCAAACATATCCTGACGTCGATCTTGAGATCGCGGTCGAAGCCCGCCTTATCGACATCGTCAAGCAAGGCTACGATGCAGGGCTACGCTATGGCAATTGCCTCGAGAAGGACATGGTTGCCGTCCAGGTCGCGCCCAAGTCTGAAGCGGTTCTTGTCGCGTCGCCCGGCTATCTTTGCGACCGACCGAAGCCACGTCTTCCTGGCGATCTGCTCGATCACCGGGCCGTTATGTGCCGCAGTCAGATCACAGGTCTGATCCTGCCTTGGAGTCTGCAAGCCGTCGGCGAAACCGTGCAGATCGTCCCGCCTGCCGCGACGGTTGTCCACGATCTGGCTTCTCAGATCGACCTGACGGTTAGAGGGTTCGGTATTGTCAGCGCGCCAGCTACGTACGTGTCGGACCTTATCGACGCCGGAAAGCTGATCCGCGTCCTTCCATCATGGTCTTCACCGATAGAACCGCTTTACCTCTACTTTCCAAGCCGTCGTCACCAATCAGCGGCGTTGCGGGCATTTGTCGCGTTCCTGAAGGACTGCGCTGTCTCCCCATCGAAAAATAGCGGCGACCGCCATACGAAACGCACCGGTCAAGAGCTGGAGCGAGTTATTTCAGCGAGATAGGCAGCGCGGCGCCGCGCTCTTTCGATGGTCCCGCTACGCAAGTCCGATATGCTCACTTGGCTAAGCACCGTCCGTCACATCCGATATGCCGCCCGGCCCATCGCAGGATCAGTTTGTAGGCGCGTTGATGCAGTCGGTGAGGTCGCGTGACGGCGGACCACCTTGTCGTTAGCCGCTATTTATCGAGTTTTTCCTGTTTGCACGCGGGTGACGGGTTTCTCAATACATGCTTCGGTTCGAGGAAGCTGATTACCCCAACCATCGGCAGCTATGGCTTCTTGCTTTTTCGAAACCCATCGGTCAGCAAAGCGGCCGGTCTTGCTCGTTCGAAATGCGACGCGAGCGACTGCCGGAACGTCCGCTAAGGCCGAAAGCTGTCATTTGGCGGCCGCATCCAAATGGCAGGATTGTCCGTGCGCCGTGCCAAGGCGGCGCTTTCCAGTGGGTGAGAATCCCACCCGGCAACATGCTCCAGCCGGAAGCAACCGGGGCAGGCACGGAGGTGACGAAGTGTCTGAAGCCCCCGGATGACGGTCACATAGGTGACCGTGCGAGTGTGCAGGCCGCAACGTGAGTAAACGCTGAGCAAACTTCGAAAATGCCGATGTGCGGGCCGACCCAGCCGGACTTCTGGGGAAGGCTGATACGGATGGGGAGTTTGAGCGACGCTGAACCCATTCGCCGCACCGGGGTAGTGGCGGCAGCATGTACACAAGGAAAGCGCACGCAACACGGGAAGCTCCATCACGTGCTCGGGGACGAGCAACCGGACGCCCGCGAGGGATGGGACGGGCGCGGTGGGGTGGCGGAGAGGCCCGTAGTACCGAGGAAACCGGGTAATGCCG